>ENA-OROD01000280-OROD01000280.1-human-gut-metagenome-genome-assembly--contig:-NODE-280-length-50955-cov-4.228016_pt1 | contig 50955 bp, 41 predicted proteins | sample MGYA00242123_ERZ509038 | MGnify/ENA primary metagenome ERZ509038 (study PRJEB26280, sample SAMEA2338719) | human gut metagenome | biome: human gut; feature: human-associated habitat; material: faeces... | reverse complement strand
CCCGCCATATCCCATGGCCACCAGTAACTTGATAACCAAGGCTTCGAAGAAACCCGGGTCTTTTTTCAAGATACGCTCCAACAAATCTTGCGCCAGTATATTGCGTAACTTCTTATATTCCTCTTCCATGATGATGTCCGGTGTCTGTATGACACACTCAGATTCCTGTTTGGAGTTCCGCTTCGGTTCACTGTTTCTGTTGGATAAAGCTATCCATTCCTTATAAGCTGGATAGTTGAAAAGCAATTTCATATTAATATGCTCCGGACGAGTTTGCAACAGGCGCAATCCCGCCTCCGTAATTCTATATTGTGCACGTTGAGGCGTTTCCAGCAAACCGGCTTTTTGCATGTGGGTTTTGGCCCATCCTACGTTACTTCTGAAACGCGTGGTCCTATTGCTGGGTAACATTTCCTTTACATCGGTTTCCGTCAGATGAAACTCTCTGATAAGTGCGTTTTGTATTTCTGTCATTGAATGGACGCTGCCGTCTTCTAATTTCCGAAGAAAAGGCAGCATGCAGGATTGGAAGTCCGGTATCATTGTTTATCGCTTGTTATATAGTGTCCAAAAGTACGAATATTTTTTCAGAAATCCATCGTATTTTTGCTACAAAAAGCATTTGTCTTACGATTTATCGGTAAAAGCGATATGTTGCGTAAAAGGCGGAAGCCGACAAGAGGTAGCCCGGTACGGTTCCATCAGAAAATTGCGTTTTCATTTGCCTCTGCGCCCGCCTTTCACTACCTTTGCATTCATAACAGGCTTTTGGGATGAAATACGGAAAGATGAGTAAATATATATATGGCCTTGCTTTTGCCATGGCTTTTTTATGTGCATGCCGAGGTGAAGATGGAAGTTGTTCGTTGTCCTTTCAGCAATTGAAAGTTGAGAAGACCGTACCATTGGACAGCAGCGAACACTCGCCTGCATGTAAAGTTATCATAGAGGTGGACGAGATAAACGACACGACCCGTGCCGCCCGGAACATGAACCGGACCATTGCCTTTCATCTGTTTGGAGGAATGCACCGTTCGTTCGCCTCGGCCGCCGATTCGTTCTGTCTGACGTACGCGGAGCAATACCAGAGAGATTTGACCGATTTGTACAAAGCCGACCGGCAAAGCGGCATCAACTCCTCGTGGTACGATTACAAATACCGGATGGCCACGGAACACAAAGACGGACTGAACGGATATTTGTGTTATCTGATTCATAAAGTAAAGTACGAGGGAGGAGCACGCGAGTACCGGGAGGAGCAATGTTTGAATTTCGATACAGAAACGGGTGAGTTGGTGAAGTTGGAGGACGTGTTGCCTCCTGCTTCCTTGGCCTTGCTTCCTTCCCTGCTAACAGACGAACTCCTGAGAACGTACGGTTGCCGCAACCGGAAGGAATTGCAGGATAAAGGCATACTGCGGCTTACCGACATTTACATTCCCTTGAATTATGAATTGGGAAAAGAAGGTATTACTTTCATTTACAATGCCGACGAGATAGCTGCGTACGAAGTCGGGGCTATCAGGCTGACTTTGCCGTACAGTAGGTTGGAAACCCATACGAAATAAAAAATAAAGATATATGGAGCTGATTTTAAAATACTTTCCGGAACTTTCGGAAAAACAGACAGAACAATTCCGTCAGTTGGACGCGCTCTATCATGATTGGAATGCTAAAATCAATGTCATTTCCAGGAAAGACATCGACAATCTGTATGAACATCATGTATTGCATTCCTTGGGAATTGCCGAATTCACTCGTTTCAAATCCGGCACTGAGATTATGGATTTGGGGACGGGAGGCGGATTTCCGGGAATCCCCCTCGCCATCATGTTCCCCGACTGCCATTTCCATCTGGTGGACAGTATCGGTAAGAAAATCAAGGTTTGCATGGAAGTGGCTCGGGAGCTCGGGTTGGAGAATGTGACTTTCCGCCATTGCCGGGCAGAGGAAGAGAAGGCCAGATTCGATTTCGTGGTAAGCCGTGCCGTCATGCCGTTGGCAGATTTGGTTAAGATTATACGCAAGAACATTTCTCCCGTGCAGCACAACGCCATCCCCAACGGCCTTATCTGCCTGAAGGGGGGCGAATTGGAGAAAGAGACGAACCCGTTGAAGAACCGCACAATGGTCACCCCGTTGAAAGAGTTCTTTACGGAAGAATATTTTGCCACCAAGAAAGTGGTGTACGTTTCACTTTAAAAGTATAGGAAAGATGTTGGACATAAAAAAAATTCCGGTAAACATGCTGGAAGAGAACTGCTACGTCGTGAGCGACGACACCCGTGAAGCCGTCGTCATAGATTGTGGCGCCCTTACCGATGACGACCGCAGGCGGATTACGGATTATATTGAAGACCGTCGTTTACAGGTCAGGCATCACCTTTGTACCCACATGCACTACGACCACTGTTTCGGGGCCGCCTTCATGTGGGAGACCTTTCATGTCGGTCCGGAGTTTAACCGGGCGGACGAACCTATATATAAAGGTATGGGAGCGGAGATATTCGGACCGTTGGCACAGGTGATGAAAGAAGGGCTTACTCCGGCGGCTGCACGTTACTTGACGGAGGGGGATGACATTTCGTTCGGACATCACACGTTGACCGTCCTGAGCACTCCCGGGCATACCCCCGGAGGTATTTGTTTTTACTGTGCCGCAAAAAAAGCCGTATTTGTCGGTGATACTTTGTTCTATTGCAGCGTTGGACGAACGGATTTCCCTGGCGGGGACAGTGAAGCCTTGTGCGAGAGCGTCAGGAACAAGCTGTTTACTCTGCCGGAAGATACCCGTGTCTATCCCGGGCATGGGCCGTACACCGAAATAGGATTTGAAAAAGCCCACAATCCATATATAGGATAATCGGCATCTTTCGTTTGTAGACATTTTATACGAACTTGTTTTTATTGGTTTTCAACCTCTTACGCATCCAAAATCACCTTGCGCCAAACGAAACGTCGTTCTGCGGCAAACGATTTTTCATTCTGCGGCAAATGAAAAACCGTTTGCCGCAGAATGATTTTTGTATGTAAGTTTCATCATGTCGCGGTTTAATTCAAAAAAAGCTCTCTTCCGACTCACGTCGGAAGAGAGTAACAACACAAACACAAAATAAAACACGACAAAACTATTCTGCACACTAACCTGCCTTAAATAGTTCAAAGCGTGACATTCCCGACTATTCACATATTGGAAATACCAACCGGATTAATGTGCAATTACGCATAAAGCGTTTTCTGTGTCCTTAATCTATTTACATTATTCCTTTTTCGCGTAACACGCATTGCCATTTCCAGGCAGAGGCTAACACGTCCTCCAATGGGGTCTCGGCTTTCCAACCCAACACTTTGTTGGCTTTGTCCACGTTGCCCCACACCTTTTCGATGTCACCGGCACGGCGTCCTACGATCTTATAGTTCAATTTCACACCGGTAGCTTTCTCAAAAGCGTTGATCAATTCAAGCACGGAAGTACCCGTACCCGTACCGATGTTGTAAACCTCCACCGGTTCGGTGGTCTGGTCTTCCATGATGCGCGTCATGGCGCAAACGTGTGCCTTAGCCAAATCCACCACATAAATATAATCGCGGATGCAAGAGCCGTCCGGCGTGTCGTAATCGTCTCCGAACACACTCAATTCCTTACGGATACCCATGGCCGTTTGCGTCAGATAGGGAATCAGGTTCTGAGGCACACCGTTCGGCATTTCACCGATAAATGCCGTAGGATGTGCACCGATCGGGTTGAAATAACGCAGCAAGATGGCCTTTATCGGAGAACCGCTCTTGATGGTGTCCGCGATGATTTCTTCGTTAATCTGTTTGGTATTGCCGTATGGGCTTTCCGCCTTTTTGATGGGGGTCTCCTCTGTCGCAGGTAGCACATCCGGCTGGCCGTATACGGTACATGATGAAGAGAAGATGATACCCTTCACATCATACTTCGGCATCAACTGCAGCAGATTAATCAGGGAAACGATATTGTTATGATAATACAGCAACGGTTTCTGTACGCTTTCACCTACAGCCTTGCTCGCTGCAAAATGAATGATACCGCTAATTTTCGGATATTTTTTGAATACGGACTCGGTGGCGTCGAAATCGCGCAAGTCTACTTTCTCAAAAGCCGGACGAATGCCGGTAATCTTTTCGATACCATCCAATACATCTTCACGTGAATTCGAGAGGTTGTCTACGATGACCACGTCATAACCAGCCTGCTGGAGTTCCACCGTCGTGTGTGAACCGATGAATCCGGTACCGCCTGTCACTAAAATTGTCTCTTTCATATTAGTAAGCTTCGATTTTTTGTTTTTGTAACAGTAGCAAATGTACTAAATTTAATTATACGTTGTATAATTTTAGGCTATAAAAAACCGATACGACCTGCATTTTCTTTGCAGGTCGTATCGGTTTTGAAAAAACGTGGCGGATTAGAGGCTCAGAAATGCCTTCAATCCGTTGTCGACTCCACTGAAACCCATAAATGCCATGGCCAATAGGCCGGCGGTGACTAACGCGATGCTCATGCCCTGCATCCCCTTTGGTACGGACACGAGGTTGAGTTGCTCGCGGATGCCGGCGAAAATGACTAAAGCCAGTCCGAAGCCCAACGCAGTGCTCAGGGCATACCATACGCCCATCATCAGATTGAATTCCTTTTGGATAACCAATATGGCCACACCGAGGACGGCACAATTGGTAGTAATCAAAGGTAGGAATACCCCTAAAGCTTGGTAGAGCGAAGGGGAAACCTTTTTCAGGATGATTTCCACCAGTTGCACCAATGCCGCAATGACCAGGATAAAAGCTATGGTCTGCAAGTAGCCGAGGTCTAGCGGATTCAAAACATAATACTGCAACAAGTAAGTCACCAGTGTGGCGAGCACCAAAACGAACGCCACCGCGCCCGACATGCCTAAGGCCGTATTGATTTTTTTGGATACGCCGAGGAACGGACAAATACCAAGGATTTGTGACAACACGACGTTGTTGACAAATATGGCGGTAATGAAAACGATTAAATACTGATATATTGCTTCCATATTGTTCTAAGTTTACAAATTACGCTTTCTTCAGTTTGTTCACAATGGCAATCAAGTAACCTAATACGATGAAAGCTCCGGGAGCCAACACGAACATCAGCATACCGTAGTCTTCCGGCCAAACTTCCAGACCGAAGATTTTACCCGTTCCCAAAATCTCGCGTACGGCTCCGAGGACAGTCAAGGCGATTGTGAATCCTAACCCCATTCCCACTCCATCGAAAAACGAAGGCACCACTCCGTTTTTACTGGCAAATGCTTCGGCACGTCCCAGAATGATACAGTTCACCACAATCAAAGGGATGAACAAGCCCAATGTGGCATAAATGTCGGGTACGAATGCCTGCATACACATTTGCAAGGCGGTTACGAAAGATGCGATAACGACAATGAATGCCGGAATACGCACCATGTCGGGAATCAAATTCTTAATTAAAGAAATTACCACGTTGGAACATACGAGCACGAATGTCGTGGCCAATCCCATCGACATACCGTTCAATGCGGAAGAAGTCGTACCCAAAGTGGGACACATACCCAGAAGAAGTACAAACGTCGGGTTTTCTTTGATGATACCGTTCATCAACACTTTAAAATTATTCATATTACGTCCCTCCTTTCTTTAATGAATAGAATCACTTCCGGTTCCGGTTGCGCTTTCCACCCGTCCGGCTTGTACGCTGGCTCCGCTCGCTGCATCGCTGGTATTTCCTTTAAACGCCTGATAAGCGGCATTCACGGCATTCAGGAAAGCCCGGCTGGTAATGGTAGACGCCGTGATGGCGTCGATGTCTCCGCCGTCTTTGGATACGGCCAGTTCCTTCTCTCCCGGATTCCGTCCGATAATGTCGCCCTTACCTCCTTCCTGGAACCATGTGTCGGCTTTCACACCCAGTCCGGGGGTTTCCACCGTAGCCAGAATCGTATAGCCTAGAATATTGCCGTCCTCGTTGAAGCCCACCAATATTTCGAGCGGTCCGCCAAACCCATTGGTTACAGCTTTCACAGCCGTTCCCTTGTCGGTTTTATAGAGAGTGTAACCGTTTGCTTCTACCGGTTCTTCCACTTTCAAATCGCCGGGTTGGCTTCCCAAAATCACTTTTTTGATGCCATCCTGCAAATTCTTTGCGTTGATTTCGGCAATGGGGCCTTGTGTCACCTTATTAATATAAGCCAAAGTCCCGCCGGCTATGAGGGAAATGGCGGTCAGCACCAAGACCATATTGAGTAATGAAGATTCTAACTTTTTCATTTTTTTACGACCTCCCCGAATCTTTTAGGTTTACAATAGGTGTTAATCAACGGCGTAAAGGCGTTCATAATCAAGATCGCGAAGGACATGCCTTCTGGATATGCGCCGAAAGTACGAATGACTACGGTGAGAAGACCTATGGCCACTCCATAAATAATCTGCCCCTTCGCTGTCATGGGTGAGGTTACGTAATCCGTAGCCATGAAGCAGGCACCCAGCATCATACCGCCCGTTAGCAACACTGTTACGGGAGACGCATAAACGGGATTGTACAGATGAAGCAGTCCGGCCAGTACAAAAACGGTAGCCAGAATGGAGACCGGAATGTGCCATGTCACGATGCGTCGGGCCAACATGTAGGCCAACCCTATCAATAAAGCCAAGGCGCTCACCTCGCCCAAGCATCCCCCGGTCTGCCCGACGAGCATGTCGATGGCGTCCGGTAGCCTTTGGAGCACGGAAGCGTCTCCGCTCTTGATGGCTTCCTTCATGACGGCCAGCGGAGTGGCACCCGTTTCGGCATCAAGGTAAGCTGCCATTTGTCCGGGCACAGGCCATGTGGTCATCTGCACCGGAAATGAAACCAGAAGGAACACGCGCCCCACCAATGCCGGATTGAAGGGATTACACCCTAATCCGCCGAAAGTCATCTTACCGATGCCGATGGCTACCAACGCTCCGATGAGGATGATCCATATCGGCAGGTTGGAAGGCAGGTTGAAACCCAACAGCAGTCCGGTCAGGATGGCCGAGCCGTCGGTTATCGTTACGCGGTCGCGTTTCAATACATATTTCGTTATAGCCCACTCGAAGAACACGCAGGCGGCCACCGACGTGGCCAATACGATTGCGGCTCCCAACCCAAAGAAATACAACGAGGTCAGCAGAGCCGGTATGAGTGCGATGCACACTCCATACATATTTCTTTGTACACTATCCCGTCCATGCACATGGGGCGACAGCGATACAATTAAATTCTTTGCCATAATCTTTCTCTTTTATTTTGCATTACGAGCCCGGATGAGGGCCATTACAGTAGTCTTACCCATACGGATATTATCCAACATCGGGCGTGTGGAAGGACAGGTAAACTGGCACGACCCGCATTCGATACATGACGTGATGTCGTTCTCTTCGGCCAACTCCCAGTTGCGCAACGCGGAAGCCGTGGCCAACAAATAGGGTTCGAGCCCCATCGGACAGGCACTGACGCATTTGGCGCAACGGATGCAGGGCTGCGGTTCCGCACGGCGGGATTCCTTTTCGCTCATGAGCAAAAGACCGGAAGAACCTTTGCATACCGGCACGTCGAGGTTCATCAGCGCCTTTCCCATCATCGGGCCACCGCCGATTACTTTTCCTGTGTTTTCCGGCAAGCCACCGCATTCCTCGATGAGTTGGTTCATCGGCGTACCGATACGGGCCAACAGGTTGGAGGGGTTTTGCACTTCCTTGCCGGTCACGGTGATGACACGTTCAAACAGGGGCTTGTTCTTCATCACCGCTTCGTAGATGGCAAAAACCGTACCTACATTTTGCACCACTGCTCCTACGTTAATGGGCAATGCTGGCGGTGCCGGGACTTCACGTCCGGTAACAGCGGCAATCAACTGCTTTTCTCCTCCCTGAGGGTATTTCACTTGCAAAGGCACGATCTCAATATGCGAATAAGCTTTCGCTTTCTCCGTCAGAAGGGCGATAGCGTCCGGTTTGTTGTTCTCGATGCCGATATAACCTTTGTCCACACCTACCGCCTTCATGATCAAATCCACTCCCACCAGGATTTCGTCCGGCTTTTCCAACAGCAACCGATGGTCTGCTGTCAAGTACGGTTCGCACTCCACGGCGTTGATGATAACGCATTCGGCTTTTGTCCCTTTGGGGGGAGTCAGTTTCACATGGCAGGGGAATGTGGCACCGCCCATACCGACAATACCGGCCGCTTTCACCTTGTTCACGATGTCTTCAGCCGTCAACTCCGGCCGTTGGCCCAATGTCACCAAATCGGGGGTCCGATCGATCGTCTCGACCCATTCATCCCCCTCCACGTCTACAAAGATGGCCGGACGGCGGTAGCCGCTGGCATCGACAATCGCATCTATCTTGCTCACTTTTCCGGACACAGAGGAGTGGACGGGAACCGACACGAAGCCGTCTGCCTCGGCCAACATCATGCCTACTTTCACTTCATCTCCTTTGGCTACGACCGGTTTGGCCGGTGCGCCGATATGCTGATAAAGCGAAAAGACAGCTTGTTTGGGCAGTCCGGCCCGGCGGATGGGAGGAGTGGCGGAAAGTTTGTTTTCAGATGGATGAACTCCACCTATCTTAAACGTTTTCACGATATTCTTTTTTAATTTGACAATCCTATGAATTATGCTTCTTTCTTTTCTTCCGATGTAACGGTGGTTACAGGCTGTGCTGCGGGAGCGGATACCGGTCGTGCAGCCGGCTCGGCTGGTTTCGGGGCTGCTGTTGCAGCCGGTTTCTCCACTTTCGGCTTACGCGGTGGGAAGTTGATGGCATGGATGGCTCCTTTCGGGCAAGCTTCCTCACACTTTCGGCACAACTTGCACTTTTCCGGGTCGATATAGGCCAAATTGTTGTTGAGAGTGATGGCCTCGAACGGACAGGTCTTCACGCACTTGCCGCAACCGATACAGGAAGCTTTGCAAACTTTGTTAGCCACAGCGCCCTTGTCGCGGTTCACGCACATCACGACCATCCGGCGGTTTTTCGGTCCTTTTGGCCGTAGCTCGATGACTCTTCGCGGACAGGTCTTGACGCAGGCACCACAAGCCGTACAGCGTTCTTCGTCCACTTCGGGCAACCCTGTTTCCGGATTGATGGACAACGCACCGAACTGGCACGCCGCCACACAATCGCCGCCTCCTAAGCAACCGAATGCACACGCTGTCTCTCCTGTGCCCGCTAACAGTTGCACGCGGCAACTACGCACTCCGTCGTAATCCACCACACGCGGACGATTGGCACAAGTCCCGTTGCAACGCACAACGGCGACTTTCGGGGTACTGGCCGTAGCCGTAAGCCCCAAAATTCCGGCTACTTTTTCCATAACCGGTTGTCCGCCTACGGGGCATAACTTGCCTTCGAGCGAACCACCGTCCGCCGCTTTCACGCAAGCAGCGGCAAAACCGGCACATCCCGGATAACCGCATCCGCCACAATTGGCTTGCGGCAAGACTTCGGCCACCTGTCCGATGCGTTCATCCTCTACGACAGCAAACTTCTTGGATGCCGCATACAGCATGATGGATGCCACCAGCCCTACGAGTCCCAGAATGATTACTGCAATCAAAATCACGTTCATAACAATGTTTATTTTATGTGTTTAATGGTAAATGAAAATTTTCTTGTCAACCTGTTTTTGTTGAGGTAGAGCACACCGTAATAGACAGCCAGGCTCGCCAATGCCATCAGGGCTGCCAATGGCTCATCGGTCGTGACTTGCAAAGTAGCAAGCAAGACAGCCATCAATAGCAACAATGGCGCACCGTAAGCCCAAAATACGGCTGTCAGTCCCATTTCCACGCTTCCGGTCAGGAGTACTTCCTCTCCTACCCGGTAAGAAAATGCTTCGGAGCTGACAATATCGACCAGCTTCTCTTTGCTTTCCGATGAATTACACATTTTTTTAGCTACACAAGATGAACACGCGGAAGCTTGGGTTATCTGCACACAGATGTGTTTTCCTTTCACGCTTTTCACGGTACCTCGATGTATGATTATTTGGGCCATTTTGTAAACTCGATATTGCAAATCGCCGCAAATGTAGCATTAATTTAGTAACTAATAGTAGGTATTTAAATAGAAAATTCTCCGTATTTGTTTTTTTTAACCTATCAAGTTTTTCAAGCAATTCATCACTTCTCATATCCGGGATTCTGGGATAAGCGCGGATTCAAAGACAGCACCTTGGCTGGGATAGGAAACACCGTGGTGTAGCCTGATGACTCACCCTCCAGTTGCGGACGGTCTGTGTAAGCTTGCGTATAGGTGCCGAAACGAATCATATCCTGTCTTCTCCATCCTTCCCATACGAGCTCCAACTTACGTTCCTCCAGGATATTGTGAAGGGTAGCCGGACGAGGATACATACCAGAACGTTGCCGTACTTCGTTCAGCTCGGTTGTTCCGTCTTCCCCGTTTCTTATTTTAGCCTCGCTTTTCATCAGTAATACGTCGGCATAACGAAACAATACGATGTCGTTGTCCGACAACTTACCGTCTTTTGTGCTTTTCAGGTCTACTTCATACTTCTTCATCCGTGCACCGGCGGATTTCTCGTAAGGTTGTGCCGATACGTCCAAGCGTATGGCCCACGGTAGATACTCCAGGGTACTTCCGTCATCCAGTTTCACCGGATTGCCATTTGTGTCCAAAACCGTTCCGGCAAAGAAACTGTCTTCGAAGCGATGGTCTACCGAATCGGTATCGTAACCGAATGTACGTAAAGTTTCAATCGTAGCACTGGTTCCATTCTCTCCACTCAGTCCGTAAGCCTTTCCATGGTTGTAATGGCGGGAACGGAATAAATATTGCATTTGGTTTTGCAAGGCATGTTTATCCATCGGTATCGTAAATATATTTTCTTCCGAAGGCTCGTTATAGACCACGAAATTATCAGCCATGCGCGAGGATAATTGGTATCCCATACCCCGTATCGAATCGCAATACGCTTGTACGGCCTGCCATGCGTTCAGTGTTTGGGAGCCAATTTTCACTCGATATGTTTTTCCACTGGGACGGCTTCCGTCCGTCCAGTCGTTATCCGTGTAAATCTCTACATTCAGGAATAGCTTGGCCAACAGGAAACAGGCTACCGGACGGGTCATCCGACCATAATATTCACCTTTTTGATTGCTGTGCGCTTCATTCAGATAAGGCAATGCCGCCTGCAATTCGTTTACGATAAACTTGAATACGTCCTCACGTTCGCTTTGGTTGACATCTTTCATGGGGGTGGACGAAGATAATACCAAAGGTACACGCCCGAACATATCTAACAAATAATAGTAGTACATCGCCCGAAAGGCTCTGACTTCTGCCACATAATTTTTCAATTCTGCAGGAGCATCCTTACGGTTCTGTAGTTCCGTCAGACGTTCTATCGACTTATTGCTAAGCACAATCACTTTGTATAGATACTCCCACGAAGCTGCTATCACGTCATTATTGACTCCCCAATCGTGCAGGAACAGTCCTTGCCAAAGTCCGCCGTCGTACCAGTCTCCTCCACGGGTCGGCAACAAGGCTTCATCTGTGGTCAGTGTGTTCAAGTCATATACGCCTCGACAGGTTCCCTGCAACCCTTGACTGTCTTCGTATCCGCCCACATAGTTATAGAGGGTAGCTACAGTGTTCAGATATATATTGGCTGGCGTGTCATAAGCGTCCTCTTCGGGTAACTGGTCTCGCGGGGCTTCATCTAAGAATCCTGCACAACCATAACAGCAAATAAGGGTGTATCCCGCCCATAAAATCCACTTTTTCATGTCGTCATGCTTTAAAATTGAATAGTTAATCCCAAGGTATAAGAACGATATACCGGATAGTTCCGTTTGTCGTCCACTCCGAGTGTGGCATCTACGATATAACTGTTGATCATAGGAGTCAGTCCGGAATAGGCTGTAATGGTAGCCAGATTGTTTACCGAAGCCGATAAACGCAGATGCTGCACGTATTTGCCCCATTTCTTCAACGGGATATTCCAACCGATAGTCAAATAATCAAAATTCACGTAGTTTCCATTTTCGAGCCAGTAATCTGTAGCAGTCTGATCGTAAATATTGCGTTGGGGAGCGGCTGCCATTACGTTGTAATCGGGAAAACTTCCCATATTCATATAAGCCAAGGCCGTTCCATTATAAATTTTATGTCCGAAAGCACCATTGATTTGCAACGATACGTCCACATTCTTATAACGGAAGCTGATGTTGGAGCCCAATAGAGTCTTGGGAGTGGCCTGTCCGGCTACGTAACGGTCTCCTCCGTCTTCCAAGTCCACACCTCCCCCATCAAGGTCGGCTATCTCGTATGCGTATGTTCCGTCTTCGCGTTGGATGAGTCCTGTGCAATGGGGTAAATAAAAGACACCCAAAGGTTGCCCTACGATTTGGTATACGATGTGATTGTATCCACCATGAAAGCCTGCACCGGTTAAGTCGGCAATCGGTGTATATTGTGGAGCCGACATATATTCTCCATTATACATTCCGCTCAGAGAAAGTAGCTTATTGCGTTGGAACGTTACATTGACGTTGACGTTCAGTTCCATGTCTTTTTTGCGCAAAGGAGTGAAGCCGAATCCTAATTCCACTCCGCTGTTACGCATGGATCCCAGATTGGCCAGCAATTTATTATAGGCAAAGGGCGGTACGCTTACATCATATTGATACAGCATGTCGTCCGTGACGGAATGGTAATAATCAAATGTGAAAATAGCCCGTCCGTCCCAAAAAGCAGCATCCAGTCCAACGTTCATCGTACGTTTTACCTCCCAACGCAGGTCGGGATTGGCATTGCGTATCAACCCCATCGTCACCGTTGGGTCACCGCCAGAGGATACTACGCCATTGGGTTTCACCAATTGGAGGGAATTGTAAGAATCAATGGCATCCTGATTTCCTGAATATCCATACCCGAATCTGAGTTTCAGGTTGTTCAGCCAATAGAAAGACTTCATGAAATTTTCCTCACTCAGAATCCAGGCCGCGGAAAGCGATGGGAAAAAGCCCCAACGATGGTTGCGTCCTACCTTGGATGAAGCATCGGTACGCATGTTTACGGTAGCCACATAACGATCGTCATACACGTAATTGACACGTCCTAAAAAAGATGCCAGACGAGGATTCTCATAATAAGAGCCCGTCCCCTCCCATAGTCTTACGGCTCCGGCCTGTAGGTTGTGAAAACCAAACTTATCGGTTGTAAAATTCGTGACAGTCGTATGGAAGCCGGACATAACACGTTGTTGCGCTTCTCCCAACAGGAGAGCGTCCAGTTTATGTTTTCCAAAAGCTCGATTGAAGTTCAACATCACGTTTCCCAGCACATCTTCCACCTTCTGTTCGCCTCGATAAGCTTGTCCATGTGCCCATACGGTAGTAGGAAGATATTGTCCGTTATCTATGACATTGTACAAGTAAGATCCGAAGGCGGAAAGTACCAAATGGGGGGTTAGGACCAGCTCCATTTTCAGATGGGCATTAAAATGTGCATTCGATTCTTCGTCGCTTACTTCCATCCAGGCCAAAGGGTTGGTAATCCAACTGGCAGTTGTCACTTGATCCCAACCGCCCGTCGCGTTCTTATGGGCCGGAAAAGTAGGATTGAAAGCTGCGGCTGAATAAAATGTTTTTTGTGTATCTACCAAATTGTTGCTCTTACGTACCGCCCCCATTACCCCCAAGTCGAAACGCAGGCGGTCATTGAACGCCCGTTGCGTAATGTCTATCTTGGCCATGTAATTCCGGTAGTCCGAACTTTTCACTACGTCTTTTCGATCCAAAAGTGCCAGAGAAGCACGATAATAAGAGGATTCCGTACCACCTCCAAAAGCTACATGATGATTTTGTACCCATCCCATACGCGTAATTTCCTCTGGAAAATTCGTGTCATAACCTAAATCTAAAATAGATATACCGCGTTCGTGTGCCACGTTCCTGAAAGCATCTCCGGAAAGCATTTTCATGTTTTTATAAATAGACTCGACACTGAAATTTCCGTCGTAACTCAAACTGAAACTTCCGCTGTGCCCTTGTTTGGTACTTACTTTTATGACACCCGAAGCACCTCGTGCGCCATATTGAGCCGTTTCTGAAGCATCTTTGAGGATCGTGAAACTTTCGATGTCGGCTGGAAAAATCATACTTAACGTACTCAAATCAGCAAACACGCCATCGATGATTACCAAAGGGTCATTACCTCCGGTAAGGGATGTTGTACCCCTGACACGTACGGAGTTGAGCATGGCCTCCCTTCCTGGTAACATGCTGACACCGGCTACTTGTCCGTTAATAGAGTTCAAAGGGTTGGAAATCATACCTTTGTTCATTCTCTTTTCAGAAATCTGATCTACGGAACCGGCTACGGTTCTTCGGTCTCCTGTAGCATAGCCGATTTGCAGTATGTCTCCTCTCATTAATGAATCAGACAACATCCAGGGAATGGAATCCGGCAGAATCACTTTGTTCTGTGCTGCGAGAGGATATATATGGCATAATGCCAAAGACAAGGGTAATCCCATTCGCCCCAACCATAAAAATGTCCCTTTTTTCATAAGCAAAGAGATTTAAGAGTAAACGTTGGTACACTTTGAGTATTTACATAGGCAAATATACAGAAAATCCTTTAGATAAGCTCACTTTCAAAGGGAGAAAAATAAAGGAAAAAATAGAAGATAGACTCTTATATTTCTGTTCTCTAAGCATCAGATATTACAAAGCTAAATAAAAAGAGACATCGTTACCGATGCCTCCTCTGAATAAAACAACATTGAAGTGTTATTTTTTCTTATATCCACATTTCGGACATACTCCCTCTTTGTTTAAGGTAATACCGCATAATGGACAACGTTCGATATTATTTTTCGTTTCAAATTCGGCAGAACCGGCATTCACTCCGCTCGTAAAGGTGATCTTAGCAATATTTAATTTCTCTTTTAGGAGATCATATACGATTTTAATCATACCTTCTACTGTCATAGTTTCCTTGGTTACGACCAAACGACAGTCAGGATAGGCTGTAGCGAGCGGAGTTTTGAATGCTTCGCCTTTCATTTTGTTTTGGGGATGGCCATTCTTGATACCTTGCTTTTCGTACACATCGAGAATAGCCGGTAATAAAGGGTCATCTTCCCGAAGAACAAGGGCATGGTCAAAATTTTTAAGCACGTCCCAAGCTACTTTCTGAATTTCGTTACATGGATAAACCATGTTTACACCTTCATTTACCGTGTCTTCCACTTCAATGGTCAATACACCGGTATGTCCGTGAAGGTACTGGGCTTCGCCTTGGAAGCCATAAAATCTGTGCGCATACTGCAAGTCAAATGTGGTGATACTTCTCATTTCAAAAACATTTCTAAATTAAACTTTTATTAACTGTGATTTGTACTTGTATCTTTTCTATATCAGCCGATACAAGATTTTTCTTTTCCAAGTGTTGCCGTATCAATTGCGTAAGTTCAGGGTCTTCGTAATCTACGATTTGTTGCCCATAGAACAAATGGTGGTGACTATGAACCGTGATATCATAATAGCATTTGTTCGTTTGGGGATGGTATACTTGCGATAGCAAACCAGCTTTATAAAAAGAATCGAGTATACGATATACCGTAGAAAGGGTTATTTCTTTGTCTTTTGATTGCACGCAGGAAATAATTGCCTCAATAGGAGCATGGCGCAACTCCATCATAGCCTCATATACGGCTTTGCGCTGTGGGGTCAGTTTTAATCCAGCTTCTCTTATTTTGTCTATTGCTTCCATTTATTTATCATCTTCTGGAGCAAAGATAGTGCAAACGATTTTTAAATGCAAATGTTTTGCAATAAAAAAAGAATAAAATACCAAAAGAGTATCCGAATAAAGAAATACTATATGTATCAAAGAAGATACCTTGTACCAGAATTGCTTTAATATATTAATATAGCGGATTATAACAAAAAAGACATTGAATAAATGTCTTTTACTTGGTTTTTTATTTCTTAATAAGAAAAAAATGTGGAGTATACAGGACTCGAACCTGCCACCTTTTGACTGCCAGTCAAACGCTCTAGCCAGATGAGCTAATACCCCAACCTTTTTAACGATGCAAAGTTAGATATATTTTTTGAAACGCAAAACTTTTTTGCTATTTTTTTCGTCTGACTTTGCTCCTTTATAATCAGAATTTATATCCTAATGTAAAAAATACCTGATGGGTATTTAGGTTTACATCCACTGGAGTAAGACGACCGCCGGTTTGCGTAATGTAAGTATCGTCGAACGCATAGAAATCTCCCGACTGTACGCGACACTTATAAGCCATATCGGCATAAAAATGCTTTCCGTGGTAGCCTAAACCGGCTGTGAATATATTCACGTCATTTTTATTCATATAATCTGTTGTAGTTTGGTAACCGAAAGCCGGAGAAGGCCCCGTTTGATCTAAAGTCGCTTCTTCCTTGAACATGCGGGAATAATAATTATATCCTGCACGGAATGCGACATTATTCGTCAGATTCAATTCCATACCGAATTTGAAAGAATGGCTTCCGCGTAGCGTAGACTTGTGCAACGCATCCATATCGCGGTCGTGTGTCGTTCCTCTGGAATAACCATAGCCCCAGTAGTCGTAGTCCCAGTCTTCATATCCCTGTTTCGTCTTAGAATAATCAGCGTATTCATATTCGGCTCCTATAGCCAGATAAGTTCCTATCGTATGTCCTAACGAAACTCGAAATTTCCACGGTGTGGTAATTTTCATGTGCAAGTTTGCCAAATCTACATCCGGAAGATAATTGGTATATATAAACTTACCGTTTCTGTCTTGATTGATGTAGATGTCATAGTTCTCATCCTCCATCATGGGAGAGTCTATACTATATGAAGAATAAGATTCCAAATGATAGAAAGTCGGTGTTTCTACGGCCAGACCTATGCGGAAGGGAGAATTTCCGATGGGACGGAATATACCACCCAACTTCACATTGATTCCATATCCACTTACATGTTGGGTATTATATAAGGAATAATTCTCGAAATCGCTGTAAGAGTTGCCTTGGCCGTCCGAAATCGTGCCGAACTCCCGATAGGTGCTGTAACTGTAATAGTCTACGTCGTTCACTCCCAAAGTGAAACCTAAATACACACGGTCTTTAATGTTCATCGACAGATTGAAATCATATCCTGCGATACCGCCTTCCGTCGTACGGTCATAATTATTCCGGTCGGACGCTAAGGCATTATAGGAATCATATAAGGGATTGCCCTCTTGGTCTACCTGCACATTACCTTGATTATCCCGTATGTATTCCGGATTCACAAGACAGGAATTATACATCAGGTCTGCCAAAGGAGTGGAATACTGGGTATGGTTCAGAATGTCTGCCATTTGTTGCGTCTGCGACAAACCGTTCAAGGCTCCGTTATCTGCGATAAATGACTGGTTGAAATTGGCTCTTTTCTGATAGTTGACTCCAAAGTTAACATATCTTACGCTTTTAGCCATAACCGGGATACTTACCACAAATCCCATCTGATCAAAAGACAAATGGGTCATGTCTGCATTTAAATCCGGTTTTTCTTGCTGGGTCAATACGCTGAATGATAAAGCTGCATCACTTCTACGATAGAGTCCCAATGCAGCCGGATTGGAAGAAGCGGCAGACAAATCGGCACCCAATGCTCCTAATGCACCGCCCATACCTACATAGCGTGCACTTCCGATTAAATCGGTCGGCATATAATTCTCGTTCATATATGGTGTCTGTGCCATCATAGACTGGCTTGCCAGCAATGCGCTTACAAATATGAGTTTTTTTCTTTTCATTATTTCTTCCTTTTATGGTTTATCTTTGTTTGTTAACGTCGACCGCCTCGTGCTCCTCCACCCCTGGATGGGGAGAAACCGCCTCCGGAACGGCTGGGGGAACTTACCGACGGACGGAAAGTGCTTCTTGTGGTCGATGGCGTGAAGTTAGAACTTCTCGACGGTTGAGTGTTACGTTGAGGAGTTGAAGTCGTACGCGTACGAGGAGATTGCCTGGTAGTTGTTGAAGAACGATTTGGAGTAAATCGTGCCGAATTCTCCGAAATGGTTTGCCGGTTGGTGTTGCCTGTGTTTCGTATGGCTCTTCTGGCAGAAGAACTGTTTCTTACATTAGTGCGGGATGTTCCTCTTGCCAGTGTACTATTCTCCCGATATCTTACACTGGGACGAGTAACCGGTCTTGATGGATACCATCCATGACCGGGATGTCCCCAATGCGGATGATGCCAGTGTGGTCCCCAATACCAAGGATCATACCATCCGGCATACCAAGGGCCTCCCCACCCCCAAAAAGGATTGTATAATCCCCATCCCCACGAGTAGGAGAAGGTAGGTCCCCAATACCAACTGCTGGGATAAGCGTATGCGTAAAATCCATCATCATATACATCCCAATATATGGAATTGGGACCATAACGTAAGTCCCAGTATAAAGGACTGCTGACCGCAACACCGATAGTTGGGGTGTTGAAACGAAGAATTCGTTTGGTGTATTGATAATCTTCTTCCAATCCCTGAATGCTGTCGACTCGCGCATTCTCTTCGTTTGCCGTCTCTTCCTCATTTGCGGCTGTACTGTCATTTTCCCAACGATATCGCCGATTGTACTCATCTACATCTCTTGCATTATTCTGAACATGTTCGTTGGATGCTGTTGTTGCTACAGATTCGGAGATCGCGTGCATTGAAGGTTGCGACCTTGTCTGTTGTTCCTTCTGTTCTTTCGTTTCTTTCTGGGGAACAAAATACATGTCATCTATTTGTGCAAAGCTAAAAAACGGAATCACTGCAACGACGAGTGAAAATAATATTCTGTTTTTCATTGTCTTTCCTCCTTTACCTATATTATATGCAAATATAACTTTTTCTCGGTTGTCGGACAATACGGAAACGAGAATAAAGTTTAGTATATAACTCTTTTTTTGCTATTTTTGCAGAACCAATAGATTCTCGACATAAAATAAACAATATGAAATATTTGGAATTGGATTTCATTATATCCCCTTATAGCAGGGATGCAGCCGACATCTTGATAGCGTTGGTGGCCGATGCCGGTTTGGAAAGCTTTGTAGATACTCCACAGGGGGTGAAAGGATATGTGCAAACCGGACTTTTCGAGCGTTCCGTATTGGATAGCTTGACAGACATATTTCCCATGGACGGAGTGAAAGTGACCTACCGATTGGTGGAAGCGGAAGATAAGAACTGGAACGAGGAATGGGAACGCAACGGCTTTGAACCAGTTCGAATCGCTGACCGTATTCTGATTCATAGCCCGGAGCATCATAACCTATCTCCAGCCGAATATGATATCGTGATAGATCCTCATCAGGCTTTCGGTACCGGTACGCATCACACTACGGGCATGATATTGGAACGTTTGCTCGGGATGGACCTCGGACATAAAACCGTATTGGATGCCGGGTGCGGAACGGGAGTACTAGGTATCTTCTGTACTTTGAAAGGGGCAAAATCGGTGTGGGCTTACGATATAGATCGTTGGAGTGTGGACAATACGAAAGAGAATATGTTGCTGAATGGTGTGAAAAACATGGAAGTGGTTGAAGGGAATGCCTCCATATTACAAGGAAAAGACGCTTTCGACTTGATTCTGGCCAATATCAACCGGAATATTCTTTTAGCCGACTTGCCATCGTTCGTATCGGTTATGCATGCGGGAAGTCAAATGATTCTCAGCGGTTTTTATGTAGAGGATATACCTTTGCTTGTGCAAAAAGCGAAAAGCTTGGGGCTGAGCTACCTCAACCATACGGAAAAAGAGAACTGGGCTACGCTTTTATTCGAACGTTTGTAATAAGCGATATGAATCCGGGGCTGCCGGTAATGTCTGTAGGACTTCCGGCGGCTTTATTTTTCTTTATAACGAATCTTCAGGGTCAGTATAATTGTCTTCCTGTTCCGGTATGGTCAGTTTCATCAAGTCTTCAAACGACCCGTTGAAGATATTGCAGTCTACATTCCCTTTGATTCCGGTAACTTTTCCACAGTCCGTATGTTGCCAGAAATTCCATTTTCCTTTATATTCTAACTTCTCCACATAATAGTGCGCTATCCAATAAGGATATTTATCGAATGCGGGAGTATTCAGATAGTGCAATTTGAATTTGTATCCCGTATAAATAATGGGTTTCACGCCATATTCTTTTTCTACAATATCCAGCCACGTCTTTACAGCCTTTTGGAGCTGTGTTTCCGTTAGCCGTCCTGCCTTTTCCACGTCTAAAACAGGAGGTAGGTCACCGGGTTCCAAATGTACTTGTTTCAAGAAAAACCGAGCTTGTTTTTGGGCATCCACATCCGGCAAAAAGAAATGATAAGCTCCTCTTATAAAGTCATTTTGCTTTGCTTCATAAAAGTTTAGGTTAAAATTGTCATCCAATAGTGTCGTACCTTCGGTCGCCTTAATGAAGACAAAACTGACAGGGGATGAATTCAAGCTGGCGTTGCGCAAACGTTCCCAATCTATGTTCTCCTGATAATGAGAAACATCAATGCCGTGCACGTCAAAACCTTCAGGGTATACAGGATCCCCGTAGATGGCTTTCCAACGGAATGAATAAGGACCGACAAAGAAATAATAAAAGAAAAGTATATAAGCTATTCCCAAAGACAATGCTCCTACCCATATCGCCCACGACGGCCAGCGTTTGAAAAACAACCATTTGCTTGTCCCTTTTTTCTTTTGCTTCTTGCGCGAAACGGTTTTTCTCTTAGGACTACGTGCTGTGGGAGTGTTATTCACTTTCTTACGGCTTCCCCTCTGAACAATCGTTTTTCTGTTTTTTACAGTTTGCGGCGTTTGTGCACACATGATAGAAACGGTCTCTATTATCCTTTTATTCAGAAAAATAACAAGTCCCTTCATCGACGGATAAAGGGACTTGCATATCTATAAATGAATTACTTAGCTTGTTCCAATTGCAACGTCTTGGTAGCTTGGTCGCAGACTTCGGTCGGACCGAAATACTGTATAGGGCCGGGATAAACGAAACAAGTTTCACGAGCCCATTGGTTGCGTCTTGATGCAAATTCCTTGAACGGAGCACCGTCCAAACGAACCAATGCCTTTTTGATGACCGGTTTCATCTCACCATTACGTTTCTCCATATTCATCATCATGGTGATGGGCACACCACCGGCAATCCATTCAGCAGCCGGTGCCGTCGTGTTCTTCACAATAGCCATATAACCGGTCTTGCCGTTAGCCATCAACATGGCGGCACTTGTACCCAAAGCATAGCAATAGTCCGCATCGTAGTTGGAAGGAGCTGCACAACGGCCTTCATAGCCGAAGAAATGATGCAAAGCTGAGAACTTGCCGTTGAACTTACCTTCTTTCTTCCATGCAGCCAACTTGTTGGCCACCATTTCAGACAACAGCTTTTCCGTTTCGATCAGTGAAACCTGTACATTTCCATGCGGGTCACGTTCCATGGTCAACTGAGCCGCTACTCCCAAAGGAAGAGATTCGTATACAGCTTTGTTTGCTGCAGAAAGCTTATTCAAAATCCATTCGCGTTGCTGATCTTTAGCCAATGCAGCACCTTCTGGGGTTGCCAACAAGTCGTTCAATTCGGCAATCAAAGCCTTCATAGCCGGGATGAACTCAATCAAGCCTTCCGGAATCAATACCGTACCAAAATTGTTTCCATCGGCCGCACGGTCGGCTACAACTTGAGCAATATAAGTAACGATATCATCCAACGTTTGGTTTTTGGCTTCCACCTCTTCCGATACGATACAAACGTTGGGTTGGCACTGCAAAGCGCATTCCAAAGCGATGTGAGAAGCCGAACGTCCCATCAATTTGATGAAATGCCAATATTTACGGGCAGAGTTTGCATCGCGTTGGATATTGCCGATAACCTCTGCATACGTTTTGCAAGCCGTATCGAAACCGAAAGAAGTTTCGATCTGTTCGTTCTTCAAATCGCCGTCGATGGTCTTCGGACATCCGATAACCTGCACACCGCATTTCTTGGCTGCGTAATATTCAGCCAAGACACAAGCGTTCGTATTGGAGTCGTCGCCACCGATGATGACAATGGCTTTAATTCCCAATTCCTTGATGATTTCAAGTCCCTTTTCGAACTGTTCCTCTTTTTCGAGTTTGGTACGTCCGGAACCGATCATGTCAAAACCGCCCGTATTGCGATATTGGTCTATGATGTCAGCCGTCAATTCCATATATTTGTGGTCCACCAGTCCGCCGGGACCCAAAATAAAGCCATACAACTTGCTTTCCGGGTTCAGTCTTTTAATACCGTCGAACAAGCCGCAAATGACATTATGCCCGCCGGGAGCCTGGCCACCGGAAAGAATTACACCGACGTTGAACGGGGCGTAAGACTGGGCCTCGCCCGGAACGAACTCAATAAGAGGCATTCCATAAGTGTTCGGGAATAATTTCTTGATTTCCTCTTGGTCGGCCACAGACTGCGTGGGTGCGCCTTCCTTTACAGAAACGTTACCCTGCAATCCTTTGGGTAACTTGGGCTGATAAGCCGCTCTTGCAATTTGCAATGCACTTTTTTCCATGTTGTGATTCTAATTAATTGTTGAAACGCATTTTCAGCACACAAAATTAATGTTTTTTGTCGGAATGAAGAAACTCTCACCCCAAAAACATACAGTTTATTTTCTTCTATAAAATTTCCCGATATCGCCAACTTTGCGTATCTTTGTCCAAGTTACTAATTTACATCATAATTTGAGATTAAAGAATATGGCTAAAAGAAGAACATTAAAAAAGAATATCAACTATATCTGTAGTGAACTGTTTGCGGAATGTGTAGCGTTGACGCATTACAAAGTAGATATAAAACAAGAAGATGTGGACAACGTAATGGCCCGCATATTGCTGATGCATGATGAATTTGTCAGCAGGATAAGTCATACGGAACCGGGAAACGTAAAAGGATTCTACAAGAAGCTGCGCATGAATTTCAATGCACAGGTCAGCGACATTGTCAGCACTATCAGCCAGCTTTGCTAAATGAGCCGACGTTTTTGCAGTTTCCTCCTGTTCAGGCTGATGGGATGGAAAGTCGACGTGACGGTTCCCATGGGGGATAAATATATCATTGCATTGGCACCTCATACAAGTAATTTCGATTTTTTGTTGGGAGTGCTTTATAGTCGTGCGATGAATTTTCGTTGTGACTTCCTGATGAAAAGCGAATGGTTTTTCTGGCCTTTGGGAATCTTAATGCGATGGTTGGGGGGAATTCCAGTGTACCGGAGTAAGAAGATGAGTATGACGGACCAGTTGGCACAAGTGGCTCGGGAACGGGATATATTTCACCTTTGCATCACTCCGGAAGGCACTCGTTCACGTACGGAAGAATGGAAAAAAGGGTTTTATTATATCGCCTTGAAGGCCGGGCTGCCCATTTTATTGTATGGAATTGATTATCCGACCAAAACCATACGTTGCACGCAAGTAGTCGTCCCCAATGGAAATATAGATGAACAAATGAACGACATTAAAGCATACTTTAAAGATTTCACAGGGCGGCATCCTGAAAAGTTCGCAACCGGATTAAAATAATGGTAAGTATGAAGAAAAGACTTATGGTCCTGGCGGGAGCATTCTTGCTGGGACTTTCCGTATATTCACAGAGTGGAGAGAAAGTAGTAAAATCCAGATTAGGGGTTTATTTCTCTGACTATCAAACATCTTATACTACGGCTACCGACCGCTGTAAGATAGAAAGGGTTAAAGTGGATGCTTCTGTGCGGACGGTAGAGATTTATCTGAATGAACTCTTTGCCGGACAGTCTTTTAGCAGGGATAAGGTCAAAGGTATCTATCGCGACGTAAAACGTTTGCTTCCTGCGCCATACAATGCTTATACTATTATTATATATGGCAACGGAATCCCCATAGAGAATCTTGTTACGGACATGAGCGGAGCTCCATCGGAAGTTCAAAAGAAATGGGAGCAGGCTTTGTATAGCGGAGCACCGTGGGTGGAACGGACGCAACGCCCCTATCCTATCACGAAAGGTATGCAACAACGCCATTTGTCTGTTTGGGCCAGTCATGGACGTTATTACAAGAACGACCAAAAAGAGTGGACATGGCAACGACCGTATTTGTATTGCACGACTGAAGATTTGTTCACTCAAACGATAGTCATCCCCTACTTAATCCCCATGTTGGAAAACGCCGGGGCATATGTCTTTACCCCCCGTGAAAGGGATTGGCAGCCCCACGAAGTAATAGTGGACAATGACACCCGGGATTCGGGCGGAACATATTCAGAACATGAAAACAAATATGCATGGGAAAACGGTGGTGTAGGATTTGCGCAACTCAAACGGACTTACCTTGACGGCGAGAACCCTTTTACGGACGGGACGGTGCGCAGTACCCATACGGTCACCCGAAAAAGCCAGGCTTCCGAAATACGTTGGACGCCTGACGTACCTGAATCCGGACGTTATGCCGTATATGTTTCATACGCGACTTTACCTACGAGTGTTTCCGATGCCCATTATGTGGTTCGTCACCAAGGTATGTCTACGACCTTCAAAGTCAACCAGCAAATGGGAGGAGGGACTTGGGTTTATCTCGGAACGTTTGATTTCGACAAAGACCAGCCCCATTCCAACTATGTCAGTTTAAGCAATCTGAGCAACTATCGCGGAACGGTGACAGCAGATGCCGTACGTTTCGGAGGTGGAATGGGAAACATTGCTCGTGGAGATTCTTTGCAGGAAGTCGTAAGCGGTTTCCCGAGGTACTTGGAAGGTGCCCGTTACAATGCACAATGGAGCGGCATGCCTTATTCCGTATACAGCGGTAAAAACGGGACAAACGATTATAGCGACGACATCAATGTCCGTTCATATATGACAAACTATCTGGCCGGAGGTTCTTCTTATTTTCCGGCCGACAGCGGATTGCACGTACCGATTGAAATGGCCATCGCGCTTCATAGCGATGCCGGTATAGCACCCGACAGTACTTTTGTCGGTACATTAGGCATCTATACCACGGATTTTAATGAAGGGACGTTTGCGACCGGAATGTCGCGATTGGCATCACGTGAGCTATGCGATGTGGTCATGACGCAAGTGGACGAGGATTTGAACCGACTTTACGGACAATGGAAAAGACGCCAAATGTTCGACCGGAATTACAGTGAAACGCGCGAGCCCCAAGTTCCGGCCATGATATTGGAAATGTTGTCCCACCAGAATTTCCGGGATATGGCCTTGGGGCACGATCCTGCATTCAAATTCAATTTGGCACGGGCCATATATAAAGGAGTACTGAAATATACATCCTATCAACATGAGGCAGATTATGTCGTACAGCCCCTTCCCGTCACTTGTTTCCAAACTCGTTTGAACCCGGATGAAAAAGAAATAACATTAACCTGGACACCCGGACAAGATACGTTGGAACCTTCTGCCACTCCCAAAGGCTATGTCGTGTATACCAAGCAGGGAGAGAACGGTTACGACAATGGTATATTTGTACATGAGCCTCGGTTCTCGTTCCGTGCGGAGGAGAATGTGATTTACTCGTTCAAAGTGACAGCCGTGAACGACGGTGGAGAGAGTTTTCCTTCGGAGGAACTGTCGGCCATGATAGCCAAGAATGCCTTTGCCAAGGTCCTGATTATCGACGGCTTTCAGAGGGTGGCCGGACCACAGGTTATTCTGACGGATTCGACCCGGGGATTCGACCTGTCAGCGGATCCCGGTGTTCCTTATATGCGCTCTCCCGGATTCTGCGGTCGGCAAATCGTATTCAACACAGAACTGAACCCCAAGAGCGCGTGGGGCTTTAGCGGGAATGAACTTGAAGGCAAGATGATAGCGGGAAATACATTCGACCATAGCCGCATGCATGGTGAGGCCATAGCCACTGCTGGCGGATATTCGTTTGCATCCGTTTCCCGTACGGCAGTAGAGGCGCAGTCTGTGGACTTAAACGAATACAACATCGTGGATTTGATTTTGGGATTGCAAAAAAATGACGGATACAGTACCCGACCGTATCCGTCATTGACACCTGCTTTATGTAGTGCGTTACAAGAATTTACCCGTATGCGCGGCAGCCTGTTAGTGAGCGGTGCCTATGTAGCCCGGGATCAGAAGCAAAAGGAAAATGCAGACTTCCTGCGCAATACGTTGAAGGTAGACGCATACGCTCCGGTCGCCTTGGATGCCTATTCTCAAGCTACGGGAATGAATACCACCCTTCATTTGTACACGGAACTCAATCCCCAACACTATGCCGTTACGCATGCAGATTGCCTCATTCCTCTTCCTGAAGCGTTTTCCACCTTATTATATACACCTACCAATTATTCGGCAGCCGTGGCTTATCAAGGGGAAGACTACCGTGCGATTACATTGGGATTCCCTTTCGAGTGTATCAAATATGCTGCCGACAGGGATAAGGTCATGGGCGCGTTCCTGAGTTTCCTGTTGTCAAGGTAAGATAGACTTCCGACACTTGTGTGGCAATCCGGTTCCAATCGTATTTCGACATGTCGTAGTCTGTATGTTTTAAAGGCAAAGCAGCTATCTCGTCCAGTTTTTGTGCCAACGCCTCTACATCTCCTACCGGAAAATAGCAACCCTTGTCCAAACCTACTTCAAGGTTTGCAGGGATGTCGCTGACTACGACCTCTACGCCATAACTCATAGCTTCAAGCAAGGCTATCGGAAGCCCCTCGTGACTTGACGGCAAACAGTAGCAGCGGCAGTGGGTCAACAGGGAATGGAGTTTACGTCCTTTGACAAAACCGGTCAACACTACCCCATTTGCTTTGGCCGCTTCTTTCAACGACCGGGAATAGTCGTCTTCAAAATCCGTATCGCCGGCAAGGACCAATTTGATTCCCCCGGTGTTTTTCATCCGGGCAAATGCTTGCACAAGATGATGCAAGTTCTTTTCGGGGACGAAGCGGCACATGCCCAAAACGTATTTCCCTTTCTCGATACCCAGTTCCTCGAAATATTCAGGAAAATCGCACACTTCCAGTCGCGACACTCCATTATATATAAGGTGTACACGGTTTGTACGCCCGTACTTTCGACTTATCAGATTGCGAATCACATCGGATATGACGATGACATCGTCTGCAAACATGCAGCCCATGCGTTCACCGAGTTTCAGTATCGTTTTGGCGGCAAGCCCCCACTTGTCGCGGTCGTAATCCGGCCCATGATGAGTAAAGACCACCTTCATGCCCAATACTTTGGCATAAGGTACGAGCAAGGCAGGACCGATGGCGTGGATATGCAAAATGTCCGCCCCCGACCTCCGGGCTTCGTTAATGGCACGGAAAGTATGGATGATGGCCTCAAACGATTTTTTCTTGGGAGAAGGAAGCGTGACGAGTTTCACACCCTTCCACTCCTTCAGGCCATCCTCCACATAATTGGAGCGTCGTACCACTGTCACGTCCCATCCTCGTTCCGCCAAGCGCGGGAACAATTCCTCACAATGCGTCTCCACCCCACCCATGACACCGGGTATGCCGCGGGTACCGGTTACCACTATTTTCTTCATTTTATCATCCGCATTGAAAATAATTCATTACTTTTACACTCAAATACCACAACTTCGAGAACTCATGAGAGCATTTGTCACCCGAATCAAAGAAACACTCCAATATGTCGGCATCCTATCGTTGACGTGCCTTTCTGCCCTTTGGCTTTGGCTGACAGGCAAAAGGAAACATTAAAACACGCTAGGAGGTTACCTTCGGAGTATCATTTGATTTCAATCTTTCTGTCTGTTTCTGCCGTTGTAGTCTCATAACCTTGCCCCGCTACGTCGGCATTTACAATGTCCTCGCCCCGTTTGCCTTTCAAAGCCTCTTTGGAATCATCAGAAAGACCGTTGTTGATTTCCGCATTCATGTCACACGTAGACAAACGGTCAAGCTGCTCTTTCGTCACTTTTCCGTCACGGTAATCACAGCATACAGGATTCTCATACATGGAATACTTCATGCCTAAAAGCGACTTTAGCTTATGTTTGGCCACCCATAAGGCAGGCGTGGCGATATACTTGTGCATCGCCGGAGACACCGAACCAATCATCCAACAATTACGGTCGCAACAACGCACTTTGCGGCGTACGGCTTCCGCCTCGGGGCTGTTCCACAATTCATCCCACGTCTGCCGGTTCAGGTTGCCCATCACCTCCTTGTCTTTCGTCCCATTGCAAGGCATCACGTCGCCATACGGGTCTATGAAGAACGTGTCGAAACTCATGTCGCAAGGCAACAGACGCTTCTGCCCGTAGATATAATTGATAAGGCCATGGTTGAAATAAGCGCGGAACCACTTCTTAGGCGAATTAGACTTCAACAGTTCATTGACTAAGTTTTCAAAATTTTTAGCCACCATCGGACGGTCATGGATGATGTTCTTGGCCTCCACGAAATAAAACGAGTTGTGCAGGGAAGCCGTGGCAAACTCCATCCCCATTTTATCGGAAAGCTCATATAGCGGCACCAAGTCCGGCGCATTCTTGTCCTGCACCGTCATGCCGAAGCCCACATCCTTCATGCCCATCTCGCGCAGTTTCTTCAAGGTCGTATACCCCCGTCTGAACCCGTCATTCAAACCACGGATTTCATTGTTGGTCTTTTCCAATCCTTCGATGGAAATGCGGATACCTATCTGCGGGAACTCCTTGCAAAGGTCAATGATGCGATCCGTGAAAAAGCCATTCGTAGAGATGACGATACGGTCGCTTTTCTTATACAGTTCACGTACCACCTCCTTCAAGTCCGTACGGATAAACGGCTCCCCTCCGGTGATATTCGTGAAATACATCTTGGGAAGCTTTTTAATCGTCTCGATAGAGATTTCCTCCTCCGCCTTCGACGGAGCCTTATAGCGGTTGCACATCGAACAACGCGCATTGCATCGGTACGTCACGATGACCGTACCGTTCAGTTTCTTTTCTGCCATAGTTTTATGGATTTATTTTGAATATACCTTTATAATGTTGTCATAGTAAGTTTCTGCATTGTATTTTCTTTGCGCCTCTTCGGCCATTTGCCGGTAATCGAAAGGCGTGTCCCACATCTTTTCTATCCGGGATTTCAGGTCTGCCACATTACCGCTGCTAAAAGTCATATCGGTCAATTCCGGAATCCCGCCGATTCGGGCTCCAAGCACGGGAGTACCCAAACACTGTGACTCTATCACAGACAACGGGTTGTTCTCATACCACTCCGAAGGAACCACGGAAAAACGGGCCTGCCCCACCAACATCTTGATTTCGTCCCACTCCTTATGCCCCAAGAACTCAATATGGTTATGAGCCACTGCTTTCAACTCGCCAGCCAAAGGACCGTCACCGACAATCTTCACTTTATAAGGAAGTCGGTTCGCCGCATCTATTAACGTTCCTATTCCTTTTTCCCGGCTCAGTCTCCCGATGTAACAATAATAGTCGCCTTTCCCATAATCACCCTTCGCACACTTCCCTGTATCGATGAAGTTACAAAGCACCTTCATTTTCCTTGCATCAAACCCACCTTGTGCCATTTTATCGGCCATGAAACGACTGGGACAAATCAAAATGTCCGTCGCATCTTCCAACTGTTGACGATTCCACACCACCGCCTCACGGTAACCTATAAAAGAAGCCAACTTTGAACCTTTCATGCACTTGTTGTCAAGGCAAGCTTTTTTGTCACCGTTAAAACATGTCTCGCACACCGTCCGTCCGTTTAACAGGCAGTCATAGCGAGGACACAACAGCTTATAATCATGCAAAGTCCATACCACCCTTATGCCGCGCCGATGCGCCAACTCTGCAAGTACGGGGGACAGTTGCGTATGGACATTGTTCAGGTGCACCACGTCGGGCTTAAAGTCATCCAACAACTTATTGAACTTCCTCCTGACCTCCACAGCTCCGAAAGGACGCGTAAAGGCCATCCATTTGCTCATGTTTTTGGGAAAATACCTTTTCCATTCCGTATCCATATTCTCTGGATAGTCCATGGCAAACACAGCCACTTCATGGCCGTGCTTCTTCAACAACTGCTCCAGATTGATTGTGTAGACGCAATCACCGCCCCGGCGGTAATAGAATTTATTGGCTAATAAGATTCGCATTGTTTTTTGGTGTTATTTCCAATAAATATTTGTAAGATGCAAATGACGTTTAGACTCTGGAGGTAATTTCATATAATCACCATATAAAGAAGCCAAATAAGCAGAAGGATTCTCTACTCCATAAAATTCCACATCCTCAAAAGGATATAAAATAGGCTTCCCCATTATTTCTTTTTCTACGGTCTCCTTTGCCCCCCATGCACCATAAATATTTGCAAGATACTTCCCTTCATGTTCCACAAGATGCCTGTTGATGAAATTAATAATCGTCTTTTTCGACAAAGAAAAGAATATGATCTTCAAGCAAACAGCGACTAATTTCTTAATGAAAGGACGGGATGTTGCAGATAAAAAAACATAATTCTGCAAACTCAACAATAAACTTATTATTTTCCACCTGCCCCCTTTTCTTTTCTTTGAATCCAAAGGAAATATATCTATATTCACACCTATTTTTTCTGACACGTTTTCTTTATACAATTCATTTGTCAAAGTGCGGGTATCAGAGATTTTAACAATGTCTATAAGCAAAGATTCCGAATTATCCATTGTCAATACCCTATACTTTGGCGGCAACTCCTTCTCCAACACGGACATGCATCTTTTAAAATCTTTTCTTGACACCCCGAAATCCATATCATCATCCCATGGAATAAACCCCTTATGCCGCACAGCACCTAACATCGTACCCCCCAACATATAATACGGAATGTCATGTTTCACACAAATCCAATGGAACTCTTTTCCCAAATCCAACAATATGGTATGTAATTCCTCTACATTCTCTATTTTTCTCATCTCTTCCTATTTGTCCTACTTAAAACAATATCCTCCGTTGACTTCAATAACACTTCCATTTACGAATGGATTACGGATACAAAACTTCACGGCATCAGCAACTTCCTCGACAGTCGCGAACCGTTTTACAGCCGTTTTGCGCAAGATATTATTTCTTATCTCCAACGGCTTGTTTTTTTGCCATTCCGTCTCAACGAAGCCCGGAGCTACAGCATTAACAGTTGTTCCTGTCCCTTCAAAGAATTTGACTAAGTTTTTAGCCAAAGCGTGTATGGCAGCCTTTGTTACTCCGTAAGCCAACGATGTACCATGAGGATAAATACCCATAGCAGAACCAATAAATACAATCCTTCCACCGGGAGATATGCAATCAAACAAGTCACGAATCATGAATACCGGTGCATTCACGTTCACTTGCATCACGTTTTCCCATTCTTCATCAACAAACTCACTAAATCCCTTACGAAGAGTCATTCCTGCATTACAAACCATGCAATCCAAATGCCCTAATGTTCGCAAATAACAGACCAACTCATTCATGTCGGATTTATCACCTTGATTTGCTTTTATCAATTCAAAATTACCGGTAATTTTCATCAACTCGTTCTTGCAAACCATTGCAGCCTCCTCGTCATGGGCATAAGTTACCCGGACGAAATATCCCTCTTCGAGTAACATCTTGGCTATGGCAAGCCCTATACCCTTTGTTGCTCCTGTCACCAAAGCTTGTTTCATCTATTGTTTCTTTTATAAATATTTTATAGGCTTTGCCGGGGTTCCTCCTATCAATTCATTATTACGAACCGACTTACAAACCACAGCACCGGCAGCTACAACCGCACCTGTACCAATTCTCACTCCAGGAAGTATTGTTACGTTGGCACCAATCCAAGCCTCGTCTTCTACGATAATATCACCATATTTATTGACTCCGGCTCTTTTCTTAGGACTCCCCAATTCGTGACTGACGCAAATAAAACATACATTCATCCCCACATAAACATTATTTCCCAAAACAATCCTGTTTGTCTTTCCTGCACCGATATGAAATTCACATCCTCTATTGACAAAACTATAATGCCCAATGGACACTCTTGACGCATTGTCAAAGAAAACCTTTTTTCGTATTTCACACCCTCTTCCTATGTACATTCCTTTTTGCCTGAGCCAAAATTGGCGCAACAACCTTAAAAAGTAACCTATCCGTTTTCTCATGATATATTTAAAATTCGTATACGTTTTTATGTTCGGCGAACTTTTGCATAATATCGGCCATACAAATGCTCTCCTTGCGGCGTAAACGGGCACTTGAAAAACGATGGTTTATTATACAGCTTATAAACTCTTGTATTTCGTAACGTAATCCGAAACCGTCCCATTTATAGAAATACTTTTTGTTGTCTGCCGGATCTTCATACCGAAGTTCAAAGTAATCTGTTTTCCACCAAGGAGCAGGAACATATGCATATCCTTTAGTCCCAGAAATTACCAAATTCCCCTCAGTTTTCACTCCAAGTCCTAATTTAAATGAACATATCGCATTTTTATATCTCATTATTCCCTTGGTGTAAATGTCAACTCCACCTTCCATACGACTGTAAAAGTCCAAACTATCATATCCCACACCTAACAACTTGACAATAGGAAGAAGCGGATAACTACCAACCTCAAACAGAGACCCACCGGCTTGAAATTGGTCAAACTCCCTAAGCATCTTATCTTTCATCAATTTTGAAAGTGAAGCTTCCACATCGACCACTTCTCCAATCAAACCAGACTTTATAATTACCATCAAATGATTGAATGCCGGACAATGGGCTGTCTTGTTTGCTTCCATAAGCACACAACCTTGACGTTCTGCCAATCCATACAATTCCCGTGCTTGTCCTCCATCAAGTACCAATGGGGTCTCACACAATACATGCTTTCCTAATCCCAAAGATTTTTTAATATAATTATAATGGGATAAATGTGGAGTTGCTATGTAAACTGCATCTATAGCTGCATAAAAATCCTCTAAACTATCATACGCCCTAACTTCATTATTGTCTTTTAGCAAATCTATAACAGCATCCCTATTAGTATCAAATGCAGCATTGACGTATATACCACTTACCACGGAAGCTTCAGAAGGAAATCTCCGTGCAACACGCCCACAACCGATAATGCCAACGTTCACATCTGTTTGCCCTTTTGCCCGAAGCATGGTAGAAGACACCCCTTCAGTTCTCGGAAGATAAACAACTTGACAAAACTCTTTCAAGTAATCAAACTTCCCTTGCCAATCCGACCCGATGGCAAACATATCCACATTATATTTTTGAATGTCGTCTATCTTCTGCCCTACATAATCCTCAATGATTATCTGGTCTGCATATCCGGTAGCTTTCACTGCTTCTACGCGTTCCAACACATTATTACGCACATTCAATTTTCCTCTATCCCTATCAAAGCTATCATTGGTAACCCCAACAATAAGATAATCTCCTAATTCTTTTGCTCTTCGAAGTAGATTGATATGCCCTTGGTGGAGTAAATCATACGTACCATATGTTATTACTTTCTTCATGATTGGTATCTTGAATTTAAAAACAACGCGAGTTCAATATAATTTTATCACATGGTTATATTTACAATTTGAGTTTCGCATATTCTGCAATCTTACTCCCCAATGTATATCTCGAGAATTTCTCCAAATAAGATTGTCTTGCTGCCATGCCTATCAGTTTTCTTTTTACTTCATCTCCAAGCAAGGACTTTACATATGCCGCAAAGCTTTCCTCGTTCTTTGCAAGGCAAATTCCGTCCTCCTCGTGTCGTAAATACATCTCGCCCAAAGTACTAGGAACTGTCACTACGACAGTTTTCGAGGACCTCATCCCTTTCAGCAGCACAGTGTCGCCCGAACAAATGTTTCCATCGTCTATCGACACCACCAATATTTCACATCCTTTAATCCACGGTATCGTGTCGTCACCGAATACATTATCAAAATGCAAGATGTTCTTAGGCAAAGCAACAGAGGGCTTCCACACATCGGTAAGTATGACCAATGGCTTGTCTTTCATTTCTGGACGGCTCCACACACGTACCAAAAAATCGAAATCCCTGTTGGAGCGTCCTATAGCCAAGGAGTAATTCCGCATAGGTGCAACGCTATCTTTCCATTTTGCCGAAATGTCGGGAATACCAAATGTCGTGATGATGAATTTCTCCATCGGAATGCCCAGTTCTTCATGACATCTCTCAGCATACTTATGACTTGGCACATGGAAATAATCAATGTACGATCCGGTGACAGTCCATTTCATAAACCGGAAATAAAGCTTGCCCAACAGTCCTTTCTTCTCCTTATAGGTAAAATTCACTACAACAAGTTTATTTGTCTTTTTTAGCCCCCCCAATTTGCTAAAAAAGGCAAAATTAATGGCATAAAACTGTTGCCATCCGGCTACAATATCATATTGTTTTCTATGTAGAACTATGGAAAGAGGAAAAGAAAAATACTGCACATAAGTCTTACGTTTCTTCCATGAGCCCTTAACTTTTTGGGCATTAAAGGTAGAGAGTATCTCATATTTCTTTCCGCTGACTTCTTCCATGCCCTTGCAAAAGTCTGCAATCTCTTCTGAGGGGCAATCTGCTAAAACCACATTTTTCTTCATTTTTAAATAAAAGTTAAATACATGTTATGGACACCTTGATTCGAAAAGTGATTGCTATTACAGATGATTTTATTTTACGTACTTTAAATGCCCTGTAAAATCTCGTCTCAGACCTGCCCAAATGGCGGAAAGCATGACATTTCGCAGTTCCTTTGACTTCTTATTATAGTGATACAACATCACGATGTCTTGAAAAAAAACTTTCAATGCACCACGTAAAGTATGAATGTTATATATTTCATTCCTACGAGCACAATACAACATTAGCGGATTATTAGTCAATATATAAGAAATCTTTAGAAAACCTATTTTCTGATAGTCCATTTTCACTTTTGACTGCGGATGACGATGAATGGATTTGATGGTAGTGACCGGTTGAAAGCCGAATTTCTTTGCCCTGTTAAGATACTCCACCTCATCTCCATATATGAACATCTCAGCCTTGGGATAACCAATCTGTCCTACAAGCTTCTTGTTAATCATCGTGCCATTAAAAGGATTGGCATAATCCAATATCAAGCCCTCTTCATTCTGTAACGCTTCCGTTTTCTTTCTGTCATTACCAGCCTCTACAGACTGTCTGAACGCGGTTTTCGTCTCGTCATTGATATCAACCACAAAGGCATTAATAAAATCATACCTTCCTAAAAACGGTACCATTTCCTTAATCTCGCCTTGGTCAGGCTGACCATCATCATCCATCAACAAATAGGCATCATAAAGTTCCGTTTCATGGGCAGTCTTTACCCCTAAATGGAAACCTCCTGCACCTCCCAAATTCTTTCCGGTATTGATATAATACAACTTTATTTGTTGATGCTCAAGAAGGGCTTCGTCTTTCAACATCAGCCCAGTCCCGTCACTACTGTTATTGTCGACAATATAAATGGCCGTAGGAAGATATTCCTGCTGAAACAAAGCATGCAGGCATCTTCGAAGCTCTTCCTTTCGATTATAAGTTACAATCACAACCGCTATCTTTTTCATATTTTTTATTTAAAGATGTTTGAATACTTTTTGACCACCATGTCCATCTAATCATAGCTCTTCTTACACTGCATAACCACACTCTTTCAAGAAATTCATAATCTTATGCATTCGTCCCAACCACCCCGCATATTGCAAGGCTACTTCGCGATTTTTATTTGCAAGGCCCTGATAAGTTTCGGGATGCATCACCACATCCATAATCAAATTTTCGGCAGTCTTTCCTCCGATTTCAATCACAGGGTTATATCCGACAAGATTCACAAGCTCAAAGGGGGCTCGCCCCACCATCACCACGCGGCTTAACATGCACTCCCAATATCTTTGTGTGAGAGTTTCTATGTTCCCCGCTACTTCGGGATGCGTGTCGCAACGTGGGAAAGTCAGCGACACTTTAGAGTCTGCTAATCCATCATATAATTCTTTATTTGTAGGGAACACCCATTCTCCGTTCTTACTGCATTTATGCACGATATCTTTCCCATCGAAACCTTCATTTAATACCTTTTTGTTACTTCTGCCGAACTCTACCAAGTCAATGCTACGATCCTTCAACAGCTTACCGGCGCGATAGGGTGAGGCATCTATTCCTTCCGGGACAAACAGTATATTAATCCCCGGAAAACGTTTTTTCATCAGGTCGGCAGTCATTGACGACGTGAATATTGCGGTTCGCACCTTATTCTTATTCAAGAATGCGGATATCTCCTCAAAGAAACATGGCCAACAGTCCCAAATCATAGGAATTACCTCATAACGTACATAATCGGCAAAAGTATTGAAACGCAAGATGGAAGACGACACGAACACCAGTCTTGCTTCCTTTTTTGATTGAGGTAAACGGAAAGGCACGCTGTAACGGTGGAAAAAATAGTGAAAAGGACGGGGCTGCCAACAATGGTTACACCATGCCCCTCCGGCATCCTTCCAAGCACGAAACGCACCGTTAAGAAACTGCATGCCTTCTTTGAACTGGTACGGACGGACAGCTACAACTCGTTTTCTCATAATTATATAACTGTATATGAAAAACTAAATTCTTCTTTATTACACATTACATACGTCTCCCGGCTTGATATCGTGAATTTTTAAGAACGATAGCAAGAAACATCATCATCACCATCCCTCTATTGTGAGTGAATGTGGAATCAGCAATTGACTCAATGAAAAAGAAAGAAATGATAAGTATGATATATTTAAAAGTCAGTACATCGCCAAACCTTTGAACCATTATATGCCCCTCTTGAAAACGTTTCCTCCAAAACATCACATAAAAGAATATACCAATCAGACCAACTTGCGACAAAGCAGGAAAAAATGTATCAGACATAAAATAAGATGCTCCCTCCATCAAGCCAAAGGTTCTATCCAAACCATATCTTGCATATAAAGGAGAGTAATATTGACCTGATATGTAAGTGGCAAAAGTTCCAAATCCCGATCCCAATAAAGGATAATCTTTCAAAATCTGTACCATACCGTAGTATAACATAGGTCTGGCCATGATTTCTCCCTGAGCCTGTATTCCACCGACATAAAAATAATAATATATCTTTTCCCAAGAAAAATATACGGCCAAAGAAACTACAGCAGCCAAGAATAATAGATTTCTAAATTTGAAAATATTCCCTCGCAAACGTAGGATTCTTTTTGAAAAAAACATAATACAAATATACACCACATAAAAACCAAAGAATTTCGACCTTAAAGTCAAGAATCCCAAGGTAAGTATCAATGTAGCGATAACAAGGTTTTTCTTTTGTCTTTGAGAAAAATAATAATAGACTAATGCCAATATCGCAGACATGGAAACAAAACCCGTATGAACGAATATACTTGTATTTTGCCAATTAAGCGAAAGATTATATATTCCAATGGGAATCATCAATAATGCCATTATTATACACATGCGACATAATTTCCTTTTTTCAGATTCGCTGAAAATAAAAGGTAAGTTATATACGCAATAAAATGCAACAAACGGCTTGCATTGTATAACAAAATCCATTATGACAGCCTTTATGATGTTATTAGCAGTTATTAACGAATTAGCCAAGAACATCAAGGCTATACAAAAAAAGAAGATAAATTCTTTATTCTTCTTTCCTTGGAAAATCCATTCTATCAATAATATAGCCATTATAATCTCATCTACATAAGTAAAATTATACTTTTGCGAGATAATAGTGTATAAAAATGCACCCAATACGAGAGACCATCTGAATAGAGCTGTGTTAAATTTATTCCAAACTGACAGCATCGGCAACTAACGATTAATTATAAATATCCTAATATTAACTTATATCTAATATATCTCCACGTAACTTCAATACAACTTCACCCCGGCCTTTCCACGGTGCTCCTTGTTCTTCGTACCAAAGCCTGAGACCTTGCTTTTTCACTGTAGCCGGACTGCCAACCAACTTTTCAGGAAACAGGCACAACGTTCTTTCAATGAAGCCCTTGCAAGAAATCCGACCACAATTCGGTTTGCCATGATATAAAACCGTAATTCTTTTTTATACTAAATCACAACTCTACATTAAACTAATTTTCTGTTTTTCAGTGTTTAAGTATTTCTTTATAGAGGTTTATAATGTGAACTCCATACTTTTCTTCCGAGAAATTATCCACAGCATACTTTTGCACTGTCAGTATCATTGTCTGCATATCCGTTTTGGCTGCAACCTGCATGGCTTTGACACAACCGTTCTCATCGGTAAAAAGCAGTCTAGTCTTGCCATCTTTCAATAATTCCTTAGTACCGCCGCTTTTGCATGCTATAACAGGACAGCCATAGAACATAGACTCCAACTGTAACGTGTCCCAATCCTTCGCTTTTAGAACACATAAGAAAAGCTGTTCCCGCTCCATCCAAGGCTTTACATCGTGACAAAAACCTACGAATTCTACACTTCCCTGCACACCCAAACCATGTGCCAACCTGTCATAACATTTACGACAATTATTGGTAACTTTCCCTGCCAAAATGAACTTATACCCCTCCTTTGCCAAACCGGAAAGAGAAAAAGCCCTGATGGCCATATCGGTTCCCTTGGTACAGTGAGTATAGCAGCAAAAAAAAGAAATAGCATCCTTTCTCTTTCTGATATGCCTTATCCGCTTCGCTTCTTACGGCATCCCATATCCAAAAGCCTCTGTTTGCATTATCCAACTCCCTATGTCGGTACACCGCATCAGTAATAGCAACCACGGCATCAGTTTGCCATACCATCTTTTTCAATCTTTTCCATCCACAAAACGGCTGTATTCCGAAATCAAGATCTTGAAACTCACGTATGTGCCACACATGTTTTGCACCTAACTTCCGCACAAGACCAACCCCTATGGCAAACACACTGGAATTGGAATGCGCAAGGTCTATTTTACCCCCCCCGATTTTTTAATATTTTTATATATATAATTAACACAGCTCCGATTGTAATACCAATCACGCACAAGATGAGGAACATAACGGAGATAATGGTTCAAAGAGATTTTTTCTCGTATGTTACAGCGAAAAGGGTGGATAATACAACGAATGCCACATGAGGCGAACAGGTCATATACTTCTCCTTTATCAGGCAAGAGAACTACCGGATTGACCTTATCGCTCAACGAACGAATCATATTACACAGCGAAAAAGCAGCCCCCCTAAAGGAGCCTGAGTGATGTAAAGAACATTTATCTCATCCATGGGTTTTAATTGTATTTTTATCTTTTTTTGCCTTTTTAGCCAATTTAAAATATCCAACATAAACATACGCCTTTAAATAATCCCTCTCTCGGTCGTTACACCCCAATGTGTAGACAGTTCCAAGCACACAAACAGCAGAAATGAAACAAATAAGAAAGAACGTAATCACGTTTTGTTCCAAATTGAAAAAAACAACAAGAGGAATAGCTGAAGAAACCAACACCACACATATAATGGGGAAAACAACTTTACGAAAATAGTTCATGACGGACATAGATATACGCGGCAGAATCATCCCCACGCGTATTAATTGTGCAATTAATTCAATAATCAAATGTACACAGAAAACATATTCGGCTTCTGCATGAAAAAACTTCAGTAGGACATAACATATGGGGAAAACCAACAATAAGACCGTCCCTTCTACAAGTTGGAATTTCTTAATGTCTCCAGTAGCTCTGACTGCAATGATCAAAGGATTAGAAACGGATTTAATCATACATATTGCAAGTATGAGCCGAAGGAAGTTAACAGTATGTTCCGGAACAATGCCCAACCACCATTCCAGCACCAAACGGGCTTCTACCATCAACGGAAAAGAGATAAAGAACAAAAGGAAAAAAGAAAGCTTAGAACTCATTTTCACCAATTGATGCATATACCTAATATTGCCTTGGGCATAGGATTTCGTGATTTGAGGATTAAAAGCCATCTGAAAATTCGTACAGAAATTTTCCACTACGCTTTGTACTTGTACTGCAATACCACGCGCTGCATTAACGACAGGACCGAAAAAGAGATTGAGAAGGATGTTTAGTCCCTGCGTGTTGACTATGAAAGGGATACCTCCGTAGGTTATCCATAGGGTAAAACCCAACATACGTTTAACCTCTCCTCTGTCGAACGACATACGGATCCGCGTCTCCTCGAAATGACGAATGCAGTATATACGACAGATAATCCTGTTAAGAAACTGAACAAATGCATATAAGACAGCATAAACGACCAATTTGTCACCGGGAAAAACGAGCAATACATATAGAATCAAGAGCTTAAGAAGTTGGTTCGTTATAGCAATATAGGCATAAGCCGCCATCTTTTCGTGAGCTATAATGGCTGCGTCATACGGGACAGATATAACAGAAAGCAAGAATGTAAATATAGAGCATTGATATACCCAAAATGCGGCATTTTCTCTTCCTTCCGGAATCTGCAGTTTCTCCAAAACGAACCACAAGCCAACTGTTTCAAACAGGATGAAAGCCAGTATCGCTAACAAGTAATGAATCGCAAGAATATTTCCGAATGTTTTCTTCATGACCTTCATGTCTCCTTTCCCCAAATCATACGTTATGAAACGTGAGGACGCAGCACCTAAAGATCCCGACAAGAAAAACAACATCATCACAATCCCCCCTACTACATTGTAAACACCAAAATCGGAAACACCAAGAACTTGCAGAACGACACGCGAGGTGTATAAACCTATCAGGACCTGACATAGCATCCTGATATATAACAACATAGTATTCTTTGCTATAAGTTTATTGTTAGCAGATGGATTATTCATTAGTAAGTTACGGTTCAGATATCCCATTGTTTTTTGAGTAGCACGTCTGAAATAAAATTAAAATTCAGTTGATATTTACTATTTGTTTGAACTCATGGTGATGGTTGTTGAAGGCATAAGCTTTCTGTAATCGCTGTCGCCTGCAACTACTATTCCGATAAAGAAATTCTTGAGGTATTCCAAGATAGAGTAACCTTACAGTTTGAAAGCGGACACTATGGGCTGGTATGCCGTGCTGATTTCGTTATGTTAAGCAGGTTTCGGACGCTTATGATTACATATCCGCTTTAACATGCCCCCAAATATTCAAGAGAATTGTTTTGTGTCGCACCTGAAATCTTAAAAGATTGAATCGGACCTTCGGGGTCATAAACAAATGACAATGGGGATATGTTATCCTTTCCCCACTTCACCCATACCTTCAACTGTACAATATCCCCAAGTTGTATATTTGGCGACACGCATTTTTCTACAAAAATCATTGTTTTTGTTTTCGCAATAGGAAAATTTTGTTTGTTTGCCACCTCATTCTCATAAGGGTTATTCGGGGCGGTGGAGTGATAGATTGCGTGAATGTCAACAACAAACCCACCATCGTTTTTAAGTTTGAATCCACTTGCCCTTGGTAGTGTAACAACACGGGTAACAGGAAATCTCGCCCATGCTTCGTATGTCATATTCAGCAGGGACTGTTCATCTATTATCCCAATGGAATTCCATGTAAACACAGCATACCACATACCGTTTGGCATATCAGAAGATTTCTTTACCACGACTTCATGTCTTTTGAATTCGGATATAAGATTGTCCAAAAAGCCATAGCCACATACTGAAATGCAATGATCGCATTTTACGCCTTGGGGATAGTTGTACAATACCTAACCGCTTTTCCCAGGCGTAACTTGACCTTTTGCAGGTTCTCCCACAGGGTTCATCATTCCGGAACCGATGCCCAATTTCACAGGTCCACAGTTGTAAATGGCATTTTTTAAGACAGTGCAATCTTTATAATCAACTATAGAAAAATCTCCATTATACAGGGTCGTCATACTAAAATCTATGCCTTCCTTTTGCATATCAGACAGCACAGACAAGCAGGTAGCACCATTAAGGAATCCGTGCCTTTTAGCCCATCCAACCACTGTACAGTCCGGAATAAAATAATAGCCGGGAGCTGCTACCTTGGCAAAGGCTTCTTCTGCAGAAACACAATCTCCATACTCATTATTCCCCCAATATGACATTCTGATGGGCCATTGCAGGAAACATGACGGTATTTCCTCGGATATTCTTGGCACATATACCCTTGCCGCTTTCAATGCTTCTTCTGGTGTTGGAACCAGTCCACGCGGCATTTTTTTAAATTGTTCTTCCATTGATTTATAGTATTTAGTTAGGGATACTCATTCAAGTATTCAATGATGGTATATGACTATTTTGTGCTAATCTCTCCTGAACATGTAGCCCTTACACAGGAGTTTTTCCAAAAACATCCTTCATCTTTCAGGATGTATGTTAATCCGCTCATTACTTAGGCTTTATGGGCTGAAGGATGTTTCAGGCATCTTTCAGCCAAACTTCATTCCGCAGGGAAGAGAACGGAAAATCAGTCGGCTGAGAATAAAAAATCGTTTGGCTTAGATTGGAAAATCGTTTGGCGCAGAGCGTTTGACGGCTCTCTGCAATGAAAGGGAACTGAAAGATGAGCATTTCATCTTTCAGCCCGTAATATGTTATATAATAGATATTTACCACACATCCTGAAGGATGAAGGATATTTTTGCAAACTCTTAGGGTAGAGTGTATTTTATCTCGTAATCATCTAATCCTTCAGGGTATGCCGTTCCATCTCAAAGTTAATGCCGACCTTCACCACGGGCTGGCCGCACAGGGCAAAGCGTTCGGGGTAGTTCTTCAGGTCGATTTGCTGCATGGCGGCTTCAGCGGATTGGTTCAGCTTTAGTTCCACGATGTAGAGCGTGGTGGCCGTGCGCATCACCATGTCCACCCGTCCCATCGGGGTACGTACTTCCACATCCACGTACGCGCCAAGGAGGCTGAAGATGATATAGAGCATCTGTTGGTAATGGCCTTCGTAGTCCGTGCGGTCGCAATAAGGGACGGTGGAAAGGAAGGTCTGCAGCAGACGTAACATCCCGTCCATATCACCGCGCACCAAGGCTCGGGCTAAATTGACCACCGTGGTATTGGTCGCCTGTGTGTCACGTGTCACATAATAAGGTATGAGACTGCGCATCAAACCTATCCTTACTTCCGCATTCGGGATGTCCAACGTATAAATTTGGAACATTTCATCGTACCCCTTGATGGTGACATAGCCGCTTTGGTACAACAAAGGAGTGATGCTTTCCATCCGTTCGGTCGGTGCGTCAAAATCAGCCGCCACAGCCTCGTTACCCCCTATTTTGGAGGGTAACACACCGAATCTGTTCAGCATTTCAATTAAGTAAGTGGGCGTGCCGCTGCCGAACCAATAAGAATCCAACCGCCCGTCGGCGAAGGCGTTCAGCAGGCTGAACGGGTTATAGATGTCGGGCGAGGGCCAGGTGAAATGGTAACCGTCGTAATGGGCTTTTAGCTTCTTTACGACCTCTTCGCGATTTACGTTCAACCGTTCGGCCAAAATGTCCAAATCCTTGTCCATCTGTGTGGCCATCTCCTCCTCCGTGATGCCGCAGATAGCGGCATATTCCGGCAACATGCTGATGTTTTTAATGTTGTTCAGTTCACTGAAGATGCTCAGTTGCGAGAACTTGGTGATTCCCGTCAGGAACACGAAGCGCAGATAAGGATCGCAGGCTTTGAGCGGGCTATAAAAGTTGCGCATGATGTTGCGGAGGATAGGCAGGTTCTCTTCTTCATGCGCCACGTCGAGCAAGGGGGCGTCGTATTCGTCAATGAGCACCACCACTTGGCGGCCCGTCTGTTCGTATGCACGATGGATAAGGTCTGTAAGGCGTGCGTTCGTGTCCGGGATTTCAGACTCGACGCCGAATTTCTGTTCCGTTCTTTTCAGCATCCATAGCAAATAACGTTCCAATCCTTCTTTGTCCAAGTGCTTGCCCAAACTCATGTCGAAATGCAGGACGGGATATTCCGTCCATTCCGTTTCCAACCTCTCCAAAGCCAAACCCTTAAACAGTTCTCTACGTCCTTCAAAATAGGCTTCCAAAGTACTTGTCAACAGCGACTTTCCGAAACGGCGCGGACGGCTCAGGAATATGTAATTTGAGTCGGAATGCGCCATACGATAGACGTATTCCGTCTTGTCTATATACAAGTAATTGCCGTTCCTTATCTTTTCAAACGTTTGTATGCCAATAGGATAAAGCCTTCTCAAAAAAAACATTCCAAGTCCTCCCTTTTATTTCATTTCCGTTCCATCACGTACCTTCAACATCCCGGGAAATCCATAACATCTTCTCAGAATCCGTACACCAACCGGATACTTCATCCAAGCCTTTGCCATAACACCCACGTAAAGGTAGAAAAATCAAACAGACATTCCAAACTTTCCGGCTATAAATATTTATCCCCGATGCCCCAGCCATTTGTCATAATCATCCAGCCACTGCAAAAGTTGCCGCTTGCTTTTCTTCATATCAGGCTCCCTGCGCCATGGGACGATTAAAGCATGAGCCTCATGGTAATACATGTTATTATCCGTACAACCATACAACGTAGCCAATAACAAGGCACGGGATTGCTCCGCTTTCAGCAAAGGCAGGATGGTGCGGGAAAAAGCTTCCAACTCGCCCCTCTCTTCCCGATTCCCCAACACCGTATGAGCCATCAATAAGATTGAAGCCAACTTGCAACGCATCACATCGCTATCCATCTGTAACTTACCGTAGGCACGCAAGGCCTCTTCCGCCAAAGCCCGGTCGGCGTCCGTCACACCGCCACGGGAGTGGTAATTCCGTAATGCCTTATGAAGTCCCTGGAAAATACGTTCATTGGACAACTTCGTATACACATGTTTGCCGCTTTCGTTCAGGCCGATGATTTCATACTGTCCGGCAGACACACGCATTAAAGGCACCCACAAACATCCTTCTATGCAAACCACGACATCCTTATGCCCGGCCCCGGGCTGGACTGCCACCACGGCTTCTACTCCTTTAAACTCCCCTTCCGTAATCCGGACACGGTCGCCTTTCACCAGGCGTCCTGACTCCGGCACATACACCGGAAGCTCGCCACGGTATGCTTCCGCCACCCAACGAAGGTTTCTCATTTCAGCATCCGAAAGATAGGGATAATGACTTTCGCCACCGCTATGCACGCGCGGCAAAAAACTATAGGCATGCAGGGTACTTCGCTGTCTTCGGTAAATCTCGGCTTCCGTAGAACGAATGAATACATAATTGTAAAGCAAGGGTCGTTCCGTACGCACGAATTCCCCACCCTTTCTTTTTACCTCTATATATTTAGGTGCAAAATATTCCAACATCGCTTCATCCCTCTTCACACTCCGGCTTGCCTCCATACGCAATGCACGGGCCGGATCTCCTCTGTGCCCTACGGGAAGTACCAGAATATACCAACGTACAGCATGGCTTCCCATCCCCCTACGAGATGAAACTATCTCACTCATAAATACTTGATGACCATACCGGTAAAATCACATATTTTACTGGCTTTTAGACATTTACATTAAACAAACAGACATTCCTGAAAATTTAAGTTCCTCGGTTTGCCTATTGCTTCCCTCCGATGCGGCATCGCTTTTGTACATAAAGTGAAAGTACACTCAAAAATGGCCGCTCCTACAAGAAGGGATAATCATTCGGCAAAAATATAAAAAATAATTCATTTGGCATTTCTATTTTAAAAGTTTTTTCATTCTCATGTAAAATTGCGGAAAAGCAATCCCCCCAATATCCGCCCAAGCGCCCTATACCTCATATAAGTGATAAAAATCATAAACCATCCCCAAAAAGTTGGTATCGACTTTTAATGAAATACTAAAAATTGATTATCTTTGCAGCGCAAAAAGATGAAGGTTTTTAAATAAGAATCTCATTATATTACCTATAATAAATTAGTATAATTATGGTTTATTCACACGAAGTAGAAAACATGTGTTGTGTTGCCAAAGGCCCGAACCACGGACCAGCCCCCATTCCTGAAGAAGGCAAATGGGTACAGGCAAAGGAGATCAAAGACATCTCAGGTTTGACTCACGGTATCGGATGGTGTGCCCCCCAACAGGGTGCCTGCAAACTGACGCTGAACGTAAAAGAAGGTGTCATCCAGGAATGTCTGGTGGAAACTATCGGTTGTTCCGGTATGACCCATTCAGCAGCTATGGCTTCTGAAATTCTTCCGGGCAAGACGATTCTGGAAGCATTGAACACCGACTTGGTTTGCGATGCCATCAACACAGCCATGCGCGAATTGTTCCTCCAGATTGTTTACGGCCGTACACAGTCTGCTTTCTCTGAAGGCGGTTTGATGATCGGTGCCGGATTGGAAGATTTGGGTAAGGGACTGCGTAGCCAGACCGGTACCCTTTATGGTACTTTGGCCAAAGGTACACGTTACTTGGAGTTGACTGAAGGTTACATCACCAAAATGTTCCTCGACAAAGACGATCAGGTATGTGGTTACGAATTCGTACACATGGGTAAATTCATGGAGGCCATCAAGAAAGGTGTACCCGCAGACGAAGCTTTGGAGTCTGTAACAGGTACATACGGCCGCACAAAACCGGAACAGGGAATTGTTAAATCTATTGACCCACGTAAAGAATAATAAGGAGGAACCAGATTATGATTAGAGAAGTGAAATTTGAAAGTCAGGACCGTCGTATCAAGCAGATTTTGGCTGCATTGAACGAAAACGGTATCAAAGATATTGAAGAGGCTAACAAAATCTGTGAAGAAGCTGGTTTGGATCCTTACAAGACTTGCGAAGAAACCCAAATGATTTGCTTCGAAAATGCAAAGTGGGCTTACGTGGTAGGTTCTGCCATCGCATTGAAGAAGGGATGCAAGAATGCAGCCGACGCTGCCGAAGCTATCGGTATCGGTTTGCAGGCTTTCTGTATTCCGGGTTCTGTAGCCGACGACCGTAAAGTAGGTATCGGACACGGAAACTTGGCAGCCCGTCTGCTCCGCGAAGAGACGCAGTGTTTCGCCTTCTTGGCCGGCCACGAATCTTTCGCTGCTGCCGAAGGTGCCATCAAGATTGCCGAAATGGCCAACAAAGTTCGTAAGAACCCGTTGCGTTGCATCTTGAACGGCTTGGGCAAGGATGCCGCCATGATTATCTCACGTATCAACGGCTTTACTTACGTACAAACGAAATTCGACTATTACACGGGTGAACTGAACGTAGTGAAAGAAACCGCTTACTCAGACGGTCCTCGTGCTAAGGTAAAATGCTACGGTGCAGACGATGTGCGCGAAGGTGTGGCTATCCTGTGGAAGGAAAACGTAGACGTATCTATCACGGGTAACTCTACCAACCCGACCCGCTTCCAGCATCCTGTAGCCGGTACGTACAAGAAAGAGCGCGTATTGGCAGGCAAGCCTTACTTCTCAGTAGCTTCAGGTGGCGGTACAGGCCGTACCCTCCACCCCGACAACATGGCTGCCGGTCCTTCCTCTTACGGCATGACCGATACCATGGGTCGTATGCACTCCGATGCGCAGTTCGCAGGTTCTTCCTCCGTTCCCGCGCACGTGGAAATGATGGGCTTCCTGGGTATCGGTAACAATCCGATGGTAGGTTGTACGGTAGCTTGTGCCGTAAACGTGTCTTTGGCTCTGAACAAGTAATCACGAACATAGAGACTGCATAAAACCAATAAAGGGGACGTTTTCTAACGTCCCCTTTATTATTGCCTATCGACTAAAACTTATTAATAAACCAACATATAATACACATTGTCTCCTTCACGTTCTTGCTTAATCTTATGCTCCTGCATCAGACGGGCAATGCTCAGGCACAATTCCGTAGTTCCTAACTTACATTGGTTTTGTAACTCGTCGAACGTACACCGCAATAAATTCGACAATGTCTTGTAAACACTCATACTGCGTGATTTGATGGTTTTTTCGTCTGGTATCATAATGTATCTTTGTTGTTGATTGCAAAGAAACGAATTAAAATCTCCTCCTCAGCAAACCACCTTATAATAGATGTTCCTTTTACCCATTTTTCAGAAGAACAAAAGTCTCTTTGCATTATAAGAGCAATAACACCCTTCGAAAAACTTAAAAATAACCCTAAATAGCAAGGTGTGTTAAATTCCTCTTTCATAAAAAATCCGGTTCTTCCCTGAACCCATTTATCAGGAAAGAACCGGAAAGCCTCGTTCGTTTTCCGTAAAAATACGGCAAACGATTAATAGTTCTCTTTCTTCACTTCGAAGTAAGCCTGCGGATGCAAGCAAGCCGGGCACATCTGCGGAGCTTCTTTACCCACATGGATATAACCGCAGTTGCGGCACTGCCATACCGTCTCACCGTCCTTCTCGAACACTTTGAATTCCTCCAAGTTTTTCAACAAAGCCAGATAACGCTCTTCGTGCCCCTTTTCCGCCACAGAAATCATACGATACATCGCAGCAATGGCAGGAAAACCTTCTTCGTCCGCAATGTCTGCAAACTTAGGATAATCCAACGACCACTCTTCGTGTTCTCCGGCAGCCGCAGCCTTCAGGTTCTCCATGGTAGTACCGATTACACCGGCCGGATAGCTGGCCGTAATCTCTACCATACCGCCTTCCAGCCACTTGAACATACGTTTTGCATGTTCTTTTTCCTGGTCGGCCGTTTCCGTAAATATAGCCGCAATCTGTTCATAACCCTCTTTCTTTGCCGCACTGGCAAAGTAAGTGTATCTCATTCTGGCCTGAGACTCACCGGCAAAAGAAATCATCAGATTCTTTTCCGTACGCGTACCTTTAATACTCTTCCCCATAACTTTTCTTTTTAAAATTTTGAATTTAAATCTATAACTTTTCTAACGTTTCAAAGATACGGATAAAAACGTTCATATTTGTAATCATTACAGTGTATTTTCCTTAATTCTATGTTAAAGAATGCTATGCCGCATAGATTCCAACTATGCGGCATGCCCCGTCAGTCCACAGTTACTTTACGGCTCACCGTCCGCTGACCTTGGGTCATCTTAACCATGTACATACCAGGCCTAAATCCATTCTCTTCCATATACACCCTGACTTCCGACGGCATGCAGGTAAAATATCCCGCACGTGCTCCATCCAACGTATAAACCACGCAATCTACCGGTTCACCGGAAACCACCCCCGTAATACCCGTCGCGGTTTTCACTTTCAGGACACCGTCTTCCAACGCAGAAGTATCCCATTCCAATCCTTCTCCGGGGCTATCCAAATCCAGCGTACAGGCGGAAGAGAGCACCGTCCGGTTTGCAGTCCACAGTTGAAACTCATCCCCGGCTTCCAATTCGAGCCTTTCACGTACCGACACTTTCAGCGTACCACGCAGGGAGAACGAGCTTATTCCTTCCAAGGTCGTACAGCGTACTTTGGAGGCCACATTGAACATTACCTCCCCACCGGCACTGACCGTAAGCCTCTTGCCAGAGAAATCCAACGCTCCGGAAGAAGCACCCTCACGTGTTCCGGAATACAAGCGTCCGCCACGTTCCACCGTGACCGAAGCATTACCCAATTTACCCAAGCCACACAACACCGCACCGTCCTCAACCGAGAGTTCTCCGCTTCCCAGCATAGCATTTTCTGCCGAGCGGTCATTCAGGCAAAGCGTACCTTCCTTCACGGCCACTTCGCCCGTATTGTCCCATACTCCACTGACCGTCATCTTGCCGCTGCCCACTTTCTCAAATTTAGAATTGGCTGTCACGGTTCCGGCCCAAGCGAAATCATCGTCACATCCCACTTGCCACGTGTTGACACCCGTAGCCCCGTCATTGGCAAAAGAAGCATAACCGCCCAACGCACCTTTTCCGGCCAGTTTCCCAATACGGAAAGTCCGCCCGGTGTTTTGCACAGTTACTCCTTCGGCGATATTAAGCGTTCCGTCCGGCATACCCGAGGACGTATTGAGCGTAAAACGCGGATAAGTGTCAGCCATGTCTGCCGTGGCATTGATTGTCCCTGTAAACTGGCTCAGGTTGACAGCCATCTGCGTACGGGTGGCAAACCAACCGATACCATGTCTCACCGGACAATATATCGTGAGCTTACCTTCGCCTGTTATCTTATTGGAATAATACGAATCGTTGACCAACGACCACGTACCGCTACCGCCTTCCGGCACATGAATGGCATAACTTGAACCTGTATTTTCATACAACGTGCCGGAACGGAACTCCACCGTCCGCGCAGGCTTGTCGCAAGCCACACACTGCACGGTACCGCCATCGAGGGCAAGGCGTTCCAACGAAGGACAGGCCGTGTTCAGTTTCATCCATCCGTCTCCTTTCTTGGTGAGTAGCGTACCCTCCACCGGGGTTTCGATGATGAAATCCTTGAGATTCTCGACGCAGCCGCCATCTTCGCCTTCCATCTTCATGGGAGAGCCTTGGGTAACAGTCTCCGTCGTCCGCAACGTGGCACCGTTCTCTATGACGAAGAGGTCGGCCGATTCCACCACTCCGCCCAGACCTCCGTAAGCCCGTGTGGAGTTGCTCAACATATTCACCGATACCGTACCGCCACTGATGCGCGTACCGCCCGTATACGTATTGTCGTTGCTGATGGTCAGCATACCGCTGCCGCGTTTCACCAATGCCGTATGGCCCGCAAGGTCACCCGTCCCGCTGAAAGCATAATTCAAAGTATTGTCCACAGTGACACTTTCAGCCTCTATACTGCCGGAAAGGCTTACGCTCCTGCGTTCGGCCGTATCGTCGAACAAAACCCTGTCGCCCGTCACGAAAAATACGGGTCCGGCCTCTTCTGCCAAGGTGAAATTCTCGCTTTGGCCAAAGTCCCAAATATTGCTGTTCAAACCGTTCCAAACCACATCGGATGCAGCACGCACGTCACTTAGG
>ENA-OROD01000278-OROD01000278.1-human-gut-metagenome-genome-assembly--contig:-NODE-278-length-51450-cov-10.429769_pt1 | contig 51450 bp, 45 predicted proteins | sample MGYA00242123_ERZ509038 | MGnify/ENA primary metagenome ERZ509038 (study PRJEB26280, sample SAMEA2338719) | human gut metagenome | biome: human gut; feature: human-associated habitat; material: faeces... | reverse complement strand
CGGCCTCCCGCAAGCAGCGCGCCTCTGGCGGCCGCCGCATCCACGCCGCTCGTGAGCAGCGACACGACGACTCCGCCGCCCCGCACTATCTCATACGCGAGCTTTCTGCCCATTTTCAGGCCGTACGCGCTGGCCTTGCGCGTCCCGATGACGGCGATTGCCGCCTCATCGTCCAGCGAGTGCAGCCGTCCCTTCAGATATATAACGACCGGCGGCGCGAAAATATTCTTCAGGCGCTGCGGATAGTCCGCGTCCTGCATCGTCACCGCCCGTATCCCCTGCCGCGCGCACGCGGCTAGTATTCTATCCGCGCAGCTTATATCCCGCTTTTCAAGAGTCTCGGCTTCCTTCTTCGACACGCCGGTCAGCGTCTCGAACTCCCCAGCCGGAGCATAGAACGCCTTCTCCGCGTCACTGTATTTATCTATCAGAGCCGCCTTGGCCTTTGGGCTGACGGCAGCCGCGGAAAGCCAAAGCCAATATTTTATTGCCGACATTCCAAGCTCCGCCCCCTACGGTTTTCTTACAGGCTGCCCCTGCTCATTTCCCACATGATGACCGACGCCGCGACGCCCGCGTTCAGCGATTCGCTGTCCGGCCGCATCGGGATTATCAGCTGCCCGTCGCAGATTGCGAGCAGCTCCGTGCTCAAGCCGTTTCCCTCGCTGCCTACCGCGACCGCGGCCTTATCCAGCGACATCTCCCTGAAATCCCGCGCCGTCTCGCTCAGCGCCGCGCCGTACAGCGGCAGGCCGTTTTCATCCAGCGCCGCGCGCAGCTCCGCGAGCGGCAGCTCCAGCACGCGCTGGCGGAATATCGCGCCCATAGTGGCACGCACGGTTTTGGGATTATAGAGATCGGCGCACACGCCGGTGAGTATCACGGCGTCCACGCCGAAAGCGTTCGCCGTGCGGATGACCGTGCCAACGTTGCCGGGGTCCTGTACGCCCTCGAGAACGATGGCGTTTTTCAGCCGAGCCGCGCCGATCCTGCGCATGCGGACAGCGAACAGCGGCCCTGGGCTGTTCTTCAGCGGCGACGCGTAATCGAACAGCTCCGCCGGTGCGGCGTACTCCTTCGCTCCCGCAAGCCCCTCGACCTCCGTCGGCCGTTCTTTCCACAGAACCGAGACGATCTCCGCGCCGAAGGCGACGGCCTCGCGCAGAGTTTTTATCCCGTCGCACAGGAACTGCCCCTGTTCGCGCCGGTATGCGCCGTCGGACGCGAGCGCCCGGACGTTGGCGATATATGTATTCTTTCTTGAGCTTATGCTTTCAATACTCATCAACGCTTACCTATTATATAATATTTACAATATAGATTCCGGAATTATATATTATCATAATCCCTCCCGTTTTCAAGCCCCGATTTCGCCAAAAATTACCTCCGTCTCGCCTTCGGTGCGCGAACCGAGGAGATATGTCTCCCCGCCGGCACATTCCACGAGCAGAAACGGCGGGCAGGTCGGGTCAAGGCACAGCTTGAGCCTGCCGTATTCTGCGGCGCTGAAATCGCCCTTCAGCAGATTCTCCGCGCCGGTGCCGATGCTGCGGACAAGATGCTCCGGCAGCTCGTCGAGAAGCTCCGCGCTCTCGATATCCGCCCGCTCTATGCGGTACGCGCTCTTGTCCCCGCAATAAGCGACAAGCTCCGTATTCGTGAGTTCAAGCGATGTCGGCCGGTTCGTCACCGCGTCTATCAGCGCGCCGGTGAACGGCATCGCCAGCAGGATCAGCGCGGCCACGCCCGCAAGGACTCTGCCGCTGGGGCGCGCGAGATTGACGGTCGTACTGCTGCCGACGCGGCAGTTGACGACCGTGCGCGTATCGTGCGGGTCGTAATACACCACGCCGCCGAGCCACTTATCGTCCTCGTCGGCATACCAGCCCCTGCCGCTGCTCTCGGTGAGCCGCGCCTGCAGTTCGCGCGTTTTAAACTCGATGCGCAGCACCGCGATGACAACTATCGCCGACGCGAGCAAAATTCCAAGCAGCGACCGGACCGGATTGCCGTCCGACAGCCACACCGCGAGGCTCACGAGCGCAAGCCCGTATGCCGCGGCCAGCCATATCCGCTCCCAGCTGCGGCGGCGAATGCGCGTGAGGGTATTGGTGAGGTCGGTGTCCGCATCCACAAGCTCCGCACGGCGGCGGAACGCCCAGCGGAAGCAGGCAAGGCACGCAGCCGCGCCGACTGCATTGGCGGCGTATATCGCCCACATCACGCGCTCAGACACCAGCGGCAGCAGCGCAAGCGCTATCGCCGGAACAAAGCACCACGCCGATATGCCGTGCGGCTCCTGAATGGCTTTCAGATCAATCGTGCGCGTGTCGCCGCGCTCCGCCGCCCAGCCGCGCCTGCGCTTGATGCGCTTCAGGTCGCGGTTGCAGCGCAGGTACGGTATATACGGGATCACGATGCAGACGTCCGCCCACGTGAGATACAGCGTCATAGAAAGGCTGACGCTGCGGATAAACACGCATGGCACGACCGCGGCGGTCAGCACGGCGCAGACTATACCCAGCTCCTTTTTGAATTTTGCGAGCCGCCGGCAGACCTCCGCGTCCTCGTGCGCCTCAAACGGCATCGTCACGCCGACGACGATGTTCTTCGTGAACTTCGCCTCACCGCCGAGCACTCTGTACATCAGGTACGGCAGCCATATGAGACTGCCCCAGAGAATGATTCGCCAGATCATTTTGTCTCCTCCTTGTCCTTATCGCCGTAAAGCTTATCGCACAGCTCCAGAGTCTCCGCGCGGCCAAATCCCGCAAGGCGCAGCTCCGAAAGGCTCAGTCTCAGCGCGGACAGCGTTTCCTCCGAAACGCTTCCCCGCTCCCCGCGCGGCGCGACAGCCGCGCCGCTGCGCCGGTCGGTCGTAATATAGCCCTCCTGCTTCAGCAGCTGGTAGGCCTTGCTCACGGTCATGGTGTTTATGCCGCTCTCCTCAGCCAGCGCGCGCACTGTCGGCAGTTTCTCCCCTGAAATCAGTCTGCCGTCCGCAATGCCGATGATGATCTGGTTGCGGAGCTGTATATACAGCGGCGTATCACTTGAAAAGTCGAAGGTCAAAAGCATATAAAACGCCTCCTTTGTATTATTTATATTAATACAAAGGAGGCAAAATGTCAATGCCTATAAGCTGCGTATCATTCTTCTCTGCCGGGCTCCGCAGGCTTGTGCACCCATGTACGCTCGCTGATTATATAGCGCGGGCGCTGCTTCGTTTCAAGATATATTTTCCCGATGTACTCGCCTATGATGCCGAGGCAGATAAGCTGTACGCCGCTGACAAAGCAGATTATGCACGTCATGCTCGCCCAGCCCGCGACGGCCTTGCCCGCTATCGCCGTGATGAGCGCCCACAGCACGCCTATGAAGCTGATGAGCGCGACGGCTGCGCCGAAGCCGGTTATCATCCGCAGCGGCTTCACCGACAGGCTCGTGATGCCGTCGACCGCGAGAGCGATCATTTTTTTCAGCGGATAGTGGCTCTCGCCCGCGATGCGCTCCGCGCGGGAATAGCTGACTGTCGTACTCTTGAAGCCGACCAGCGGCACAAGGCCGCGCAGGAACAGGTTGACCTCGCGGAAGTTTGCAAATTCCTTCAGTACACGCGCGCTGATGAGCCGGTAGTCCGCGTGGTTATACACGACCTCCGCGCCCATCGCGGAGAGGAATTTATAAAAGCTCTGCGCGGTGAAGCGCTTGAAGAAGGTGTCCGTCTCGCGGCTGGAGCGCACACCGTACACGACCTCACAGCCGTCGAGATACGCGTCGACCATCGCGTCCATGGCGTTGATGTCGTCCTGTCCGTCGCAGTCGATGGAAATCGTGATGTCGCAGTGCTCGCGCGCCTCCATGAGCCCAGCGAGGACGGCGTTCTGGTGACCGCGGTTGCGGCTCTGGCTGATACCGATATAGTGCTCGTCCCCTTTGGCAAGCTCCGAAATGATCTCCCACGTCCGGTCGCGGCTGCCGTCGTTGACGAACATGACCCGACTCTCGGGACTTATTTTACCCACAGCGGCAAGCTCGTTTATCTTTGTAAGGAACATCGGCGCCGTTATCGGCAGCACCGCCTCCTCATTGTAGCACGGCACGATTATATACAGTATGGCAGCCATGATAGCCTCCTGAAAATGTGATGTTTTAATTATATTATCCCTCAAAAATATGTCAAGTCATGCACTGTAAACAAATATCGGCGGAGTGTCCCCCCGCCGATATGTTTATGCATTTTTATTCCAGAACCTTGGCCTCGATGCGCTTGCCCTTGAAGAGCTTACCGATGAACATCACGACCGCGAAGAACGCCAGATAGCCCAGCACCTGCTTATAGCCCTTGCCGACCCAGCAGCAATAGCACATGAACACACAGCAGCACAGCCCAAGCATCGGCAGGACGTAGCGCTTTATGACGCTGCCGCCCTTGTTCTTGACAATGAGCGCGATGAACATGGGGATATACATGGCATAGAGATTGATGATGCATATCTCGTCCGGCTCCCACGCTATCCACTGGCAGTCGTGCAGCCCGCCCATGAAGTCGGGGCCGTACATCCAGATAACCGCCGTCCATGCGTACCAAAAGCCGCCGAGCATCATGCCGATTATCGCCGACTTCATGGTGAAGCCGTTCTGATGGTCAATGTCGCCGTAGAACTCCGGGCGCGGCCCCATACCGCGCGCGGCGACGGAGTACATGCCGCGGCACGAGCCCATGATAAGGCCGTTCATAACGCCGAGGCAGCCGATGCTGATGAATGCGTAGACGATGGTGCCGACGGTCTTGCCGAAGAGGTTTGAAAACGCGATGCGCGGCAGGGACTCGCCCAGCGGCCATGTGCCGATGATGGTCTGCACATCGCCGACGCTGCTCATCGCAAATATGTACAGGCAGTAGAGCACGGTGCAGAACAGCGCGCCGAGGATGAGCGCGATGGGAAGATTGCGCTTCGCGTCATGCAGTTCGGAATTTATCGAGGTTGCGATTATCCAGCCCTCATACGCGAACGCGAAGGACGCGACACCGGCAAACACACCCTGAAATGCGGTCGTCCCCTCAACGGCGGCGGCATATTCCGGAGTGTTGACATAGTCGAGCACGTTCGCGGTCGTGCCGTTGACCGCGCCGACGATGATGCCCACCACGGCCATAAGCAGCAGCGGGACGAGCTTTATGATGGTCATGCTGACCTGAAGCTTTCCCGCAAGCTTCGGGCTGATGGCGTTGATGCCGTAGCCTATCATCAGAAAGCCCGCGCCAAGGCCGAGCGCCTCGGAGCGCACCGTCCCCGTCACGAAGAAGTCGAGCGACTGTATGCCGCACAACTCAAGGAAGAACACCGCGGAGAAGAAGGCCAGCATCGCCGAAAGACATGGGTAATATATCGTCGTCATAAACCAGCCGACATAGTAGGAGTACGACGGCCCCAGAGCCACTTCGGCATAGTCCACCACGCCGTTCACCTTCTCGTACTTTGCGCCAAGCTCAGCGAATACCAGCGAACAGATTATGCATATCGCGCCTACGAGCGCAACCACGAGCACACCCTGAAGCATGTTGCCGTGCGTGAGCGCCAGAACCTTGCCGCCCTTGATAAACACGCCGGAGCCGATGACGATTCCGATGACCATGGATATCGCCGTGGGCAGGCCGTACCTTTTCTCCATTTTACTTCCCATAATCGCAATCCTCTTTATTAGTTTAGAACATCACCTTGATAAATGCTTTTCTTATCCATTTTAGCAGATTTTCGGATGTTGTCAATAAATATTTAAGAATTTGTATATTTATTAAGAATATGAAAGTTGCTTTTATACCGCTTATTCGCCGAGGAAGTCCGCAAGCTCCTGCACGGTCTTGAAGTAGAAATCGGAGTTCCGGCGCATGAAGTCCTCGATCTGCGGGACATCATACGCCCAGCCGGCCGCGGCGAAGTCCACTCCGCAGGAATGAGCCATGTCAAAGCCGGGCTTCAGGTCGTCTATCATCAGCAGCTCCTCCGGCGCAAGCCCAAGCCGGCGCATTATCTCCTCCAGCGGCCACGGATTTGGCTTGCGGCGCTCGGGCGGCTGCTCCCAGCCGAACACCAGATCCGGCTCCGGCAGGCCGTTTTCCGCGTAGTCGCGGTGGATGTTCTCGTCGAAGGAGTGCGATACGACGCAGATGTACCCGCCCTCGGCCTTGTGACGGCACATAAGCTCGTTCATGCCGGGGTACGTGCTGGGGATGTGCTGCGCGACGTATTTTTTCCAGAACTCCGTCTCGTCCTGAAGTGCGGCGTCGTCCATGCCGTATTCGTTCTGGCACATCTGCATGAAGCCGGGGTCGAAATTTTTCAGGAAATATTCCTCAAGCGTGCAGTGCCTCCCTGGATAGCGCAGGCGCAGATACTGCTCGAAGCAGGGGTGGTGTATCGTGGCGGTGCTGTTGACGACGGTGTCGTCATGGTCGAAAACAAGGCATTTGTATCTCATTTCTACCTCTTATATTTTATTTTGATTTACGTCCAGTTTATCATATGTGGAAAAGAAAATCGACAGGTTTTTATAAAACCTGTCGATTTTGGAAAGGCTGGTCTAAACACTATGGGATTCTCCGCACTCCTCATATTCCGCCTCATATGCACCATCAACGATATGTGAGAAAACATGCTCTTCTTCCGCCGATGAGATATGCGCTGGGTTTGAAAGCATGGTATCCGTAAGGACGTCCTTCAGTCTCATACAGCATGGTTTGAAGGAAAGGAATGTTATGCCGCCGCCGACAATTCCGCCAACAACGGGAATCGCATTCTTGACGGTCTTTGCGAAAATCTCTTTGGTCAGCTTTACGCCGAACCATTTCAAAGTTGATTTCAGGATGGGATATAGTGTTCCCTTGGTCAGCGCCGCGGCGATTAGCTTTTTCTCAACGCCGACGGACAGGGCTTTTGCAAGCGCCTTGACAGCGTTGTTTGCACCGGCGACACCGTTCATTACCCCAAGGCAAACAACGATGCGGTTTATCGTCTCGCTGTCGAGGGATATTTCCTCCCCGTCGGAATCTATCTCCGGAAAGCCATAGAGGTATAGAAGCTTCTGAATCGCACGCAGGGTATAACCATAATACTGCACGACGTCGGCAGGGATAGTCGCCGCCATTGCGGCACCGCCGGGTACACCGAGCGCCGCGGAAATACCGGAAACACAGTTCCGTTCAAACTTGATTACTTCATCAGCAATTCTGTCGATGTCAGCTTCGGAGATACCCGCAAGAGCCGGTGTGCGGGCGACGGCATCATCTATGACTTCCGGAGGATAGTTCTTGAAAAGCTCCTTGCGTAGGAAGCTTTCTCTTGTGACGTGAACTCCGGGGAGTTTTATTGCCAGAATGATGATATCCTGAATATCAACAGTACCATCGTTATTCGCATCAAGGGCTTCAGTCGCCTTGCCGACAGCAGTATCCTTGGCCTTCTCCAGCGCGTTTTTCACCGCGCCAAATGAATCAAACATTTTGTTTGTCATTGAATTTCCTCCCGTTTTACCTGTTCTATATAAGCCCTTGTAATTTTTGCGTGTTGAAGAACAAGTATATGGTACAAGTCAAATATACCAAAGTGGGAGGACTTAGTCAACAATAGGGAAACAAAGCCGAGCGGGGCTTATAATCGCCGTGCATTACCCGTTCGTCTGCGTCAGGGCGGCGACGGCCTTTGCGGGGAACTGCGGGGCGGGCTTGTAAAAAACGGATTTGCGCCGGGTGGAAAAGCTGGTATACTTTGAACAGAACTCAAAAAATTTTCACTCTTCCCTACTATACTTTTTACACTCTATTCAGCTCTTCCGCCAGCCTCCGCACTATCTGCTCTTGCGCGGCTTTGTCCCGCGCCAGCCCGCGCTCCCGTCTTACAGCTTTGTGCCGGACTGCTTGCCTATATACTCCTCGATCATGTATGAATATTTAAGCATGAACTGCGTGTTGAAATCATCCAGGTCAATGCCGGTCATCGCCGCGATCTTCTGTTTGCGGTAGGAAAGCGTGTTGCGGTGCAGGAACATTTCTGTAGCTGTCGCGGCACTGTTGAACCCGTTCCTTGCAAGACATCCTAGAGTTTCGTACAGTTGGCTGCCGTTCTGCTTATCGTACTCCATGAGCTGGAGAAGCGCAGGGTGGCAGCAAAACCCGACCTTGCGGCTCTGCGCCACATTGTTTATAAGGTCGTAGAGCGCCACATTTTTGTATTCATACAGGTTCTCCGGCAGGTTCAGCAGGCCATTCAATTCTATGGCTTTCACCGCCTGCTCGTAATAGTACTTCATAGATGTCACGGTAGAAAACGGGTTGCTCACACCGCAGATAAGGTGCTCATGCTCGCACAGTGACAGGAGCTTGCTCATATCCTCCTCCGCAAGCGCAGGGGCATCATCCGAAAGGCCGAAGAGAATGACCATCATCTTGTTGTAATATACGTATCTCTCGCGCGGGAACATTTGCCGCAGCGTGCGCGGCATATCATCCTTGACATAGTTTGTCCCCTGGAAGAACCGCGGCTTCACCGCCGCGATGCACATGCGGCTCGGGAATTTCATTTCCCCGGCGTATATACGCGCGTTTACCTGCTCCGACGGTATCCCGCGGAAAATGTCAATAAGCAGATTATCATAAAGCCCGTTATTCACGCTGTCCGCATTGATATTTTTCAGCATGAACTCCGTCGCCGCATAGCTGATGTACGACAGCACATCTCCGCAGTACGTGCTGAAATTCTCTTCTTTCTGAAGCATGAACACATATCCGTAAAGCTCTCCGTTAATACGTATCCGCTTGGCAAGGTAATAGAGCTGATTATCCTTGCAGTGGCGCAGCAGCGGGCCGTCGTTCTGCTCGTCGCCATGCTGCGCGCTTACATTATATATGTGCTTTATAAAAAACGGCGTGCAGAAGCCACGCTCTATGCTCTCTATCCAGAGCGAGTCGTTGAGCGTGAACGGATGCGAGTGCGTGATAATCTTGCCGCTCATGTCGATTATGGTGATGTTTATGTTCAGCTCCTTCGCCATCGCATCCACGATCGCGTCCAGCCCCTTGCCATACATGATCATTTCCATCATGCGCATCCGCAGGCTCTGGGACTTGTATTCATGGCGCAGCAGCTCCTCGGCAGCCGCCACCGCATCAGGCAGTTCATCTGGTTTGAACTCCGCCCAGCTGCACTGAGCCGCATTGAGTTTGTCGGAACTGTCTCCGCTCCACAAAAGGTATTCTCCAAGCGCGCCGGTGTTCACGCCGCACAAATCATCAGACCACGTCAACGCATCTTCACCGGGTGCTTTCCCGGCATCCGCCTTATGAATGTAATACGCATTGCCGTCTTTCACAATTTGCTTTGACAAAACGGTATATTTCTCAGCCAATTTACTCAGCAATTCAGAAAATTTCATATTGTCACCTCGTTAACTATATTATGCCCTGCGCACAAAGATTTCAAGAACTTTTTGTGTTTCAGGTTTGTCACACAATATTGCAGCATCGTTTGTGCGGCGCGCACATTTACAGATCGGCCTCCTGATGATATTTTTTTAACAGCAAGCAGTACAAAACAAAAAAGCGAAATTTCAGGAGGTAAACATGAAATACGAAAAGCTTTTTGAAAAAGGTAAGATCGGCAAGCTCACGCTGAAGAACCGCATAGTCATGACACCGATGGGCACCGGTTTTGCCGCAGCATCCGGCGAAGCATCCGAGGAGATCACCAAGTTCTACGAGGAGCGCGCAAAGGGCGGCGTCGGCCTCATCATCTGCGAGGTGTGCCGTGTCGATGAGCTGTCCGGCATTGCTCAGCCCTGCCAGCTCCGCGCGACCGACATGAACGTCATCCCGAGCTTCACCCGTATGGTCGACAGGATCCACGCATACGACACAAAGGTATTCATGCAGCTGCACCATCCCGGCAACGAGGCCTTCCCCATCACGCTGCACGGCAACCCCGTCATCGGCCCGTCTCCCGTGATGTGCAAGACCATCGGCGTTGTTCCGAAGGAAATGACCACCGCCGAGGTCGAGGCCATGGTGAAGAACTATGTCAAGGCCGCAGTCATCGCAAAGACTGCCGGCTTCGACGGCGTTGAGATTCACGCGGCGCACGGCTACCTCGTCAACCAGTTCATGAGCCCGCACACCAACCACCGCACCGATAAGTACGGCGGAGACTTCTTCAACAGGATGCGCTTCATTTCCGAGATCATCATCAGCATCCGCTTTGCCTGCGGCGCCGACTTCCCCGTTTCCGTGCGTATGAACGGCACCGACTTCTGGGATGACGGCAACGATGAGAAGGAATGCCAGCACATCGCCCGCTATCTCGAGTCCCTCGGCGTTGCATCCCTCAATATCTCCAGCGGCTCCTATGAGTCCGGCTGGTCGATTATCGAGCCCTACCCCTATCAGGAAGGCTGGAAGAAGCATCTTGCAAAGGGCATCAAGGAATGCGTACATATCCCCGTCATCGCCGTCAATACCGTCAAGCACCCGGCACACGCTGAGGCTATGCTTGAAGAGGGCGTGTCCGACTTCGTCGGCGTCGCGCGCGGCAACCTCTGCGATCCGGAATTCGGCAACAAGGCAAAGCGCGGCGACGATGCTCGTGTGCGCAAGTGCATCGGCTGCATGAACTGCTTCAAGCAGGCAGGTCTCGGCCGCGCGATAGAGTGCGCAGTCAACCCCGTGCTCGGCCGCGAGACCTACCGCGGAGACGACAAGCTCACAAAGAACGGCGACGGCAGGACCGTTGCAGTCATCGGCGCAGGCCCCTCCGGTCTGCAGGCTGCCATTACTCTTGCAAAGCGCGGCTTCAAGGTCGTTGTGTTTGAAAAGTCCGACCGCATCGGCGGCAACATGAACCTCGCCGCTGTTCCTCCCTGCAAGGGTCTTATCGGTGAGTTCATCGAGACTCTCGGTATTGAGGCCGCAGACCTCGGCATTGATATCCGTCTCAACACTCCCGGCACCGTCGAGGCTGCAAAGGCAGTCGGCGCGGTCGGCGTGGTCATCGCGGCAGGCGGCATCGATATAATCCCGCAGGTCGACGGCATTGACAAGGCTTACACCTACAGACAGGTCCTCAAGAACGAGGTCGAGCTCAAGGGCAAGAAGATCGCCGTTATCGGCGGCGGCCTCACCGGTCTTGAGACCGCGGAATACCTCAGTGATTTTGACAATGAGGTCTCCGTTATAGAGATGGCTCCCGCTGTCGGCACCGCAATGTACCGCAGTGTTACCGACGCAGTTGTCGGCCACATCACCAAAAACGGCGGCCATATAATGACCGGCACGATGTTCAAGGCCGTCGGCGACGGATTCGTCACTCTCAACAGCCTTGCGACCGGTTATGATACCGACGCTCCCTTTGACGCATGCGTTATCGCAATGGGCGTGAAGCCCAACGACGCGATCGTGGCCGAGTTTGAAGCCGCATTTGATAAGGTCGCAGTTGTCGGCGATACGGTCGAGCCCGGCAACATCGCAGACGCGACCCACTCCGGTCTCAACAAGGCGTTCGTATTTTAAGTGCTGGTGCAGCAGGAAAGGAGTATCACAATGAAAGAATTCAAGGATAAAGTCATAGTTGTCACCGGCGGTGCGCGCGGCATAGGCAAGGCCATTGCCGTCGAAGGCGCAAAGCGCGGCATGAACGTCGTCCTCAACGACATAGACCCTCTGGTCTGCGAGACCGCGAAAGAGATCGAAGCAATGGGCGTGAAGTGTGTCGCCCAGAACGCCGATATCTCCATCTACGAGAACATCGAAGCTCTTCTCAAGCTCACTCTTGATACTTTCGGCCATGTCGACATCCTCGTCAACAACGCCGGCTGCGCCGTCTCCGGTGCGATCTGGAAGCTGCCCAAGCGCGATATCGACTGGATAACCGAGCTCAACTTCCTCAGCCATCTCTACGGCATGAAGATATTCCTGCCGCAGATGATCGCTCAGGGCACTCCCTGCGAGATCGTCAACGTCGAATCCACCGCCGGTCTTATGACCTCCGGCAAGGCAACGATGTACCACGCGACGAAGGCCGCCGGTGTTGCGACCTCCGAGAGCGTATACATCGCGATGAAAGAGAACAACTACCCCATCAATGTCCACTGCCTCGTTCCCGCGTATGTCAAGACCACCATCCACCTTGCCGACCTGCACCGCCCCGAGCGCTTTGCCATCAACGACGATCCTTACTATACCAGCGAGGAGTACAAGGCCGGTCAGCTCCGCGGTACGCGCGGCGTCATGAGCGGCATCCCCGATTGGTATGTCGGCGAGTGCGTCTTCACCGCCATTGAGGATGAGAAGTTCTATATCTTCACTCACCCCGAGTCTCAGGTCGTTGCACAGCCGCGCGTCCAGCGCCTCGCATCCGGCATCAATCCCAAGACCTGATCGTACAGCATAAATCAAAGTGCCGCGTAAAAGCGGCACTTTGATAAAACATGAAATTCATATTCAGAAAGGCGGTAAATCTATGTTCACAAACTACGAAAATGCTAAAGTAGTCATCACCGGCGGCGCCAACGGCATCGGCAAGACCCTCGCTCTCGGCTTTGCCAAGCGCGGTTCCGATGTTGCAATAATAGACATCCACGGCGATGAGGCCGAAGCCGTCGCAAAAGAGATACGCGGCATGGGCCGTAAGTCCTTCGCAATGCAGGCTGACGTTTCCGTCCTTGACGAGTGCAAAGCTATCCTTGATAAGACGATGGCCGAGTTCGGCCGCTGCGACGTGCTCGTAAATAACGCGGGCGTCTCCGCGCTCTCCGATGTTGAGCATATCCCGGAGAAAGACATACGCTGGGTCTATGAGACTAACGTATACTCGCACTGGTTTATGATGCAGAACTTTCTCCCGCAGATGCGCAGCCAGAAATCACACTGCCAGATAATCAACGTCTGCTCCATAGCCGGCCTCATTTCCATGAACGGCGCTCCCGCGTATTTCAGCTCCAAGCATGCCGCGGTCGCACTCTCCGAGTGCGTGTATAAGCAGCTCAAGGCAGACAAGGCCGATATAGACGTGTCCATCTTCTGCCCCGGCTATATAAACACCGAGATGCACCTGACCGACCGCCATCGTCCCGAGCGCTTCGCCATCCATGACGATGAGCCGTATTACCACACCGAGGAGTACGCAAAGTTTGTCGCGTTCAACAAGTACCTGCTTGAAAACGGTGCAGATGTAAATGTGGCTGTGGAGACGATCTTCAAAGCACTTGAGAAGGAGCAGTTCTATATTCTCGATACGCCGAAGTATGAGCGCCTGCTCTGCGAGCAGGGCGTCTTTGAAGCGGAGAAAGTTCGCCCTGTCGACTTTTATACGCTGAACTGAATATCAAAATCGAATAAACACGAGGAGAATTTACAATGGAAGAAAAAATCGGCAAGAAATTTTTGCTCTATTTCCGCCTCGCGCTTCTCTGCTGGATCCTCATCGCAAACGCGATCCTGCACATCATCGGTTTTCCCTACGGCTGGCTGATCTTCATCAGCAACATCATGCTCTTCACCCTTGAGGGCGATGTCAAGGAACGTTTCCTCACCGTTGAGATAGGCGGCCTTGTCGGGCTCGTGCTCACTGTGCTCGCAATGCTCGCCATCTCCGCCCTGACACCGATCGTCGGCGACCTCTTCGGCCTGCTTATACCGCTCGCCGCGGTTCTCGCGCTGCTCATCCTCGGCCACCCCTATGCCCCCAAGGTGCTCAACAATGTCGGCTTTGCCTATCTTACCTGCGCCTGCATAGATACCGCTTCATTCGCAAGCAACATCGGGCTGTTCATTCTCGTTTTTGTCGTCGGCTCGCTGGTGTTCAACGGCGTATGCGTCCTGCTCATGAAGCCGATGAAGGCGCTCGCCGTCAAGAGTGTGACAAAAGCCGCAAGCAACGCATAAAGCAAATTTCACAGCATTGTTATATTTCGTAACAGGCAGCCGTCGCAAGCGGCTGCCTGTTACGTTTTGGGGATAAATCAAGTTTGCATGGCTTGCAGTTTCATGCTCTATTCAGCTCCTCCGTCAGCCTCCGCACGACCTGCTCATGCGCGGCTTTATCCTTTGCCATCTCATCCTCCGTAAGAGCTTCATCGCGCATGCGCTCTGCCTCACGCGCCCAAACTTCAAATTACGGCTTGGACATCTTACCTTTGCTCACGCGGGCAAAGTATTTTTTATACGCCCGCTGGTGGACCTTCCAGATATCGTTGTTGTCAACTTTCTCTTTGAAGCTTTTTGCCGCTCCTATTTCGCGGCAGGTCTTTCCTTCTTGCCCCGGTGCCGGTTCATTGCAATACGAGTACGTCGCACCCGGAGTCTGCAAAAACCAGCGGCGGCAGTTCGCACAGCGCTTCGGCACAAATTCCTTTTGCAAGCCCTTCATCAGCTCGACATAGACGAAATCCAGCAGTCCGTTGAAGTACATCTTCTCGACGATCTCGCACTCGCCCTGAACTTCCCCTCGCATACGATATTGAGTTTTCACCTGCGGTGCATCTACCTTGGAGTCAGCGCCGAGACTCACTCCGCTCACAAACGCGCCGAGGTTGTGCAGATATACTTGCTTCGCCAGAGATTCTTTTCTCTGGCCTTTTTTCTTTTCAAAGCTGACTCCCTTGAACATGGAGTCAAGAAACCATGCGTAACGTTCCTGGATGAACCGGATATCGTCCAACTGCTTTTGAACAAAGCCCGGCGTATCAGACTTTTGATCTATATTCTTCATATCCCGCCAAGTCACAAGCCGTGAATGATACCATTACTTCTACATTCTATTCAGTTCCTCCGCACAAGCTGCGCAGATGCCCAAGAAAGACAAACGATGCTTTATAGAGTGTGTCAAAGAACATGTATACAGTAGAAGTTACGGGAAGGAAGATACGGTGAAAGAAACCAGGAAAGGATGTCCTTCACACGATCGTCACGCGCGCCGCGCCGGTATTCAGCTCATCCGGCAGTTTGGCATTCGTGATGATGTGATCCGCCTCGCACAACGGCATCAGCATATACGCGCCAGACTTCAGAAACTTCGACTTGTCGCAGAGGAACACCTTCATGTCCGCCTGCTGTAAAGCGCGGCGGCGCAGGGCGTTTGCCCGCGCGCTGTAATCGGCGATCCACGCCCCCGGCGTTATCGCCGAGGAGGAGTAGAACATTATGTCGATGCCGAAGTGCGTGATGAGTTCCTCCGCCTCGTACCCGTAAAAGCTCATCGTGTCATAGCACGTCTCTCCGCCGAGGCAGATGGTGGGGACGCGGTACTTCGCCGCGAGCTGCAAAACGGAGATATTGTTGGTGACAACAGTGATGTTCTTGTAAGCGCTCATTTGGTCGATGATGTGCAGCGTCGTAGTGGATTCGTCCATAAACACCATGCAGTTGTCGCGCAGCAGCTTCGCCGCCGCCTTGTCGAGCTTGAGCTTTTCCTGCGGATTGACGCCCATGCGGAAAACCGCGGGGCCGCCGTCCATATCGCTCAGGCGCGGCATCACACCGCCGTGGCTGCGCACCACGAGTCCAAGATCCTGCATTGTGTTCAGATCGCGCCGCACCGTCGGCATGCTGACAAAGAGCTCTTTACTGAGTCTGTCCACGCTTGCATAGCCGCGCTCTGCCAATATATTCATTATTTTCTCATACCGTTCGTTTTTCACTGCTGTCCCCGCCTTAACATTGATCGTTTTTGATCGTTTCTCAATATTAGCGCCAAATCTTGCAGAAGTCAAGTATTGTGAGTATAATACGGTTTAGCTATTTTGATGAAAAATGCCGCCGCAAGGCGCGTGAAATATATATTTTTGATGCAAATTTATCAAAGTGTTGGAAACCACACGTTAAACCCACGTGCGCTGGAAAAGTTCATATACGAAAGGCAAAAGAGAATATGGATAATGTAAGACTGATCGCGTTTGACCTTGACGGCACGCTCACTCAGCACAAGACGAAGCTTGCCCAGCCCAATCTCGGTGTGCTGAACGCACTGCGCGCAAAGTACAAGCTTCTGATGGTCGGCGCGGGGATGTGCAGCCGCATATTCAGTCAGATGAACGGCTACCCCATAGATATTATCGGCAATTACGGAATGCAGTTCTGCACATATAACGCCGCGACAGGTGAGCTTGACCATGTTTTTGATGAGCACGCCCCCTGTGACCGCGCCAGCGTCGAGGCTCGCGTGACCGCGCTGAGGGAGCGCTTCGGGTATACGGTGTTCAAGGGCAATAATGTAGAGTATCACGACTCCGGCTGCGTCACGTTCCCGCTGCTCGGCACCGCGGCGGACATTACCGACAAGCTTGCCTTCGACCCGGACCGCGCAAAGCGCAAGCCGATGTATCCCGTCGTGCGCGATGCTTTCCCCGATTATACGGTGTTCATCGGTGGGTCGTCGTCGTTCGACCTTGCGCCTTTCCCGTACAACAAATATTACGCGCTCGACCGGTACTGCACCGAGTATGGCTATGATCATTCCGAGGTCGTCTATGTCGGCGATGATTACGGTCCGGGCGGCAACGACGAGGCGGTCTACCGCTCCGACTTCCGCTTTATCCGCGTGGATGATTACACCCGCTTTGGTGAGTATATGAAAGAGTTCCTGTGAAGAGGAGCGTTGAAAGATGTTTATAGATTGCAGCAAGTACGCCGGAAAATGCGCCTGCGGACGCGAGCATACCATGGAGACCCGTGCCGCGGTGATAGAGCCGGGTTGCCTTTTTGAGTTTGAGAAGTACATGGCGCAGTTCGGTGTCACGGGTAAGCGCTGCGCGCTCTACGGTGAAAACTCCTATGCCGCCACGGCGGACAGGCATCCGCGCGCCGAGCAGAAGATCGTGCTTGACCCGACTGGGCTGCACGCGAACGAGATATCCACGGCGGAGGTGCTCGCGAAGCTTGAGGGCGATGTGGAAGTAATTGTCGCCGTCGGCAGCGGCACCATTCACGACATCGCGCGCTTCTGCGCGCACGAGCGCGGCATACGCTTTGTCTCCTGCCCGACAGGTGCGAGCGTGGACGGCTTCTGCAGCACCGTCGCCGCAATGACGTGGTACGGCTTCAAAAAGACGCTGCCCGCCGTCGCGCCGGAGATAGTGCTGGCAGACACGGAGATCATCAAGAACGCTCCCATGGAGCTCGTGCGCAGCGGCGTGGGAGACATTATGGCGAAATACACCGCCCTTGCCGACTGGAAAATGGCGCACGTCCTCACTAACGAGTTGCTTTGTGAAAAAATTTATAGTATAATGCAGGATGCCGCCGACACAGTCATGCAGAGCGTCCCCGGCATTGCCCGCGGCGAGGAGAGCGCCTACGCCGATGTGACCTATGCGCTCATCATGAGCGGCATCGCAATGCAGATGATGGGCAACTCCCGCCCCGCCTCCGGCGCGGAGCATCATATATCCCACATGATAGAGATGGAGCCTGAAGCATTCCCGGTAAAGTTCCCCGCCATGCACGGAGAGAAGACCGGCGTCGGCTCGCTCATTGCGGTGCGCGAATATAAGCGCCTTGCAAAGATAGAGGACATCACCCCGTACATAACCGACTACGCCCCTATACCGGAGGAGCATTTTCGCAAGTTCTTCGGCGAGCGGCTGGCGGATTCGCTGATAAAAGAAAACGAAAATGACTGCCTTGCAAAGGTGAGCCGCGAAAATCTCAGCGCGAGCTGGGGTAAGCTGCGGCATATAATTGACGAGCTCCCGACTGAGGAGTACCTTTACGGGCTTTTGGAGATGCTGGACGCGAAGCGCGACCTTGCTTCCATCGGTGTGGAGGAGAGCGAGCTTCCCGTACTGCTGAAAAATTCACCCCTTGTGCGCAATCGTCTGACGCTTATGAGAACGCGCCGGATGATGAAGATATACGAAATCGAATAATATACAACAAATGTAAAGGAGAGAGCACAAGTGAGTGAAGAGATCATCATAAAACACGCTCTTAAAAAGTACGGTGACAATGTCATCATTCCCGATTTGAGCCTTGACATTAGAGAGGGCGAGTTTTTCACGCTGCTTGGTCCCTCCGGCTGCGGCAAGACCACACTTCTGAGAATGATCGCGGGCTTCAACAGCATCGAGGGCGGCGACTTCTTCTTCGGTGAGAAGCGCATAAACGACCTTGACCCTGCCAAGCGCAACATTGGCATGGTCTTCCAGAACTACGCCATCTTCCCGCACTATACCGTCAGAAAGAACGTTGAGTTCGGCCTGAAAAACAAGAAGTTCCCCAAGGCCAAGATAAAGACCCAGTCCGAGAAGTTCATGAAGCTCATGCAGATCGACCAGTACGCCGACCGTATGCCTGAGCGCCTTTCCGGCGGTCAGCAGCAGCGCGTCGCGCTCGCTCGTGCACTGTGCATCGAGCCGGACGTTCTGCTGATGGATGAGCCTTTGTCCAACCTTGACGCGAAGCTGCGCGTTGAGATGCGCACGGTCATCAAGAACATCCAGCACAATGTCGGCATCACCACCGTGTATGTCACGCACGACCAGGAGGAAGCCATGGCGGTCTCCGACCGTATCGCTGTCATGAATGCCGGCGTCATCCAGCATGTCGGCACGCCCAAGAGCATCTACCAGCGCCCGGCAAACCTCTTCGTTGCCACGTTTATCGGCCGCTCCAACGTGATAAAGGGCAAGCTCGTCGTCGACGGCGGCAAGACCTATCTTGAAACGCTCTCCGGCTACCGCGCCGAGATACATACCGTCCGCCCCGAGCAGCAGAAGGAGCAGGAGATCACCTTGTCCGTGCGTCCGGAAGAGTTTTTGCTCGACCGTGACAGCACAGAGGGTATCTCCGCCATCGTGGATGACTGCGTGTTCCTCGGGCTGAACACCCATTACTTTGTGCACCTGTCCTCCGGCGAGGAGGTCGAGATAATCCAGGAGTCCTCCATCGACAGCATTATCGAACCGGGGAGCGAGATAAAGCTGAAAATAAACACGGATAAAGTCAACCTCTTCACTGCCGACGGCGAGGAGAACATACTCACCGGCGTGTGCAATGACTGCGCGAAGGCATAACGGAGGAGCAGGCTATGGTCAAAAAACGTTTTGACGGCTGGCTGATCGTCTCTGTGCTGCTGCTGGTGCTATTCATCGCGGTGCTCATTTACCCGATGTTCGGCGTCATCAAGCAGGCAGTCATCATGCCTGACGGCAGCTTCTCGTGGGAGCAGTTCCACAAGTTTTTCAGCAACAGCTACTATGTGGACACCATCTATAATTCTTTCAAGATCACCATTTTTGTCACGGTGCTCACGCTCGTGATCGGTATTCCGTTTGCTTACTTTTATGCGTTCTACCGCCTCAAGGGCGCAAAAATCCTCTTCGTCGTCAGCATACTTTGCTGCATGTCCGCCCCGTTTTTGGGCGCGTACTCGTGGGTCATGCTGCTCGGACGCAGCGGTGTCATCACAAAGTTTTTCAAAGCCGCCCTCGGCATCACCCTGCCCAGCATCTACGGCTTCGGCGGCATCGCCCTGTCGCAGACGCTCAAGTTCTTCCCGCTCGTGTTCATCTACATGAACGGTGCTTTCAAGAGCATTGACAATACCCTCATGGAGGCCTCGGCAAATATGGGCTGCACCGGTGTGAAGCGTCTTTTCAACATCGTGCTGCATCTCACTATGCCCACCATCCTCGCTGCTACACTCATGGTGTTCATGCAGGCGTTTGCCGACTTCGGTACGCCCACCATCCTCGGCGAGGGCTTCAAGACCTTCCCGGTGCTGCTTTATAATGAGTATCTCGGTGAAAACGGTGCAAACTACAACTTTGCTGCCGCACTCGCCATTATCGCGGTCATCGTCACCGCCGTGATATTCTTCCTCCAGAAGTGGGCAACAGGGCGCTTCAAATTCTCTATCAACACCCTGCACCCCGTGGAGAAGAAGGATGCAAAGGGTCTCGGCGGCTTTCTCATGCATCTGTACTGCTATCTTCTCTGCGCCATTGCGATCCTCCCGCAGATATATATCATTTATCTCAGCTTCCGCAACAGCAAAGGCTCGCTCTTCGGCGTGGGGTACTCCCTTATCAACTACCAGAGCGCGCTGAAGAAAAAGCTCGTGCTCGCCTCGCGCAACACGCTCGTCATGGGCATCATCGCCCTTGCGGTCATCATCGTCATCGCGGTCGTGCTCGCATACCTCGTTGTGCGCCGCAACAACGCGCTCAACCACTCGCTTGACACTATCGCTATGCTCCCCTACATCATGCCCGGCGCCGTCATCGGCATCGCACTGCTCATTGCCTACGGCTCCAAGCCAATTGCCCTCACCGGCACAATGGCCATCATGATCATGTCCTTTGCGATACGCCGTATGCCGTACACGATACGCTCGGCAACAGCGACATTAATGCAGATCCCGATAAGCATAGAAGAGGCGGCGATAAGCCTCGGCGCGTCGAAGCTGAAAACTTTCGTGAAGATAACCGTGCCCATGATGTCAAACGGTATCCTCTCCGGCGCGATCCTCAGCTGGGTCGCCATCGTGACAGAGTTGTCGAGCTCCGTCATACTTTACAGCAACAAGACCACCACCCTCACCATGCAGGCGTATATCTACATCGGACGCGGCGAATACGGCACGGCAGCAGCATTTGCGGCCATCCTCACCGTCATCACCGCACTGAGCCTCTTCCTCTACATGGCGATAAGCAAGTCCGAGGACGATATACAGCTCTGATCCTCCGGCACACGACCGCCCAATAGATGCAAATGCATCCGGGAATATATCAAAAAAAGGAGAACCAAAATGAAGAAAATCCTAGCACTCGTACTGGCGCTTTGCATGATCTTTGCACTGTGCGCCTGCGGACAGTCCGCAGCACCTGCCGAACAGCCCGCTAAGAATGAAGCCCCCGCTGCTGACGGAGCGGCTCCCGCCGAAGACGCGGCAGTCGAGGAAGACCTGGGCGACACCCTCGTCCTCTACTCCTCCATGACCGAAGCCGACCTTGATGCTCTCAAGACCTGCTTCAACGAAGTGTACCCCGACATCGAGATCGAGGTCATCTCCGGTTCCGCCGGTGAGTTCACCGCGAAGATTCAGGCCGAAGCCGGCAACCCCCAGGGCGACGTTACTTGGGGCGGCCTTGCTGACTCCGACGGCGACAAGTACGCCGAGATATTCGAAGCATGGGTCTCTGACAACGACGACGAGCAGATGGAAGGCTACAGCACCCCCAACGGCTTTTACAGCATGGATCACCTCTCCACCGTTTGCTTCTGCGTCAACACCGAGCTTGAGAAGGAACTCGGTCTGAACATCCAGTCCTACGAAGACCTCCTCGACCCCAAACTCAAGGGCAAGATAGTCTTCTCCGATCCTAACAGCTCCTCCGCTGCATGGAACAACCTCTGCAACATCTTCTCCGTTTACGGCATTGACACTCAGGAGTCTTGGGACTACATCGACGCTCTCCTTGAGAACATGGTCGTTGTTGAGAAGTCTTCCGTCTGCTTCAACTCCGTCTCTGACGGTGAGTACGTTGTCGGCCTGACCTACGAGGACGGTGCGATCAAGCTCAACCAGAGCGCAGCCGAGCTCGGCACAGAGGCTGTCACCGAGGTTCGCTACCCCTCCAACGGCACTTCCGCCTCTGCTTTCGGTGTTGCGATCGTCAAGGGTGCTCCCCACATGGCAGCTGCAAAGGCTTTCGTCAACTGGGTCACCTCCGCTGAGGGTCAGAGCGCCATGGCAGAGTACATGCAGGGCACTCTCCGCTTCACCAACGCCAACTACACCTCTCCCGAGAACGCATGGCTCAAGGCGTCCAGCGACATCACCTGGGTCACCCGTGACGTCCCCACTCTGACCGCGCAGAAGGCTGACCTTCTTGCCAAGTGGAACGAGCACCTCGCCGCCGTTCAGGGCTGATAGGCAGAGCTGTAATATCTAACCGACATAAGCCCGCTTTATGCGGGCTTATGTTTTAAGGACCGCCGCCGCGGTGACTTCCGCCGGCGCTCACCGTGAGCGTGAACGCCGGCGGAAATCACCTGAAAGGGGAGAATATATGAAAATGTACGATACGCCGCAGGAGCTTTCAAAATACCTCAACATAAAGTTAGAGTGCGACTGCGGCAGGACGCATTATGTGCCCATAAAGGGCGTGGAAATAGGTGCGGACGCGATCGAGCGCCTGCCGCACTATGTGAAGAGTCTGGGCTATGCCCATCCGCTCGTCCTTTGCGATGAGATAACCTACAAGATCGCGGGCGCGCGCTGCATGGAGCTTATGCAGACGGCTGGCATCGCTGCGGCAGAGCATACGTTAACGCACCTTGGCTTTGACGAGGCGACACTCGGCGAGATCGTGATAAATAAGCCGGACGACTGCGACCTCATTATCGGCGTCGGCACAGGATCGATAACCGACATGACGCGCTATTCCAGCTTCAAGCTCAAGCTGCCGTGCTTCACTGTCGCCACCGGCGCACCGATGGACGGCTTTGCCGCTTCCATCGGCATCATGAATGTCAACAACCTCAAGGCCACCATGCCCGCCCACTGCACCGAGGTCATCATCGGTGACACGGATATCCTCAAGACCGCGCCTTACCGCATGACCGTCGCGGGCTTCGGCGACCTCATCGGCAAGCTCACCTGCCTCAATGACTGGGAGCTTGCGCGGATAATAAACGGGGAGCATTACTGCCATAATATCGTCACGCTCGTGCGCGAATGTGTGGCGGATGTGATGAAGGAAGCCCCGAAGATAAAGCAGCGCGACCCGGAGACACTCGGCAGCGTCATGCGCGGTCTCGTCCTCTCGGGCGCCGCCATCAGCCTTTACGGCGATTCCCGCCCCGCTTCCGGTGCGGAGCACCATATGTCCCACTATTGGGAGACGATACTTGAGCAGCGCGGTATCCGCCCCGCGATGCACGGCGAGCAGGTCGCCGTGGGGACGGTGCTGGTTCTGATGCTCATTGAGGAGCTGCTCAAGGAAAATATAGACTTCGACGCGGCGCGCGAGAGTGCGCGCGCTTACAACTCCGCGGCATGGGAGCTGGAGATACGCGCCCACTACGGTGCAGCGGCAGACGAGGTCATTGCCTTGGAGCAGAAAGCAGGCAAAAACAATATTGAAGGCCGTCTCGCGCGTATCGACAGCATGCAGCGCAGCTGGGATGCGGTGCGCGTTCAGCTTGAGACCCTGCCGGAGAGTTCCTCCGTGCGCGCGCTTCTGCGGGACATCGGCTGTCCCTGCACCCCGGCAGACATCGGCGTGGACGATGAACTGCTTATGGACACGTTCCGTTACTGCAAGGAGATACGCGCACGCTACACCGTCTTCCAGACCGTGTACGACCTCGGGCTCACCGATAAGCTCGCTGCGCGGGTGATAGAGAAGGCGAACAGCACCGATTGAGAAGAAAAGGAGAGGCAATATGCTTGAAAAGCTGAAAGAGGAAGTTCTTCGGGCAAATCTTCTGCTGCCGAAGTATGGCCTTGTGACATTCACATGGGGCAACGTCTCCGGTATCGACCGGGAAAGCGGGCTTGTCGTGATAAAGCCGTCGGGCGTGCCGTATGACGGCATGACGACGGAGGACATGGTCGTGGTCGACCTTGACGGTACGCGCGTTGAGGGCAAATGGAAGCCGTCAAGCGACACCCCCACGCATGTGGAGCTTTACAAGGCGTTCCCCAAGTGCGGCGGCATCGTTCATACGCACTCCCGCTGGGCGACTACGTTCGCTCAGGCTGGGCGCAATATTCCCGCCATGGGCACGACGCACGGGGATTATTTCTATGGTGACATCCCCTGCACCCGCCTCATGACGCCCGATGAGATCGCGGGCGAATATGAAAAGGAGACCGGCAAGGTCATCATCGAAACCTTTGCCTGCACTGACCCCGCCGCTGTTCCCGGCATCGTGGTGCATTCGCACGGTCCGTTCGCCTGGGGCACGGGTGCCTTGGAGGCGGTGCACAACGCCGTTGTGATGGAGGAGGTCGCCTTCATGGACTGGCACACCATGATGCTCAACCCCGACAGCGGACACATGCAGCAGGAGCTTCTGGACAAGCACTATCTCCGCAAGCACGGCAAAAACGCCTACTACGGCCAGAACTGAGAGGTAAAGCTAAAAAAACATCAAGGCGTGAGCGGCATACCGCCCACGCCTTGATTGCCCAGCAAAACTGCCGCTTGAGATTTTATAGTTTCCTGTAAGAAAATGAAGCAGAAGTAAAAATGATAAGTTACAACAAGCTGTGTGAAAAGTATAATCGTATTCTGTATACTACTATACTTTTTACACTCTATTCAGCTACTCCGTCAGCCTACGCACGATCTGCTCATGCGCGGCTTTGTCCCGCGCCATCTCGTCCTCCGCAAGCGCCTCATCGCGCATGCGCTCTGCCTCGCGCGCCCATACTTCAAAATCCGGCTTGGACATTTTCCCTTTGCTCACACGGGCAAAGTATTTTTTATACGCCCGCTGATGGACTTTCCAAATATCGTTGTTGTCAACTTTCTCTTTGAAGCTTTTTGCTGCGCCTATTTCGCGGCAGGTCTTTCCGCCCTGCACTTTGCCGCGCATACGGTACTGGGTCTTTACCTGCGGTGCGTCTACCTTGGGATGCTGCTGCCGTCAAGAACATCAAGCCTCTCTACACGGAAGACCCCACAATGTTCAACTCCTGCATATTAGCGGAGTTTTTATCGTTTCTCAGCGTGTATATGCTCGTCCCGTCCGCATGGGCAAGCTGCCCCGCGAGTGCTTTGTCATGCTCAGCCTCACTTTTCCGTTTGTCTTGGAGCTGATGAAGATGCAGTTTCTGCTGCTCTGTCACAGAACACTATCACTCGCGTCCTTCCGCCCTTGGTGCAGGTATAGAGAACAAGGTCATAGCCGCTGTTCAGGACGGTATCAATCGCATCCGGGCTCAGCGTTTCGAGCTTCTCAACGCAATAGGTACTGACGATGCCCTCCATGTCTGTAAAAATGACTGTTTCTCCTTTGGACAGCTCCCTCAGCTTGCCGAAGTGCGTGTCATAAGCTGATCTGCGCGCTGGAGATATAAAGATACCCGCCACGGCTCACCTGAGCCGTGGCGGTGTGGCAGGGTCAGCCAATTTTGAGGACGCTGGTTTCTACTTTATATTTCTACAGTATTGTGTTCAAACACGGGAGTGCTATTAAAACTATACCGCTGCTGAGTAAAACTTGTTGAAGAAAGCTGATACACATCAAAATCTCTCTCGCGAGCTATGTCCTCTATATCTGAGATATTCGCTTTGTCAAATTTGGAGCCCAGATACACAGATTTGATTTTGGGAACAAAATCAGCCTCGCCATACGCTCCAACTCGGATGCACCTCCACTCTGCCTCATATGACCAGCTCCTGTGTTTTAAGGTTCCACGTAGCACGTGAAACAACATCATTTCAGGCAACACCTGTGGCTCGCCTTTTTCTATATTGTCAGTAAGTCTTATTAGTAGATTGTCAAAGTTTACTTTTTCATCGCAGTATATTACGGGAAATATTTCATCGCAGCTTTTCGAATGATTTAGGGATACATCAGCAATATCATATTCAATACAAATACCGCTATGGTTTCCAGCATAGCTCCACCACATTGGAAAATTATCTCGATCCTCGGTAAAGCAAGTTATTCCGCTTAGTTTATAATATGTATTCAAAAGATTATCAAACATAGCTTTGAATGACGCAAACTCAATCCCAAATCTAGCCAAAATCGACTGCTCAAAAACTTCTGTATAATATATTCCTACTGAATCATAAATGTCATTGAACTTGTCTGGAGTACTCAGAAAAATCTTGCCTCTTTTAAGAGTAGCTAATCGTTTGGGAGAAAACTTTTCATATCTAAACAAACTATCTGGAATCATTTTGTTTTTCTGCAAAAATGCTTTTTTGATTTCTCCGGAAGCTATCGATTGAATGTAGGTGGTCGTAAATTGTTTATCAATCATAGATGTCTCCAATGAAATGTAAAAAATATTTTTTAGAACTCCTCATTTTATAACAGCTTGCCATACAATCTATATAAAATACTTTATTAAGATGTCTGTCAGCGTTTTCATGTCTTGAGATACAATTTCATTTTTTTGGATTGCAGCAACGAGAATCTTCTGAATTTCTTTTTTAACTGTTTTGTTACGACAAACGGTTTTTAGTCCAAGTGGGGTCAAATTGGCAAGCCACGTCACATCAAATTTACTAAAATCGAATTTGTCATATTCGTATGCAAAATCAAATTCATCAGTAATCCCAAGATATTCATTAAATTGATCATGTGGTAAATCCCCCGATAAGCAAAGATATCCGACCTGTACTAACTCATATAGTTTCTCACTCTCCATATTTATTTTTATTCCGATAGAAGTATTTTTTCTTTCTTTATCAATTTCATCCCATAAATATTTTTTTAGTCTATCGATGGTTCCTGCATCAATTTTAACACCGATATTCATCAGGGAAACAAACCGCTTAAAAGAAAATCTCTCTTGGAAGTCACTTATGAGCTTTTCTCTAGCCGCGCTCCTCAAATACGAAGACATGTAGTTCCAATAGTAGTCAGTAATAAAACAGTACATTGGTACTATCTCATTCTTTATTATTATCCCTGCACGAAGGCTGATTTTTCTTGAAACTACAGGAATGCCTTTCGGTGAAATGAACAGAACCAGATCATAATATGAATAACCGCTCGACTCAGAGTATACACTAAAGTTATTCCCGCATTTTAATGCATGTATGTGCTGATCTAAATAATTCAAGAGCTGCTTTTCAACGATAGTCGCTGTAACTTTGCTCACCTTCCCTCTTTTATGGAGTTGAGCAGATAAAAAACTGATTTTCTTGTCAATTGATATTTCACGAAATTCTTGCTGAAGAAGAAATCCACATATTTCGTCAACAAGAGATTGCGAAATATCAACATACTCAAGAATCTTGAGTATGTTTTTTATTTTTCTTTGAAACATAATTGCTTCAAAGAAATTGAAAGTCCTTCTTTGCGCAGAATAGTATTCTATTACATTTTTAACGTTACGCTCTATCTGATCAATATCTTTAAACTCTATGTTAGCTATATTATACTTCTTGAGCAATCTTGCTAAATCGTTGTAATTGAAATAGTCTGTAAAACAATAGAAGTCTATCTCATCAAGCGTTATCTTGTCACCATACCGATCTTCATCTAATAAATTTATCAAATGGCGCTTTCCTTGCTCAGAGTATTTATATACCAAGTTCGACATGAGCTCATTTATAGAATATCTGTATTCATCATACATATCGTTAATAAGCCCATTGCCTTGTAAGAAGTGCAAATAGTCATTTATACAACAAATTACTTTATCGCAGCTCGTCCGTCCAATTTCCAATGAGTTTTTATCGATTGTCTCTTTAAGTTTTTGCGCGTTGTAGGTGGCTATATACGAGTATCTATAGAGCAAACCTGGAGTACAAACATCCTTCAAGCTATCATATTCTCTTTGGAAGTACACTGGTAGTCTTGCAAAGATGGTGTCGATTTCTTCATCGCAAAGCAGATCTGTGTTTATTATACTTTTATCAAATCCCCAATAGGGGTTATTTTTGATGTACTTCCATAGCCTAATAGAATTTGCTGATGCAAAATAATATATGAGATAATTTCTGGACTTAAATGCACTCTTGGCTACTGAGTTGAACACGTTAATTGCTTGATCTATCTTTCCGAGTTTCACCAAATAAAATGCTTTTTTGTATTCATTATTTACATCGGTATATGATTCCTCTACGAATACGTGCATTTGTCCGTAATCATAATTAATGCAAACAGGATCTGCAAAAGGTAATTTATCGTGGGGGACTAGGTAAAAGATTTTTTCCTCTGTCAGCACATAATGAATTCGTGCTTTTTTTAGAACACTGTATATTACATTAAATTTGTTTATTATATCACTTGGAACAAGATGCTGATCAAAACGAGTTGATTGCAAGATGTTTAAAAAATAATTTACTAGTTTATATGTATCATGATCATAGGCACGAATGCCCCCATCTACCTCAACCGATATATCTGGCGCAAGTTTGTTAGCCACATCGCTTATTCTCAACGCAGATAATTTATCTAACGGAGCAAGCCTGCGATATAAAACATTAAATGCATCTATGCCATCTTTACCCAAGAACGAAGTGTCGGAATATGATTTGATGGCACTTACGACCACAGAATAGCTTTCCAGGTAGTTTTTAGTGGGCTCGGCAAAGTCGCAACTTTGAATTACTTGCAGACCTCTCGATTGTTGATATATAAGTTCTTCTTTAGATAGCCTCTTTCTTCCAGTGTAGATAAAAATTGGTTTATTGAAGTGGTTATTTAGTAGATTTTTTGTCCAATTTAATACTAACTTTATATTGTAGTCGTTCAATCCATAACCAATAAATATAACAGTATTTGTTGAGAAGATAGATTTCAGCAAGGTCTCAATCAGCTTAAAATTTTCACTGTAATTTAGATAGTCTTCCTCTTTAAACACTATATTTTTATGTTTCAAGTCCCCATGTATTTTTAAAATGAAACGATCCCCATGTATTAATGGAACTTCAGCATCTTTGGCAATCACCTTGTATGAAAGGCAATTTTTTATGGCCGCATCTTCTATTAGGTCATCGAAGTTTGTTGTGATAAATGAAGCTGGATGGAAACTCAGTAACGCTTTGTGTATGCCATTGGGTACACATTTTGCTGCGTTTAGATGTTCATCAATGAATTCATAATAACTACTAACCTGAGTCTTTGGCGGTAAAGAGTAGAAAAACATTTGAGCCAATTTTAAATATTCATTTGGGTTGTTCTTTTCGTAATCGACTCCAAGTTGCTTTGCTATATCATCGATTAATGCTTTCCATGTTGGAGCTCCAGACAACGCAGAAACACCTGCTCCAACAAAGAAAGTAAGTGATTGACTCTGGGCTGCGGCTGTAATCTGGGAAAACTCTTTTTCGTACATAATTACCTCCCATGCGTTTCGATAATGTAGCCCGGAATGGTTTTGGATAGTATTTGCTGCAACATATTTAGTAAGTTTTTGCTGAGTAGGGCAATAAAACCATTTATATTATATCAAATATACAGCTAAAATCAATAAATACAACTGAGTGTTTCTCTATTTCAGCTTGCTTTTATTGAATTTAGTTGTTGGTATGGAATGCTATATTTTCAAAATTTCTAAAAGCAGGTTTTATTCAAAAAAGCTCAACCTGACCAAGCAGGAAATCTATCAGATTGCAATGGTAAACACCATCGTCATCGTAAAAATTATGAGGAATATCTATACAGACGACGATCTTCTTGAAGAAGTCTCCGGTTATTTTTAATTAAAGAAGTTCAATGTTCTCTTCCTGTTCAGTAGCCATTGGATATACAGACTGAATATAAATGCGTCGATCTCCGTCATTTACCACAAAATCAATTTCGCGCCGTGCGGCAGCTTCCGACTGGATCTCATGGCTGATGCGCTCATATTCTCGCTCTGGGAGCTGATCGCACAGCTCGTCTAATACATTCTCCAGATGCTCTTGCAAAGTTTCGCCATTGAGATGCTTCTCGATAGCATTTTTCCAGCGCAGGTCGATCCATAAAACAAGTTCTTCCTGTTGTGCCATATCAGTTGACCTCCTCTACTGCTCCGTTTTCTAAATTCAAAACCATATCCCCGTACTTTGCAATCAGCAGTGCGCAGATAATCAGTTGAAACGCCTCATCTGTGACCAATTCCAGAGACGCGAGGTCTGCGAGGGTAATATTACAACTGCCGACCGCAATTGCTTTCGCTGCCTGATAAACGCTGTAAAGCTCTGGTTTGATCCCCCGGAGATGAACGGCTTGAAAGTCAAAGCCGTCGTTGCCGCACTTCCAGACCATCCTTCGCCAAAGGCTCTCATAAGCTGTGAGTAAATAGAGGGCGGCTTTATTTCGGTCAGACAGACGCCAGCAAAGTGCCCTCCAGTGTGTCCATCTTCTACGGTGAGAGTCGGATAGGAAAAAACGAGATTTTCTTTCCCCGAACTGCTGACGCATCCGTTCTTGAAGCTGTGGTTCCATAAAGGGTGCAAAACAATCTCGCACGAACTCACTCAGATTCAGAACACCTGCCTCGATGCGCTCCTCCAAACAGATGCATTCACACAGAAGGCACGGATTCTTGCGGTCATAGTTCTGGCAGTATTCGCACTCCACATCTTTGGGCGTGTAATAGAACGGGCTGCGGTACATTCCGCCGCCTCTTGGCTTGTGACCGGGCTGAGACATCATCATCCGCTCCATTGCCCGCAGCGGTGTGTCTCGCATAAAATAGCGTGGCATAAGTGATTTCCTTTCTAAACAAAAGGACCTGAATCTTATTACTAAGACTCAGGCCTGTATCGTTTGATATTACATTAATTCTTGATGTATTGATGCTCCGGATTTCAAGGCTACAATTATTTCGCTGCCAGTTTCTACCGTCACGCTCTCAACTACCTGACGGATTAGCGCTTCATCCCATTCAGTTATAGCTGATGGTGTTGTTTCTGCTGCTTGCCTGCATTGCTCTATATGAGCTGCGGCTTTGCCTCTCTCGGCTAACATCCGTTGTATCTCGCCACGCTCGGCTTTCAAAGCCGTTTGCTTCTGCATGATTTCTCGGAACCTATCGCTATACGCTGCCTGATCACCGCTTTCGGATGCTTCGGCAAGCACTTTGCTGAATTCAGTGTTTAGCTGTTCGAGCTGGTTATCTATCTCGGACAGACTGAGCTGCTGCCCTGCGACCGGGGCAAGCTCTTTTTCCATTGCACTCTTGAGATTATAGATGATGTTGTCTTTATCCTTAACTGCACTGTTTATTGCGTCAAGTATGGCTCTGTGCAGCGGCTCTTCATCCAGCGTCGGCGAGTCGTGGCAGTATTTATTTCCGTAGTCTACCCTGCTGACGCAGCGCCAGACGATGCGCTTGCTGCCGTCGCGGTTGCGCCATGTGCAGCGCTGATACCGTGTGCCGCACTCGCCGCAATACAATCTATCCGATAGCGCATATTTACTGCTGTACCTGCTCCGGCCGGTCGGGGCATTTTTCTTTGATGGACTCTTTCCTGCACTACGACGTGCAAGCTCTGCTTGAGCAGCATCAAAGGTCTCTCGGCTTATTATCCCCTCATGATGATTCTGCACCAGATACATTGGGAGCTGCCCGGTGTTCTTCTTGACTTTCTTATTGATGCAGTCGTCAATGTAGGTTTTCTGGAGCAGTACATCGCCGCAGTATTTCTCATTCGTAAGTATGCTGTCTATGGCGCTCCGCGCCCATTTTGGCTCACCGTTTATGTTCGGAACAGAGTTCGCATTCAGATACTCCTGTATACCGCGGACCGGTGTGCCGCTTAGAAACAGGTCGTATATTTTTCTGACGACCTCTGCCTGGTCCGGTATTATCTCAGGCTTGCCGTCATCGCCCTTGCGATAGCCATACAGATATTTGTACTGTATAGTGGCTTTGCCCTCTTTCATAGCCTGTCGGATACCCCAGCGGACGTTTGCAGAGATGGACTCACTTTCGGATTGCGCGAACGCACCAAGCATTGTTATGAGTATCTCGCTGTCAATTTCGAGGGTGTTCATATTCTCTTTCTCAAAGATGACTGCTATTCCCAGCTCTTTTAGCGCACGTACGTAATTCAGGCAATCGACTGTGTTGCGGGCAAATCTGGATATGGACTTGGTGAGTACAATGTCTATTTTTCCTTGCTTGCACTGGCGGATCATGCGCAGGAACTCCGGTCGCTTGCGAGCGGATGTGCCGGTTATGCCCTCATCGGCGAAAATACCCGCCATAGTCCATTCTTTGTTGGTCATGATTTTATCTGTGTAGTAATTCTTCTGCGCCTCGTAACTGGTGAGCTGCTCCTCGTCATCAGTGGATACGCGGCAATATGCCGCAACACGGAGCTGGCGCTTTGAAGCCCGTACAACTTCGGGCTTGGCTGGAATACATATAACTGTTGGCGTTGTATTGCTCATATCACTTCCTCCGAATTTATAATCTGTCCATTTCTCAAAATCACCTGTGTGGATATTCTATTTACGATCACCTTATCAACGATCTTCGCAAGCAGGTCTGCATCAAGCTCAGTTAGTGTTTTGCACTTGGATACCATTCTTTGCAGTCGTGTAGTTTCATACTCGCTATTATCTATCACGGAGTACTGCACGGACGCCATCTGAAATATGAGTCGTTTTGCTTTGACCTCATCTATTGGCTGCACCAGAAGCAAGTCATCAAACTCCTGTTGCAGCCCAAATGACTCAGTTACTTCCGGCGCAGTTTTTTGCTCTTTTATTAAACTCGGATCATGAATCAGTGCGTTTATAATACCGAGCACATCTGCTTCGGTCTGCACTGCAGGGCGCTTATCGCTCAATTTATAAATCAGCCTCCGAGCTTCTGACCGTGTGTCTGTTGGAACTTTGGATGTTCGTATGCTTTCAGCCGCCTCGAAATCCTCGCAGAGTAAAATTTGAGGATAGACATCTGTTCCCACATATCGTCTATCCCCCAATATCCTTGCTATCATATTTTTGTTCCAAGCCTTATCCCCATCATAGGAAACCAGCTGATTCATCAAACCTAATTTTATATCATTGAATGATGCGCCGCCTATATACGCTCGGAAGATATATTTCACGATGTCCGCCTCCGAGCATTTAACAGTTACCCGTCCGCCGCATACCTGATATCCAAATGGCTGTCGCCTCTTATTCATTACCGCCCCGCCCTTCTAATAGTCTCTCTGAGCTCAAGACCGTTTTTCAGCCTGAATCTCAAGTGAATATTGTCTTCAACTATGATTTTGACAATGAGTTCGCAGAACAGCTCCGAGTCGAATTCCTCAAGGCAGTCCGGGGCATCACGGATAACCTCCATGATCTGCTTTGTCTGAAATAGTGTGTCATCCGTTTTTGCTTCCAGCAGACGCTCTTTCTCAAACTTCAGCTTGCGGAGCTGTTCAGCCAGCTCATTGGTCTTGGATATGAAAATGTCAGGATCAACGAGCCCCTGCTGTTTCAGTACGGCTAACATTTGATTCTGACTTAGAATATCGGATATTCTCTTGTTTAACTCTATTACATCCGGACTCCATAACATTCGGTGATTTGTCATCTCATATAGATTGCCTAAAACCCGCTGCAGTATTTCTGGGGCGTGTTTCAGTTTGTAGCAGAGGCGAAGGAACGCTTCCTCGATTTCTGCTTCTGGAATTTGAGATACACTGCATAAGCCGGTATTTTCTGCATGGGTCCTGCATAGCCAATATTTTACGTTCTTATTCGTCATTGAACGAAACGACGCGCCGCAATTACCACACAATAATTTTTTGCTGAATATGCTTAGGTGTTGCACTGGCGTTTCGGAGAGTGTCCTTTGCTCTCGCAAGCTCTGTACAGCCATATATTCTTCGTGTGACACTATTGGAGGATGCGTGTTTTTTGCGTAGTATTGCGGGATTTCACCGTTATTTCTCCTGTGCTCACGAGGAAGTACATTTGTCTGGTAAGTTTTCTGCCATATTGAATCTCCGGTATATCTCTCATTAGAGAGTATATAAAGTATAGCGCTGCTATTCCACGGCTTATGCTGACGATTAAATATCCCCCGTCGGTTTAGATTTTGAGCTATGGTAACTCTACCCGAGCCGGATAGGTACATATCATATATTTTGCGCACAACGTCCGCTTCCTCTGGCTCAATAGTTATCTTGCCGTCCTTAAGCACATAGCCGAAGGGTATGGACGCGGGGATGTATGTTCCCATCTGCATCCGCTTCTGGTAACTCCAGCGCATATTCTTCGAGATAGACTCGCTCTCAGCTTGTGCCAGCGAGGCGAACACGGCTGTGAGCATCTCGCCGGAGACCTTGCCGGTGTCGATGCCCTCTTTCTCAAAGTACACGCTTACGCCGCGAGCTTTCAGAGAACGCACCGTTTCAAGACACTCTGTGGTGTTACGCGCAAATCTGGATATGGACTTCACGAGTATCCTGTCAATCAGCCCACGCTCACAGTCGCGGAGCATGCGTTTGAAGTCATCGCGCTTTTCTATCGAAGTGCCTGTGATGCCCTCATCAGCGTAGATATCTACAAGCTGCCAGTTATCCTTGCCGGATATGAGTTCTGTGTAGTATCGGTTCTGTGCAGCAAAGGAGTTTAGCTGTTCGTCGGATGATGAACTGACGCGGGCGTAGGCTGCGACTCTCAGCCGTATATCCTGCGGCTGTTCTGTTGCCGCTATCGTTATGACTCTCGCGGTGTTTTCCTGTGCCATGCGCCGGTTCACCTCCCTCTGCAGCAACACACAATACCACAACACCTTTCACAAAGCTACTGAAATATCAAGAAAATGTGCAAGATAATAAGTAAGTTCCCTCCGGCTGCACTAACTATCCCCTGCGGCCTGATGCGCAAGAAAGTACGCAAGATAATAAGCAAGATGTTGCTATTTCACACAGCTTGAGGTATAATGAAATAGGTATTTTTAATTGGGAGGCTTGCTATGAAAATGTATTCTCCGCCGTTTTCCATAACAAATGAAATGGTTTCTCTCATATCCGAGATTTCGGACAAGCTCGGTCGAATCAGCAATTATAAAGAATTTGAGAGCAAGCCGCATCTCAGACGGAACAACAGGATCAAGTCTATACACTCATCGCTCGCAATAGAGGCAAACTCTCTTTCGATGGATGAGGTAAGAGCCGTCGTAAACGGCAAAACCGTGATAGGCCCACAAAAAGAAATCCAAGAGGTTAAGAATGCCTACGCCGCATATGAGCAGATAGGCAGTTTTGACCCGTATTCAGTTGAAGAGCTGAAGCGCTTGCATGGACTCCTCACGAAATATACTGTCGATGAATCAGGCGCATTCCGCCGCGGCGAGGAAGGCGTGTTTGACGGAAACAGGTGCATTTTTATGGCACCTCCGGCACACCTCGTACCGCAGCTTATGGATGATCTGTTCGGTTGGATGGCTCGCGAAAAAGATTCAGTGCATCCGCTGATCCTATCTTCGGTATTTCATTATGAATTTGTGTTTATTCACCCCTTTGCCGATGGCAACGGCAGAATGGCTCGCCTTTGGCAGACCGCGCTCCTTACTCAGTGGAAGCAGGTCTTTCAGTATCTGCCCATAGAAAGCCACATATACAAATTTCAGACCGAGTACTATAACGCTATATCCGCATGCCATGTTGCCGGTAATTCCGATGCGTTCATCGTGTTTATGCTCACCATGATAAACCGTACCTTAGATGAGGTTCTGCAACAAACTGCATCCTCAGCTTCCGGCATGAGCGAGCAGGTAAAGCGGCTGCTCAATGTGATGGAGTACGGCGAAGCATATACAGCCAAGTGCATTATGGAGCTCTTAGGTCTGAAATCCAAAGAGGCACTCAGAAAGAACTATTTGAACCCTGCTATAGAAGACGGGTTCGTGATCATGAGCGAGCCGGACAAGCCGACAAGCCGTAATCAGACATATATAAAGCAGGAGCCGTAATTTTCAGACGGAAATAATAAGCGTCGCGCCGGTCTGTTTTGCGACGCGGGAAAGGATCTTTTCTGCCTCTTTCTGAGTTATCAGCCCGTTATTTCGCAGTTCTCTGAGTATCGTTGCCGTTACCCACAGGTCTATATCTACTGTCATATTGAACCTCCATATAATTCGAGCCGAGCGGATGCCCGGCTCTTTGCCTATTCACTTGCTCTCTCGCAGAAAACGAGAAGCCTTTGCCGCCCGCCGGTGTTCGGCGGATGGCAGGTCAGGAGAGTCACAAGGTCGCGCCCATCCTGTATCTTTATTGCGTCAACATCGTCCGGGGAGATGACCTGTATATCTACTACCTCATACTTCATCAGTGTCCAGATGTTATCTATGTACACAAGGTCGCCGATCTGAAGCTCATCGAGGTTCAGGAAATACGGGTAGCCGTTCCAGCCGCGATGACCTGCAATCACGGAGTTGGTATTGAAGCCTCCGATGGGGACGCTCGTCTGACCAAGTACTGCCGCGCCGTTTGCCATGTTCTCATCATTCGCGCCGAGGTACAGCGGCAGAGTTACTTCAAGCTTTGGAATGTAGATTATCCCGAATGTCTCATCCTGCAAGCCGTACTGCGTTAAGATGAATGCGGGCTGCTCGTATGCTGCCGCATTTGTGAGAGCTATCTGCTTGCCTTCGTACAGCCAAGTGTTGTATTGCTCTATCTGCTCGCGGAGCTGCGCATATGGGGTTGCTTCAGGTGTATCCTGCTGTACAGACTGTATCTGCTCCAACTGCTGAATAAAGCTGTCGTTGGCTTCGTCCACCTGCTTTTGCCGTGCGGCGCGCTCCATGAGCGGCTTGAAGGTTACAACAAGTCCGACAATTGCGAGGAGTGCCATAAGAATGAGAAGGATTATTTTAGCCTTTTTCATGCAGCCCTCGCTTTCTCCGCCTCGGACGTATGCGGTTTATCTCATAGACTATCCCGATGGCAGCTATGCAGATAACACCGAGCTCTATGCCCTTGAAATACTCCTGCTGCCACGTAGACTGTGTGACACCCTCACGCTCATTCCTCTCAGCCTTGAGATTTTCTACATACTCTGCTTGGTCGTTTCGTATCCTCGTCCCGCGCACCATGAGGCGATGGGTGTTGACACCGTATGGCGTGCATGTAACCAATGTACACACATCGTGCTCCGGCAGGATCACGAGCTTTGACGTGTCCTCCGGGAGCACGGTGTTTATCTCCAGCACCATATACGCCATAGTCTCATCAAGCGTGTGAACATAGAACGTATCGCCGCACTCCAGTTTATCTAAATCCGAGAACAGACGCTGTCCGGCAAGCCCTGAGTGCGCTGTCAGCACAGCGTGGGAAGTTTCCCCGCCGACCGGCAGGGAGCTTCCGAGCAGATGCCCGACGCCCCGGTCAAGGCTGTCGTCTCCCGTGCCGTGGTAGATTGGCAGGTTTACGTCTATCTTCGGAATCTCGACGTACCCCATTATCCCGTCGCCGCGGATGTTCAGAAGATTCTCGTAATTCTCAGCGGCGGGCTTGAGCGCTTCTTCCGAGAATGATAGATTATCTGCCACACCTGGGATCAGCGTTCGGTTATACGCCAGCGCCGCTTCCTTTGCTTTCTGCAATTCGGTGTCGTCCATACTGCTGACAGCCTTCTCATATCTGGTCTGAACTATTGACTGGTACTTGACGGCGGTGAAGTTGCTTATAACCGGGTACAGGCAGACGAGCAGAGCAATAACTAATATTGTTAGTCCTAATATGATCTTTGTTTTTCTGCTCATGCGCAAAAACGGGGGCAGGTTTTAGCGCCTGCCTCCCTGACCTTTACTTATTTGTTTCTTTCTTCTTGTCCCTGAACGCGAAGTATATAATCACCACGGCGACTGCGACAAGGCTCAGACCAACAGCTGGGAACATCCAGTTGCCGTAACCACCGGTCTTGGGCAGGTCAAAGCCTTTGGTGTTCACAACGGTCAGAGGTACAAACGCGTTCGCCGAGCCGTTGTCCGAACCGAGCGTGACCTGCTTGTTATCCACCTTCGCCGATGCGGTCAGGAGCTTGTGCTCCAGATGCTTCTGCGGCATATTGTGGAACAGCCCCTCTTCAATGTCTGCATAGCGGGGATCGTTCTGTATGAGTCCGAGGACATCAGAGCCGTAAATGTCACAGACCGTACTGCTCTCGCCGATGCTTATTACAAGACCTATACCGTCCTTGAGGAGCGTGTATGCCCCATCCGTTTTGAGCTCGGTTATGGTATACGCATCATCCTCAAGACCGTAGATGAGCAGCCTGCCGTCAGAACGCAGAGTGAAGCGCGTTGCTTTTGCCTTATCATCAGTGCTGCCGGTCACATAGTATGCTTTCGCAGTCTCGTCATACTTGGCAACTACATAGTAATCGTCCGCGTCGTTCTGGAGGCAGAACTCGACCTTGCTGAGATCTCCCTTGCCATCGGAGAACTTCTTTGTGAGGTCAAGCCCGAACACGTACACATGGCAGTCATCAACGAGAGTGTCGTAATAGCTGCTGTTCGTGCGCTTCCAAGTGAGGACGACGTCGTTGGTGTTGCCCTTGTCGCCGTAGTTTGCGGACTTGTCCAGCTGGGCAGAGTATGTAATGCGGAGCGTGCAGTCGGAATACCCGGAGTTGACCATTGAAGCATCGGCGTATACGGCCTTGCTGGTGTTTATTTCATCCAGACCTGTCTCAGTCATCGCTATGCTCATGACATATCCATTGTCATTGGTTGTGTAGCTGACATTGAACTTACCGTCAGCCTCTGTCCATGTTGCTATCTTGTCCGTGCATGCAGCATCCTTGAAAAACTCAAGCGTGACGCCGTTCTGGAGATACGGGATGCCTTTCTCCGCGGTATCTATGAAGCTGTAATCCGTGAGATACGAAGCTGCCGAGGTGATGGACGGGAGCGTGGAGACGATCTGGTATTCAAGAACGTCGCCGACAGAGGCAGTCGCGGTATGTGCAAAGCCGTCCGTGATGTCCGCGCTGCCATTGTTCTTGCCGCTGCTGGACTTTGCCTCGCGCACGGTCTTTTCAAGCGTCGGGATGCCGGTAAGGTTCTTGGGATAGAGGGTCACATCATAGAGCCAGCTTGCGTTATCTGCGGTGCTGGTCATGGGCAGAGAGACGAGGAAGGGAGCAGTGGTCTCCGTGACCATTTCGGGAACGCGGGTCTCGACAAAGAGGTACAGGCCAAGGGGAAGATCACTGGCAGAGGAATGACCGTAGCCGTCAGTCTCCGGCATGGCAGTGCCGCCGTTCTCGCGGACGTAGGCTTCAAGAGCATTTTTAACTGATGTGGCGTTTGTGGTAAGTGAGTTCTTCAGCGCATCGATGAGCACATCAGACTGATACGCATACACATTGCCGTTATCTGCTGCGGAGTATCTGTCGTCTATGCTCAGCCCCAGCGCGGCAAGGAACGTGTCCGTGGTGTCGTTATGCTCAATGCCGTAGAGCACCTGCGTATTACTGGCGTTGTTGTCTACGTCGGTGTATGTGCAGATGTCTGCGATTTTGAGATAGCTGAACTCAACGCCTTTTATAGCATACCCGTAGGATTCGCCGCTGCCGGTGAGCTGGTTCACTATCTGCGTATTGCCGAGGATGGACTCGACACCGGCTTCATCGCGGACGCCGGTTGAAACGTATGAGCTGTTCCAGACGCCATCTTTCTCGGCACTGGTCAGGTCATATTTATATATGTCTACGGAGCCTGTGCGGGCGTAGTCTATGGTGGGCAGTGCCTCGTCCGACAGCGCACTTGCCGAAATAGGGAAGCAGAGGATCGCTGCGAGGGAGAGTATGAGTGCGAGAGCTTTTCTGAGTTTATTCATGCGTGTTTTTCTCCTTTTCCTTTTCATCAGATTTTGTGTCATGTGTGATCGTGAACGCGTAGAGCACCGCGCCGAGGATGCAGAGCACGATGGGGATATACGCAAACCCGCTGCCGCCTGTGTTCGGCAGACGATACATAGCTCCGTTGACTGCTGTGACATAAAGGACGTAGCAGTAATTCTCGCCGTCTATGACTTCGCAGTCATCAGAGCTGAAAGACTTGTCCACCTTCACGGGAAGAGCGCCTGTGTACAAAGGCTCTGCCAGCAGAGTGCAGCCGTCAGGTGCTCTTGTCTCTGTGAGTTTATATATAATGGAACGGTCTGCCTTGAGACCGGAAAACGTAGCAGTGCCCGCACTGTTCACGGTGAGGCGGCCGTTATTCAGCACAGAGCTTGTGCAGCCTCCGGCTTCTATACTGTCAGAGGTGCGGCTGAACACCGGCTGCCATGAAACGCCGTTGTCTGTGGAGTATTCGAGCAAGTATTCAGCACCGGTGAGAATGCTGCCATCTGTGCTCTCCTTCGTGACGGTTATGCTGCCGTCACGCTCAGGTTGGATGGCTGTGTTGTCTACCGTGACCGTGATGGTTTTACCGTGCTCGGTAATGTCCAAGGGATAAACGGTGTCGTCCAAAGCATACCCCGGAGGCGCTTCGTACTCCTGATACGTGTAGCTGCCTTTCTTGAGGTTCTCAAAGGCTATCTGTCCGTTCTCATCGGTATAGCCCTCTCCGACTATCTCACCAGAAGCATTGAACAACCTGAACCCGGCACCGGAGAGCGGCGTTTTAGTCTCGCCGTCCTGCTTGACGATGACAAGCTTTGCACGGAAGCGGCTGTTTGTCATCGTGACCTCGACCGTCTGACCGCTGGACACCAGAGAGACCGAATAACGGGTGTTGTCTAAGACATACCCATCAAGGGTATTTATCTCTTCGTAGTAGTAATCCCCAAGAGGCATATTCGTGAAATATACATACCCGTCCTCGCCTGTAGTACCGTAAGCGACGGTCTCGCCTGCGGTGCTGTACAAAGCGAACGTGACGCCGGGCATGGCCGCGCCGGTGTCGGCGTCTATCTTGCGGATGGCAAGCCCGGCAGTTTTGGGCAGCTCCGGCTCCGGTGTTACGACTTCAACGTTTGCATTCGCAACATCCTTTTCAATGTCGTAAGTGTAGGCGAGTATTCTCTGCTCGCCCCAGTTGTCCGGATTGAAGAAGATAAGCGAAGCGTCCGTCTGATTGTCTATGCCGGTGGCATTCAATGTGAATGCAGCGCCGCCATAGATTTTGGGGATGCGTATCGTGAGCACGTCTCCGTCAATGCCTGTCCAGCCGTATACCTCGGCGTCTGACGGCAGACCGCTGCGGTCGAGCGTATAGCCTCCGGTGCAGTTCACAAGGGTGACGGTAGTTGTGCCGACATAGTAGTCTCCGTCCTCTGTGAGCGTGATGGGTGAGAAGCTGATCGAGTGGCTGTACGTCACCTGATACCGTGCATTCTCAAGGAGATACATGCACCACTGGAACAGGTACTCATAGCCGGATGCTCCACGGAAGAACTGAGAATATAACTGGAGGTTCATCCAAGCCGGAACGCCCTCCGCGCCGCGTTCTGCAAGCCAGAAGCGGATGGCATTGGCAGTGGCGTATCTCGCCTCATCTGCCGAGAAGCCGCCATCGTCGTTTGGGTAGCCGTATTCGAGAATGGATTGCAGACCACGGATGGTGGTCTCGTCGTAATACTGCCAGCCGCTTGTTGAGGAATAGCCGCTGTTGTTGGGTGAGTTGTAGTTCGTCTGGAGACAGTAGGCGACCTGTCCGGTCTCGTTTATATAGTGCGCGGGAGTGCCTATTGCCGTCCAGACGCCTTTGCTGCTGAAGGTCTGGAAGTACGACGCTGAATTTACCGTACTGACCGTGACCCAGTCCGCGAAGGCTGAGATTGGTAAGATTGCGATAAAGATAAGGAGCACACAGAGCAGAGAGAATATGCGTCTGTGTACATAAGCGCTTTTTGTGACAGTGATGATCACGACCTCCTTCTTTTTCTCTGCCGCTCATCTGCGGCGGCTTTCATGAGCTTCTTCTGGTACTTACCGCACTGCGGCGGTGCGCGGTACGGTGCTTTGCATTTGTGGCGGTTTTTCTTTCCCATAATGGTCTCCTTTACATGCTCATATTCGGTTCTTCAGGTTCCTGCTGCTCAATGGATGTATCCGGCAAAACTTCAAACCTGCCGTTTGTAATGTTGAGGATTTCGGGCTGAGCGAAGAGCTGAGAATACTTCTCTATGTACTCCGGCGGCAGCGATGTGAAATCTTCTTCTCCGAGACCTACGATCATAAAGTTACCGGCGATATAGTCATAGAGATTGCCTGACTCATCACGCAGCCCACGGTTGAATGGGAGCTGTTCGAGCTTGCCCTCTTCGTTGCAGACGATTGCAACGGGGTCATCGTAGGTGGCAATCGATTCTATGTACCCGCCGACCACCTGCTGCAAAGACTTGAGATCAGCACCGATAGCAGCCTGATACGGCGTTTTTCCCGGCTCGACCATGAGCACGGTCAATGTGGATTTTTCATTTTCCATGTTTCCTCCTGATAATGCGGCAGCCGATGTAAACACCGGCTGCCATTGTTCTGAATTTTGACTTGTGTTTTTGCAAACCTGTATTCGACACTACTTCCCCAGGTCGGCGGACTACTGAACCGCAGCTGGCGCTGCGCACGGGAATTTCACCCCTCCGAGGATCTCTCCGAGCTGCCCCCATTGCCTGAAAGCTGTGGCTGGACAGGAGTACCTGTGTGAATGCAGTCATGGCGCGCGGCTTGCCAAGGCCGCTTTTGAATGGACTGACTCGCTCGTCACCTTATGGCCGTCGATTGATGCGGTTGCCCGCACAGGTGAGTTCTGGCGCATCCTTCGTCTCGCTCGTGCATTCGCTGATGTTATTCAGTAGCCGGATATGACCGGTTGCCCCGGTGTTTGTCAAGGTTCACCGAGGGGTGATAATTTATCCCCTCACTTCTTAAGCGAGTTCGTAGGGGGCTTGTAACAGGTTTTTTCAACTTTTTATAAAATTTTTTAATTTTGTAAGGATTTTTTGGACTTGGCGTTGTATTGTCATGTGACTTACACCCCGCTTTTCTGCAATAGTGCGCATTGAATAACCGTTGAAATACAAATCTGAGATCAACTCCTTTTCAGCTTGCGGCAGCATCTCAATAGCCCTGTGTAGCTTGCGGTAAATGAGGTTCGTTAATGCAAGTTCCTCAACACTCGGCTGTAAGAAATCGTATATCTGCTCCTCACCGGTAATCTCTCCATCTGCAAAGTCCTCATACTTCAATACGAAGTTGCGGGAATCCTTTTCAGCCAGCGTGCGTTCATGCCGCCTCATTTGGCGGTAGGCACTGTATACTTCCTCAGAAACACAGATTTTTTCACCGTTGATGATTATGTAATAGTTGTCTGCCATTACGCAGATCCTCCTTATTCTGAATTTTGAAAAAGTCAAAATTCAGAACGGGAGGCGCTCGGATCATTTGGTATGTAAATTTAGCGTTGCAAATATGGATTAGAAAAGTACAGCAAAGAACATGTCGCGGTCTCCATAAGTGATTCGGCACCGGCTTCGTGCCCCGTATTGTGTTCTCCATAAGAGCGCCATTGTATATGAGCGAATTTACGTTAAAGAAGTGCAAAAAAATAAGACGCAGGTAAATTACCTGTACCTTATTGAGCAAATTATTTGATAACACCCATGCGGCGATAAGCGTCTATTATGTTCTGCGAAATACCCAGCTTTTAATTGAGTATTTTGTCGGTGTGTTGGCCAAATTGCTGCGGAAAAACGTAGCCTGCTTGGATGTGAACCGAAAACTATTGGCTGAACCATAGCATCGGCAGTTGCACCGTCAGGGGTAGGCACGGTGATAAACATTCTCCGCTCTTCGCGGTAGAAGCCGCTGTTATATACCTGCTTTAAATCCCAGACAGGCACGTAAGAAAGTCTGCTTCACGCTGAATTCTCTAATGCAGTCGGCAAACGCTCTTATCTGCAGCCCGCTCAGATAACGATACAAATCAGCTCGTCGTTATGCGCCAAACGATGCACGTTATCGGTATACCGTTGCTTTTCAATAAGCTTCAACAGTTCAGCGTTTGGCAGCACAGACACTCCCTCGACGATTTACTGCCGCAGTTTAATACGAATTTACCGTCACAAGCCTGAAAACATAATGACGGTGCAACATGGGATCGATATTGCCCGTTCTGCCCTGCGCTTCGTCAGATGCTAATATGCGACTGCACGCGGGCGGCGTTGCCGATAATGCGGCATCGGTCAGTGCCACCGCAAGATATTGACCCTCTCCAATAAACTCCCGCTCATACAGCGCGGAGAGAATGCTGGCCTCAAGACTTACTCTTTACACGTAATCACATAAAAATAACCTGCCGCAATAGTTAGGAGCTTCAGTAATTGTCAGGTTACGAAGGTATGCGGATGGTCATTTGATATGTACGTTTAGTATAACCAATGTTTTACTCCCTGTACTAAGTCTTAGAGTATTCCCTTCAAGTGGGGCCATTGTGAACCGGGGCTAGGTGCAGTACATAGGTGCAGATGTACCCGCTGACACCCAACTACTAGAGAGCAGTCAATATAAATTAAAAAGGTTCCATCCGTTGTTTTTACAATATTCAAATCTATATACTTTTGTGTTGGATTATAAATCTACATATTGTGCGTTGTATTTTGTCGAAGTCATTTCATATTAAGAGCCTCCCTGACTTGAAAAGACAGAGAGGCTCTCGGGATAAAAAAGCAACTATTACATGACAACTTTTTAATACGGCTATGGTTTTAGTGGTACTATGTTAAGATGCGTGTATATGACGCGCCTTTGTGCTAGCTTTGTTCGGAAATATAGATTTGTGCTCTTGACTGGATAATCTGCATTGTTTCATCTACCGTCTTCTGACTTGAAAAATATGCACCGCTCTCTGAAAGAACAATTTGCCATATCTGAGCATCATGTCGTGCAGACACTCTGGCATTATCTATTGCATCCAAAAGACTGTTCATAGATTCGAGTCCATACGGATAAAGTCCACCGTTTCCGCCATCAACAACTTGTTTCCACGCTTCCTCAACGCGGGCTTTCATAACATCACGACGGGGAGACATAAAAAAGCTTTTGCTATTCTCAGGCAGCAGGAATTGCCTGAGAAATTGCCAGCATTCCTCTTTGTTTTCAGAATACGATGATATTCCAAAGCTAAGAGATGGATATATTACGTTTCCTACTTCCGGCAGCCCCACAAAACAGTAATCAGCGCCAAATGCATCTGATGGAATACTTGCCATCCATATATCATTTATATTGCAGTAATACAGAAGCCCTTCATTATATTTTACACAATCGTTTAACGTGGAATAGTTCCTCTCTATACCATGTTCAGGCATATCTTTTGCCGCTTCAAGAACATTCCTAAAATAATCTGAATCAAAATAACACTTCCCGTGCGCCCAGTCTACTAGCCTGTCTCCGGAGGCAGCTATAACATTTCCAAGCCAATAGGTACGCTCGTAGTATTCATCAAATAACTGTTGGTAGTAATCTTCTGAGTTAACTATGCTGTTAAAGTGCTCATATGTCCATTTATCTTGGGTGCCGACAACCCTTGAATTTGCGAATGTTGTTTCCAAAGAATACTCAGGAACGACCTCGTACAATCCGCCGTTCAGTTCCAACGACTTCAAATAGCCTTCAAAGAAATCTGAACGCGACAACTGAGCATCGTTGTCCAGATAAGAATAAATATTTTCCAGCATACCGCGTCTAGCGTACTGGCCTATGGACGGCGCTGTATCTATTGAATTAAGAGAAAAATCATATATGTCCGGGATCTCCCCAGAGGCGATATCCGCCGCGAGTTTCATCTGTGCCGCGCGGTTGTCAGTTCCGTCAACGTAAGCGTAGTAGTCTACGATCTCTATCTGGCACTGAGGGTTTTCCACGTTCCAGCGCCGTATGGCCTCTTGGATACGGTAGTCAATGTAGTCTCCCGTGGTTGCAAATCGTATAACAGAGGTCTCGCTGTATGAGGTGCCCGCCGGGACCAAGGTAATCAGTGGTTCCGGACTGTCCGCGCTTATGCGCCCGGAGCAGATTAATACGGAGTTATCCAGTTCTGCCACGGCTCCGCTTATAATGCCGAGTGCGCTCCAAGAGAACAACTTTTGAAGCGAGCTTTCTTCAAAGTCATAGCTGAAAAGCGCGCCGGCGCTGTTGAGGTATAAATCATGCGTGATACCGCAATATACACCCGTAAAGCTGTAATTAAACTCCGCTTTAGTTACCAACTCACGCTTTTTCTCGTCTAAATACTGTAAGCGGTACACGCCGTCGCGCTCATGCCCTATAACCACTGTGCCGTCTTTTAACACGGTCATGTGCGCGCTTTGGCCGATGGGAATTTCGTATTCGACCTTTGCCGAGTCATATTTGATTGCGACAAGTTTCTGATCTGTCAGCAAGAAAATCCGACTGTCCGCGTAGGCGATTTCTTTGGGAATCTGGTTTGAAAATTCGTCCGTATTCAGTGCAAAGGTTCCTGACTGCCGCCCATTCGCGGCCAGCTTCTGAATTTCATATGTATCTCCGTCGCTTGAGCTGCAAAGCACATATATCTCCCCGGAGTCCGAGACAGCCAATGATATAAGCGCCGTATTCTGATACTTGAAAAGGTTTTCCCGCGTCCCGCCTGCGGAATCGAGCTTGCAGACGTATTCGGAGTCACTGTCTGCGCCGATAAAATATACGTTTGCGCCCTGCGCGCTCACGCAGTCCTTCAGCCACAGCGTTTCCGAATAACTCGCCGGAGAAATCTTATACTTTGGCGCGACGATCTCTTGAGAAACTGTGGCTGCGTCAACTTTCGGATTATCATTTAACTCATTATTACTTTGCTTGCACCCCGCAAGGAGCAAAACCTGAATTAGAAGCATGGCGACGAAACACATCTTTAGTTTTGATTTCATTTTTCACTCCACCTTAAATGTGTATTATGTGTAATAACTCGTGTTGGGACATAAATCCCAACACGAGTTATAGCATTGATTACGCTGTTACCATTGGGAATTATCCAACATGCTCAAGCTTACAGCCATGGAGGTCTGCAAGCCAACGAGTATGGAAAGTTGTCCATGTTCCCCAACCAACGATACCGTCTGATGTCAGCCCCATATTTGCCTGAAAAGTCAGAACCGCACTGTGGGTTTTCGCACCAAAGTCGCTATCCACATCTCCTACATAATATGCAGTGTTACCTGTACATCTGTAAAAACCGTTTAAGAGATCCTGAATGCACGCGACGTAGCCCCATTTGTCTCCCTGTGAAACGTTGGTGTTTTTGTTCACTATGTAATAGGTATCGTTCTTTGTGCGGAACCACGTTTCGTTTGAACGCAGTCCTGACGGTTCGGTGTACGGATCGATGGCAAACGCGCTTATTGGGAGTGCGCATGCGGCCATAACCAGCACGAGAAACATAGCTATAAGTCTCTTTTTCATTTGTTGCTATTCCTTTCTTTTCTTATTTTTATACCTGCGAGTTAGTTTTACCTCCGGATGTAAAATCAACTCTACAGTTATATTTTAATGTGCCTATGTTATACATACGTAATTCGCCGAGTGAACTGTACCTTTATACAATGATATTTAATGCTTTATAATGCACCTAATCATTCTTCACGGATTGAGCTGTTCCCACAATTCGGAAACTTGGCCGCGGCACACTCGATATATTTAATTATACCAGCATGTGCACCTGCTGGATAAAATTACAGCAAGTTTGCTCCTGATAGAAGATTGATTCAGCAATGCTATTAAATTCCAAGTATTTTCAGTTGCATCTGAAACATTGCAGCAGCAATAATATTTCTGCCCGCCTAGTCCATATTGACGATTTCACCACCAACATATACTATAGCTGAGTGGGCACCGCTTATTTTATCACAATTATTTCACACTGGTGGTTTGTATAGACAAAGCCTTGGCGAACATGCTGAAATCATGTAGATGATTTCGTCCATGCAAGGTATCTACTTAGTATACTCATGAGGCAAGCAGGCTAGTGCATACAGAGGCAACGACATCCGTGCTTTCCCTGAAAACTTCTGATAGGCCCCAGCCTGTACGACAATACCTTTCATCAACAAATCTTCAAGGACAAAACTGGTGATAATCTTAGCACATGTCGTACAATTTAACCTCTGGGCTATCTCAGCCTCTGATAGTGCACAATCTGCGTCATGAAGGACTTGTATTATTTCAGCATGTGACCTTGAGATATTCACGTCTCAGTTTTTGAAACATTTGTTTCCTTATTCGACGGACGCATCGGCTGATAAATAAATCCATAGCATCCCGGCGGCCATTCCCGACGCTCTCTATCAGCCATTCTTTCTGCTGCCAACTTAATTTTTGTCTTGAGCTCTTTCTGTGTTTTCATCTGTAAACACTCCTTCTTTTATTTTTCCAATGACAAGCAATAGTGTTGCCATTGAGTTTCCAAGTGTTATTCCCTTTACGGCGCTAATAAAGGATAACATGTACAGTACTGTTGCAGATGCAAGAAGCAGCACCATACGTTGACGCGCTTTAACTCGTACAGCTTGTAGTTCTGCTTCGTCAAAATGTATATTTGAGTTGTTTACAGGAGCAAACGCAAATACAACTATTGCTGCTACCACATTCATCACGCATATTGAGCCTATAGTATTCAGTTTTGGCAGAAACCACAGCACAAAACACAGCTCCAATATGAGTGACCACGCTATACAGCGCACAATCGTTTTGGCATGATAGCCGTTAGTTCGCACTCGCAAAAAATAGAAACTACATAAGTACATTACTGCTGTCCATATGTCGGATAAAGCTATTGCTATTATTAGAAAAGGAATTGCGGTGAAAATGGTCAAAATTCTCCTCTCAAGACCATATGCAAACCATTCTTTGTCGCAGGCTTTTACTACCCCTTCTGTGACAAGCTTAGCAGTTACCATATCCATCAACTTTTGCACTATCGCTCCACCTCTTATTTACAAATATACTATAGCAACTTGTATTTTCCAGTAATTCGACACAAGAGGGGAATTTTACAACGCAAGAGGGGAAAACGCCATCCTTTCTCATGAAAAGGATGGCGTTTTCCCCTCTTTATTGATTTGGTATTTCGGCGGCGAAGTTGAACCAGCCATTTAAATATTCCATAGCGCTCTCGCCATTTTGCAAGGCTAAGACTCTCTGCACACCTGCCAAGCCAAAACCATGTTCTGCTTTAGGCTCCTTAACGGTCTCAATTTGGCCATCTACTATTTTCACTGGCGGCGATGTGTTTTTTATGGATATGAACAAAGCGTTGTCCTCTAAAAGCACGGTACATATAATAGTCCGCTCTCCATCCAAACGTTCACAGGCTTCGATCGCATTATCTAACAGGTTTGATAAAAGGACAACGATGGAATCAATACTTATAACTATCGTTGACAGATCGTTCACAGTCAACTGAAAATCAATATTTTTCTCTCTCGCAGTATGATATTTCTCATTAAGTATGGCATCTATTACAGCATGGCCGGTATTAGCCGCGAATATTCGCAATGTGTGAGCCGCCTGAATTTGCTGTATATATTCTTTTGCTTTTTCCACGTTATTTTGTTCCAAAAGCCCATGTACGGTTTGCAATTGGTGCTTGAATTCGTGCGTTGCCGATCTCTGGACTTTATAGCTTTTTTCCAGTGCTAGATAACTATTCGTCTGCAGCTGCATACTTTGGTTCAGCATAGCAATTTGCTGCTCTGCTCTAGAGGCTCTATCTAGGCTTGTCATCAGATATATTATTAGAACGTTTGATAGTCCAAGTATAATACTGAATACGATTGCACTGACAGATAAATCGCTTTGGTCTTTATATGTATTAAAAATCACGCATAGCATTGCAAGACTTATTATTGGAAAAAGCATCGTGAGGAGCAACCTTTTGTTGCTCAAAATAATAGGTTCTTTCTTGTTGCGAAAATATGAAAGACTCCACGCGCCAAACAGAACAACACATTTACTAGCTGTGCCGACAATCGTATACAACCACTTTTTCCATACCAGCTCCGAGACGGACAATCCTAGGATAAGCGATACCCCCGAAAGCATAATCGTTTCAGCAATTCCAATAATGAAAAGCCATGTGGCAACAAGTATAATACGAACATACCATGCTCCGGAAAATGTCAGACTGACTGCCAAAAATGCAATTATAAAGGAGAGCAGCATTTTTATATACAAATTATTTTGAAAAAAATCTCCCGTGAGATTATTCAAAATAAAAGACACACACAACGCACATACAAACGCGGCTACTGTTTGCTTTAAGCCGATTTTTTGCTTCAAAAAGGCTTTACATGCAAAGAACAGTGCCATAGATTCTATACACAGCCAAACTGCCGAAATAGCATATTCCACTCAGCGCGTCCCCTTCCACAACATATATTTCTTACGGCAAACAGGATACATTTTATTGCTTACTCTCAATTTAGTGCCTTCCTTTAACTCAACCTCATCACATGTCAACTTTTTTATATGTGCCATATTTACAATAAAACTCTTATGCAGTCGAACAAACCCCTGACTATCGAGCTCAGCCTCCATCTTTGACAATGTCGAATAGCAGCAGAGCCTCTTTTCAGGCAATGTCCCATTGTATACATGGAAAGTAAGCGTATGGCCGAGCGCCTCTATGTATGCTATATCTCGTATTTCAAGCTCTACTATTTCTCCCTCCACAGATATTTTCATAATGTTTTTTCTCTTGCGAATATGCGTAAGAATCTGTTCAAGACAAGGAGTAAGCTTCTGGGTAATATCCTCTTTCAGCAGGTATCTAAATGCCTGTACCTCATAGCCTTCGGGCGCGAACTCAATATAATTTGTTACAAACACTATTACCGCTTCATTTCGCAATTCCCGCAACTTTCTTGCAATGCCTATTCCGTTATAGCTTTTGTTTTTAAAATCAATATCTAAAAAGGCTATATCGCAGCTTTTTAAAACCTCTGAGCCTATTTTTTCGGCCATGTCAAATACTTGAATTTTAGCCTTGATGTTACTCCCTGACAAGATTATGCTTATCTTTTTTCCTAGCTCATCTGCGAAAACCTTATCATCATCACAAATGATTACATTGATCAAACTATTCACCCACTTTAACTTGAATACATAAGGTTCGTGTGCTCCATTAATATTAATAATATACATTCCCTCCCTTTTTCAAATGATTCCGCGCTATTACAGTATAATTATATCATATTGATGCAAAATTACAATTATGCTGCATACGTTTATGCTATCATTGTTTCAAATTAAAGTTACAGGGGCACATATGAAAGATTTCGGCATGCGGCTGCAGGAGCTGCGAAAGCAACGTGGCATGACGCAAAAGATGCTAGCTGAACGCATAAATAAAAGCCTTTCCGCAGTGAGCAGTTATGAGACTAATGCGCAAATGCAACCACTTGATGTTTTAATAAGTATCGCATCGGTATTGAATGTTTCATTGGATTATTTGGCAGGGCTCGAACGAAAAGAGGCAATAATTATTGATGGGTTCTCTGATTCACAGAAAGACTTGCTGAATATGTTAGTACAGGAATTTTCTAAGCCGTCTGTATGTGTACATGCCATATCAGATGAGCAGACTAAAATTATCAACAAGTTGCTATGCATATTCTTCGAAAAGACATAATTTCTAAAAAACTCTTCTCACCGTGAGAAGAGTTTTTTAGTACCATCTGGGTCTTGCCACTATACTGAAAAAGCCGGTCATTTCTGTGATTACAACGTTATTGTAAGGGTGCCGTCAAGATTTATGCGCAAAATTGTTTGCAGGCTCCGGCTGAGTGAAGTCAGCC
>ENA-OROD01000277-OROD01000277.1-human-gut-metagenome-genome-assembly--contig:-NODE-277-length-51485-cov-3.546471_pt1 | contig 51485 bp, 47 predicted proteins | sample MGYA00242123_ERZ509038 | MGnify/ENA primary metagenome ERZ509038 (study PRJEB26280, sample SAMEA2338719) | human gut metagenome | biome: human gut; feature: human-associated habitat; material: faeces... | reverse complement strand
TGTAATCCACTCCCGCCTCCGCGCCGAAAACAGCGTCCGCCTCATCCTTTTCCGTAAGCGCCGGAAGCGAAATTTTCGTGTAAGGCAGATTGATTCCCTTGCCGCTGAGAATCTCGCCGCCGTTGATGACCTTGCAGTAAACGGCGTCATGCCTGCGGTCCGTCTTCTCCACCTTGAGAATAATACGCCCGTCCGCAACCAGAATGATCTTGCCTGCCTCGCAGTCTTTGGCAATGCATGCGTAAGTAGTCGGAAGCCGGAGCCGTTCGGTGTGCTCCGTTCCTCCGGTCAGAATCAGTGTTTCGCCTTTTTTGACTTTGACCGGTTCTTTCAGTTTGCCGACACGAATCTTGGGTCCCTGAAGATCCTGAAGGATTGCGACAGGTTTCCTGAGAACCGCGGAAATATTGCGGATGTTGCGGATTTTGGCAAGCCGGTCCTCATTGGTCCCGAACGAAGAATTGAGGCGGCATACATCCACGCCGGCGCGGATTATTTTTTCCAGCATTGCCGGAGACTCGCACGCAGGCCCGACCGTTGCAACGATTCTGCATTTTTTCATTTTATCATCCTCCCGGAAATGAAAAGTTTCAGTAAGATACAGCACAATGCGTCTGAATGAAAGCATTCTTTGCAAAATCTGACACATTTTTCATCATCCGTACTGTATTTTAAGGATTTTGGGTTATATTAACCCTGATAAGAAATGCAACCCGAACCGTAAAGGCGAAATGCTATGATCAATTTTGATAAAGATGAACTGTATCCGCTTCTCTTTGAACCTCTTTACAAGGAAGTGATGTGGGGCGGCACCCAGCTTGCGTCAAAACTGAACCGTCCGATCCCCGAAGACGGGCCCGCGATTGGAGAGGCATGGGAAATCTGCGACCGCGAGGGATTTTCCTCTCTTGTGGCAAACGGGCCGCTTGCCGGAACGTCCCTGCATGAGCTGGTCTCCAGTTATGGGAAAGAATTTGTCGGGCACAGATTCAACGGAGGGCTTTTCCCCCTGCTCGTGAAACTGATTGATGCGGGAAAGCGCCTTTCCCTTCAGGTTCATCCGAATGAAGAAGCCTGTGCGAAGATCGGCGGAGGAGCGGAACCCAAAACGGAAATGTGGTATGTCATCGCTGCGGAACGCGGTGCAAAGATCATTGCCGGGCTCAGCGGGAAATCCACGCGCAGGCAGTTTGTGGAAAATCTGAACTCCGCAGACATTGAAAAGCTTTTACAGGTCTTCGATTCCTATCCGGGCGATGCGTATTTCATCAATGCCGGACGAGTCCACGCGATCGGTTCAGGCAATCTTCTGCTTGAAATCCAGCAGAACAGCGATACCACCTACCGCATCAGCGACTGGGGCAGAACCGACAGCAACGGCAAACCGCGCCAGCTTCATATCGAGCAGGCAATGGAAAGCATCGACTTCATGGACCGCACCGTTCCGCGCATTACCGGGGCAAGCGATACCACCGACCACAACCGCAAGTATCCGCTGATCAACCGCTGCCCGTTCTTCCGCGTCGATGACCTCAAACTCGTCGAAGACTGGTATGACTCCACCGATTCCACCGCGAGCTTCCACCTTCTGACCGCGATCAACCATCCGATCAAGGTCGGGCGCGACGGCAGAATCACCGAGGTTCCGGTCGGGTCCACCTGCCTGCTTCCGGCATCTTTCGGCAGCTACAATATCATCGTTGAACGCGGGAGCACCAGCACCGTTGTCAGAACTACTCTCTGAGTTTATCACAAGGATTTTTCAAATATGCAGATCAAAGCCATTGACGCATTGCGTCCCAAACTTGCCGAAGCTTTTCCGTCCGCTCAAATTCCGGACGGCTGGGCAATCACCCCGGAACAGTGCCCCGAAGGAATGGAGGGCGATATTACCGTAAACTGTTTCCGCTTTGCGCGAATCTTCAAAACCAGCCCCGATGCAGTTGCTGAAAAAATCGTAGAACTGCTGAAAAACGATCCTGATGTCAAAGACGCAGCCAAGGTCAAAGCATTCGTCAATGTGACGCTGAATGCGGAAGCGCTTTTCCGTGACACCGCCGCTTCCGTGGAGCATATTCTTGCAGAGGCAGCCCTGCCGGAAACTGCACGGCGCCGCATCGTGGTGGAATATTCCGCCCCGAATACGAACAAGCCCCAGCATCTCGGACACGTCCGCAACAATACTCTCGGGATGTCCGTCTGCAAACTGCTGGCACGTGTCGGACACGATGTGATTCCGGTCAACCTGATCAACGACCGCGGAATCCACATCTGCAAATCCATGCTTGCCTACCAGCGGTTCGGCAACGGCGACACGCCGGAAAAATCGGGAATCAAAGGCGATCATTTCGTCGGCAATTATTATGTCAAATACAATATCGCGCTCAAGGAGCAGATCAAAGAACTCCGCGCGGCAAAGCCGGAGCTCGCGGGCAAATCCGACGATGAACTCTTTCTTGAAGTAGAGATCGGGCGCGCCGCACAGGAAATGCTGCGCAAATGGGAAGCCGGAGACAAAGACACCGTCGCCCTCTGGAAACTTATGAATTCATGGGTCATCACCGGATTCAACGAAACCTACAGACGCATGGGCGTTGAGTTCAAGAAAACCTATCTGGAAAGCGAAACCTACCTGCTCGGCAAGGATTCCGTAAAGAAGGGGCTGGAACAGGGAATCTTCACACGGCGGGAAGACGGCGCAGTGATTGCCGATCTCGGCAAGCTCGGCACAAAAGTCCTGCTCCGCAAAGACGGCACCAGCGTCTACATTACGCAGGACATCGGCACGACAATGCTCAAATACAACGATTTCCATCCGGATTCCCTGATGTGGGTCGTCGGTGACGAACAGATTCTCCATTTCCAGATGCTGTTTTCAATCCTGAAGAAAATGGGGAACAAATGGGCGGACAACCTGTATCACATGGCATATGGCATGGTCAATCTGCCGACCGGCAAGATGAAGAGCCGGGAAGGAACCGTAGTGGATGCGGACGATCTGTTCGACGAAATGCACGAGCTCGCGAAAAAGGCGACTCTGGAACGTGTCGGCGAGGAGATTCCGGCGGACCTTGAGGAACGTTCCGAGATCATCGGCATGGGCGCACTCAAGTTCATGCTCCTCAAGTTCAATCCGAAAACAACCATGATGTTCGATCCGCAGGCGTCTCTCAAATTCGAGGGCGACACGGGACCGTATGTCCAGTATGCCTGCGCCCGCATCAATTCAATTTCGCGCAAAGCCGCCGACCGTGGATTCGCATTCGACGCAAAGCCCGACTGGTCACTGCTGGATTCGGCGGAGGAACGTTCGCTCGCGGTCTGCATGGCGCGCTATCCGGAAGTCCTGAAACTTGCGGCGGAAAAAATGGACTGCTCCGCCGTCGTCAATTATCTCCTCGACCTGGCAAAGGCATTCAACCGCTTCTACCGGGAAAAACAGGTGCTGAATGCAGACAATGACGCCGTCATCAATGCGCGTCTTGCGCTCTGCTATGCGGCACGCGATATCCTGACGGATGGTCTGGCAACGCTTACAATCCGCGTTCCCGAAGCAATGTAAACTGCGAAAGCAAACGGAAAAACTGCTCCGCCGGCATTTCCAGATGTCACGGATGCAGTTTTTTTGTATTCAACAAAGATTCATACAGGGCAAGGTATTCCCTGTACATCTGTTCATTCGTCATGATCTCCCTGCCCTCATAACGGGGAGCGGAAAGAGCTTCCATGATCCGTTCCGCAAGCAAAGAGGCGGAATCATGCTCGAAATCTCCCGGAAAAGCATGTCCGGGGATCAAGGCGCAAAGCTCCGGCAGGGAATCAACCGGATTGCAGAAGACCGGCACGCCCGACGATATCGCTTCGACCAGAGCAAGCCCGTATCCCTCGTAACGGGATGGCATTACAAAAAGATCGAACATCGCAATCAGGGAAGCTGCGTCTTTCCTGTAACCGGGCAGACAGATTTTCAGGTTCGGGCACTGTTCCTCCATGCCGCGCACCTGCGCCGCCAGTTTTTCCCGTTCCGGGCCGTCACCAATGACGACAATTCCGACAGATTCATTCCGGGGAATTCTCCGCGACAGTTCCGGCAGAACTCCGAACAGCAGATCGTATCCTTTCTGCCAGTCAAGACGCCCGACCGAACCGATGATCTTCCGGCAGGGCTCAAGCCCCCACTCTTTTTTCAGTTGCCGGAGCTGCTCAGCCGAAGCCGGCGCAACGCGGTCGGAACCATTATAAATCACACGGATTGAATTCTCTTTCAGCCCGCATCGCTTTTCATGAAAACGCGCAGCCGCTTTCGAGACAGCGGTGCAGGCGCCGCACCATGAAAACGTGAGTCCGTCGAGTCGGAAGAAAAGCCCTTTTCCGGGACGGCGCTCGGCAATATGAACCGTATTCACCAGCGGTTTCCGTGTCCACAGATTGACAAAACGGCTCAGAAGATTCGGATGAATCAGATGGGAATGGATCACATCCGGTTTTTCCTCGCGAATCACCCGGAAAAGAGACAACAACCGCCACGGAGCCTTTTTCACCACATTCAGGTAAATCACTTTTGCACCGCAGGCGGACAGCCCTTCAGGTATGGCGCGACGTTCCTCCGGCGGCTCCGGCATCAGGGAGACTACCGTCACATCGTGGGCACGGCAGCGCAGTTGGCGCGTCAGCTCCAGCACGACTTTCTCCGCTCCCCCCGGAGCCAGTTCCGTCAGTATCATCAGAAGTTTCATAAAAAGGACCGTAAGAAGAATAAAAAAGGGAAACATCCGCGGAACGGATGTTTCCCATCCAATGAAAAATCAGTTCATCAGAAACGGAAGTTCACAAACGGGAAGAAAGGAACCGATGAATCCTTGATGAAATTCAAAAGCCCGATCTGGAACGACTTGTCCTTTGCGATGTTCACCAGTCCGAACTGGAGCCCTTTGGCGGAATCCGCATAATTGACCAGCGTGCTTGCCTGGAGCCCTTCGATCTTTTTGGCGGAATTGAACAGAGGAGCCGCCTGCACACCATAGACCTCGTCGCTCATGCTCGCGAAGATGGAGCCCTCCACCCCGGCGACGTAGGTACCGCTTCCGAAACCGATCGGAACACCGATCTTGACGCCGTAGACATTGAACACATCGGCAGTCTGGGGAACTCCCGGAACAAATGTGAATGAAATGAAATCCCACGGCTGTTCCTCCGCGGTATCCGCATTCTGCGCAAACGCAGGCAGAGCCAGCAGACATGCAAAAATTGCTGTAATGAAAAGTTTCATGATCAATTCTCCTTATTTTGCAGAGACATTTGCTTTCGGACAGTTCGCATCCTTGACTGTCTCAGCCTTTTTATCTTTGGAGCTGAGGCAGATATTGAAAATCGGCATTACCGGAATCCAACTGTCGGCAATGATGTTGATGCCGCCGAGCTGAATGCCTTCATCGGAACTGTAATTGACCACACCGCACTGGAAGCCTTTGAAGACACCCGTCACAATGTTGACCGCACCGCACTGGAAGCCTTTGAAAATCTTTGTCACGATATTGACCGCGCCGAACTGAAAGCCGTCGAGTTCACCATCCGTCACTGTAACCGCACCGGTCTGAAAGCCTTTGAAATCATCCTCGGCAACAGCGGAAATACCCGCCTGGCAGCCTTTGGACGGCTGTGTCGTGAAGGCAAGCCCGGCAGCCTGAAATCCGGTCAGGCGGTAAACCAGAGCCATCGCCATGGTCGCCTGAATTCCGTAGACATCCCCCTGCGCGATCGCAGGTCCGAACCAGGAAGCCTGGCAGCCTTCCACATCCTTTGTGCCACTGTAGAAGAAAGAAGCTTCAACGCCTTTCACCAGCCCCCTGCCTCCGGTGGCGGGAATGCCGAGCTTCAGACCGTAAACGGTTGAAGTCATGGAACTGTCCGGAATGCCGGGCAGGAACACGAGCTGGAACGGAGTCCAGCTTGTCCCCTTCTGCGCTTTTTCTGCTGTTTTGACCTGCGGCTGTGCGGGAGCGGCTTTCCCATCTGCGGCAAAGAGTCCGCATACGGAAAGAGCCAGCGTTGCAACGACACTATTTCTGAGTAGAGTTTTCATGTTGTCTCCTTTATTGATTGAAATTTTTCAGTTTGTAAATTGAAACTCTGAAAGTAAAAAAACGGAAGGCTGCCCTCACGCCTGCCGACATCCCGGCGGCTTGCCCCATGCCCGCAGTCAGAAAGATGTCTCCACATATTCTTCACCCCCGTTGACTCTGTGTTCAAAGAATATTATATTATCTTTAAAGTTACATCAAAGAATGGAATCTTCAAGCTGAAAAACGGTTAAAAAACGGAAATATCGGGAAAACGCAGTGTAATTTCATGCAAAAACAAGGAACGAATGTTCCACTGATTCAGGCGGAGGAAGTGCATTATGACGCAAATCATAAAAAAAATCATTAATAAGAAAAAGGTCTATATCGTAGAAGAACACCATCACGTCCTGCTGCCCTGGGCATCCGAACGGGAACAACTGGGAATCGCGCCGCATGTCCTCACCCTCGACCATCACACGGACACTCTGCCGGAGTACACTCATTATGACGAGACCCACGAAACACCGCATGAAAAGCGGATCGACCGCCGGGATCCCCGCCAGATCGAAGCCGCATTGAAGGATCTGCGCCATGACGAACACTTCGATTTTGCAATCCGGAACGATATCATCTCCTCGGCGACGATCTTCTCCCACGTGAACTTCTCACGGGATGTCAATCCCCGGATCACGATCATTCACGATCCGCCTCCCGATGAAGAAAGGAAGACTCTGGAGCATTATTACAGCCGCGCTCTGGAGACGGAATTTCTGGAAAACAACCTGAAACGCGCGCCTCTGCCGGAACGCCCCTGTATTCTGGACATCGACCTGGATTATTTCAAAGGAGAAAAATCAATTCATCCGCAGAATTCTTCACTTTTCATGGAACTTATTCAGAAATCCGCTGTTATAACAATATCAAGAGAGCAGGACTGGGTCCGGCTCCTGAATATGGATTTCGGAAACCGTCTCTCCGGTTACTTTGAAGAAGGGATTCTGCAAATGATTTCAGGGGGAAGTTGTAAAAACCGTTAAATTTTCTGATTCCGGGCTGGATTTTTTCTGAAACGGGTATAACTTAATAAATAGAATTGTTTTGCCGGGGTGCGTCTTATATCATCCCCCCCCATAGGCGTATCCCCGGCTCTTTTTTTCCTGGCTTCCGCTTGCAAAATCTGTATTTCCGGGGTATAGTCCGCACAAAACTCAATTCGGGAAGTGGAATTATGACAGTCAAGGAAATATTGTCCGCACAGAAATGCTGCTTTGCCGCAGGAAACACGCTTGCGCCGGCAGTCAGGAAGCAATATCTGAAAAATCTTCTGCTGGAAGTAAGAAAACGGGAAAAAGAAATCTGCGCCGCACTTTACGAGGACCTTCATAAATCGGAATTCGAGGCGCGAACCACCGAAACAGGCATCATACTCGACGAGCTTTCCACGATGATCCGGAAACTCGGTTCCTATGTCCGTCCGCGTAAAGCCGGGGTCTCATCCCTGAATTTTCCCGCCAAAGGCAGAATTTATCCCGAACCCTACGGCAATGTCCTGATCTTTTCCGCATGGAACTATCCTTTCCAATTACTGTTCTCGCCATTCATCGGCGCCATTGCGGCAGGCAACTGCGTCATTCTCAAGCCTGCGGAACAGGCTCCGGCAACAGCGGAAATCGCGGCAAAGATCGTTGCGGCGGTGTTTCCTCCAGAATATGCCTCTGTCTGCAACGGCGGACACGAAATGACGCAGGAGCTGCTTGCAGAGGAATTCGACTGCATTTTCTATACCGGCGGCTCTGCCGGGGCAAAATTCATCGCCCGCGCCGCGGCGGAACACTTTACCCCGCTGACCCTTGAACTCGGAGGAAAAAGCCCCTGCATTGTCGATGCGGACGCGAAAATCGACCTTGCCGCAAAGCGGATCGTCTGGGGAAAATTTCTCAATGCCGGACAGACCTGCGTCGCACCGGACTACCTTCTTGTCCACAAAACCGCCAGGGACAAGCTGCTTGACCGTTTGAGACACTGGATACGGACTTTTTACGGCGACAATCCGAAGAATTCCCCCGATTATCCGCGTATCATCAACGCGCATCATTGCGAACGCATTGCCGGATTGATCAACGGTTCGGAAATTTTCTGCGGAGGCGGAATTGATCTGGAAGAGAAATATATCGAACCGACAATCCTGATTCCCGCCGGTCCGGATGCACCTGTCATGAATGAGGAAATCTTCGGGCCTTTGCTTCCCGTATTGGAAGTGGAGTCGCTGGATGAGGCAATCACGTTTGTCAACAAGCGTCCGAAGCCCCTTGCCCTTTATTATTTCTCAGATGGACTCCGTGAACTTGAAAAGCTTCTGACCCGCACCTCGTCCGGCGGAGTCGCGGTCAATGAAACGATCACTCACCTCATCAATCCGGAACTTCCTTTCGGCGGCGTCGGAGCCAGCGGATACGGCGCATATCACGGCAGAAAGACCTTCGACACCTTCACGCATTACAAGTCCGTCATGATCAAATCGAATCTGATCGACCTGCCGTTGCGTTATCCGCCGAATCTCAACAGAAATCTGAAAATTCTGGATTTCATCAGCAAATAAAAACAGAGGAGAGCAGTTCGTCATGACGACACAGAGAATTTTCTGCATCGGAAGAAATTACGTGGAACATGTCCGCGAACTCGGCAACGAAGAAGGCGATCCCGTCATCTTCATGAAGCCGGTCACATCGCTCGTCACGACGGATACAGCGGAGCTTCCACTTCCTGCGGACGGCGATCTGGACTATGAAACCGAGCTGGTCGTGGAAATCTGCAAAGCGGGAAAAGCGCTTGCTCTGGAAGACGCTCCCGCGTTCATCGGCGCTCTCGGCGTCGGCTTCGATCTGACGCACCGGGCTCTTCAGAAGTTTCTCCTGAGCCATAACCAGCCGTGGGAACGCTGCAAAGCATTCGACAACAGCGCCCCGCTGGGAGAACTGACTCCGTTCGACCCGGCAAAGGACGACTTGAAGCATCTCCGTTTCTCCGGTTATGTCAATGAGGAACTCCGCCAGTCCGGCGACACCTCGCAGATGATTTTCCCGATCGACCGCCTCATCGTAGAGATATCCAGAGACTGGAAGCTTCTTCCCGGTGACCTGATCTTCACCGGCACTCCGAAAGGAATCGGCAGGCTCCACGGCGGCGATATTCTTTCCGGCGTCGACCACCGCGGCAACCGCTGTTCCTGGAAGTTCGTGAAATAACCTTGCGGCAGCGGAGAAACGGAATGGAAATCAGAGTTGCAACGAAAAACGATGCGGCGGGGGCACTGGCGGTTTATGCGCAGTACATCAATACATCGGTCACTTTCGAATATGAACTTCCTTCAATCGACGAGTTCTCGCGCCGTATTTCCGACACCTTGAAAACTCATCCCTATCTGGTCTGCATGGAATCGGGAAAACTCTGCGGATACGCCTATGCGCACCAGTTGAAGGAACGGGAAGCCTACCAATGGAGCGCGGAACTGTCCATCTACCTTGATTCCGGCATTACCTCGCGCGGCATGGGAAGGACTCTTTATGCTCTGCTGATCGAAATCCTGAAACATCAGGGAGTCCGGACAGTCTACGGCTGTGTGACGATACCGAATCCGCGCAGTGAAAAACTGCATGAGAGCCTGGGATTCCGCCCGCTCGGCATTTTCCGCAATGCGGGATTCAAAAATAAGGAATGGCATGACACGGCATGGTTTGAAAAGCAGATTGCCGGCTGCAATGTCCCCCCGGCAAACCTGATTCCCTTTTCCCGTCTCGCGCCGGAAACGGTCAGCAGAATCATCAAATCCTGCATTTCGAGGGACAATCTCCCGTAATATCAGAGCCGGGCGGGGAAAAACTCCGCCAATCTTGCGTTTCAATCTTGACTTTTTCTCCGAAGTGAGTATAATAGCAGGGTAATGCAAACAAGGAACGGAACAGTATTCATGGCGGAAAAACTTCCAGGCGGACACGAAACAATACTCCTCGTCGATGATCAGGAAACGGTATGGGATTTTCTGATTGAGGCTCTTCAGAATCTCGGATACTCTGTAATTCTGGCGGAAAACGGCCTGGATGCAGTCGAGATATGCCGGGAGAATCCGGGGCAGATCGACCTTGTCCTGCTGGATATGATCATGCCGAAAATGGGTGGACACAGCACTTTCTACCGGATCAGGGAACTGGACCCGAACATCAAAGTCCTGCTCTCAAGCGGCTATGTCGCACCGGATGCCGTCAATGACCTGCTTGCAAACGGTGCGGCGGGTTTTCTTCAGAAACCGCACCGGATCAAAACACTCGCCTATGAACTGCGCCGCATTCTGGACACGCCGGCTCAGGAAAAAACACCCTCTCCGGTTTGAGAAATTGCCGTTTCCGGGCTCTTATCATACCGCCGTTTCCTGCTTTATCATAAAAAATTCATGAAGCATCTTTGAAAAAACATCCGGATATGCTATATTAGTTAGATATGCCGTTGTTATTTTTGAACAGTAATACAGTTATGAATAAACTAATACTAATAGGGAGTTGAGTCTTGAAATTATTATTGACAGGAATCACCGGACTGGTGGGAGCGTCTTTTGTGACTGCGACACTTCGCAGCAGGGACGACATTCAGATTGTTGCAATCTGCAGAAGCGGACGCGGTCAGACAGCACAGGAGCGCGTAAAACAGGTTATCGAGGAACAGTGTGCATTCGACGGAACTCCCGAACTGGCAGAGAAAATGCTCGGCAAGATCGAAGTCATCAGCGGCGATGTCAAGAACTTCCCCGTTGACGAAATCGTAAAAAAGGGTCCGTATGATGTGTTTTTCCATTGCGCGGCGGATGTCAATCTCGGCAAAGACCCCGAGGGAAAGACCTATGCGACCAATCTCGAAGGCACAAAAAACGCACTCGAACTGGCACATCTGCTGAAAGTCAAGGCTCTGCACTACGTCAGCACGGCATATGTCGCGGGAAAAACCAACGGCATCGTCATGGAAGGCTCGCTTCCCGCAACCGACTGGGTCAATTCCTACGAAAGAAGTAAATTCGAGGCGGAAAAACTGGTTCAGAAATGCGGCATTCCCTATACGATTTACCGTCCGTCCATCATCGTCGGCAGACTTTCCGACGGACTCATCAGAAAGCCGCTGGCGTTCTACCGTATCATGGAATTTCTCGGCAGTGTCAAAAAACATCACTGTGTCCGGAACCATATCCCGCAGAATGCGCCGATCAAACTCAGCCTGCGTCTGGAATCCGAAAAATCGGATAAAATCTATTTTGTGCCGATCGATTACGTTCAAAAAGCGATTTCCACGATTTTCACGCTTCCGGTGGAAAACAAATGCTATCACATCACAGGTGAAAGCCCTGTTTCCACGGATGATATCAATACCGCGGTTTCCGCAGTGTTGAAAGCCGAAGGGCTTCAGGTGCTGAGCCATGTCGAAAATCCCACAAAGGAAGAAAAGATGGTTCAGAGAATGATCGAAGATCTGATGCCTTATTTCGCGTCTCAGATCACATTCGACAATACCCAGGTCAAAGCGGCTCTCGGACCGGAGGCGCTTGCCTGGAAGCTGGATATTGATTTCCTCAAAAAGATGGCGAAGTCTTATTATCGGCAGACTTCTCCGGGGCTTGTCGCGGAATAATTTTTCCGTATGACGCTTCTATGTCCGGCATACTCTCAACTGCAGAGTGTGCCGGGATTCTTTTTCCAGCGCCTTTCCTCTTATTATTGAAAGGAATTCCCGTGCAGAACAGCAGAAATAAATATCAGTTTCAGGATATCGACAATCCGCAGATGGTTTCTCTGGATCACCGTCTGTTGTGTCCGCAATGCCATGAAACCCTTTCACGTGCGGATATCGAATCTTATCCGCATTGTCCGTTCTGCGATCATGATTTCGGGAAGAACGAGGCACTTGAAGACTTTATTCTGGAACCTCTTGTAGACAACTGGATGCGGCAGCAGCCCGGATTCAAAGCACAAGCGGAAGAAAATCCATTTCAGCAGATGCTGGACCTTTGAAAATCAACTTTTTTTCGGAAACAAGAGAAAAACACTTCCCCCACGCCACCATCTCGCAATCTCGCAATCTCGCAATCTCGCAATCTCGCAATCTCGCAACCTCGCCATCTCGCAACCTCGCCATCTCGCAACCTCGCCATCTCGCAACCTCGCAATCTCACAACAAGTCGTCCTGTTCTTCGGTGATTCTGAAGGCTTCGTCCTGCGTCCGCGGAGCCGGAAATTTCAATTGATAATGCTCGATGATCCAGCGTACAAGATTCGGAACGGGGAGAGTCGTGACAATGGAAAGAACAACAATGGCATTAAAGAAATTGTTGTCCAGCATTCCCAATTCCTTGCCAATGGCTGCGGCAGCCAGAGTCGCGGAAAGCTGCGGTACGGTCATGACGCCCGCACAAATTCCCTTCACATTGGAAAACCCGCAGAGCCGGAGCGCCAGCCAGCCGGAGAAAACCTTGCTTCCGACGAGCCCCACAACAGTCAGCAGAATAATCTGAAGATTTCCCGCCGACTGGAAAAGCATCCGCAGATCGGTCTTCATGCCGATTGAAATGAACAGAAAAGGAATAAGGAACCCGTAACCGATCCCCTCGAATTTACGGAAAGTCTCACCTGCCGACTTCACGACGCGGGATAGTCCGAGCCCCGCAAGAAACGCCCCCACAACCAGGTTGATTCCCAGAAACTCTCCGATCAGAACGGTCACAAGAACCACAAAAATAAAACAGGTAATCAGTCCGTCCTGCCCCTCGTCAAGCACCTTCAGCAGATAGCCTCCGGCTTTCGGGACCAGAAACAGAACCAGTACAAAATACAGCAGGACAACCACCAGAAAGAAAACCGTGAAATAATTGCCGAAAATCTTCGGGTCGATGTAATCGAACAGAGAAAGAGTCTTGTTCAGGGCAACGTCCTGCGAAATGGAAAGTTTCTTGATCTGGACGCTGACCGCAAGAAGCACGATGCTGGCGACATCCGTAATCACGGTGGAAATCAGGATCGCCGCTCCGAACAGACTCCGCACCAGGTTCAATTCACGGATGATCGGGAACACAATGCCTACCGAATGGGACGCAAACAGAGAGGCATACAGAAGTTTGCCGGGAAAATCATCCGCCTTGAAACAGGCATAGACGAGATAACCGGAAACGGAAGGAATCAGAAACGTCAGGACACTCAAGGCGATCACGGGGCGCCTGCTGTTCCTGATAAGCTTGAAATCAGCCTCCATCCCCGCCAGCGTCATCAGGAAAAGGAGTCCGAGCGAACCGAGAGAGTTGATCAGCGTCAGCGAATGCGCCTCCACCACATCCGGCCTGGTCCCGAGAAAAGAAAGCAGCGGCGTAAGCCTGCCGAGAAGATCGAATCCGTTCGGTCCGATCAACATTCCCACAAGGAGCAGAGCAATCACGTCGGGGATTTTGAATTTCCTGAGAAAAAGCGGAATAATCGTCATCAATCCGATCAGGATCAGAAATAAAATCAAAAATGCGTCATTGCTCATAATCATATCCCGTATTCATATTTTCCGGACGATATTGTATTATAATTGAAAAAGCCTTTTTGGCAATCTTTCAAACTGAAAAATATCGTATTTTTATTTGCCGTAAAGCAATGCGGGAACTCCGCAGCGGCGGCATTCAGGGAATTCATTCAATATGCCGGAATTGATATGACATTGCCTGAAACGGTATTCCATCTTTACCGTAATCCATTTATATTATAACTGCACATAAAAATAAGGAGATATGCAACATGAGCGTAAAACGTTATGAAAACAATCCGGTTCTGAGTTCCGCCAATCTCTCATACCCGTCCTCTCTGGTCTTCAATGCCGGGGTAGCAAAATACCGGAATCAATATGTCATGGTATTCCGCAATGATGTGGGATTTGCCCCCGATTCCAGAAAGGATATTCATATCAATCTGGGAATTGCATTCAGTGACGACGGGAAACAGTGGAAACCGGCGCCGCATCCGTGGCTCGAAACTGCCGGGCGCCATCCGGAACTGGAACGGATCTATGATCCGCGCCTGACTGTAATTGAAGACCGGTGTTACATCTGTTTCGCAGCGGATACCAGATTCGGAGTATGCGGAGGCATCGGACTCATCAGCGAAGATTTCAGTTCAATCGAAATTCTTTCCATCTCGTCCCCGGACAACAGGAACATGGTGCTGTTCCCTGAAAAAATCAATGGAAAATTCGTCCGCCTTGAACGTCCTTTCCCGGAATACAGTCTCAACTACCGGGAGCATTTCGATATCTGGATGTCCACTTCTCCCGACGGCAGGCATTGGGGAGAGTCGCGCATTGTGCTTTCCCATGCGGATGTGCCGTTCTGCAACAGCAAGATCGGTCCCGCGGCACCTCCCGTCAGAACGGAACAAGGATATCTGACACTGTTCCATGCCGTCTGGAAGGACACAGGCAAAGATCTTTCCTGCTGGGATCTCGGCTGCGGAACACGCTGGAACAAAACCTACTACGCGGGGCTCATGCTCCTCGATCCGGACGATCCCTCAAAAGTGACGGGGCTCTGCCGGAAACCGTTACTGGCTCCCGTCGAAAAATATGAACTGGAAGGATTCCGCGGTTCCGTAATCTTTCCCGGCGGAATGATTCAGGAAGATTCCGGAGAGGTGAAAATCTACTACGGCGCCGCAGATACGGTGGAATGCCTCGCCACGGCCTCCGTCGAAGAACTTCTTGCCATGTGCGAACCTGTAACGCTCAATCATTTCTCCTTGAACGACCGGAAACTGGACTGCAAAATCAGCAGGTAGCCGTCAGCGGCGGCGCGTGGGAACATGTTTCTTGCCGAATACCGCCATGACCTGCTGGAGGTCCTTCCAGACATCCGCCTTTGCCGCCGGATTGCGCAACAGATAAGCCGGATGGAATGTCGGCATGACCTTGACGCCGTGATAATCCATCCAGTTTCCGCGCGTTCTCGTGATTCCGGCTGTAATCTCCGGGAAAAGCAGGCGCAGCGGCACCGCGCCGAGCATCACAATGACCTTGGGGTGAATCAAGCCGATCTGCCGCATGATGAACGGACGGCATGCGGCGGTCTCATCCGGCTCGGGATTCCGGTTGTTCGGAGGACGGCATTTCACGGTGTTGGCGATAAAGACTTCCGCCCGGTTGAACTGCATCGCATTGATCATGCGCGTCAGGAGTTCCCCGGCACGCCCGACGAAGGGAAGCCCCTGAAGATCTTCATCCGCTCCGGGAGCCTCCCCGAGAAACATCAGTTGAGCTTTCGGGTCGCCATCTCCGAACACCGTATTCGTCCGGGTGCGGCAGAGTTTGCAGCCGCGGCACACGGCAACGGCGTCGTACAGTTCGTCCCATGTCATCTCGCGCGGTCTCTTCCCGGACGATGCGGCAACCGGAGGCGCCGCCGGAACATCCGGTGCAGAAACCGGAGAAGCCTGGGCGGCGAAGCGTGCGTAACCTCCCGGCGGCACTGCGGGGCGGGTGGGAGTCTGCCGGACCGGAGGCGGTTTGACGATATCCGTATAGAACTCTCTGCGGACCTCCGGGCTCACATAGGTATCAGGCGAAACAAGCGCCTGCGTCTTGAGACATTCTATGATTTCATCGAAAATATCCGGCTTCGCCATACCTCAAAAAACCTCCTCCGCTATTTGCCTTTTCAGAAAAGCAATGTATTATACATCCGGAAAAATACAATATTCAATCTGAAATAATATGGTAAAATTAAAGGATGGGATTCATGATCCGGAAAAAAACAACCTGTCTGCTGACCGTCATACTTTTCAGCCTCTGCGCCATGCTGCCGGCGGAACCCGCCGCGGAACAGCAAGAAAAAACAATCCGGACGGAACAAGCCGGAGCAAAAGAAGACTCTCTGCTGGACACACTCGGCATTGACGTCCATGACAAAACCATTCAGGAAGACGAGATCAAGGCATTCCGCACGCTCTTTCAATCGGTCACGCATCTGGTTTCCGAAGAAACCGGCAGAATCATCAACTGGCAGGGATTTGAACTGAAAAGAATCATCATCGCACTCTGCGGCTCCGTTCTTGCTCTGCTCCTTTCGCTTTTCACCCGCTGGTTCATCAGAAACAAATGGTGGAAAATCACAGCCAGGCTGTATCATGCAAAAAACCCCGGTTCATTCTGTGCGCTTCTCGCGGGACCGCTTGCCGCCTTTCTGTTTTTCAGCGGCGTCTTTCTCAGTTTTCTGCCGATGCTGCTGTGCCTGCCGGAACGCGGATATCTTTTCTTTGAAAAACTCTATTTCGGTCTCGTCACCATCGCGGTAACGGCACTGATCCTGAATCTTTTCAAACTGCTCGACGCCGTTCTCCTGAAATTCTTCTCGCGAAACAGGAAGAACAACAGCATGGACAGTCTCGCGGTCAAAGTCATCGGGCGCGTGATTCAGATCATCATCATTATGTTCGCATTCTTTTTTCTCTGCGAAAACGTGCTTGGAATCAATATTACCGCGATTCTTGCAGGGGCGGGTGTCATCGGGCTCGGCATCGCATTTGCCGCACAGGACACCATCGCCAACTTTTTCGGCTCCCTGATGATTATCATCGACCGGCCGTTCAAGGTCAATGACTTTATCCGCATCGACGGCAAGGAAGGCACCGTGGAGCGGGTCGGGCTGCGCAGCACCGGGTTGCGCACGCCGGACGGTTTTCTGGTGACGATCCCGAACAAAACCACAGCCAACGCCACAATCGAAGATGTTTCCTGCCGCCAGACAATCAAACGCGTCATAACGCTGGGGCTGGTCTATGACACTCCGCCGGAAAAGATGGAACGCGCCGTCGCCATTCTTCATGAAATCCTCGACAGCCATGAATCAATCGACCCGAAACTTCCGCCGAAGATTCATTTTGTGGAATTTGCAGACTGTTCTCTGAACATTCAGGTCATTCTGTGGTTCAATACCACGAATCTCTGGCAGAGCCTCGACTGGGCGGATGAAATCAACCGCACCATCCTGAAACGCTTCAATGGCGAAGGACTCGAATTCGCGTTCCCGACCAGCACCACCTATCTTGCCTATGATTCAAAGCGGGAAGTTGAGCTCAAGGTAAAAGAACTGCCGCAATCCCCCGCCGCAGAAGCAGGAGAGAAGAAAGATTGAACGGGGCATATTGCCGCGCAGTATCACGTTTTCATGAAAAAGTTGAATCGGACGCCGGAAAAATACTTTCATATTTTCATATTTATGCTATTTTTCAGGATATACTTTGCAATCCATTTATTTTGAGGTTCCTCTATGGCTGGCGAAAATGAAGAAAAAGTAACGACTTTCAAATTGAGATATGTGATCTGCGGAATCGCGCTCCTGCTGTTCCTGCTTTCGATCTTCTCCTACAACAAGGCGGATCTGGCGGTGCTTGACGGAGGATCCGCAGAGCCTCTCCGGAACTGGGTCGGGCCGCTGGGCGCCAATATTTCCAGAGCACTGTTCTATATTTTCGGACTTGCGGTCTATCCCGTCACAAGCCTTTTGATCATCTGCCTCGCGCGCGGCTTCATCCCCTATCCGCTGAAACGGCGAGGCTACATCATGGCGCTCTGCGTAACAATACTCGGCATCGTGATTCTGCTGGCGCTGTTTCCGCAGGAGTTCATTCTCCATACGGAACGTCTCGGCATCGGGCACAGCGGCAAGCCCGCATTCGCGCTCTCCGGCGGCGCCCTCGGAGCGTTGATCGCCGCACCTGAAACGGAAAACATCTCCGCAGGAATCCTCCGCCGCTGCATCGGCACAATCGGCACCATGGTCACGGCGCTCTGTCTCATTTTTTCGGGTCTTTTCTGGATTTTCATGCAGGACTGGAAGAACATGATCTTCGACGCCATACGCGGGACATCCGCAGGAGGAACCGGGAAACAGCGGAGAAAAGAGCGCGAACCCATGTTTGAAGAAGAAAATCCGGAAACGGGTGAAAAAGTCAGGAAGCAGAAATACCGTCCGGAATTTGAACAGAGCGAAAAGCCGGAGGATGGCGGAGAGGAAACGCCGGAACCGGATAAGACGGCAAAACGTTCCCTGTTCGGGTTCATAAAGAACAAACCGGCGGATCAGGAAGCGGAGGAAGAACTGCCGCCGGAGACAGAGGAAAATTTCAAGGAACTGCCGCCGGTACCGCCTCAACACCGTTCCTATACGGACAGTCTTGACGCGACGGACCGTCATACGCCGGAACGCGACGATGCGTTTGCGGATGACAGGATGCGCCCGCCGCAGGTTACGCGTTCCCAGATGCAGAAGCGCCAGGCGCCTCCGATGCAAAGCGCAAATCCGGCGAATTACAATCTGCCGCCGGTTCCTCTGCTGGATAAACCCAAAGACGTCAAAAATGAGGATGACGAACACCTCAAACAGGCATCCGCGATTCTTCAGGCGACGCTCGACAGTTTCGAGATCAACGGCAGAGTCGCCGATACCGTCGTCGGTCCCCGCATTACACGGTTCGACATTCAGCTTGAACCCGGCGTAAAGGTGGAGAAAGTCTCCAATATCCAGAACAACATCGCCATGGAAATGAGCGCGGAAAGCATCCGTATCCTCGCCCCGATCCCCGGCAGAAACGCCGTCGGTATCGAACTGCCGAACAAAGTCTCCAACATGGTGTTCATCCGCGAACTGTTCGAATCCGAGGCATGGAGAGGGTCCAAAGCGGATATCCCGATCATTCTCGGCAAGGATGTTTCCGGCAAAGTCATGATCGCCGACCTCGCAAAAGCGCCGCACCTGCTGATCGCAGGCTCGACGGGAAGCGGAAAGAGCGTATGTATGAACACGCTGATCATGAGCCTGCTCTTCAAATTCTCGCCGTTCGACCTGAAATTGATCCTTGTCGACCCGAAATTCGTCGAACTGGAGATGTACCGTCCCCTGCCCCACCTGATCACACCAGTCGTGAACGACCCGAAAAAGGTCCCGTTCGCGCTGCGCTGGGGCGTCAACGAAATGGAACACCGTTACCAGATGCTGGCGAAAGTCAAGGCGAAAAACCTGAATGCGTTCAACTCGCGCCCGCCCGATCCCGAACCGGTTTATGACGAAAATGACGATCTCATTCCGCCGAAGCTGCCTCTGCTCGTGATCATCGTCGACGAGCTCGCGGACATCATGATGACGGAAGCCAAGAGCGATGTCGAAACCTCCATCTGCCGTATCGCCCAGAAAGGGCGCGCCGCCGGAATCCATCTCGTCATCGCCACGCAGACTCCCCGTAAAGACATCATTACGGGAACGATCAAGGCGAACCTGCCGACCAAGATCGCGTTCAAGGTTTCGACGGTCATGGACAGCCGCGTCATTCTGGATGCGATGGGCGCGGAAAAACTGCTCGGCAAGGGCGACATGCTTTTCAAGGGACCGAGCGGGGAAACCGACCGTATCCAGGGGTCCATGGTCTCCGACCCTGAAATTCAGAAAGTCGTGGATTTCGTCTCCAGCCAGGTGGAACAGCATTTCGATACGAAAGTCGTGCTTGAAAAACCGGAGGAAGAGGAGGACGAACCCGATGACGGCAAAAACTCCTTCGCCGAGGAGGAGTTCGACGACGACGCCACCGGAGATTATGTCAAGATGGTCATAGCCAAGTATCTGCAGCCCGGCGACGACGAGAACCTGAAGAAAGCGCTTGACATCATCATCCGTGAAAGCAAGGCAAGCACCTCTTATCTCCAGCGCCGCATGGGAATCGGTTACAACAAGGCGGCGGAAATCATCGACAAGCTGGAACAGCGCGGAATCGTCTCGGCTCCCCTCCCCGGCGGACAGAAGCGCGACATATTAGTTTTCGACGAATTGGGAAAACCGGATTGATTTCTTGACAATCCGTGTTATAATTATTAAGAAATATGAAATACACAACGGTGCATCATGGCTGACGAAAACAATAAATTGAATGCCGAATTAAGAAAAGTGGAAGACGATCTCTTTGCAGCGGATGATTTCTCCGCGAAAGAACCCGTTCCGCTTGACAATGCCATGAAGCCCGTGGAACAGCCTGATTTTGTAAAGCCGCTCCCTGTTGCGGACGAGGATTTGAGCCCTGTTGAGGCGGGTTTTGTCCCGGTCAAAGAAGAAGTCGCGCGGGAAATACCCCAGGAAAATCCGCCGGAAATCCGTATCATGCCGGAAATCAAGACTTTCTCGGAAAACCGGCCGCTTCATAAGAGTGACGTTTTCAGCGAGCCTGTAAAACCGGTTCCCCAGCCTGCCGCTCCGCTGGAACACCCGGTAGAAACTGTGAAAGCCGTTCCGGAGGAAACTCCCGTTCCGGTTCCGGAGGAAAAGCCGTTGCCCAGGCACAAGGAAAAAGTCCCGCAGACAGCAGTATCGGCTCAGAAACAGGAAGCCGAACCCGTTCATTACGCATCCGTCCAGCATCAGACGATTGCCGTCCGCGATGTGGAACACGCTTCGCTGGGGACAATTCTCCGCGAAGCCCGCAATGCGGCGGGGTTGAGCGCGGAACAGGCGGCGGATGTCACGAAAATCCGTCTTGATTATATCGTCGGCATTGAAAATGACGACTTCAAGCGTCTGCCCCCGGTAGTCTTCATCCGCGCCTATTCGCGCACGCTTGCCGGTCTTTACAAACTGGATCAGGCGACGCAGGACGTGATCATGCAGAAAGTGAATGAACTGGAGGCTCCGGCGGATGTCCCGGAGCAACTCCTCCAGAAACTGGAAAAAGACGTTCAGGTCAGCGAAGAGGAAACGAAGAAACTCAAACGGATCATCCTTTATGCCGGATTGGTGATCGCACTGATTATTTCACTGACAATTACCTGTATCGTGGCGGCGGCGATCGGCAAATCCCGCAACAGGGTGCAGGCTCCGGCGGAGCAGAGAACCTCCGTTCCGACATTCCAGTCCGCCGATTTGGAAAAGCTGCTTCCGCAGCAGGTTCCCGAAATCAATGTTCTGGAAGTTCCGCAAAAGAAATAAGCCGTTGCGGCACAATCTGCAAACATTTCCGGGGAATCACATCCGGAACAGTCCGTATTTGATGATGCAGCGGAGCGCGGAAACTCCGTCTTTCCATGAGATTTTCTTGCCTTCGGCATAAGTCCGGCAGGAATAGGAAACCGGCACTTCATAGAACAGAATATCCTGGCGCGAGGCTTTCAGGGTGATTTCCGGTTCAAACCCGAAACGGCATTCTTTGAGTTCAATTTTCTCCAGGACGGAACGCCGGAACATTTTGTAACAGCACTCCATGTCACTGAGCGCAAGATTCGAGAACATATTGCAGAATGCGGTCAGAAACGCATTGATCTTCAGGTGCCAGAAATACATGACGCGGTGCGGAAGTCCCTTCACGAATGCCTCGCGCGCTCCGAAGACAAAATCCGCCTTGTTTTCCAGAATCGGCGCAAGCAGGCGCGGCAACTCCTCCGGATTGTATTCAAAATCGGAATCCTGAACCGTAATGACATCCCCCGTGGCAAGTTTGAAACCGGTATGAAGCGCGGCTCCCTTGCCGCCGTTTTTCTCATGACGGCAGACCTTTACGCCTTTGGGCTCCCATGCCTTGAGCTTTTCAAACGTCCCGTCTCTGGAACAATCGTCCACAGCGACCAGTTCCACTTCGACCCCCTGCTGGAACTTGACATTCCTCACTCGCTCCAACACGGCATCGATGAATTTTTCCTCATTGTAAACCGGAATTACGATAGAAAGTTTCATATTCTCACCATTTTTCATTAGATAAATGGAACTTTACGACTGGAAAAGTTGTTTTTCAAGTAATAATGTAATGGAATTATGCAAAAATACGAAAAGATGTATGATATCCGTAATGTTCCGGCAGGGAATTCCGTGCATGGCACGAGGCTTGCGGAAATATGGATGTGATACAGAATACAGGAAGAAAAAATGAATAAGAATACCTATCTGAATGTGCTTGTGACCGTGATCCTGATCGTGATGGCGGTCCTCTGCTTCGTCTTTGTCAGCGCTCTGGATCAGTTGCGTTTCGCAATGGAGGACATGAACCGTTCCATGAAAAATATCGAGTCCCGCCTCGCCGGTCTGCGTGTCGTATCAGGCAATCAGCCCGCGGCGGCGAACGGCACAGGCGCCGATGTCGCAAACCGTCAGTACTACGATCAGAATGCGGATCAGGGGGGACGCCTCATCACGGCGTTCGGCGCGGATGTCGGCAATATGAATATGCTCGTCACCAATGACGCCTACGTTTCGGAAATCTGGTCCAAGACCATGGACTCCCTCGCCGACCGCGACTATGCGGATAACGGTTCGGGCGCACTCAAACCGATGCTGGCGGAGTCCTGGACGATCTCTCCCGACAAACTCAAATACCGCATCAAACTCCGCAGGGGAATCCTCTGGCACGACTTCAGGGACCCCGTCACGGGAAAGGAATGGAAAAACAGGGAAGTGACCGCGCATGACTTCAAGTTTTATCTGGATGTGGTGAAAAATGAGGACGTTGACTGCGCCCCTCTGCGCGGTTATCTGAAAGATATCGACCGGATCGACGTCATCAACGATCATGAATTTGAAGTGATCTGGAACAAGCCCTATTTCCTTGCCGAGGACATTTCGCTCGGTCTGATTCCGCTTCCCCGGCATCTCTACCATGCCTACGAAGGCCCATTCGACGGCAAGAAATTCAACGACGACCACGAACGCAACCGGATGGTCGTCGGGTGCGGTCCCTACCGTTTCGACAAATGGGAAAAAGGACGCAGGATCGTGCTCCGGCGCTTCGACAACTATTACGGCAGGAATCTCGGCATCATGCCGCCGATTGAAACCATCGCGTTCGATATCATCCAGCATCCGAATACGCGTCTTCAGGCGTTGCTCTCCAATGAACTGGACCTGGATTCGCTCTCCGCCGACCAGTGGGTCAACCGCACCGGCACCAGAGAATTTCAGAAAGACGGTTCGCTCGAAAAACTTCAATATCCCTCCTCCATGTATTCCTATATCGGGCTGAACCAGAAGAACGAACTGTTCCGGGATAAAAGGGTGCGGCAGGCGCTGAGCCATCTTGTCAACCGTGAAAAAATTCTCAAGGACGTATTCTTCAATCTTGCGGAAATGGTCTCCGGGCCTTTCCCGAAAACAAGCGCCTCTTACGACCAGAGCATCAGACCTTACTCTTTCGACGTCGAAAAAGCAAAACTTCTGCTCGCGGAAGCGGGATGGAAAGACACCGACGGCGACGGAATTCTGGACAGGGACGGCAAGCCGTTCCGTTTTACGCTGATCTACCCGAATGTTTCCGTCAGCAACCAGAAGATGCTCCCGATCATCAAGGAGGATATGGCAAAAGCGGGCATCCAGATGGATCTGCTGGGAATCGAATGGTCGGTGTTGGTCCAGCGCCTCGAAAAGAAGCAGTTCGACGCGTGCACGCTCGCATGGACAGGCACCCTGAAGCCCGATCCCTATCAGCTTTGGCACTCCTCGCTGGCAGAAGTGAATGCGTCCAGCAACCATATCGCCTTTGCGAATCCGAAAGCGGATGAACTCATCGAGAAAATCCGCCTCTGCTTCGACCCGGCGGAGCGCAACAGGCTCTACCATGAATTCCACAGACTGATCCATGACGAGGAACCCTATCTGTTCCTGTTCGCGCCTCACAGCCTGGTTGCGGTCAACAAGCGCTACAACAACCGCAGAGTTTTCCGCGACGGCCTCAAAACCAATATCCTGTGGGTAGAACGTAACCGGCAGCTTCAGGTTCCGGGGTATTGAAAATGGACAATGCACAGAAGAAGGCATGGAGCCGGCGTCTCCCGTTCTGTGTGACGCTTCTCCTCCTGCTTTCCTCATTCACTTACCTCTTCCGCCCGTTCTGGTTCGATGAGGTTCTCACTCTCGATAACTTCGTGATGCGCCCGCCGCTGTCGCGCATTTACTTTCTTTATGAAATTCCGAACAATCATATCGTCTTCTCAATGCTGGAAAAAGTCTGGATCGATTTTCTGGCGCTGTTCCTGAATACGCCGTTTTTCCTGTTCCGCGGACTCTCCGTCCTGGCAGGTGCGCTCGCGGTTTTTCTGCTGACGAAACGCATGGTCCGTTCCTGCGGACTCTACGGAGGAGGGCTCCTCTGCGCGGCGTTTGCGGCAAGTTCGGCATGTGCCATTTTCGCCACGGGAGTTCGCGGCTACATGCTGGGATTCCTGTTCACGGTACTTGCCCTGCTCTTTGCGGAAAAGATCGTGGCGCGACCGACCCTGCCCGGATTCCTCGGTTTCTTTCTGATCTGCCTCCTGTCCGTAGGGACCACTCCGACCAATCTGGCTGCGCTGGAAGCTGTCGCCCTGTTCCACGCGTCTTTCTTATGGAAACGGAAACGCAGATTGCCGAGTCTGCTTTACCTGTTTGCGGCTCCAGCCCTGGCACTGGTCTTCTTCTATGCGCCGATCCACGGGAAATTCCTCCGGTGCCTGCAACTCGGGGAAGGATGGTTCTCCGAGGGAAGTGCAGTATGGAACCTTTACGCATCCTTTGCGCTGATTCTTCTCGGCTCGCTTCCATTCTGTATTGCGGGTCTCTTTCACCTCTGGAAAAGATATCCGCGCCTGCGATGGATGTGCATTGCAGGATTTCTGCTGTTCCTGCTGCCGCTTCCGGCATTTTTTGTATTCAAGGCTCCGGCATTCCCGCGCGTTTTCTTCCCGCTGTTTCCCATATGGCTTCTTGCGGCGGGGTATGCGTTCTGCGCTTACCTGAAAATGGTAAAACGGAGCCCGGCATTAAAAACCCTGCCGTTGATCCTGCAAGTCCTCTGCACGGCACTTCTGGTAAACACGGGTTCTTATGCAAGCGATGCCCTGTTCGGAAGCGGACGGCACGACGATATCACGCTGCCGTATTACGCGAGGAACAGCTTCGAACCGCAGAAAATCGTCTCCCTGATTCAGGAGAAATTCAAGTCGGGGGAACATCCGCTGGTCTTCGCCAGTTTCGACTCGGATTACCCGTCGGTTCTTTTCTGCGTCTCCTGCACGGACCTGCCGGAAAACACCGTCATTACGGATCTTCCCAACAGACCGCGGATCAGGGACCTGGATTTCCATACAGGAAAATACTACCTGATCACAAGCGGCAAAAATGATCTGGAGCAGACAATGCGGAGATTCGGCTTCACTGTTGCCGAACCGGTATGGGCCGGTCCTTTCCAGCGGCTGGACCATGTCGCCAAATAATACGGAAAGAGGTTTGAAAAAAGAAGGTACCGTGTTATGTTATCCGAATCAGAATTAACAGTTTGGATGCAGATGGAAGACAAGTCGGATCATATCTTGGTAATTGAGGCGGGGAAGAGCCATTCCCGCTACCTGCGGGACCTCTGGCTCTACCGGGAGCTTTTCCTGATCCTTGCCTGGCGGGATATCATCGTCCGCTACAAGCAGACAATCATCGGAATCGCATGGAGCATCATCCGTCCCCTGCTCGGCATGATCGTATTTACAGTCGTCTTCGGCAAGCTGGCGAAACTGCCGTCGGAAGGGGTGCCGTATCCGCTGATGGTCTATGCGGGAATGCTGATGTGGCAGTTTTTCAGCAGTACAGTTTCCAGCGGCAGCGAATCCCTGCTGGGCAACTCCAACCTGATCTCCAAAGTTTACTTCCCGCGCCTGATCATCCCCTCTACCAGCATGACGGTCAGCCTTACGGATTTCCTGATCTCGGCGGTGGTTTTCATTCCGCTGTTTTTCTGGTATGGGACAATCCCGTCATGGAAGATCGTCTTTCTCCCCTGCTTCATTCTGCTGACGGCAATCTTATCCCTTGGCGTCACTTATTTCATTTCGTCCCTGAACGTGAAATACCGTGATTTCCGTTATGTGATTCCGTTTGCGCTGCAGGTCGGCATGTATATTTCCCCGGTCGGCTTCACCACCGCGATCGTGCCGGAGCGCTGGCAGCTTCTCTACTCTCTGAATCCGTTGGTCGGAATCATCGACGGCGTTCGCTGGTCGCTGTTCGGAACCCCGCTGAATCTTTTTTCTCTGCTCATATCCATCGCGATTTCCCTGTTTTTCCTCCTGTGCGGCTACTTCATGTTCCGCCGCATGGAACGCGAATTCGCAGACTTTATCTGAAAATGAGAAATGAGGAATGAAAAATGAGGAATGAAAAGAATACAGTGCTCGTAAAAGCAAAAACATTTGCAATCCGTATTGTAAAACTTTTTGCTTTCCTGAGAAAAGAAAAAAAGGATTTCATCTTATCCAAACAGATTTTAAGAAGCGGTACCAGTATCGGTGCAAATCTGGCGGAAGCGGAATTTGCTGTTTCAGAAAAAGATTTCCTGTCTAAAAACTATATCGCACTGAAAGAATGTGCAGAAACGATATATTGGCTGGAACTGATGTATCAGACAGACACTCTGACCAAAGAGCAGTTTGATTCCATACATCAGGACTGTCTTGAGCTTTTGCGATTACTGTCGGCAACAACCAAAACCATGAAACGGAAACTGCAACAGAAAGAGGTGGGCAGCATAGAGTCTTAATTGCTCATTGCTCATTACTCATTTATGAAGATCATAACCGTAGAACATCTTTCCAAATACTACACGATCGGGCACGACCGGAACAGCGGAGTAATCCGTTACAAGACATTCCGCGAAAGCATGATGTCCGCCGGACGGAGTCTGTACCAGCGTCTGCGCCATCCGCTGAGTCCGAATCGGGAACAGGTGGAGCTGGAGGAGTTCAGGGCATTGGACGACGTCTCGTTCGAGGTGGAACAGGGCGACCGGATCGGCATCATCGGACGCAACGGAGCCGGCAAATCGACGCTGTTGAAGCTTCTCTGCCGGATCACGGAACCGACGAAAGGCAGAATCACGATGCGCGGACGCGTTGCCAGTCTTCTGGAAGTCGGCACGGGTTTCCATCCAGAATTGAGCGGACGGGAAAACATCTATCTGAACGGTGCGATTCTTGGCATGAAACGTGCCGAGATCAAACGTAAATTCGACGAGATCGTGGATTTCTCCGGCGTGGAAAAGTTTCTGGACACCCCTGTCAAGCGTTATTCCAGCGGCATGTATGTGCGCCTTGCCTTTGCCGTCGCCGCGCACCTGGAGTCGGAAATCCTCCTGATTGACGAAGTCCTTGCCGTCGGCGACGCCGAATTCCAGAAAAAATGCCTCGGCAAAATGGATGACATCTCAAAAAATGAAGGGCGAACCATCCTCTTCGTCAGCCACAATATGGGAGCGATAAAAAATTTATGCAATAAGGGAATACTATTGTCAACAGGAAGAATTTCATATTCCGGTAACTGCCATTCAGCTATTCATAATTATATGGATTCCACGCAAAAGCACCATACACATTCATTAGCGACCAGATCTGACCGTAAGGGCAATGGAACCTTACGATTTCAATCAATTCAAATTAGGAATCACTTAGGCGAGAACAGCAATATTCTTCAAACCGGGGCATCAGCAGAATTTGTCATTCAGATAGAATCCAGTCAGGAAAGAAAAAATGAAGATATCGAAATTGCAATCAGAATTGATAATGATGCATCTATTCATTTAACGACTTTAAATATAAGAAATCTTGCAACACAGCTGCAATTTAAAAAAGGGATAAATACAATTATTTTCAAAATACCTCAAATTCCTTTTTTCAAAGGTAATTATCACATTATTTTATATGCTGATGTAGACAAAATCCTGGCGGACAGAATTGAATACGCGACCAATTTCTCTGTTCTTTCTGGTTCTTACTATGGTGGGATAATCACACAGGGAAATGCTTCATTATTTGCAATAGACTATTCTGTATCCTATGAGGCGAAACCATGAAACTCTTTTTTACCGGTGATATAGCTAAACAAACAACTCATGATTCTTTTCTATCTGTATCTTTGCAGAAACAAATAGCCGCCTGCGATTTTGTCATAGGAAATCTGGAGGCTCCAATTCCAGGAAAAGATGCAAAAGCAATCAAGAAATGCGGCCCTATTCTTTCTCAAGACAAACAAATTGTTTATCTCTTGAAAAAGGCAGGATTCACTCATCTAACTATCGCAAACAATCATATTATGGATTATGGATTAACCGGTCTAAAGGATACCCTTCAACAGTTATCCGGTAATCTTGAGTTCACAGGAGCCAGTGATAACGCTGAAAAAGTCTACTTGCCTAGCATTTTTGAAAAAGAGGGTATTAAAATTGCTTTATTTGCCGCAGCCGAATTTGGCTTTGGAGTATGCCCTGGGAATGGGTATGGAGGGTATGCCTATATACAAGCGGAAACATTAAAGCAGCAAATCATGCAAGCTAAAAAAAGTGGATATATCTGTATCTTATCCATACATGCAGGATTGGAAGATATCTCTTATCCATTGCCGGAGTGGAAAAAAATATACAAAGATTTTTGTAATGTCGGAGTAGATGTCATCATCGGTCACCATCCACATGTTCCTCAGGGATTTGAACGTTATCATACATCACTCATTTTTTATAGTTTAGGAAATTTTTATTTTGATCATGAATCAATGTTAACGGAAAAATATACAACTGCATATAGTGTTCTGCTGGATATTACACATATCGGGATTACTTACAAAATAATTTGGCATAGATTATGTAATAATCAGGTCTCTCTTTTAGAGGAAAACTCCGAACAGGAAAAGTATCTTACTTCTCTACTAAACTCTTCCACTTATGAAACGAATTGTAATCAGGAAGCAAAAGTATTTTGGGAGCAGGTCTATAGAAAATATTATTCTGTTTTTCAAGGTCCAGAACAAAAGTTCTGGAATTTCTTTCTCCATAAATTAAAAAAACGTTTAAAGTTTCCATTAGAAAAATATTCTAAACTAGAAGAAAATATTGATCTTTGGATGCAACATAATTTGCTTATAGAAAGCCATATTTTCATCCAACAGAGAGCCCTGAAAAATATTTACTGTGAACAGTATCCTTATAACATGAAAGGTTAAACAATGTTAAAGAACATCATACAGTTTTTATATCCTATAAAAAAAATGCTCTCAAAAATAAAAGCTTCTTTCACACCGGAGCGGAATTATGCATTTTATTCACGCTTATCACCTAAAAAATATGAAAAAGAACAGAAAAGAGCCTTTAAAATTGTTTTTGGAAAAAAACTTACCCGAGAAAATGTCAAAACATTCAATGAGAAGATCCAATGGTTGCGTTGTTATGACAATACTCCAATAAAGACTATTTTAGCAGATAAATATCGTGTCAGAGATTATGTAAAAAAACAAGTAGGAGAAAAATATCTTATAAAGTTATTGGGAGTCTGGAACAATTTTGATGAGATTGATTTCTCTAAATTACCAAAGTCTTTTGTATTAAAAGCCAATCACGGTTGCGGTTGGAATATTCTAGTTACAGATAAAAAGACTCTTAATATTGAAAAAGCAAAACAGAATATGAAAGAGTGGTTGAATACAAATTATGCATTCTATTTTCTGGAATTGCAGTATAGGAATATTCATCCTAAAATCATTGCAGAAGAATTTATCTCCAACAGCAGTAATAATTTATATGATTACAAAGTCTATTGTTTTAATGGACGTCCAGAATATATCCAATTCATTGGTGATCGTGCAACCCCTCCTACTCGGGAAATTTTTCTAGATAGGAATTGGATTCCACAACCTTTTACCTATACTTATCCCAGATACGAAACGCTACCGCCAAAACCAACTTGCTTAGATGAATTGTTATCCGTTGCAGAAAAACTTGCCGCTAATTTTGCCTATGTCAGAATAGATCTTTACGTATTAAATGACAATTCTATCCGTTTTGGAGAAATGACATTTACACCGGCTGGCGGCATGGATCATTGGACTCCCCCTGAATGGGATTTAAAACTAGGCAATCTGCTCAAACTTCCGGAAAAAGAAGATTAAATCAATTATGAAAAATACTGCTCCCATTGTTCTATTCTGTTATAACCGGGTCGAATACCTGATTCAGACTGTAATGGCTCTGCGTGCCAATGAGCTTGCGGATCAAAGCGATTTGATTATCTTTTCCGACGGTCCCAAGAATGAATGCGATACCGGAAAAGTCAAGGCTGTCCGGGAATACATTCACCTGATACAGGGATTCAGGAAAGTGGAAATCCATGAAAGTCCCGTCAACAAAGGCCTGGCGACTTCCGTCATCGCAGGCGTCACGGAAGTCGTAAACCGCTACGGAAAAGTCATTGTACTGGAAGATGATCTGGTGACATCCCCCTGTTTTCTCCGCTTTATGAATGAGGCACTGGACCTGTATCAGGACGAAGAACAGGTCTGCAGCATTCACGGTTTCTCCTGGAATACAAAAGAAAAACTTCCGGATACCTTTTTCCTGAGAGGCGCAGACTGCTGGGGATGGGCAACCTGGAAACGCGGATGGGATCTGTTTGAACCGTCGACGGAAAAACTGCTGGCATCTTTCCGGGCAAAACCGGACTTGATTCCGCTTTTTGATTTCAATGGTTCCTATCCCTACTTCCAAATGCTGGAAAATCAGAGAAGAGGAATCACTGATTCCTGGGCGATCCGCTGGTATGCCTCCGCATTTCTCGCAGACAAGCTAACTCTGCACAGCGGGAACAACCTGATTCAGAATATCGGACTCGCCGGAACTCACATACGAACAGAGGATCGTTTCCCAAAGATTACCGGAAATCATCTTTCTTTTCCTGTTCATAAGATTCCGGTGACAGTCAATGAACGGGTATATCAGATTTATGCCGATTTCTTCAAGTCTGCCTCCCCCGCCTTCTCCCCGTCCGGCATAAGCGGCATGTTGCGCAGAACTGCCGGAAAAATCCTGCCGGATTTTCTGAAAAGATTTTTACACAGATGCATGGGACAGGAAAACCCATGGAAGGGAGATTACGACAGTCTGGAAAGTGCGCAAAAGGAAGCAGTCGGATATGATGCCGCCAATATCCTGGAAAAAGTAAAGGATGCGATGAAAGAGGTGATCGCGGGAAACGCAGTCTTTGAGCGGGATTCCGTTTTATTTGTCCATGAGGAACCCAATTATCCTCTGATTTCATCACTCCTTTTCGCCATGCACGGGAAAGAGGAGCTTCATCTTTTGGACTTCGGAGGCTCTCTGGGCAGTGTCTATTTCCAAAACCGGAAGTTTCTCTCCTGCTTCAGGAAGATCTCATGGGAAATCGTGGAACAAAAACACTTCACGGAAGCCGGCAGAGAACTGTTGAAAGGGTTCCCGGAAATCAGTTTCCAGCAATCCGTCGAAGATGTTTTCCGAAACGGGAAACCGGACATTGTGCTTTTCTCCAGCGTGCTTCAGTATCTGCCGGACTTTCAACCGCTTCTTCAAAAAGTAATGGATGCGGAGTGCGATTACATTCTGATTGACCGGACTCCGATTTTCACAGAAAATGAAAAGCGCCATTACTGCATCCAGCATGTCCCCCCCAGCATTTACCCAGGCTCCTATGCAGTACAAATATTCGAAAGGAATGATTTTTCCAATCTGTTGTCTCCCTGTTACACCTTACAGGATGATTTCTTGAGTTATCCTGTCGGAATCAAACTTATGAATCCGTCTGCATTTGCGGAATACCGGGGACAACTATGGAAAAGAATACCATCAACTGGAGGTGAAAAACATCGCTTATGAAGAAGAACGAGCTTATTTCGCAACTTTTGAGACGGCGGGAATTTCATGAAAAACCGCCTGTTTTGATTGATGTCGGTGCGTCCGGAGCCATCCATGGGACATGGTCGGATATCGCACCATATTCAATATGTCTTGCATTTGATGCCGATGAGCGAGAATATCCAATAACAGAAAAAGAAGATTCGGGATATAAAAAGCTGTTCCTGTTTCATAAGATCGTCACAGCTGACGATATTGAAGATACTGACTTTTATCTTACGAAATCACCGTATTGTTCCAGCCTTCTTCAACCGGATCACACCTCGCTGGCATTCTGGAATTTTCAACCGTTATTTGAAATAGAAAAGAAATGCAAACTAAAATGCATTACCTTGCGAAAAGCCTTACAGGAGAGCGGTCTGAACTATGTCGATTGGTTCAAGACAGATTCTCAGGGAACTGATTTAAGACTATTTCAGAGTTTAGGAAATGAAATCATTCCGCTTATCAAAATTGCGGAATTTGAACCGGGGTTCATCGATGCTTATCGACAAGAAGACAAATTCGATGCTTTATTAAAATGGATTTCTGGCAAATCTTTCTTTCTAGATTCATTAGAAGTTCAACACGTCCACCGGACCAGAGCAGATATCATAAAAAAATTCATCCCATCCGGAATGTCTCCTGACAGCTACTCATTTTTTGCAAAAAAATCACCGGCATGGGTCAATGCCCTTTACCTGAACACAGGTTTGAATTATGCGGAATGGGATCTTCGTGATTCCCTGCTGTTTCTTGTCGCCTGCATCCTGCGGGAACAATTCGGAATGACGTATGAGTTTGCCGTCCTTATGAGCCAACGTTATCCAGAGGAACAGGCATTGAATGCAATCATTGAATTTGCCGAAAAAAATATAAGGCTGAGTTTCCATCGTCCTTTCATGAGGAAAGTAAAGGACAGGTTGCATCGGCTTATTGAGAATTATCTTTAAGCTTAGTACAACTTACAAATCATTAAGGAAGTATTTGCTTTTTTTGCACTCTCTGATATAATATTGTCAAAGAACCAGACAGGAGAAAAACCGATGCTGAAGATCACAGTTCGCAATTCCGGAACCGTCACGCTGAAGCGCATCATTGATGAACGGGACGGGGCATTGTGCATCATGGAAGCCCGGCGGGACATTCCATTTGATATAAAGAGAGTTTATTATATCAACAATCTGGAACATCAGTCCAGCATCCGGGGCAAACATGCCCACAAAACGCTCCGGCAGGTGATCTTCTGCATCAACGGCAGCTTCATGCTTTCTCTTGACGACGGAACCAACCGGCAGGACGTCCTGATGTGGAAAGACAATGAAGGAGTTATCCTGGGACCTTGTCTCTGGCATACAATGCACAGCTTTTCCAGCGGATGCGTTTTACTTGTCGCCGCCTCCGATTACTATGACGAGTCCGACTATATCCGGAACTATGACGCGTTTCTGCAGTATGTGAAAGGAGCAAAATGAACATTCCTCAATCCAGCCCGCTGCGTTCCCGGCAGCACTATGCGGAACTCCTGGAAAAGAAAATAGCCTCCGTCTTAAACAGCGGATGGTACATCCTGGGAAAGGAAGTGGACGCTTTCGAGGCCGCTTTTGCCGCCTTTTGCGGAACAGAACAGTGTATCGGCTGTGCCAATGGAACGGATGCAATCGAGCTGGTTCTGCGGGCTATGGGCATCAGAAACGGAAATCATGTGGCAACCGTCGCCAACACGGCTGTCGCCACCGTCGCCGGAATTGAGCGATCGGGAGCGGAAGCGGTTTTTGCCGATATTTGCCCCGAAACCTATACAATGTCCCCCGATTCCCTGAAGGAACTGCTGAAAAAAGACCCTCTCATAAAAGCAATCGTCGTCGTGCATCTTTTCGGATGCCCGGCGGACATGGACAGAATTCTTGCCATTGCGGAAAAAGCGGGCATTCCGGTAATTGAGGACTGTGCACAAGCGCATGGAGCCAAATATAAAGAACGCCCTTGCGGCTCTCTCGGAACCGCCGGATGTTTCAGCTTCTACCCGACTAAAAACCTCGGCTGTCTGGGAGACGGCGGCGCAGTTGTCACCTCTAATCCTGAGCTTGCCGGAAAGATTCGCGCGTTACGCCAATATGGCTGGGAAAAACGCTTTATCAGCAGTTTTCCCGGAATCAATTCCCGTCTGGATGAATTACAGGCGGGAATCTTGTCCGTAAAACTTCCGTTCCTTGAGAAGGACAATGCCAGCAGGCGAATCATTGCGCAAAAATACAATGAAGCGTTCCACCATTTTCAGGAGCTGACGCTCCCCGGAGAGCTTCCCGCAAGCCGGCATGTCTACCATCAGTACGTCATCCGGTGTGCAAAACGGGATCAGCTCCGGGACTACCTTGCCGCAAACGGGATTGCATCAGCCGTTCATTATCCTGTCCCCGTTCACAGGCAGCCTGCCTATGTTTCACGGCAAATGGCGGTTCCCCTGCCCGTGACGGAGCAGGTCAATGAAATGATCCTGAGCCTTCCGATGTTTCCTGAACTGACGGAAACGGAGCTGAATTATGTGATCGAAAAAATACAGAGATTCTTTTCATGACATTCCACTTCTGCACCTGTTTCGACAGCAACTATCTGATCTACGGATACACTCTCTACCGTTCACTGAAGGCAACGGGAATCGAATTCAAGTTGTATGTGGCTTGTCTGGACGATACGGTCTTTCAAAATCTGCAGATGCTGCGTCATCCGGAAATCATACCAATTCCTCTTTCCGATATCGAAGCAGACGACCCGGAATTTTCCGCCTGCCGGGAAAACCGGAGTCGTGTGGAGTACATCTTCACATTGAGCCCGGTATTGCCTCTGTATATTCTGCGGAAGTTCCCGGGAATTGATATTCTCGGATATCTGGATTCCGATCTCTATTTCTTTTCCTCGCCGGAACCCGTATACCGCAGGCTGGGACAGGCGTCACTGCTCATTTTCGAACACGATTTTGCTCCTGCTTCAGTCGACTTTGCCAGGAAAGTCGGATTCTTCAATATGTCATTCCAGCTTTACCGCAATGATGAAACAGGGAAAAGATGCCTTGAAAAATGGAGAAGGCAATGTATCGAATGGTGTTATGATTTCTATGAAAACGGCAAATATGCCGATCAGAAATATCTTGATGCATGGCCGGAAGAATTCGGTGCCATATCCCTGAATGCGGCATCCGGCGCCGGAGTCGCGCCGTGGAACTGTTTCAAATATCAATTTATCTTCACCAATAAACCAAAAATCAATGGAACAGATTTGATTTCCTATCACTATCAGGGAACAAAAATGCTCAAGTATGGTATGATCACACCTTGTGAAGGAATCTGGCTACCTTACATTCCCTCAGAATTTTTGGACTTCTTTGTCCGCAGATATTACATTGAACTCTCCAAAAGCAGAGATATTTTAAAACAAAATCTTGAGAAAACAGCAATAAAAACAAAGTTCACTTTTGCCAGAGTCATATCATCAGATAATAAAAAAGGCTTCATAAAAAGGAGACTCTCTGCATATATAGAGAATATTCTTTATATCTTGACTGGCAGACTTCTATTTCATGGTTATACATATTTTGCGCTTTTCCGCAGTTTCAAGGATTATCGATGAAACTCTCTATTATCACAATCAACAGGAATAATAAAGACGGACTGGAAAAAACAATCCGAAGCGTCATTGCGCAGACTTGCCGTGATTATGAATATATTGTAATCGACGGCGCTTCGACTGACGGCAGCGCAGATATCATACGGCAATATGAAAAGAAGATCTCCTGCTGGATCTCTGAACCGGATCAAGGCATTTACAATGCGATGAACAAAGGTATTCTTCAGGCTCATGGAGAATATTGCCTGTTCCTGAACTCCGGAGATATCTTGTACAATGCGGAAGCCCTGAAAAATATCCGGACTTATCTGGACTCGGATTATCCTATGATATCGTGCCGTCTGATGTATCAGGAACAATCTGACGGTTATCTACCTCGGCAGGACTTTTCATTCCTGACTTTGATCGGCAGCTACCTCCCCCATCCATCGACATTAATCCAACGCAAACTTTTTGACCAAGTCGGTTTTTATGATGAAAGGTATGCCATTATCGCGGATTTTGTCTTTTTCTTCCGGGCAATTGTTTTTCATAACATAAAATATACTGTCATTGATGTTCCTCTCACAATATTTGACCGGACAGGAATTTCCTCAACCGGCAATCAACACATCATTGAAAGAAAATCTTTTATTCAAAATGAATTTTCCATTCTCATGAAAATAACTTACAGGCTGTTACTGGCCTGGGAGTGGTTCAAAGATAAAATCACAAGAAGAACTACGTAACGGAAGTTATTTTCCGATATGGAATCTTTTCAGCATTTCCCGCAAATGCTTTTTCAGATTTCTTTTCAATGTCTGCCACAATGGATACACTTTTCCCATCTCCCGGTGAGGAGAACCGCCGAGAGCCAACCATTGATGATAGTATTTCAGCCACAGAGGGAAATCCAATCCACTCCAGAATTTAGGACGTCCCCAGGAATGAAAAATCACGGCATCGCCGCAGAATTCCTTATCCAGTTCCGGATGAACACAGTAAGGGAAGTAAGGAATTTTACTGTAATGAATGTCAAAATTCTGGAGCAACATTGTAAAAACAGCCTGTTCCGGCAAATACAGAAAATCAGCGTATTCACAAGTTTTTTCAATACACCACTGATAGTATTTTTCCTGGTTCGGCATAATATCGGAAAAAACAAATAACGGGGTCGCAACAGCCGGAGCATTCAATTCATAACGTGTCTCCGCCAATTGGACCGGCAATGGGTTAAACATATCCTTTAACTGCAATTTATGGTCCGGCATCACCCGGAAACCAGAGGAATTTTCATCAAGCAAAGGAGACAGGCCACCAGCGACAACAACATCATAATCACTCCAAATTACATTTCTGTAATCCCGCAACAAGCGGAAACATTCATATTTACAGAAAACCATAGTCGTGAAATATGACTTTATAATCTCCGGAAATCCGGAAATTCCACCGGGAAAAGAATATCTTACAAATCTTGAAGGCAGAATCCGGTTCAGCAGTTGCTGATCTTTTTTGGAAATACCATCATGAAAAACAACAAATTCATCAATCAAACCGGGATTCTTATCAAGAAAACTCAGAAGCAAAACGGCAAAAGCCGCAACATCATACTTCGTTCCTCCGGTAACCAATGCATTTTTTTTTCTTTCAACAATCATTTTTCCGTCTATTCCCAAAAATCTCTGAACAGATTTACAATATTTTGCCATGAGTCTGTTACTCTTAGATCACCAGACCTATCCTTTCCAAATAAATATCCGCCAATCACAATGATCATTCCGATTCATATAACGTATTTTCCAATTCCGAATTTCCGCTTACTGTAATTGCATTTTTCAGACCGCCAAACTCAGACGGAAGATATTTTCTGATACGGTAAAGATATTTGGCAAGCAATCTATTTTTTGAGTTAAAACCGTTATGGATGGTGTAAACTTTCTTCAGGCGACTGCTGCTTCTGACCGCATGATAAGTAATGCCGGACCGCCCGCACAGCAGAATATCACATGAACTCAGCATAAGAGAATCCAGCAAAGCCTCCTTTCCAAGCAGATAACGGTGATGCGGTCTCGGATTCATATTATAAGCATTGATCTTTGAAACTCTGAATGCAGAAAGATAAATCAATCGATCTCCATAACGTTTCACAAATAAATCCAGATAATCTTTTTCCTCGGAAGAAAAAAATATCTTATCAACAGGATACTGCTCCAGAATAAAATCCGTCTGCGTCAGCATCTGCCGGACAGTCGGTGCAAAAGGATGCCCCGGGGTTGTATTCATTTCCTTGCCACGGAAATGAATTCCCAATACAAAAGAAGCATCCAACAATTTCTTATATTTGAGGAATTCGTCCGCAATCCAATCCTGCAACTGAATTTTTTGATCCAGAAACTCTCTGTATTCCCTGTTGTTCCGGCAGAAAAGAGAGGGATAAGTATTTCCTTCGGCAAACAAAACATTCCTGCTGGAATAGACTTCATCAAGAGTGTAAGGCGATATCTGCCTGAAATAGTATTCCCAGGCATTGCATGTTCCGTTGACAGGTTCCGGTTCATTGTATATCGTCCTGAAGTTCAGATAGTCAACAACGGGAATCCAGCCATGTCGCTCCGCGAGCATCATATGCGATATGACTTGCGTAAAATTGGAAAAAAAGCCGGACCCCAGGCGGTCTCTCCAAATCACATAAAAAATTTTGTCAGGATTTCTTTCTCCAAAAGAACGGACATACAATTTCGGAAGATCTGGAATTCCGAACGGATGAGTAAAATCAAAAGAATCCTGAATCATCTCCGGAAAGAAATATTTCTTGATCGCCTTTTTAATCCTGTCAATATGTCTCATTTGAAAAACTCCCTGCCCGATACAATTCCAGAATTGATTCAAATACAGTATCTGCCGATATGCCCGTAATGCAATGGCTCCCGGGACCGCGGCATTCCATTCCGCATGGCGGAATACGGGCCGGCGGCGTTACAATCCGGCAGGGAACCTGCCATGGGCGAAATCTTGTTTCCGCAGAAAGCCATCCCTCATATCCGTGGGCATGAGGAGTCAGGACTACACAAGGAAGCCCGGCAGCGGCGGCAAAATGAACGGCAGAAGTATCAGCCCCGAAATAAAAACTTCCCAACCTCATCACCGAAGGCAGATCACCTAATTCTGTTTCCCCGCAGAGGGAAACACAACTGCCCTGCGGAGAATGAGCGCAAATCCAGTCAACGGTTCCGGAATCGTCCTGCGAGCCAGTCAGAATTGTGACGTATCCCAATTCCGTGAAAAGACGCCGGATTACCTCGCAATAATTCTCTTTCCCCCAATTTTTGATTTCAGAAATGGAACACGGACTGCAAAGCGCATATTTCCTGTCAGAAGACCAGCAAATCCGGGATTTCCATTGATCGGCTGAAATCTCGTCCTTCCACAAGTCCTTGAGATGAAGAGAGGCGTCATACGCATGAATTCCCAGACTGTCCAGAAAACGCAGATTTGAACTTACATTATGCTCATTTTCCTTTTGAAGCAGGGGGGTCGGAATCCATTGATCCGGACCGGCAAGCGATGTGGAATATGCAAGAATCTTTTCCGCTCCGGCAATCCAAGCCAGCAAACGGGAACAGGAACGGTCCGGAGACGGCCGTGGAAGAATCGCAATGCCATACCTGCCGCAACGCATACGCCGCAGCAATAAGATAAGAAAGAGCCGCCAGTTTCTCAGAAGTTTCCGGCGTTTTACCTCCGCTCCCCAGACACAGGAAACATAAGGAGAACCGGACACAAATCCGATAAGAGAGGGTTTCACAATCAGGTCGATTTCCGCTTCCGGAAAGTTTCTTTTCAACTCGCGCAGCAGAGGCGCCGTCAAAACATAATCCCCGATTTCATCAAGACGGATGATCAGAAATCGTTTTATTCTATCCATAATAGCCTCATCGCTCAACAACAGCAAAAAATACAGGAGTCAAAATCTCCGGACAATGCGCACCAATACATTTTCTGCGAAAGCGGGTAAAAGAATGAAAGAACGGCCGAAGCATTTTCGCAATGAATTCCTTATATCCGCCATAACAGAAAACCTCATAGGGATAAATATTATATTTTGAAAATTTCAATGTGGTGAATATTTGTATTAAACTATGTTCCGTGAAACCGGCACAATGGGTAAAGTCACCATAGTAATACACATTACTGTCAACCGCCTGCATATTGGGCACTTGGATAATAATCCTGCCCCCGGGTTTCAACGCCAGTTGAATCAAACGCAGAAAATTCAATGTTTCCTGCGGAGTAATGTGTTCCAACACATCCAACAGTGTCACATAATCAAACTCGCCTTTATGATCATGAAGATATTTTCCAGTATCTGCAACCAATTCACAGGGAAGATTCAATGACCGGCAGAAATGGATGACGGATGGAGAGATATCCACACCATGAACATCTGTCATTCCCCATTCCAAGAGACAACTCAACATCTCACCTCTGCCAATTCCAATATCCAAACATTTCGGATTCTGCTGCACATCAGGAAAAAATTTCTTATAATTATAATGGAATTGTGCCTTTTTTACAGGACACTGTTTCTGCTCACCAAAATTATTTTCGATATACCCATCAAAAATCTCATTCATTTTTTCTCTCCGGTCTTCAGGAATAAATAAGAAAAACAATATCTTACATAATCTTTCCAGCTGCCACGGTAAAATTTAGCAAAAGAATACAGATCGGCATCAGAATTCATATTGATATCAGAGGGCGGCAGAATTCGTTCCGGAAGCCGCTGACAAGGCAGATGGCAAAGAGTACTTGCCACGGTATGAGTCCCCGATTCTCCGATATTGCTGACAAGATTATAATTCGGAATGACCGTCAATCCTTTATTTTTCACAACGGCGTAATGCCATTGGTAGTCCCACGTATTGAAATAAGGAGATTTTTCATAAGTCTTCCTGAACAAAAGCTGAAAACGCCATTGTATATAAGGATGCCCGGGCATAAAGTCAGCAAGCCCCCCGCTTCTGATATATTCCGGAAAATCCGTCATATTCACATCATACTTTTCCCATGCGCGGCGCCACGACGCCCAGCCCCAGATATGGGGAATCATGGAAAAATAATAACTTCCGTCGCCACGCATAATCCCGTCCTGAAAATTGGTTCCCCCGATGTGCATGACCTTTTCATTGTCACGATACCGCTCCAGCATTTCTTCGCAAAAACGGAAAAAATCCGGCGACGGCAGACAGTCATCCTCCAGAATGATCCCCTCCTCTATCTGGTCGAAAAACCATGTGATACCATCCGCGACTCCGTAACGACACCCCATATTCTTCTCATGGAACAAAGTATGGACACGGCACCGCCAATCGACCTTCTCCGCAACAGTGCGGACTTCGGCACACCGCGCGGCATCCGTCGAAACATGCGGGCGGGGACCGTCCGCGGCAATAAACAGGTCTTCCGGCTGATAAGCACGAATCGCCTCGAAGACGCGGAACGTCGTTTCCGGGCGGTTGAAGATCAAAAACAATACCGGCTTTTTCATGATGCTCCTTTTCTGAAACATGCGGAAAACTGTGATATCTTCGCACGCAGTCTCATTGCGCAATAGTAGGAATATGCAAAAAGATGCGGATATCCGTGACGGATCAGAATATGGCGCAACTCCGCGGCAGTCTGCTTCCGGCGGACAGTGCTGAGCCCGCCAAGCGCAAAGTCCGTCAACGGACGGTCCAGATAGGTGAAGACGGCTCCCGACTCTTTCGCACGCAGGAAAAAATCAAGGTCGGCGCAGATCCGGAAGGATTCGTCGAAATACCCGATCCTTTCAAACAGAGACCGCCGGATGAAAGCCGCCGGATGAAAAATCCGGGCGCCTCCGAACGATGCAATCCCCTCCGGGGGCTTTACTTCACGCCCGTTTACCAGAATGTTTCCATAAACAATATCGCTTTCCGGCACGGATTCAAACCGCTCCTTCACTGCCTCCAGCGTCCCCGGCAGATAGGCGTCGTCCGCATTCAGACATGCGGTCAACTCATTTCCGGCACTCCGGATTCCCTTGTTCATTGCCTCGTAAATACCATTGTCTTTTTCCGATATCACGCGCACATTGCCGAAAGCACGCACTTTTTCCAGAGTATCATCCGAGGATTGATTGTCGATCACCAGATGTTCCGTTTCCGCCAGACGGTTTTCCCGCACAGACTGCAGGCACCGGCGGATGCTTCCGCCTGCATTGAACGTCGCCGTGACAATGGAAAAATCACTCATCTGCCAGACACCCGGCTGCGGTATTCTTCAATCTGGGCGGCGATGCCGTCCTCCAGCGAAATCACAGGTTTCCAGCCGAGACTGCGGATCTTGGAACTGTCCATCAACTTCCGTTTCATACCGTCCGGCTTTGTCCTGTCCCAGAGAATCCTGCCTTGAAAACCGGCAAGGCGGGCGACCAGTTCCGCAAGCTCGCGAATCGAAATTTCCTCGGAACTCCCGACATTGACGATCTGCGGATCATCGTGATTCATGAAAAGGAAATAAACTGCGGACGCCATATCGTCAACATTCAGGAACTCGCGCAGCGGAGTTCCCGTTCCCCAGCACACCACCTCCTGTCTCCCCTCCGCAACGGCATCGCAGAAGCGCCGGATCAGAGCGGGAAGCACATGGCACCGTTCAAGATCGAAATGATCGTTCCGCCCGTACAGATTGCAGGGCATCGCGCTGACCGTATGGAAGCCGTACTGCTGCGACAGATACACACAAAGTTTATATCCGGCGATCTTCGCCAGCGCATACCCCTCGTTCGTCGGTTCCAGCGGCCCGGTCAGGAGATACTCCTCCCTGATCGGCTGCGGAGCCTCGCAGGGATAAATGCAACTGCTTCCGAGAAAACAAAGTTTCTTCACCTGATGAAGATATGCCTGCCAGATCAGGTTATTCTGAATCTGGAGATTTTCCAGCAGGAATTCCGCCTTGAAACGGTCATTCGCCGCAATTCCGCCGACCTTTGCGGCGGCAATCACCACATATTCCGGCTTTTCCGCATCATAAAACGCCTTGACCTCACTCTCATTCCGCAGATCCAGCTCCTCATGCGTGCGCGTCAGAAGATTGTGATAACCGTTTTTCTCAAAACAGCGCAGAATCGCGCTGCCGACCATTCCCCTGTGTCCTGCGATGAAAATCCGGGCATCCTTTGCAATCATTTCAACATGCCCCCTGCTTCCCGCCGCGCACCAGGCGCAGATCGCTTTCCACCATGATCTCCACAAGTTTTTCGAACGTCACAGCCGGCTTCCAGTGAAGCAGGCGCTCCGCCTTGGACGCATCGCCGAGCAGAGCCTCGACCTCCAGCGGACGGTAATAAACCGGATCAATCCGGATCAGGACTTTCCCGGTATCCGCATCAATTCCGCACTCGTCCACTCCCGCGCCTTTCCATTCAAGACGATGCCCGAGCAAACCGAACGCCCGTTCCGCAAATTCGCGGACACTGTGCGATTCCCCGGTCGCAGCCACATAGTCATCCGGCTCATCCTGCTGAAGCATCAGCCACATCAGCCTCACATAATCCGGCGCATACCCCCAGTCGCGCAGGCTGTTCAGGTTGCCGAGATACAGGCAATCCTGCAATCCGAGGTGAACCCGCGCCGCCGCCATCGTAATCTTCCGCGTGATGAAAGTCTCTCCCCGGCGGGGCGACTCATGGTTGAACAGAATGCCGTTGGATGCATGGATTTTATAGGATTCACGGTAGATTTTCACCAGCCAGAAAGCATAGAGTTTTGCCGCGGCGTAAGGGGAACACGGGTGAAACGGGGTCTTCTCGGTCTGAGGCACCTCCTCGACCTGCCCGTAAAGCTCGGAAGTGGACGCCTGATAAAAACGGGTCGGAATCCGCGTCTCCTTCACTGCGTCAAGAAGCCGCAGAGTGCCGAGCGCATCGACGTCGCCCGTATATTCCGGCACCTGAAAGGAGACCCCGACATGGGACTGCGCCGCAAGATTGTAGATTTCCGCCGGCTGGATCTTCTCAAGCAGACGGTTCAGATTGCTGGAATCCGTCATATCGCCGTAATGCAGGAACAGGCGGCACCCCTCCTTATGCGGGTCTTCGTAAAGATGGTCGATCCGCTTCGTATTGAAGTTGCTCGCCCGCCGGATAATCCCGTGAACCTCATATCCTTTTTCCAGCAGAAGCTCCGTCAGATAGGAACCGTCCTGCCCGGTAATGCCTGTAATCAACGCCCTTTTCATAAAAATATCCTGTCGCTGTATTCTCTTGATGACTCTCTGCTAAAATACCATTGAAACAACAAGAATACAAATTTCATCCCCGGCGTATCCGGATTTTTTTTCGGCAAACACAGCCGCCCCACCCCGGTTCTTCTCCCTTTCCGCCCCCGCATTGCATAATTATTTGTGAAAAATGTTGACAAACGCCCCTTAACAAGGTAAATTGTCACAGCAAATAATTTTTGGAGGATCATTATGAGACAAGGCAGCGTAACACGCACCACCGGGGAAACAGATATCAAGGCATCCATCAACCTCGACGGAGAGGGCAGGTCCGACATCTCCACGGGAATTGCCTTCATGGATCATATGCTTACCCTGTTCGCAAAACACGGCAAATTCGATCTTGAAGTCTCTGCAAAAGGCGATCTGGAAGTGGACTGCCATCACACCATGGAGGACCTCGGGCTGGTTCTCGGAGAAGCGATCGCGCAGGCGGTCGGCGACAAAAAGGGCATCCGGCGCTACGGCAGCTTCCTGCTCCCGATGGACGAGGCGCTTGCATTGATCGCGCTGGACCTTTCCGGCAGACCTTATCTTGTCTATAACCTCGTTCCTCCGGCGGCGCGGATCAAGGAGTTGGACACTGCGCTGTTCAAGGAGTTTTTCCAGGCGTTCTGCGTCAAAGGCGGCGTCAATCTTCATATCCGGATGCTCGAAGGCGCCGAAGTGCATCATGTTTTCGAAGCAGTTTTCAAAGGGCTTGCCAGAGCACTCGCGCAGGCGGTCGAGATTGATCCGAGGGAAAAAGGAATTCCGTCCACAAAAGGTTCTCTTTAAAATTTCAGGAGAAAAACGGCGTCCTGCACGCTGTCTTGAGGTCCCTGCCGAATGAGCGAATATATTTGCAGCAGATGCAACAACAGTTTTTCCTGCAATGCGGATGATGCGGATCGTATCACCTGTCCGTATTGCGGAGAGGAACTCGCGCTCGACAATGCCTCCGACATTCTGCCGGAGGGGTTCCGGATCAACGGGTTCCGGATCATCCGCCTGCTGGCGTCGGGCGGGTGCGGGCGTGTCTACCTTGCCGATCAGGTCGCGATGGAACGGCAGGTCGCCATCAAAATTCTCAAGCAGTCTCTCGCGGATCAGGAAGATGCGGCGGAACGGTTCATCAATGAGGCGCGCAATGCCGCCAAGTTCCAGTATCCCAATATCGTGACCACCCTTGAAGCGGGGAAAGTCAACGGGCTTTATTACATCGCGATGCAGTATGTCAACGGCGAAACCGTCGAAAAACAGCTTGATGACGGCAAGATTTTTTCGGAGTCGGAAGCGCTTTCCATCGTAATCAAGATCGCGGGCGCGCTCCAGCTGATCTGGAACAAACACCGGATGTTTCACAAAGATATCAAGCCGGCAAACATCATGCTTGATTCCGACAATGAAGCCATGCTTCTCGATATGGGAATCGCACAGCAGGCGGGCGAGGAATCGCTCATCAACGGGGAAGTGGAAGGATCGCCGTTCTACATGAGCCCGGAGCAGATTCAGGGCAAGACACTGACATGGAGCACCGACCTCTACTCTCTCGGCGCGACTTTGTACCACATGGTAACGGGCTGTGTCCCGTTTTACGACAAATCCATTGATCAGATTCTTGAGATGCACAACAACGCCCCCTATCCGGAACCGTCGGAACGGGCGCCCGGCTCCGATATTTCCCCGGAACTCTCCGGCCTGATGAAACGGATGCTCGGCAAAACACCCCGGAAACGTTTCTCCTCATGGGAGGAATTTCTCCAGGCGGCTTCCGTCATTTATGAGGAACGGCAGGCGGAAGAACAGGCATTTCTCCATCCGCCGATCAAACTGACTCCGGTCATAACGGCTTCGCAGCCGCTGCCGGGGCGTCCCATGAAAAAGCATTGGGTACTGCTGTTTTACGGGTTCAGCCTGATTCTTTTCGTGCTGATCCTCGCGGCGCTGTTCATCTGGCACAACAACCGTCTTGCGGCACAGGCTCTGGAGAATTGCAGATTCGATCCCTACACCACCAATCCGCAGGAATATAAGAAAGCATTGGACCAAGTCTATCTGACAGCGCAGAAGTTCGGGGTTCGAGCCAGAATCCGCAGAGAGGTCGATGACGCTTACGCCCGGCTGAAACAATTTGAAAATGAATTCCTGACGCTTCAGGCAAAAGTCAACCAGGCACTCAACCGGGCGGAAAAACTGAAAGCACAGGCGCAAAAGGAAACCGCGCTCGGCAAAAAACTGGTGGAACAGAAACATTCCGACGACAATCATTACACACGCGCCCGGAAACTGTTGAACCAGGCGGCAATTCACCTGAACGGCATCACAACGAAAGACCCGCGTCTGCAATCTGTCATCAACGAGCGAATCAAACTCAATGAAGAAGAAATCCAGAAGATCAAAGCATTGGAGAAGGAACGCGACACCTATGCTGCCAGGCTCAGAAAAGAGCGTGAGGCGCGGATTGCGGAACAGAAGCGCAGGCAGGCGGAAGCGGCACGCCTCAGGCAACAGGAGGAACTCCGGAAAAAACAGCTTGCCGAAGAAAACAGAAAAAAGCAGACAACGCTCAAATCTTATCAGGAACGGCTCGAAAAATATAAAAATGAACTCCGGTCCGTTATCGTGGAGGCGGTCCTGACTCAGAATTTCGACTCCTGGGCAGAAAAACTCGTCTCCCCGGAAGGACTGAATGAAGCAGCGGATTACAAAGCCGCCACGACCGCCTTCCTGAACTGGTACCAAGCTATGAAAATCTTCGCGGAGGAAATGAAATCCGCGCACGGCCTGATCTACGATTCCCGCCGGGATTACGTCGGATTTCCCCTGATGAGCCCCATCACCGGAAAGAAAATGAAAGTGGGCCGCATCAAAAAAGATTACATTCTTCTCTACATGGAAGGCATGATGAGCGAGAACCTGCCGTTCAGCCGTTTCCATTCTCCGGAACTTCTTTCATTGGAACGATATGCATCGAAAAAGAAAAAGCGGAAATTCTCCGTTCCGGCGTTCTTTGCATCGTTCGGCAGATGGAAGGATGCAAAACAAACTGCATCAAACGGATTTGAAAAAACGGAAATAGAGTTTATGATAAATATATATTTTTCCAATGCGGTCAAAGACGCGGCGCGGAAATGGCACAACGGCTCAAAGGAAGAAGCGAGACGGCTTCTTGCCGCGTATGGAACAATGCCGGAGTTCGCGAAATTCAAGGAGGAACTTCAGCAGAATATAAAGAACAGTGCCGGGAAATCATCCCCGGCGGAGCAAAAACAGAAAACAACAAAAGGTAAAAAATGAAAGCTGCTTTTATTTTTTCAGGACAGGGCGCACAACGCGTCGGAATGGGAAAAGACATCTACGACAACAGTGCGGCAGGGGCGGCGGTCTACAGAGAGGCGGATTCCGTTCTCGGATGGAGCGTCTCGGATGTCTGCTTCAACGGTCCGGAAGAGAAACTGACGGAAAGCAAATACTGTCAGGTGGCGATTTTCGTAACCAGCATGGCGTGCCTCGCGGCATTCCATGAAAAATTCGGCGACGCAGTCAAACCCGTCGGCGCGGCGGGGCTCAGCCTGGGAGAATACGGCGCACTCTGCTGCGCGGATTATTTCAGCTTTGCGGACGGGCTCCGTCTTGTCGCCAGGCGTGCGGAACTCATGGATATAGCCTGCCGGGAAACTCACGGCACCATGGCATGTGTGCTTACAAAAGGCGCCGCTCCCGCAGACGTGATCCGGAAAATCTGCGCGGACTGCGGCATTGACGTGGCAAACTACAATTCCCCCGGTCAGATCGTCATCAGCGGTGTGGAAGACGGTGTCGCCAAAGCGTCCGAACAGATCAAAACGCTGGAAGGCATCCGCAAGATCATTCCGCTGAAAGTCGCGGGTGCCTATCACTCCAGACTCATGGCAAAAGCGGGAGAGCAGCTCAGGGACGTTCTCGACGGCGTAACGGTCAGGCAGAACAAAGTCCCCGTGGCGCAGAACGTCACAGGCGGAATCACGGAGGATGATACACAGATCAAGGCGAACCTCGTCAGCCAGGTCGCGGGCAGTGTCCGCTGGGTTGACTGCGTGAACGCGCTTTCATCGCTCGGAGCGGACACATTCATTGAGTTCGGCCCGGGAACGGTTCTTACAGGGCTGGTCAAACAGATCGACCCCGCGAAAGCCCTGTTCAACGTGTCTTCCTGTGAAGATCTCGGAAAAATTCAACTCTGAAATACCCAAAACCTAGTAAGGGAGAAAAAATTATGGAATGCAAGAAACTCGAAGGGCGTGTTGCACTGGTGACAGGCGGCGCACGCGGTATCGGCAGGGCAATCTGCGAAAAGCTGGCAGCGGAAGGCGCGACCGTCGCAATGGTCGATATTCTTCTTGATGTTGCTGAAAAAACCGCTGCTGAATTCAAAGCTCAGGGGTATGAAGCAATGGCAATCGCCGCAAACGTGGCAAAACCCGAAGAGGCGGAAGCCGCCGTCAAAGCGGTAGTCGACAAATACGGCAAACTCGATATCCTTGTCAACAACGCCGGCATCACGCGTGATACGCTCATGATGAAGATGACCGAACAGGACTGGGATATGGTCCTCGCCGTCAACCTCAAAGGCACATTCAACTTCACCAAGGCGGCAACCCGTTACATGATGAAGGCACGCTACGGAAAGATCGTCAACATCGCATCCGTCGTCGGCAGAATGGGCAACGCCGGACAGGCGAACTACTCCGCCTCCAAAGCCGGCGTGATCGGACTGACCAAGACCACGGCGCGCGAGTTCGGCAGCCGCAACATCTGCGCGAATGCGATCGCTCCCGGATACATCATCACGGATATGACCGAAAAGCTTCCGCAGGCGGCGCGCGACGCATTCCTCGTGAACATTCCGCTGAAACGCGGCGGCAAACCTGAAGACGTGGCAAATGTGGTCTGCTTCCTCTGCGGACCGGAATCCGACTATGTCACAGGGCAGGTCCTGAACGTCGACGGCGGCTTCCTGATGTCCTGACGCCATTCGGATTTTCAGGAAAAATGAATTCAAAAAGGGAAAGAAAAATCCTTTGAAAATTTTTTAGAGTGTCTTTTTTCCAAATAACACTTGAAAAATTTTAAAAAAGCACAATATTAATGTGCTAGTGTAGTCAAAACTCAACTGCGAATTAACTTACAGAAAGGGTTCGTAATGTCCACAATAGCAGAAAAAGTGAAAAAGATCGTTGTCGAGCAGCTCGGAGTTGCTGAAGACCAGGTAACGGAAGACGCAAAATTCATCGAGGACCTCGGTGCAGACTCTCTGGACCAGGTGGAGCTTGTCATGGCTCTCGAAGAAGAATTCGGATCCGATATTCCGGATGAAGACGCCGAAAAGCTGACAACAGTCGGTGATGCCATCAAGTATATTGAAGGCAAGCAGAAAGCATAATTCTGATTTTTGCTGATCAGAGCGGGACATTCCCGTAAAAGAATGCCCCGCTTTTTTGTATATCCACGGAGGCTTGAATGGATAAAAGACGCGTAGTAATTACCGGAGTCGGTGCGGTTTCCTGTGTCGGTCACGATGTGAATTCGATGTGGGATGCGCTGGTGAACGGCAAATGCGGACTGGATAAGATTACGAGATTCGATGTCAGCGCTTACCGTACTCAGATCGCGGGCGAAGTCAAAGATTTCGATCCCACGAAATATATGTCTGAAAAAGAGGCAAGAAGAATGGATGACTTCTGCCTGTATGCGGTTGCCGCGGCGGATGAAGCTCTCAAAGATGCGGGACTCCCTCTGGATATGAGAGACGGTTCAGTCGTCAACCCCGATCGCGTCGGCGTTTGCGTCGGCAGCGGAATCGGCGGAATGCGGACCATGGAACAGCAGTGCGAAGTCCTGCTGGAAAAAGGTCCGGGCAGAATTTCCCCTTTCCTGATCCCGATGATGATCATCGATATGGCATCAGGTTCCCTTTCTATCAGATACGGGGCGAAGGGACCCAATTTCGCGGCTGTCACTGCGTGCTCGACAGCTTCACACTCTCTCGGTGAATCCTTCTGTGCGGTTCAGCGCGGAGATGCGGACATCATGATCAGCGGCGGTGCTGAAGCCTCCGTTTCCAAGCTCGGCCTGGCAGGGTTCTGTTCCATGAAGGCAATGAGCCAGAGAAATGATGACCCGAAACATGCAAGCCGTCCTTTCGACAAGGACAGAGACGGTTTTGTCATGTCCGAAGGATCAGGTGTCCTGATCCTCGAAGAACTTGAACATGCGAAAAAACGCGGCGCCAGAATCTATGCCGAAGTGATCGGTTACGGAGCGACAGGCGACGCATATCATATCACCTCTCCCGCACCGGGCGGAGAAGGCATGGCGCGTGCAATGAATATGGCGCTCGGAAATGCCGGACTCAATGCGGATTGCATCGACTACATCAATGCGCACGGAACCAGCACTTCCCTGAATGACAAATTCGAGACCATGGCGATCAAAACATCGCTGGGCGAACATGCGCATAAAGTGGGAATCAGCAGTACAAAAGGGACAATGGGCCACGGGCTCGGCGCCGCAGGCGGTTTTGAAACCATCATCTGCGCACTGACCATTCAGAAAGGCATCATTCCCCCGACAATCAACTATGAGACCCCGGACCCGGATTGTGATTTGAACTATACGGTCAACACCGCCGTCGAAAGAAAGGTCGATGTTGCCATGAATATTAATCTCGGTTTTGGCGGGCATAACGGAGTGATTCTTCTCAAGAGATTCTCTGACTGACATTCAGTCGGAATGAGCAAAGGGAAGCTTTCAGCCGGATAAAAATGCAATTGTGTCAAAACCCGTTACCTGGAGTTATGAGGATGAACAGGCGTATTTTTGTTGCGGGAACAGCTTCCCTTTTGTCATTCGTGCTTTGTTCCTGCGGTATTTTTGAAAGCGGAAGCGATGTTCCGCCGCCCCCGCAGGGAGAAGAATGGTCGGCTAAAATCAAATCCAGTTATCCCGACTGGCAGCCCCCGCGTGAAATGCCGGAGGGTTCTGCCGAATATCGGGCGGCTTTGAAAAATGAGCAGGAGCTCAAAGCTCTTGAAACAAAAGAAGCTGAAGTCAAGAAAGAAGAAAAAACAGTCTCTTCTGATGGTGTTGCTCAAAAGGAAATCATAAAGGAAGAACCGGAGGTTCCGACCTCTTATATTGTCAGGAAAAATGACAATCTCTGGAATATCGCCAAAGCCATCTACGGCAAAGGCGAAAAATGGACCGTTATCTTTGAGGCGAACAAAGAGAAGATCAAAGATCCGAACAAACTGAAACCCGGTCTTGAGCTTCTGATTCCTCCGGCTGGGAAATAATGAGTAACGAAAATGAAAGTCCCGGAGGCATAGTCTCCGACAAGTATTTTTTCAGCAATGCAACCGAAATGGAACTGCTTTTTGCAGGGCGTTTTACAGAAAATCTGAAAGAAACTGAAAAACGGCTCGGTGTCACTGTGACCGCACGCGATCTCTGTTTCAGGATATCTTCTCCCCAAAAGGAAAATGTGGTGAAAACCATTGCTTTTCTGGAGGAATTGAACAAGCTTTACTCCGCTACGAAAAAACGGATCGACCAGCGGGATTTCCAGATGACCCTGTCGGCGTTTCAGGAATCCCGCGAAACGGAATTGCAGAATTTCTTTTCCCAAAGAATCAAAGTCAGCCCCAAAAAACAGGAAATCGTGCCGCGCACTCTGAATCAGCTTGCTTATGTAAAAGCGGTCCGGATGAAAGATGTGGTATTCGGAATCGGTCCTGCCGGCACAGGCAAAACCTATCTGGCGATG
>ENA-OROD01000274-OROD01000274.1-human-gut-metagenome-genome-assembly--contig:-NODE-274-length-51759-cov-27.086957_pt1 | contig 51759 bp, 51 predicted proteins | sample MGYA00242123_ERZ509038 | MGnify/ENA primary metagenome ERZ509038 (study PRJEB26280, sample SAMEA2338719) | human gut metagenome | biome: human gut; feature: human-associated habitat; material: faeces... | reverse complement strand
ACGGCCTTTGGCGTCGATGGTATGCGCATATTGACCTGTCATGTTCCTCACCTCCCATAGTTGGAAAAGGAGAATCGTGGGATTTTCCACCACAAAGGTGGATACTTCCCCCACAATTCACCACTGTGCTTTCAGTATACAGGCTTCGTCATTGGATTGCAAGGAGAAATTTTCTTGCAGCAGCAGGCGTTTGTCAATGATTTTTCCAGCATTTTCCTAAATAAGCGGCATAAGTAAAACGCATGTTTCAGTTCAAAAAGCGCAAAAAAAGTCGAGACACAACATGTTGTGTCTCGACTTTGCATGACCACAATATAAAATGAATTTGTGCAAAACGCAGAAATTTTAAGTAAAATCCCCGTGGTTTTCCACAACGGGAGCGCCGGTTACTTTTCCGCGGGGTTCTGGGCGGCTTCCTGCTGCTTCAAATGATCCTGTGCCGCCTGCATCTGCTCCTGAGAAGCGGCGCGGAACTGGGTGCGGGAGGTCTGCACCTCGGCCAGCGCGGACTGGATGGCCTCCTCGGTACGGCGCAGCGCATCCTCGGTGTAGGTATTGGCCACGCGGTACAGCTCGCGGCTGCGTTCCTCGGCGCGGCGGATGATGTCGGCACTCTTCTGGCGGGCCTGCTGAATGACCTCGCTCTCGGAGACGATGGTCTTGGCATCCAGCTCGGCCTGCCGCATCATCTTCTCCACTTCCTTCTTGGCGCCGGCCACATAGTCGTTGCGGGCGGCGATCAGCTCCTTGGCCTTTTTCAGCTCCAGCGGCAGCTTGGCGCGCATTTCGTCCAGAATATCCAGCGCCTCGTCCCGGTTGATGGCGCACTTCTCGGCGCTGAAGGCAACGCTCTTGGCCTCGTCGATCATGTTGTAGAGCATGTCGATCAAGCGCTGTACGTCTTTCTCTTCCATGTCAGTGGTCACATCCTTTCATCAATTCCTCCGCCACGGGAGCGGGTACATACTTTTCAAGCGGCTGGCCATAGCGGATCATCTCCCGGGCCATGGTGGAGCTGAAATGCTCAAACTCCGCCCGTGCGGGCAGCAGCAGCGTCTCCAGCTCCGGGTCGATGCCCTGATTGATGCGGGCCATTTGCAGCTCCGCGTCATAATCCGTCATGTTGCGCACGCCTTTTACGATGATGTGGGAGCCCTTCAGCCGCGCGTAGTCCGCCAGCAGACCGGAGAACAGCTCCACCTCCGCGTTGGGGATGTGGGCGATAGACTTCTGGATCAGCTCCAGCCGCTTTTCCTGCGTGAACATGGGCTGCTTCTTCTCGCAGTTGACCATTACACACATATATACCTTATCAAAGCACTGGGCGGCCCGGCTGAGAATATCCAGATGCCCCAGCGTGATGGGGTCAAAGCTGCCGGGATAAATGGCGATCTTCATAGGGTGTCCTCGTTTCCGCTGCGGTGATAGACGCTCAGCTTGATCTTGCCATACCGGTACTGACGATACAGCGAATAGGGCGGCGCCAGCGCCGGCAGCTCGGTTTCTGCGGCACTTTCCGCCACAATTATACCATGTTCACGGCAAATGTCAAATGCCGCGATATCCTCCAGCGCCTTCACCAACAGGCCGGAGGCATAGGGAGGATCGAGGAAGATGATGTCAAACTTTTCACCGCTCTTGAGGTAGGACATGGCGTCGCCGCTGCGGACTATCGCCCGGTCGCTGAGACCGCAGACCTCCAGATTCTCCCGGATCAGCTTCACGGCGTCATTGCGCTGGTCGATGAACACGCACTGCTTTGCGCCGCGGCTCAGGGCCTCGATGCCCAGCTGGCCCGTTCCCGCGAACAGGTCAAGGATGCGGCGGCCCTCGATATCAAACTGGATGATGGAGAAGATGCTCTCCTTCACCTTGCCGGTGGTGGGGCGGGTCTCCATGCCCTGTAATTCCTTCAAAATTCTGCCCCGGGCAGAACCGGTGATGACTCTCATTTTTCCATCCCCCTTGGGTCGAATTGCTCAAAGATGACCAGAGCGCCCGCCTCCTCGGCGGCGTCCATGTCCGCCTTGCTGCGGATGGTCCAGCTGAACTCCTTTGCGCCGTACAGGCCGCGGCACAGCTTCAGGGACAGGCTCTTTCTGTCCTCAAACCGGTAGGCGATGAAGTCGGGCCGGGTGCGGCAGTTCAGCAGCAGGTTGCTCAGCACCCAGCGCACCACGCCGGGCAGATTCTTGCCGTCACCGTGGCGAGTAAAGTTTTCACTGAGCTGGCCCCGCACCACGTCGGGCCGGTTCTGCCACAGCCACATAAGGCACCGGGGGTCAAAGGACTCCATGCAGTAGGTGACGCTGTGGTGCTTGTCCAGCAGCTTGCAGGCAGCGGCGGCCAGCGCGTCGGCGTTGCCCCGCTCTGCCTTCAGCTCTACGATCAGCGGCGCCTTTCCCGCGAAGATGGGCAGCACCTCCTCCAGCAGAGGGATGTGGTACTCGGTGCCCTCCAGCTTGTACTGCTGCAGGTCCTCCGCCGTCAGATCCTCGATCTCCACGTCCACGCCCGCCGTCCGCAGCAGGGAGGCATCGTGGATCACCGCCAGATGGCCGTCCTTCATCAGATGCACGTCCAGCTCCGCGCCGAAGCCGCACTGGACGGCACGCTTGAAGGCGGGAATGGAGTTTTCGGGGATACGGGGCTTGTCGTGAAAGCCCCGGTGGGCATAGCGCCAGCCCTGAAATTTCTTCCAGTCCCGGCGGCGGTTGCACCGCAGACAGAGAATATACAGCAACAGAATAAGGATTACGATTCCCAGAAGTATCCAAAACAGTTTCATATCAGTCGTTCTCCAAATTTTCCAAAGCTTCCAGCCCCATCACCGCGTCAGGCTTGCTGTCGCCGTGGTGGACGAACAGCATGGTGACGAAGGCCAGCGCCACAAATACGGTGGCATAGGGGAACAGCACCCGCATGCCCCACTTATCCATCAAAAGGCCGGACAGCATAGGCGTTGCCACCTGCGCCGCCATGGAGGCCGTGTAGTAAAAGCCGGTGTACTTGCCCACATTGCCGCCGCTGGACAGCTCCACCACCATGGGGAAGGAGTTCACGTTGACGGTGGCCCAGGCGATACCGGCCAGCGCGAACATGGCGTTCATCAGCAGGGTGGGGCTCTCCGCATGGAGGAAGCCCGCCACGCCGAAGGCCACCGTCAGCATGACCACGCCAGCCTGAATGGCACGCTTGCGGCCGATCTTGCTGGAGATCAGGCCCACCGGCAGATAGGCGATGATGGCCGCCGCCTGCGCGATAATAAGGGTCAGGTTGTAGTCCTTGTGCAGGATGTTGCTGGCATAGACAGAATATTTGCTGGTGACGGCATTATAGCCGAAGAACCACAGCACGATACTCAGCAGAATGAAAATGAGGGACTTCACCTCGTCGGCGGACAGCTTCCGCTCCTCCTGCGGCGCGCCGTCCCCGGCGGCCTCTTCCACGCCGTAGGTCACGCTGTCACGCTGCATCTCCTGCGCCCACTCCACCTCGCGGACGGTCAGCATGAAGATCACCAGCGCGGCCAGCATAATGGCGGCAATGACGCCGAAATAGCCGGTGTAGCTCATGAGAGAGTTGCGCACGGCGGAGGTGGCGAACACCATGCCCAGCGCCAGCACCAGAATACCGCCGGCGCTGCCCATCAGATTGATGACGGCGTTGGCCTTGGAGCGCAGGGGCTTCATGGTCACGTCCGGCATCAGCGCCACGGCGGGCGAGCGGAACGTGGCCATGGCCACGAGGATCACCAGCAGCACCAGAATGAAGAACACCAGCGTGCCGGGGTGCTCCGCCGTCACCTGCCATGCATAGGCCTGACGGGCGGGGGTCACGTAATTGGTGTAGTTGGGGTTGGTGACGGCGGTGCCGTCCTCACTGACCAGCTGGCTGCGGATGGCGGTAAATTCCTCCTCCGTGAACTGCTCACGCAGCACGAACCTGTCGCCGTGAGGGGTGATGAGCTGCTCGTCCGCCTGACTTTCGTAGATGGCGCTCAGAGCGGCGGGATCGTCGATGTTGGCGGCGTCGCCCAGATGCTTCAATTGGGTGTTGTCAATGAAGCTCAGGCAGATCAGCGCCACGGCGGCAATCAGTGTGCCCAGTACAATGAAGGGCGTGCGCCGCCCGCTGCGGTGGGTGCATTTGTCGGAGATCGCGCCGAACAGCGGCAGCATGAACAGCGCCAGCACGTTGTCCGCCGCCATGATGACGCCGGACCATGTCTGGCTCATGCCGAACTTGTTGGTCAGGATCAGGGGGATGGTGTTGTCATAGGCCTGCCAGAAGGCACAGATCAGGAAAAAGGCAAAGCCTACCAGAATCGTGCGTTTGTAGTTCAGCTTCATATTCAATTCTCCTTCAAGTCGTGATAGAGCTTTGCAATATTGTCATAGATCCATGTGGGGTTGACCCGGTATTTCACGATGTCACCCATGACACCCTCGCCGCTGAGGACGAAAATGCTGTCGATCCCGGCGTTGACGCCGCAGGCCACGTCCGTATACAGCCGGTCGCCGATGACCACTGCCTGCTGCGGCCCGAAGCCGGTCCGCGCCAGCGCCAGACGTACCATCTCCGGCTGGGGCTTGCCCAGAAAGCGGGGCGTTTTCCCCGTGGCCCGTTCCAGCATCTGGCACACGCTGCCGCAGTCCGGTACCGAGCCGTACCATGTGGGGCATACCCAGTCGGGATTGGTGGCCAGCCATGTGACGCCCCGGTTCAGCAATATGCAGCTGTCCTCCAGCTTCTGGAAGGTCAGCTCCGTGTCAAATCCGCTGAGGAGCACCGTGATATCGTCGGACAGGGTGTCTGTCACGTCAATGCCCGCCTGCCGGAGCTGCGCTTTCAGCGACGCCGTACCGGAGACGTAGCACTTCTGCCCCGGAAACTCCGTCAGCAGCGTGTATTCCGCCGCGTCGGCAGAGGTCATGTAATCCTCCGGCGCGGTCTCAATGCCCAGACGGCGCATTTTAGCGATATAGCCGTCCACGCCCCGTGAGGAGTTGTTGGTCAGAAACAGGTAACGCCCGCCCTGCTGGCGGATGAGAGAGAGAAACTCCGGCACCTTATCGAAAAGCTGCTCGTCCAGATAGAGGGTACCGTCCATATCCAGCAGAAAAAGCCGCTTGTCCCTCAGTGACATCATGGCCCCGCCTCCTGCATACCAATAAAATATCAGTATACAGAATAGCACATACAGGGGAAGATGGCAAGAATTTGTTATTTTCTGTTTTGTGTTAGGGGGAGTTTCGCGCTCCGGTGCGGGAAAAATTTCGCCCTCCGGGGCGAGACACTTTTGGCCGCGGCCCCAAAAGTGTCCAAAAGGGCCGCTTAAACCTGCGGTTTAAGAATCCGCCCACGCTATACCGTGTTTTTTAATTTGGCGCTTTGTACCACGCGTTCACAGGACGCGGTCGGTTTCATTGCGTGTGACGCATTGACTTACTTCTTGCGCCGCTGCCGCTCACGTCATCAACGGTAGACACCAAATCGTTGTACGCGCGGGGTGTGGTCACCCTACCCTACGCAAGTCCATCGGAGCTTTTCACAGGGTGTGATGCCCACATCGCGCCGCCACAGCAACGGCGCGAAACAAGCAAACACATATTTTCCTTCCGTCTCCACATACTACCGGAAAAATGCGAGGTGAAGCGAATGGAAATGCATCGGACCGGGCGGACTGTGGCGTTTTCCGGCGGCGTCAGCGTGCTGTCATGGGGCAGCATCGGCGGCAAGCTGGAGGGACAGGGCCCGCTGGGCAGCTATTTTGACGAGATCGAGACGGATTCCTTCTGCGGCCAGGCCAGCTGGGAAAAGGCGGAGTCCATCTTCCAGCAGCGGGCCATGGGTCATGCGCTGGAGCGGGGCGGCATGCAGGCGGGGGATCTGGATCTGGTGCTGGCGGGTGATCTGCTGAACCAGTGCGCCGCCAGTAATTTTGCCCTGCGGAACCAGCCCTTCAGCGTGGGCGGCCTGTATGCCGCCTGCGCCACCATGGGGGAGGGGCTTTCTCTGGCGGCCATGCTGCTGCAGGGCGGCGCAGCCAACGTGGCGGCGGTAACGACCTCCTCCCACTACTGCACGGCGGAGCGGCAGTACCGCATGCCGCTGCCCTACGGCTCCCAGCGGTGCCCCACCGCCCAGTGGACGGCCACCGCCTCCGGCTGCTGCGTGCTGGGCCGCACCGGCGACGGGCCGTATCTCACCCATGCCACCATGGGCCGGGTGGTGGACATGGGTGTCAATGACGAGTGCAACATGGGCGGAGCCATGGCTCCGGCGGCCATCGACACGCTGGAGGCCCTGTTCCGGGACACCCACACCACGCCGCAGGATTATGACCTGATCGTTACCGGCGATCTGGGCGCTGTCGGCCACAGTGTGGTGAAGGATTTGATGGCCCGGGACGGCTTTGACATGGACAGCCGCTATACCGACTGCGGGCTGCTGCTGTTTGACCGGCAGAAGCAGGACATGCACGCCGGCGGCTCCGGCGCGGGATGCAGCGCCTCGGTGCTGTGTGCCTATCTGCTGCCGGGCTTGAAGAGTCGCCGGTGGAAGCGGATGATCTTTGCACCCACCGGTGCGCTGCAAAGTCCCACCACGGTATTTCAGAAGGAGACCATGCCGGCGGTGTGCCACGCGGTGGTGCTGTCGGCGGAGCGATAAGGAGGACGAAATGGACTATGTATGGTGTTTCCTCTGCGGAGGCTTGCTGTGCCTGATCGGACAGGTGCTCATCGACCTGACCAAGCTGACCCCGGCCCGTATTCTGACGGGCTATGTGGTGGCGGGCGTTGTCTTGCAGGCGGTGGGTCTGTATCAGCCGCTGGTGGATTGGGCCGGGGCAGGCGCCACCGTGCCGCTGACCGGCTTCGGCTACTCGCTGGCCAAGGGCGTGGCAAAGGCGGTAGGGGAGCAGGGCCTGCTGGGCGTTATCACCGGCGGCCTGACCGCCACGGCCGGCGGCATCGCCGCGGCGGTGGTATTCGGCCTCTTGATGGCCCTTTTGTGCAAGCCCAAAGAAAAACGTTGACAAATACCCTTGGGGGGTATATAATGCCACCATCCAATAATACCCCTGGGAGGTATACGATATGGACTGCTGCCATTGCCAGAAAACCAAGCACCGCTCCGACGAGGAGCAGAAGCGCCTGACGAACCGCCTGAACCGGATCGAGGGACAGGTGCGGGGCCTGAAGGACATGCTGCAAAAGGACGCCTACTGTCCCGATATCCTGATTCAGGTGTCTGCCGTCAGTGCGGCGCTGAACAGCTTCAGCAAGGAGCTGCTGGCCACCCATATCCGCACCTGCGTGGCGGACGGCATCCGTCAGGGGGATGACGCGGTCATCGACGAGCTGGTGACCACGCTGCAAAAGCTGATGAAATAAGGAGGCGGCGTTATGCAGGAGAAATTTGTGGTAACGGGCATGACCTGCGCGGCATGCTCGGCCCATGTGGAAAAGGCGGCGGGGCAGCTCCCCGGCGTCAACAGCGCGGTGGTGAACCTGATGCTGGGCACCATGCTGGTGGACTATGATCCGGAGAAGGTGACGGCGGAGCAGATCATCTCCGCCGTGGAGAGCGGCGGCTACGGCGCGAAGCGGGCGGCCGACGTGAAGCAGGATGTGCGCAAGGAGCAGGACGAGGCGCTGGTGAAGATGCGCCGCCGTCTGGTGTGGTCCATCGTGTGCCTTGTGCCGCTGTTTTATATCAGTATGGGCCACATGATGGGCCTGCCGCTGCCCGGCTTTCTCACGGCCAGCCACCTGACCCACGCCATATCACAGATGGTGTTCTGCGTACCCATCCTGATCCTGAACCGCAGCTATTTTACGGTGGGCTTCTCCCAGCTGTTCCGCCGCAGTCCCAACATGGACACGTTGGTGGCGCTGGGTGCCAGCGCGGGACTGCTGTATAGTCTCATTGAGATGGTGCGCCTTGCCGCCGGACAGGTGTCCGGCATGCCGGAGCTGTATTTCGAGTCGGCGGGCATGATCTGTGCGCTGGTCACCGTGGGCAAATATCTGGAGGAGCGCAGCAAGGGCAAGACGACCGACGCCATCTCCGCGCTGCTGGCGCTGGCTCCCGACAGCGCCGTTGTCAAGCGCAACGGCGTGGAGGTCACGGTGGCGGCGGAGGACATCCGTAAGGGCGACATCGTGGTGGTGCGTCAGGGCGGCAAGATCCCCGTGGATGGCGTGGTGGTGTCCGGCAGCGGCTCGGTGGACGAGTCCGCCATCACCGGCGAGAGCCTGCCGGTGGAAAAGACCGTGGGCGACACCGTTACCTCCGCCACCGTGAACCAGAGCGGCTATCTGGAGCTGGAGGCCACCCGCGTGGGCGACGACACCACTCTGTCCCAGATCGTGAAGCTGATGGAGGAGGCATCCTCCAGTAAGGCCCCCATCTCCCGTCTGGCCGACAAGATCAGCGGCGTGTTCGTGCCGGTGGTCATGTCCATCGCGCTGGTGGCGGCGCTGCTGTGGGCCTTCGTGGGCGGGCAGAGCGTGCAGTTCTGCCTGTCAGTGGGCATCGCCGTGCTGGTGATCTCCTGCCCCTGCGCGCTGGGCCTTGCCACTCCCGTGGCCATCATGGTGGGTACCGGTAAGGCGGCGGAGAACGGTATCCTCATTAAATCCGCTCAGTCGCTGGAGCTGATGGGCCGTGTGAATACGGTAGTGCTGGATAAGACCGGCACCGTCACCGAGGGCAAGCCCCGGCTCACCGACTGCTTTGCCGCGGAGGGTGTCACCGAGGAGGAGCTTCTCTGCGTGGCGGCCAGCGTGGAGCAGCCCAGCGAGCACCCCCTCAGCCGCGCCGTCACCGAGGCGGCGCAGGAGCGGCGCATCCCCCTGTGCGATGTGACGGATTTCACCGCCGTTCCCGGCGGCGGTGTGCAGGCGAAGCTGCACGATAAGACTATTTTTGCCGGAAACGCACCGTATATGGAAAGCAAGGGCGTGGATATCGCCGCCTTTGCGCAGCAGGCTGCCGCGTGGGCGGAGGACGGCAAGACGGTGCTGTACTTTGCCGAGGCGGGCCGTGCACTGGGCGTGATTGCCGTGGCCGACACGGTGAAGCCCGACAGCGCCGCCGCCATCGCCGCCTTGAAGCAGAGCGGCTGCCGTGTGGTGCTGCTGACCGGCGACAACGCCCAGACCGCCAACGCCATCGCCCGTCAGGTGGGAGTGGATCAGGTGATCTCGCAGGTGCTGCCGCAGGATAAGGCCGCCTGTGTGGAGAAGCTCCAGAAGGAGGGCCAGCTGGTGGCTATGGTGGGCGACGGCATCAACGACGCCCCGGCGCTGGTGCAGGCGGACGTGGGCCTTGCCATCGGCGCGGGCACCGATATCGCCATCGAGTCGGCGGATATTGTGCTGATGAAGAGCAGCCTTGCCGACGTGGCCTCCGCCGCTGAGCTGAGCCGCGCCGTGCTGCGGAACATCCGTCAGAACCTGTTCTGGGCCTTCTTCTATAATAGCGTGGGCATCCCCGTGGCGGCGGGCGTGCTGTACCCGGCGCTGGGCCTGCTGCTGAACCCCATGATCGCCGCCGCCTGCATGTCCCTCAGCAGTGTGTGTGTGGTGTCCAACGCCCTGCGCCTGCGGCTGTGGAAGCCCCGGCTGAAAGCTGTATCCCATGCCGCGCCGTCCGCGGCGGAACATAATACCGAATCCAATGAGGAGGAACCGACTATGAAAAAGACCGTGACCATCGAAGGCATGATGTGCGCCCACTGTGTGGCCCATGTGGAAAAGGCTTTGACCGCCCTGCCCGGCGTGAAGGCCACCGTTGATCTGACTTCCGGCACCGCCGTGGTAGAGGGCGACGTGACCGACGAGGCCATCCGCGCCGCCGTTACCGGGGCGGGCTATACCGTCAGGGGCATTCAGTAAATCACACGCTGCAAGAGCGGCGGCCTTGCAAGGCCGCCGCTCTTGCGCTATAATGGAGAAAAATACGAAAAGGGGTGCAGCATATGGGACGTGACCGCTGGTATAAGGACATGGTGTTCTATCAGATCTGGCCGCGCAGCTTCAAGGACGGCGACGGCGACGGCATGGGCGACTTACAGGGCGTGTACGAAAAGCTGGACTATATCAAAAGTCTGGGCATGGACGGCATCTGGTTCTCGCCGCTGTATCCCTCACCGGGGGCGGACTGCGGGTACGATATCTCCGATTACCGGGACATCGCGCCGGAGTTCGGCGGCATGGAATGGTTCAAAAAGGTGCTGGAGGGCGCCCATCAGCGGGGCATGAAGGTCATTATGGATCTGGTGGTGAACCACACCAGCGACGAGCACGAGTGGTTCCAGAAGTCCCGCCGCCGCATCGCGCCCTACACCGATTACTACATCTGGCGGAAGGAGAAGCCCAGCGGCGACCTGCCCAACAACTGGGACAGCGTGTTCGAGGGGAAGGCGTGGCAGTGGGACGAGCTGCGGCAGGAGTACTACCTGCACCTGTTCGCCGTGAAGCAGCCGGATCTGAACATGGATAACCCGCTGGTGCGGCAGGAGGTAAAGGATATCCTGCGGTTTTGGCTGGATCTGGGTGTGGACGGCTTCCGTGAGGACGTCATCACCTTTATCTCCAAGAAGGACGGCCTGCCGGACGACCGGCTGATGCCTGCCGCCCGGGGCATCCGCCACTATAACCACGGCCCGCGTGTCCACGAGTATTTGGAGGAGTTCAAGCGGGACGTGCTGGATCACTATAACTGCGTGACGCTGGCGGAGGCCCCCATGGTCAGCCCCCGTCAGGCCCTGAAATACATCGACGAGAAGCGGGGCCAGATGGACATGATGATCCAGTTCCAGAGCATGTGCGCCGACTGCCTGTATACCGACTACGCCCACACGGCCTTCTCTCTGCGGCGGCTGAAGCGGGTGTGGGATCTGTGGCAGCGGAAGCTGCGGGGCAAGGCGTGGAACATGCTGTATCTGGAAAATCACGACCACCCCCGCGTCATCTCCCGCTACGGCAGCGAGGAGTACCGCACCGAGAGCGGCAAGGCGCTGGCGGCGGCGTATCTCTTCCAGCAGGGCACGCCCTTTGTCTATCAGGGGCAGGAGATCGGCATGACCAACTGGCGGCCCGTCCATACGGATATGTATGAGGATGTCCAGAGCCGCAATTTCATGCCCAATCTGCCGGAGAAGGTGCGGCTGCGGTGGCTGTGGCTGGGCAGCCGTGACAGCGCCCGCACCCCCATGCAGTGGGACGATACCGCCAACGCGGGCTTTACCGACGGAAAGCCGTGGTTCTATGTGAACACCAACTATCACGCCGTCAATGTGGCGGCACAGGAGGACGATCCCGATTCGCTGCTGAATTTCTACCGTAAGGCCATCGCCCTGCGCAAGCGTCTGCCGGTGGTGCGGGGAGGGAAGTACCGCGACTGCTGCCCGCTGGCGGGAAGTCTTTACATGTATACCCGGGAAATGAAGGGGCAGCGGCTGTTGGTGATCTGCTCCTTCGCCGAGCGGCCCCTGACAGTGACGCCGCCTAAAGGGTACGATCTTGCACAGGGCCAGCTGGTGCTGCAGAATTACCCGGTGGACGATCCGGCCCGGCCCTTCCGCACAAGGCCCTATGAGACAAGGGTGTATCTGTTTGAAGAATAAGATAAAGAAAGTCTCAGGCGGTTGCCTGAGACTTTCTTTATCTTCATTATGGGATTCAGGAAGCGGCCTTTACCACATGCTGGAAGTAGTAAACGCCCATGCCGTCGGTCTGGATGCCGGTCAGCGTGTCCCGCAGGAGCCATGTATAGGTCTCGTTATACAGGGGGATCACATAGCCGCTGTCCAGCAGCATCTTCTCCGCGTCTGCCAGATAGGCGTCGCGGGCCTCGTCGCTGCTGGAGTTGGCCGCCGTGCGGATCAGGATATCGTAGGCGTTGGAATAGAACTGGCCGTAATTTTCCTGCTGGCTGCTGCTGAAGCGGTTCAGATAGCTCAGCGCCGTGTTGCGGTCACCGCTGACATTCGTCAGCGCCAGCGAGAACTCGCCGTTTCGCAGGGTGGTCATCATCTCCTCCGGCGAAACGCCCCGGACGGAGATGCGGATGCCCAGCTTATCCTGCCAGACGGATTGCAGCGCCTGCGCGATCTTGGCATTGCTGCCGGTGCTTTCGTACAGCAGCGTTACCGGACTCATGCGCTCCAGCATCGTGGGCGTATACCCGGCGCGGCTCAGCAGCTCCGCCGCCGCCTGACAGCGGGCGTCGTACTGCTCGGCGTCGTTGTCGATCACCGCGCCGTTGACCTCGCGGAAGGATTTGCCCTCGGAGGTGACGATGCCGTAGGGGATCAGACCGTCCGCCGCGCGGTACACCTCGCCGGATTCGCCGGCCAGCTCCGCCAGCGCGCCGCGGTCAATGACCATGGACATGGCGGTTCGCATGGAGTCGCTGAGACTGGTGGCCATCTGGTTGATGAGCACGGTGCTGACGGCGGCGGCAGAAGCCTCCACCGCGCCCTCGGCCTCGCCGGCGTCCAGCACGAAGTCCACGTCGCCGCTGTCATACAGCGCCATGGCCGCTTCCGTATCGGCGGCGTAGACGAAGTCGATCTCGTCCGGGCCCAGCCGTTTGGCGTCATAATACTTGTCCGTCTGCGTCAGCGACACGCCCTCATCGGTCATACGGCTGACGGCGTAGGGGCCGTTGGTCAGCAGGGTAGCCGCGTCCATGGACCAGTCCGGCAGCGGCTCTGGCTCCGCAGCATCCGCGCTCTGGACATCTGCGCTGTCGTCCGCCGCGTCCGCCGTACCGGCCACATCCGCCCGCACCGGCATGGTGCATACCGCCGTACACACCACCGACAGGAAGTAGGAGCAGTGGCCGCTGATGGTCACCACAAAGGTGCGGTCGTCGGCTGCCCGGACCTGCAGCGCGGCAGGATCGCCCGCCACAGCATCGGCATAACCGGCCACCATGTTCAGAATGGAGGCGTGGGGAGACTTGGTCTCCGGATCCACCAGACGCTGCCATGCGTACACGAAGTCATGAGCCGTGACCTTCTTGCCGTCCGACCAGTAGATATCGTTGCGGAGGGTGAAGGAGTAGGTCTCCGTTCCGTCCATGTTGTCGGTATACTCATAGCTGGCGGCCTGACCGGCGGCAATACCGGTCAGCGTCTGCTTCATCAGGTTTTCGTACAGGTTGGCGGCCACGGTTTTTTCCGTTTCCGTAAAGGCGCGGGCGGGGTCCAGCGTGATGGGCGCGTCCACCAGCGCGGCGCGGACGGTCATTCTGTCCGGCTCCACCGTGCCGCAGCCTGCCGTAGTCAGCACCACGGCCAGCGCCAGCACCAGCGATAATAGTCGTTTGGTTCGTTTCATGGAATGCTCCTTTCAGGGGTGCGGGGAAGTGCGGCAATTTCACTCCGCCACCACGCTGCCGTCCTCCGCCAGCTTCGCCGCCACGATCTGGCTGCGGGTGTTGCGGACGATGTCGTCCAGCCGCATACGGCTGGGGAAATCGCTCAGCAGCGTGTAGGCCACACCGTGGCGCTTGGCACGGCCTGTCCGGCCGATGCGGTGGATGTAATACTCGTTTTCCTCCGGCACGTCGTAGTTGAACACGGCGTCCACGTCGTCCACGTCGATGCCGCGGCTGGCCACATCGGTGGCCACAAACACCCGCAGCTTGCCGTCGCGAAACTGCTGCATGACAGCCTCACGCTTGCTCTGGGGAATGTCGCCATGGATGCACTTGGCGTCCACGCCCCGCATTTGCAGGAACTTGGTGAGCCGCTCGGTGTTGCCCTTGGTGTTGCAGAAGCAGATCACCCGGTCATAGCCCTCGTGCTCCAGAATTCTGGCGATGGCGTCCACCTTGCCGTCGGAGGGCACCTCGATGCGGTATTGCAGGATGTCGGGCTTGTTCTCTTTGGTGGCCTGCACGGTGATCTCCTCCGGATCCCGCTGATAGACCCATGAGATGTCCATGACCTCACGGGAAATGGTGGCGGAGAACATGCCCAGATTCTCGCGGCTGGGGATCTTGTCCAGAATACGGGTCACATCGTGGATGAAGCCCATGTCCAGCATACGGTCCGCCTCGTCCAGCACCACGGTCTTAACGGCCTTCAGCACCACGGTGCGGCGCTTCATATGGTCGCTGAGACGGCCCGGCGTGGCCACCACGATCTGGGGCTTGCGCTTCAGGGCGTTGATCTGCTTGCCGATGGGCTGGCCACCGTACAGGCACACCAGCCGTACACCCTCGTGATACACGGCGATGTCCCGCATCTCGTCGGTGATCTGCATGGCCAGCTCACGGGTGGGGGCCATGATGACCGCCTGCACCTCTTCACTTTCCGGGTCGATCTTTTCAATAATGGGGATGCCGAAGGCCATGGTCTTGCCGGTGCCGGTAGGGGCCTTGGCGATGACGTCCCTGCCCGCCATCATGGGCGGGATGCAGCCGGCCTGCACCGGCGTGGATATGGTATATCCCTTGTTGCGGATAGCCCGCAGCGTGGCTTCGGACAGGCCGAAGCTCTCAAAATCCACCCCTTGGGTGATCTCCATAGCGTTTTTCCTCTTATTTCTCAAAAATTTCAATCATTCCTATTATATCATAGCTGTCAAGTAAGCTTTTTCTCTTTTCAAATTCCGAAAAACGTGGTATACTATCCTCGAACAAATGAGCGAGAGGAGGAGTGGCATGAAGGACAGAGTGATCCTGCACTGCGACCTGAACTGCTTTTTCGCGTCGGTGGAGCTATTGAGCTATCCGGCGCTGCGGGACGTGCCGGTGGCGGTGTGCGGCGATCCGGAGTCCCGCCACGGCATCGTGCTGGCCAAGAACGAGGCCGCCAAGCAGCTGGGCGTCAAAACGGCGGAGACCATCTGGCAGGCCAGACAGAAGGCACCTCATCTTATCACCCTGCCGCCCCACCACAGCCTGTATAAGGAGTACAGCCGGAAGATCAACGCCATTTACGGCCAGTATACCGATCTGGTGGAGCCCTTCGGCATCGACGAGAGCTGGCTGGACATCACCGGCAGCATGCACCTGTTCGGCGGCGACGGCAAGGCCATTGCCGACCAGCTGCGGGACCGGCTGCGGCAGGAGCTGGGTCTGACTATTTCGGTGGGCGTCAGCTTCAATAAGATCTTTGCCAAGCTGGGCAGCGACTATAAAAAGCCCGACGCCACCACCGTCATCAGCCGGGACAACTGGAAGGATATCGTGTGGCCGCTGCCGGTGGGAGACCTGCTGGGCGTGGGCGGCTCCACCCGAAAGCTGCTGCACCAGTACGGTGTGGAGACCATCGGCCAGCTGGCGGAATTTCCCCGGCAGAATCTGGAGACACTATTGGGCAAGCACGGCGCACAGCTCCACGACTACGCCAACGGTCTGGAGAACAGCCCTGTCCGTCCCCAGCACGAGACCGAGCCGGTGAAATCCGTGGGCAACGGCACCACCTTTCCCCGGAACCTTACCCGGTGGGAGGAGGTGCGCTCCGGCCTTGCGGTGCTGTCCGACAGCGTGGCGGGCCGCCTGCGCCGCTATGGCATGTACTGCGGAGGCGTGGCGCTGACCATCCGGAACGCCCAGTTCCGCCAGTTCAGCCGGCAGATGCGGCTGGACAGCCCCACCCATCTGCAGAAGGATATCTACCGCGCGGCGCTGGCGCTGGCCCAGCAGTCGTGGCACGCCCCCGACCCCATCCGCGCCTTGACCATCACGGCGCTGTATCTCACCGAGAATGCCGACAGCTTTGAGCAGCTGGACCTGCTGGGCGGGGAAACGCCCAAGCGGAGCGAGAAGCAGGAGAAGCTGGAGCAGGCCATGGATGCCATCCGGGGTAAATACGGCAAGGGCGCGATTACCTTTGGCAACGTGGGCAAGTTTAACGGCTGGGACGACTGATATCCGACGCCAAAATCAGCAAATATCAAATTGTAAATTTTTCGTGAGATACGGGCCGTCACCGTTGCAAATCCGGATAAAGCGTGCTACTATATTAAGACTGTCCGTTCGACAAGATTTTCCAATTTGATCGCGTCCTTCGGGACGATAAGGAGACCCTATGGAGCACGAGAATCACACACATCTGGAGCAGACGCCGCAGAATGCCCCGAAGCGGAGCCTGTGGCCGCTGTTTTTCCTTCCGCTGGCGATCATCTATCATGAGCTGCTGATGCATATATTTGACCGCAGCGCGGAGTTTCTGGGGATGCCGCTGGTGTATATCCTGCTGTTTTCCGCCGCTATGGGCCTGCTGCTGTCGGCACTGGTGGATCTGCTGCCCCGGAAGGCCGCTCACATCGTCACCTATGTCCTGTGCGTGGGCTGGACGGTGCTGACATGCATCGAATACTGCTGCAAGAGCTATTTCAAGACCTATTGGGGCCTTGGCTTCGTCATGCAGATGACCGGCAATGTGGTGGGCAATTTCTTCACCACCATGCTGGAGATCATTGTGAGCCGTCTGCCCTTTATCCTGCTGGCCTTTGTGCCGCTGGCGGCGCTGATCGTATTTCGCCGCCATCTGCTGCCGGGCAGACAACTGCGCGGCAGAACGCGGCTGCTGGCGCTGGCGGGCTTCATCGTGTTTCAGGCCGCCGGCTCCGCCCTGTGCTATACCGGCGAGTACAAGGCCGATTACACCTACAATTTCATCACGGATCGCGCTGTGCCCAATTTCGGCCTGTCCGCTTCCGTGCGGCTGGAGATCCAGTATGCGCTGTTCGGCCTGCCTGACGCACCGGTGATCGAGGTGGTGGATCCGGAGCCGGAACCCTCGCCGGAACCGATGGCCTATGACTACAACAAGATGGATCTGGATTTCGAGGCGGAGTCTCAGCTGGTAGGCGGCCAGACACTGGCCAACATGCACAAGTACTTCAGCAGCCTTACCGCCAGCCAGAAGAACGAATACACCGGTATGTTCAAGGGGAAGAATCTGATCCAGATCACCGCCGAGGCGTTCTCGCCCTACGTCATCAGCAAGGAGCTGACGCCCACCCTGTATAAGCTGACCCATGAGGGCTTTGTGTTCAATAACTACTACCAGCCCGGCTGGGGCCAGTCCACCACCGGCGGCGAGTTTGCCGCCATGACTGGCGTGATCCCCACATGGATCAACAATAACCTCAGCTTCTATGTCAGCCACAAGGACTATATGCCCTTTGCGCTGGGCAACCAGTTCCGGGCGCTGGGCTATACCACTGTGGCCTATCACAACAACGCCTACACCTATTATAACCGTCACCTGACCCACCCCAATCTGGGCTATGACTACTACGGACAGGGCAACGGCCTGAACATCACCGGCCCCGGCTGGCCCTACTCCGATCTGGAGATGATGGAGCTGACGGCTCCGGCCTATATCGAGGACTATGTGCAAAACGGCAAGCCCTTCCACGCCTACTATATGACCGTCAGCGGCCATGCCAACTGGGGCTGGGGCAACGCCATGTCCGCCAAGAACCGCGAGGCTGCCGTGGCCGCCTATCCCAACGCTTCCCAGCCGGTGCAGGGCTATATCGCCGCCAATCTGGAGCTGGAATACGCCCTTCAATACCTGCTGGAGCAGCTGGAGACCGCCGGTATCGCCGATGATACCGTCATCTGCCTGACTGCCGACCATTATCCCTATGCGCTGGTCACCGACAGCGGGGACTACTATCAGGAGCTCAGCGGCCTGCAGGACAGCGAGCTGGACATCTCCCGCTACCGCAACACCCTGATTCTTTGGAGCGGCAGCATGGAGCAGCCGGTCACCGTCGATACGCCCTGCTCCTCCATTGATATCGTTCCCACCCTCAGCAACCTGTTCGGCCTGACCTACGACTCCCGCCTGCTGTCGGGACGGGACGTGTTTGCCGAGAACTATAACGCCTCTCAGGCATCCACCTGCATGCCGCTGGTGATCCTGCCCACCAACCGGGGCAACAGCTGGATCACCGCCGCAGGCACCTACGATGCCAAGACCCGTACCTTTACCCCCAATCCCGGCATCACGGTGGCGGACGATTATGTGGATACCGTTACCGCGCTGGTGGACGCCAAGTACTCCTACGCCCGCCAGCTGATCCAGTACGACTATGCCGGTGTGGTGCTGCACCATCCGCAGGCGACCTATGTCATGCAGGCTCCCGTGGTGACACCTGACAGCAATGTCGACGATACGGTGGACGATCCGGAAGAGGAGCTGCTGGATACCACGCAAAACTATCTGGGCGGTTCGTAATAATTATAGGGAAGCCCTGCTGCTTTGGCAGCAGGGCTTCCTCAGCCTGTCAAAAAACTACGCAAACGCCCCTGTTTCTGCTATAATAGAAGAAACGGGGGTGTTTACATGGAAGGCTGGAGAAAAGACGCACGGCATGAGCCAATCATCGTAGATTTGGAAGCGCTGGTACCGAAGGACCATCTGCTGCGGAAAATAGAAAAGGTCATGGATTATGAGTGGCTGTATGAACGGATAGACCCGTATTACTGCCATGACAACGGCCGTCCCGGCACAGATCCGGTTGTGCTCATAAAAATGGTACTCATTCAGCATTTGTTCGGAAAACCGTCTCTGCGGCAGACCTACCGGGAAATTCAGGTGAATGTAGCATATCGGTGGTTTCTTGGGTATGGGCTGCTGGATCATATTCCGCACTTTGCGACAGTGAGCTATGCTTTCTGCCAGCGCTTCCCGGATGAGCTGACCAGTGAGATATTTGAGCATATTCTCAACAAAGCACTGAACAACAGAATGCTGGACACCAGCGCAATTTTCATTGACGGCACCCACATCAAAGCCAGCGCCAACAAGAAAAAGTTCCAGAAGGAACAGGTTGCGAGGGCAGCAAGGGTCTACTCCGGGCAACTGCGCAGAGAGGTCAACGCGGAAAGAGAAAAGCTGGGCAAGAAGCCCATAGAAGACGATGACGACGAAAATCAGGGGGTTGGAGGCTCACAGGAAACCGCAGAAAAGACTGTTTCCACCACAGACCCGGACTGCGGAATGTTCGTAAAAGGAGAACACGAACGGCAATTTGCCTACGAAGCACATACAGCCTGCGACAAGCACGGCTTTGTGTTGGGTGTTGAAGTCACCGCAGGAAATGTAAGTGACAGCGTGGCATGGGACGCAGTATATGACAAGGTCACAGACAGATTTCCAGAAGTCAAATTTGTAACGATGGATGCCGGCTACAAGACCCCGTGGATTGCCAAAAAAGTAATTGAGGACAGCAGGATCCCAATTCTGCCCTATACCCGATACAAAGGAAAGAAGGATACGTTCAAGCCTTGGGATTTCACCTACAATGTGGTAAATGACAGCTTTGTCTGCCCCGGAGGACATGAACTGAGACATACGACTACCAGCAAAGATGGAAAACGAACTTACCGCAGTGCCACCCAGGTCTGCAAAGATTGTCCCTGCAGAAGCGTTTGTGGTGCAAATGAAAACGGACAGCGGATGCTCACAACCCATATCTGGCAGGAATTTCTCGACTTAGTTGAACAGCTGCGGAAAACGGAACGCGGCAAAGAAATCTATGCCATGAGAAAACAAACCATTGAGCGTGTTTTTGCGGATGCAAAAGAAAAACATGCCATGCGCTATACACACCACCGAGGTCTGGCCCGTGTCTCGGCATGGGTGAGGCTTAAATATGCTGCTATGAATCTCAAAAAACTGGCCCTCTGGAAGTGGAGCCGCTCTGATTTCTTTGTTTTTCTGCCCTATTTCTTCTTTGATACGACTAAAACGCCAGCTCTCGCATAACGAGAACTGGCGTTCTTTGACAGGCTGGGGAAGCCCTGCTGCTTTGGCAGCAGGGCTTCCTTTTTCGATACAGGCGTCAAAGAAATTCCCGCAGGGCCTCCTCCAGCTTTCCCAGCGCCTTTTTCTCAATGCGCGATACATAGCTCCGGCTGATGTGGTACACGGCGGCCACCTGCCGCTGAGTCTGGGGCATATGGCCGTCCAGTCCATAGCGGCGGCGGATGATGTCCGCCTCACGCTCTGTCAGCCGCTCCGCCACCAGCCGCCGCACAAGGATGCGGTCATCCCGGTCCTGCAGGTCATCCAGCATGGTGTCGCTTTTGCCCACCACATCGCCGATGGACAGGTCGCTGCCGTCGCTGTCTGTTTCGAGGGTATCGCTGAGGGATACCTCGCCCTGCAGCTTTTTCCGCGCACGAAAGTACATCAGGATTTCATTTTCAATACACCTGCTGGCGTATGTTGCCAGACGGATGCCCTTGTCGGGCTTGAAGGTGTTCACGGCCTTGATGAGGCCGATCGTGCCGATGGAGATCAGATCCTCCTGCTCTTCGGACTGCGTGTAGTATTTTTTGAAGATGCATTCTTGAAGGCTAATTTGCCTCGTTCATAATAGGCTGAAGCCGTTTGCCCCAGCCGCAAATAGAGTTCTAAATGGATTTGTTTGTCATCACTGTCCTCACATACCACAGCGTGGTCGAGGATCGTGGCAACCACTTCTGATTGGATCGGCTCCTTGCAGTTCAGATCTGCCCATAATGCCTTTTCCAGCACAGCCGTGTCCGTGGCTGCGATTTGCTTTTGCTGCTCCTGTTGCTGCAAGGAAATCGTTTGTGTTTGCAGCGAGGTGATCTGTTCATTGAAGCGGCTATTCCGCTTTTTGAACTCCTGCATGGTAATGGCGTCGGCCATACTCAACTCCAGTAACTTTTCTTTCTTGTCCTCCAGCTGCTGTATTTGCGCTTGCAACCGGGCAATCTCCTTGGAGTGGTCTTCCTTCTTCTGTGTATTTGTAACGGAATCCATCACCAGACGGATGATCTGTCTTTGATGCTTTACCAGCTTCTGAAACTGCTCTGCCAAAATAGTATCCAGCTCCGTGGTGCGAATGGTAGGCAGGTCGCAGCCCGCTTTTCCGTGTTCACGGTACATCTTACATTTCCAAAACTCCGTTTCTCCCTCTTGCGTTTTGAAGGATTGCCGGTGAAAGGACGTTCCATGCTTTCCACAGATGATCTTGCCGCTGTAGGGATACCGGCTCTGATACCCTACGCCATAGGCTTTCGAACGAGCGCTCCTCTGCTTAAAAAGGGCATTGGCCTTATCCCATACTTCTTCCGACACGATGGCCGGAATATTCGGGTCGGGATAGGATACCCATTCACTTTCGTCGAGGAACGCTGTCTTTTTCTTGCGGTAGTCTAACGATTGGGTCTTGTTGCCGCAATACCAGCCCTTATATTTGGGATTTTGCAGGATATGGCCGATGGTACTCGTGTTAAATGCATTGCCCTGCAAGCTGGTGTAACCGCGACGTGTCAATTCCTGAGATAAGCTGCGAAGTCCATACTGTCCGGTGGCATAGAGTTCAAATATCTGCTTTACCGCCTCTGCCTGCTCCGGAATAATGGTCAGCTTACAGTCCTTTTTATCATAGCCCCACAAGCGATTATTGCCCAGTACACGACCGTTCTTGATAGATTGACGAAAGCCGAATTTCAGTCTCTCAGAGAGCTTGCGTACCTCGTCCTGTGCTACACCTGCCATGACCACCAATCGGAACTCGCTATCGCTGTCCAGTGTATTGATGTTGTCATTCTGGAATAGAACGCCCACATTGTTCTCCAGCAGCTCCTGCGTGTACTGGATGCTGTCCAGCGTATTACGAGAGAAGCGAGAGATCTCCTTCGTGATGATAAAGTCAAACATCCCCCGCTGGGCGTCTGCGATCATCCGCAGGAAACTGTCCCGTTTGTAGGTACTTGTGCCGGAAATGCCCTCGTCTATGTAACCGGGGATGTACGTCCAGTTGGGATTTTTCTGGATGAACTCTGTGTAGTATTGAATTTGGTTTTCCAAACTGCCCTGCTGCTCCACTTTCTCAGTAGAAACGCGGGCATAGAAGGTCACGCGCAGCGGTAGGTCATAAATCGACTTGCCCAGCCGCATCTGCTCTCTCAACCATCGAACCGTCATCATGGGTATCGGCCTCCTCCACTATTTTTTCTTCCATAGCTCCAGTATCGGAGGTAAAACGTCTTTTGTCAAAAAAACAGGAGTTGCAGGCAGAAACATATGTCTCTTCCGAAATCAACTCCCGCTTCCATAGACGCTTCAACAAAACCAAGGCAATATCACGATCGACTTCTGTCATAGGCAACTCCTCCTTTTTATAGGGTATGTGGGGATCAGGGTGATATGCGTGAGAATGAGCAAGCAATAACACGCTTCCCAAAGTGCGCTTTTGTTTACCCACACTCTTGCGGCCGTAAAAATCTCAAGCAAAACAGGCGGCTGGTGGCTGCCAGCCTCACGGGAATCTCACCCCGGCCCATGCTGATGGGTGCGCCGCACGATGCTTTGAGGGCGTCCAATGCGGGAGTATCATTAAAGGTGCCGGTGGTCGTGGCCAACAGAGTGCCGCTCTGTTTCGGAATAGCGTCTGTTTCGCTCCCTCCCCATGGGAAGATCATGGCGGGCGCTGTCCTATAGCTCACACCGGCACGAACGTACCTGTCTGCTCTATTCCTGCCGCAATCGCAGCTCTTTTCAATGTGCAACATCGGCTCCTGATCAGCCTGCATCAGCCATCAAGTCTTTGATGGCTGATGCACACTCACAAAGAGGAAACTGCGGCGGCGGTGCGGAAAGGAAAACACACCGCCGCCGCAGAAACAGGGGGAGGCAATTTAAGCGCTATTGCGAAGGTAGGCGGCCAGCATATCAATGAACTGCGTATTTGTCGGCGGCTGCGACAGCGGATGTCCTGCGATCCGATCAAGCAGGCTGTGATCCGGCTGCCTCCAGCAGGCTTGCACAAGGGTGCGTAGGTTTCGCTCCACGCAGCCGCTCGTTGTGTGGAACTGCTGTGCTGTCTGCTTATAGAGCCGCTTTGTGATCAGCAGGACATACTCAGGCTTTTCCTGTACCTGCTCCAGCATATATACCGTAAAGTAAAATCCCGACAGCTTTCCGGATACACCTAAGAGACGCAACAGGCGTTCGGCGTCCAAAGGCACGTTCTTTTCAAGTTCCGAAACATAATAAACTAACGGCATTGGTACTCCTCCTGTCGTGTGTATTTTGAAAGTTGACCATCAAGCCGTTATGGCGGGCTTCTTGCCGAATTTGGTAAGCTTCTTCTCTCCTTCCATACTGATTTTACACGATTTATGGCTATTTGTGTCATGTATTCGTTCTACAATGGTCTACGCATATGTGACGGATTTTGTATGTTTTTGTCGATTATCGTAGGTAAGCTTAATCTATAAGAGAAGGTGGCACGAAAAAACGTGCCACCTCCTCTTATGCCATTGCAGTAAAGGCTGATATTGACTTTCGCTATGTGCAACAAGCTATTTCAATGAGTAATACGTTCACCCTATTAGCTTCGCGCAATCGGCAGACTTCCCAGATAGCATTTCCAAACCATGACTCAGCGCAGGAAGCACTGCTTCTAAATTTTCCTGTGCTGCATTAGGAGATCCGGGTAAGTTTAGAATCAGCGTTTTACCACGAATCCCCGCCTGTGCCCGTGAGAGCATGGCGCGATTTGTCACTTGCATGGATACATAACGCATAGCCTCCGGAATTCCAGGCGTCATACGTTCGCATACAGCCAGAGTTGCCTCTGGTGTCACATCTCTCGGGGAAAAACCAGTCCCTCCCGTGGTCACTACCAACTGTACATTGCTTTCGTCCGCCAGACGGCATAGCGTTGCCTCAATCTGTGTCTGGTCATCGGGAACTAGGGCAGTCTCTTTTACTTCATAGCCTGCGTTTTTTAATATCGCAGACACCAAAGGGCCACCTGTGTCGGGTCGTTCTCCTCGGAAACTACGGTCACTGACCGTCAAAACAGCCGCTGTATACATTTTGTTAACCTCCTCATTCAAAACATCTTAATGAAGCAGCATAATCTGCTGTGGTGCCACTGCCACCGTCAACGTCCTGCTATTATGTATTTTCTGCCCATTGTTTTTGTCCATTTCCATCCATAGAAGCGGTGCCTCCTGTGTTGCCCCCACTGGACGTAAGAGAATGATGGTGGAGAACACATCTTGGATTATCCGCTCCACTGTGCAGGAAAACGCATTCTCTTCGCCTAAAGTAGCTGGCCGGACGGAGTGCGCACGAATGCCTACGCACTGAACCATCGAGCCTGCCTTTTCAGCGCATCGAAGAGCAATTCCCCACTCTGGCAGCGTCACAGTATTTCCGTTGGTGATTGCCCTAGCATAGTTTTTGCAGCCCGTGAGACGCGCGGCGGCTTCCGTGCCAGGACTGAAAAACAACTCGTCCATCGCCTGCGCGGGCAGAGTTTTTCCCTGATCCATTACGCATACCCAGCGGCAGTTGCGGAATGCCTCGCCTCGGTCGTGAGAAACCCATATCGCCGGGCCAGCAAAGCTATCCAACACTTCAGTCAGTTCCATCTCCAGATTCCACTTCAAAAAGCTGTCCAGGGCCGAAAACGGCTCGTCCAGCAAGATAGCCCGCGGCTCGGAGGCAAGAATACGGGCCAGGGCCACCCGCTGCTGCTGTCCGCCGGACAGCTGGGCGGGGTATTTCTTCTCCAGGCCCTCCAGACGGAAGCGGCGCAGCTGCTCCGATGCCTGACGCTGCTTTTCCGCGCGGCTGCCGGTGCGGATACCACACTGGATGTTCTGGGACACGGTCATGTTGGGGAACAGGGCGTACTGCTGAAAGAGATAGCCTATCCGCCGCTGCTGGGGCGTCAGGTCGATGCGCTGCTCACTGTCGAACAGCGTTTCGCCGTCCAGCACGATGCGGCCCTTATCCGGCGTCATGATGCCGGCGATGCACTTGAGGGTCACGCTCTTGCCGCAGCCGGAGGCCCCCAGCAGGGCCATGGTGCCGCTGTCGGTCTCGAATTGGGAGCGCAGGGTGAAGCTGCCCAGCTTCTTTTCGATGTCCACCACAAGGCTCATGCGCGCTGCCTCCTTCCCCAGCCCGCCGCGGCCAGCAGATTCTTCTTTTCCAGCATGTTCACCACCAGCAGTATCACGGCGGAGATGGCCACGTTCACCAGCACCCATTTCAGGGCCAGGGCATCGTTGTTGGTCTGCCACAGCTGATAGACGGTGGTGGACACGGTGGCGGTCTTGCCGGGGGTGTAGCCCGCGATCATGCTGGTAGCGCCGTACTCGCCCAACGCCCGGGCGAAGGCCAGCACCGCGCCGGCCAGCACGCCCTGACGGCAATAGGGCATGCGGATGTGCCAGAAGATGTAGGTGTTGGACAGGCCCAGGGTCTGTCCGGCGTAGGCCAGCGTCTCGTCAAAGGCCTCGAAGGCGCCGCGGGCGGTGCGGTACATCAGCGGGAATACCACCACAACGGTGGCGAAGATGGCCGACCACCAGGTCATCACCAGCCGGATACCGAAGGTCTCCAGCATCCACGCGCCGATAACGCGCTTGGGACCCAGCACACGCAGCAGAAGATAGCCCACCACCGTAGGCGGCAGGACAAGGGGCAGCGTCAATATCACATCGAGCACACCCTTGACCAGACGCGGGAGCTTTGCGATATAGTACGCCGCGGCGATGCCCGCGAAGAACACCACCACCGCCGAGATGGCGGCAATACGCAATGAGTTTAAGAGGGGATACCAGTCCATAGGATACCTCCGGAAAAGTGGGATACGGGCAGAACGCTTCCGCGTCCTGCCCGCTCCGGTATGAACGAAAAAGTTCTTTACTTGGACAGCGGGGTGAACAGCACCTTCTCGAACTCGGCGGAAGCCTCAGCGCTCTTGAGGTAAGCCAGGAACGCAGCGGCGGCCTCCTGCTGGGCGGAGGTGTTCAGCACAGCGGCGGGGTAGATGACCTGACCGCACATGTCGGCAGTGGCCTCGGCAGCCACGGTCAGACCGGCAGAGTAAGCGTCAGAGGCATAGATGATGCCGCAGTCCACGGTGCCCTCGGAGACGGCAGTGGTGACTTCCTTCACGTTGGAGCCATAGGTCAGCTTCTCGGCAATGGCGGCCTCGTCGATCTCATAGTAGGCGAAGATCTTCTGGGTGTACTGGCCCACGGGCACGTCGCTGTTGCCGATGGCCAGCTTCACGTCACCGGACTTCAGCAGCTCGGCCAGCTTATCAAAGCTGTCAATGCCCTTGTCGCTGCCCTCGGCCACGGCCAGCACCACCTTGTTCTCCAGCAGGTCGATGCGGCTGCCGGCCACCAGCATATCAAGGCCGTCGGGGTTCTTCTCGGCGTCGTCCTTCAGGGTGCCGTCCAGCTGGTTCATCTGCTTGGGAGCGGCGGAGATAAACAGGTCGCAGGGCGCGCCCTCGACGATCTGGGTGTACAGCTTGCCGGAGGAATCGAAGTTGAAGCTGATCTTCACATTCTCGTTCTCGGCCATGTACTTTTCGCCGGTGGCGGTCAGGGACTCGGTCAGAGAGGCGGCGGCGAATACCGTCAGCTCCACGGTCTCAGCAGGAGTCTGATCGTCGGTCTTGGCATCGTCGTTGGTCTTGCTGCCGCAGGCCATCAGGCTCAGTGCCATGGCCAGCGCCAGCAGCAGGGAGATCAATTTTTTCATCTTTGTGTTCCCTTCTTGATTTGTACTTCTATATCAGCGCAGTTCTTTTGCGCAGATAACGGCTTTCCAAATCATACGGCCGTTGGGCGATGACACTCTTATTTGCCGAAGGGGCAGACGGGGTAATGGCACTCCCCGCAGCCAAGGCACAGCCCGCCCTCGCCCAGGGCGGCGATGTCAGCGCGGGTGACGGGCACGTCCGCCGCGATTTTGGGCAGCAGCAGGTCGAACACGGTGGCGCCGGCGTACATGACGCAGCCGGGCAGGCCCATGACGGGCATACCGTCGTCAAAATAGCCCAGCAGGAACATGGCGCCGGGCAGCACCGGCGCGCCGTAGGCCACAACGGATGCGCCGGCGGCCTTGATGCCGCCGGGGGTGTTGTCGTCCGGATCCACGCTCATGCCGCCGGTACATAGGATCATGTCAGGCTGTTTCTCCCGCATGGCCAGCACCGCGTCGCGGACGTTCTCCACACCGTCGCCGGAGTAGACTGTCTCCAGCGTCTCGATGCCGTAAGCCTTCAGCTTGTCGATGACCACCGGGGTGAAGGTGTCCTTGATGAGGCCCTTTTTCACCTCGCTGCCAGTGGAGACGATGCAGGCGGTTTTCCGCACAAAGGGCCGCAGCGCCAGCAGCGGCTCCGTGCCTGCGGCATGCTCGGCCCTTTGCAGCTTTTCTTCCTCGATAATAAGCGGGATGACCCGCATGCCCGCCAGCTTATCGCCCTTGCGGACGGCGGTGCCGCCCTTCCGGGTGGCGATCATCACCTCGTCCTGACCGTTTACCGCGATCAGCCGCCGGGAGTCCACCAGAAACACGCCGTCACAGGCGGCCTTCAGCTCGATCTTGCCCTCTTTTACCGCGCTGCGGGTCATGTTCTCCTGCCCGCACAGGGCCAGCAGGCGCTCCGCCGCGTCGTTCTCATGCACCATGCCGGGGGTCATCTCCCAGACGTACAGGTGCTCCTTTCCCATGCTCAGCAGCACGGGGATATCCTCCGCCGTGACCACATGACCCTTACGGAAACGAGCGTCCTTGTAGGTATCCTTGATGATCTGGGTCATGTCGTGGCACAGCACGTGGCCGACAGCATCCTGTGTAGGGATCAGCTTCATGGCAGCACCTCAATCTCGTCACCGGCCTGTACGCGGCCCTCTTTTATCACTATGGCAAAGATTCCCTCTGTGGGCATGACGCATTTTCCTGCGGTGCGCTTGATCTCACAGTCATTGTGGCACTGCTTGCCGATCTGCGTGACCTCCAGCACCGTCTCACCTACCCGCAGCCGTGTGCCGATGGCCAGAGTTTTCAGTTCAATGCTGCGGGTATTGATATTTTCGGCAAACACACCGGCATCCAGCGGGATGGGGCAGATGTTCCGCATGGTATCCACGCTTTCATCTGCCAGCAAGCTCACCTGCCGGTGCCAATCGCCTGCGTGGGCATCGCCCACGATACCGTGGCACAACTTCAACTCGATATACGGTACCTCGTGCTTGCGCACGCCTTTCTTCTCGCTGATATTTACAGCGGTCACATAGGCCATGGTCTCATTCCTCCGCTTCATATACGCCGCTCTTTCCGCCCTCTTTATAAAGAAGGCGAATATCGGTGATGGACATATCCCGCTGCACCGCCTTGCACATATCGTACACGGTCAGTGCCGCTACGCTAGCGGCGGTCAGCGCCTCCATCTCCACGCCCGTCTCGCCACAGCAGCATACCTCACTTCGGATGTGGAGGGCTGTCTCCTCCAGCGCGAAGGTAATATCCACCTTAGTTAGCAGCAGCGGGTGGCACATGGGGATTATGTCGCTATTCTTCTTGGCGGCCATAATACCGGCCACCTGCGCCACCGCCAGCACATCGCCCTTGCCGATGGTACCGGCACGGATCCGTTCCATGGTGGCCGCCGCCATTTGGACGGTGACCGTGGCTCGCGCTACTCGGCAGGTCTGTGCCTTTTCACTGACGTCCACCATACGGGCGTGACCCTGTTCATTGAAATGTGTCAGATCCATATGGGCTTATCCTCCAATCTGATTCATATTCCGAGGGGTATCACTGGATCGCTCCGCCAAATGATGCCGCTGGGGTTTTTGATAAATTCCCTGCCAAAAGGCCCACAACAAATCCGAACCATGCAGTCCCCGAAGGGATAACTCGTCTTTGCTATGCAGACATCCTTTCAATTTACCGTCCGCTGTTACGCGGATACGACGGCAATCGAAGCAGAATTCATGGCTTATGGGAGAAATCAATCCCACTGTTCCTTGTGCGCGAGGCAGCTGGTATCTTCGAGCTACGCCTTGCAAGTCGACCTTTTGCAAAGCCGGGACTCGTTGCAGCACGGTTTCCGCCGACAAAAAACAACTCTTATCCCATCCTGCACAAGGACCCATAGGCATTAGTTCGATAAAACGCATTTCCCAAGGATGATTTCGACTAAGCTCTACAAACTCTTCAATTTCATCGTCATTAAATCCGCCAATTAAAACTGTATTGAACTTCATTTTTCGAAATCCTGCCATCTCTGCAGCATCAACGCCATCCTGCACATCCTTCAAATTACCCAGACACGTTATAGCTGCAAAACGCTCTGCCCTCAGGGTATCTAAGCTGATATTCAATCGATCCACACCAGCTTCTCGCAGAGGACGTGCCATTTGAGACAGTAAGCTTCCGTTAGTGGTCAGGCACAATTCTTCCAGTCCGGGAATCTCTCTCAATTTTCGGCATAATTCCACAATTCCGCGGCGTACCAACGGCTCTCCGCCTGTGATGCGAATTTTCTTCACCCCACACTGAACCGCCGCCTCTGAAATCTCCACCAATTCTTCTATCGAGAGAATATCATCATGGCACAGTTTCTTCACGCCTCCCGGTGGCATACAATATTGACAGCGATAGTTACACAGATCTGTTACAGACAACCGCATATAATCAATTATACGGCCGCATGCATCTTTCACGATTGTCCTCCTTTTTCCATTGCCAAGACACGGGCATAGGCTTCCGGCGTATTAATATTCTCTAAAACCACATCCGGAAAGCGCGGCGCAATCTGATACGCCTCAAAATGCAGGTTCTCCAAGCAATCTAGCATACGTAATTGTTTATTTGCCAACCTATGTTCCACAATCGGCAGAGCGGCTTTGGCATAGATTCCGCATAGGGGGTGTATACGCCCTGTCGCGTCTACGCAAGCCATTGCTAACATCCCCGGTGAAAAATCCGCTAACATGGCTTCAGCAAGTTCCTTTGAAAAAAAAGCCAAATCACAGGAGATACAAAATACGAACTCTTTCTCCGTAACAGACAGTACCGCGCCAAGTCCTGCCAGCGGTCCTAAACCGGGCCAATGGTCTTGCACCATCTGTCCCGGTAAGCCTTGAGCCACCGCCGGATCATTTGTGGATATCCATAATTCTGGAAAATCTATCAACTGGCGGGTCAATCGAGCAATCATCGTCTCCCTGCCAAGCGGCAGTAATGACTTGCAAGTCCCCATGCGGCGAGACTCTCCACCAGCCAGTATCGCCGCAGCACAATTATCTATAGAAAGTGCCATTATATCCTCCAGTTATAGCATCCAGATATCAACAGGGTCACCTTTGCGGATCGGTCCACTCTTGGCTGGTACATCCACCAGGCAGTTGCATCCCACCATACTGCGCATCTGACCATTCGCTTGCGCGCCAGGTATCTTTACCTGATGCCCATCTGTCCACGCTCGAAGGAACCGTCTGGTAGGGCTGGATTTCGTAAAGTCATCAGCTGCCACCCCATGCTGCCGCTCCATCTCCAACGCCGAGTCTCCTGTCATCTTCGCTAAAATAGGACGTAGCAGCAATTCCAGGGGTACAGCCGCAGAAAATGGATTTCCAGAGAGTCCTAAAATAAGCGTGTGGTTCCACTTTGCCATTAGCGTGGGCATTCCCGGTTTGATGGCGATACCGTGAAATAGCAACTGCACACCGCAGGCCACTACCGCAAGTTCCAACAGATCTTTTTCTCCTACAGAAACACCGCCCGTAGTGAGGATGATGTTGCATTCGGCGCACTGTTCTAGTGTCTGGCACAGTTGAGGAAGACTGTCTCCCGCGGAAAGTTCATTTACTACATCTGCACCTAATTGCCGCAAACGAGCGGCCAAGTATGCCCGGTTTGAATCGTAGATTTTTCCCTCGGGCAAGGATTGACCCGGCTGGCAAATCTCATCCCCGGTAGAGATGATGGCTATCTTCGCCCGCTGGTACATAGGCAAGCAAGAAATCCCCGCGCCTGCCGCTACCGCAATGGATGCAGCATCCACCCGCGTTCCTGCGGGCAACAGCAATGACCCCGCCTCATATTCCTCGCCTTTACGGCAGCAGTTTTCACCAAAACGCACTCCTCGGAAAACTTGCACAAATTTCTCACCAAAGTCTGTATCCTCTTGCCGTATCACGCCGCTGGTACCCTCCGGCAGCATAGCGCCTGTCATCAAACGAACTGCCTGTCCACGCTGCAACGGGATATTTGCAACCTCTCCAGCGCATAGATGATCCACAACCTGCAGCTGCACAGGTACCTCTTGGGATGCTCCTTCGGTATCTTCGGCGCAAACCGCATATCCATCCAGCGGAGAACGATCAAAAGGTGGTTGTGTGATTGGGGCAAATACGTCTTGCGCCAATACACGCCCCAGTGATTCGCTCAACAGAGCCTCTTCTACAATTGATTCCGGAGCATATTTCCGTGCAATGCCGACAGCTCTCTCAATTGAAATTGACATTTGCTATTCCCTCATTTTTCGTTTTTTGCCAATAATTCCACTAAATATTCCGCCAAGTTTTCCGGGGCGTTCAATGGGAACACCGGGCAATCCATTTTCATTGGTGTATCTGTTACAACCGCAATACATTCCTCTGGAGCTACCGCCAGAGGTTTGCCAGAAGAGGCTCGATATAATGCGACCTTTGGATAAGGGCCGTGCTTAAACCCTTCTGTCAAAATCAGATCCACATCCGGAATTCGCTCTGCAATCTCATCCGCTGTATGGCTTCTCTGTTCAAGCAACGCGAATCGATAGTCTGAAACAATGGCCACCGCATCTGCGCCGGCATTTGCAATGCGATAGGTATCAGTACCCGGTGTATCCATCTGAAAATCATGACCGTCATGCTTAATCACCGCAACCCGTAGCCCCTTCGCTTTCAGACATGGGATTAGCTTCTCAAGATAGGTAGTTTTTCCTGTTCCGGAATAGGCTGCAAATGTTATGATCGGGACGTTTTTCATAGTCTCCTCCACTTTTCCTGCCAATCCACAATATAAGGTATGAGGCGTGCTTTGCAAAAAAGTAAAGCACGCCTCATACCTTATTAGGATGAACACACGCTTTCTTCTCAAACACGGAAAGCACGCCCGTTTCCAGACATACTCGGCAGTACAGCTTCACAGCTGATCTGCGGCAATAGGCTCATAGGTTTCCCCGTAGAGGCTATTGCTCGAAAGCAACGATATTTCTTTTTGTGGTGAAACTTCCTTCTCACCGTTTCCACACGTCGCGGGTGTTCTTTGCTCTCAACTGCTTTAAATATGCCGCCAACGACAACTGCATAGCAGCGTATTTGCCGGAATCTTCACGCTCCAGCAACGCCATGTCCACGTCGGTCTCTTTCTGCACCTGATCCAGCAGCTCATTCACGCCATCCATGGTATTGACCATCTGAACTCCCTGAATTCTATCTTCCCGGAGCAAGATACGGCGATATGTATTGTGACTCCGATCCTCCAGCAGTTGATAATCAGTTCCTTCCAGATCTTTCTCCGTTTTTCCAAAGGCCACCACAGAGGTTTCGCCAATGTATGTCAGGAAAAGCGCGATAGAACCGTTGAATTCCCGCTCTACCCCGGCACAGTTCGAACCGGCTACCATGCCGCCCCTGGCACCAGGCTCCCAGAACAGGTTCAGCGCTTTCTGACCGCTGAGCCGATCCGTGGATTCCGTGCAGTCTCCGCAAGCGTAAATGTCAGGGATGTTTGTACGCATATGTTCGTCCACTTCGATCCCGCCCAATTCGCCGAGAGCGATCCCTGTTTTCTGAGCCAAGTCCACTCTGGGACGTACACCAATTCCCCACAGAACCAAGTCGCACGGAATCACGCGCTTTGACGTTCGCACGGCGCGTACACAATCGTCACCCTCGACCGCTTCCACCGCTTCGCCGCTGAGTACCTCAACCCCATTTTCTTGCAGAGCCTTCACAACTTCGTCAGCCGTCTCCCGATCAAAGGACTTTAGATTGATCCAATCCAGTGCTTCCACGATGGTGACTTTTTCGTAGCCACGTTCCTTCAGACCCAAAGCGCCTTCCAATCCGATGGCGCCAGATCCTACTACTACCGCCTGCTTGCCGGGATAAGCCGCCATCGCATCCACGTCGTCAATGGTTTTCAAAACGAAGTTCCCCGGAAGATTGGTTCCCTTCATCCTGCGCAGCTGGATCGGATAGCTGCCTGTGGCAACGATCAATTTGCTGTACATGTATTCAGCACCGGATGCAGTTCTAACCACTTTTTCCTCCGGCTTGATCTCCACCACATCATCGTTCAGACGCACCTGAATTCCATTTTTGGCATAGCTCTCAAAAGTGTTGACTAAGATCTTTTCTTTTGTCAGCTCTCCAGAAAGGTAGTCCGGCAAGGCAGGAGCAGCATACTCCGTATGCGCCTCGCGACTCAGGATCATAACAGACATGTTGGGATCGGTCCGCTTAGCAGTCAACGCAGCATTGTTACCGGCCACGCCATTGCCAATAATCAGCAGATCCACCTTTTCCGCCATTTACAAATCACCTCCGACCTTTTCCTGGCGCAGTTGCAAGAGGTATGCGGCCAGCATGTCTATATCTTCCGCTGTGCAAGTTTCCCCGGAGAAAGCAGTGATCAATTTTGCAGTATACTGCTTCCAATCGCATTGGGTCAGATTCCTGCTTTTTATGATGCCCAGAGCCGAAAATACCGCATCCTCATCAGATGCCACAGGGTTCTCATAGACAGAAGCACTTTGGAAATCGGCAACGTGATCCAGCGAGAGGAAATACGCAGGGTGCAGACGTCCGGCAGACAGCGTGTGACCGGCGCTAATCGCAGCTTGCCAGAGTTCTGTGCAAGTGGAGATCATTGCCGCAGGATCCGCTGTCGGCAATGTGCCGGTAGTTTCTACAAGGATTTCTGACACGCCTTTGTCCAGCAGACATATCGCCAGATCTTTACCAGCGATGGCAAAATACTTGTCCTCCGCAACCACTTCAGGAGACACTGTTACGATAACGGCATCTTCGTTTTTGCGGTTTGCGAGAAGGGACAGTTTATCCGTTTGCGGGTCTTTCAGTTCCAAAGTCCCATTGTCCACGGTCACACTGCAAGGATGTTCACTTTTGTTCAGAAATACAATTGCATCCACGCCCGCATAACGCAGGTAGGCACCCAGTCGTCCCTCTGCCGCCGCAGTACATACGGTTCCATCGCTACCAAGATAGCACCATGTCATTGCACCGGTTCCGGGGGCTCCTGTACCCGTAAGGATTCCCGTAGTGAGTACCACCATGGTGGGGTCGATTTGCCACCAGAAACGTAGTTCCTGAAGAAATAAGCCCCATGTACCGAACTTGTCTGCCAATACATCTTTTACGTCCCATGTTTGATTGGCCAGATCCACCAGAGCATACCGCATTTCTCGCTGGATCATTCCTCCACCTCCTTTGCGTGCAATACGCGCTGTGCGTACTGATTTCGAAAATCCGAACTTGCTTCGCTCAGATCTTCATAGCGCAAAGCGCCGGTGGGACAGACTTTGATACAAGCGGGGTCTCCTCCACAGAGGTCGCAGGTAACAAAGGCGTCTATTGTGCTGTCATATGTCACCGCTCCATGAGGACACATCACTTTGCAAGCTGCGCAGGTGAAGCAATCCTCCTGTTTGCGTGTTACAACACCTGTAACCGGGTCTTTGTCGATAATCCCACGCATACAGGCAGACACACATACCGGTTCGGCGCAATGTTGGCATACGCACACGTACTGCGTGTCCGTGCCGCCAACTCGCCGAACTCGAATGCGGGACTCAGAGGGGCACAATCCGTTTTTTTTCGTCAAGGAACAGACCATCTGGCAGGCACCACAGCCATTGCACTGCGATCTGTTAATTGTTAAGACTTTCATACGCCTCTCCTAACCGTCTCTTAGGGCTTCCGATAATTTCCGTCTGCATATCTGCTGCGCATGATAGCGGACACTTCCTCCACAGTTCCGCACAGAATCGCTTCGGCCGGGCAGTTCCGAACACAGGCCGGCTTGTCTCCCTCATCGATGCGGTTATAGCACATGGTGCATTTCTGCATCAGGCCGTTAGCGCCAAACTGCGGCACGCCGAACGGGCAGGCCCACAAGCACTCATGGCAACCAATACATTTCTTAGAGTTCCCCAGAACAATTCCGTCGCTGCGTTTATGCAGAGCGCCGGTAGGACACGCTTTCACGCAGGGCGCATCCCCGCAATGCTGACAGGGAATGGGCAGGAAATTCAAACGCTCGTCATTACCGCTTCCTGTCTCGACTTCTGTAACCATAGTGAACCGAGGTCCCGCGTCCAGGTTATTTTCCAGCTTACAGACCGTTTCACAGGCACGGCAGCCCATGCAGCGTCTGGTATCAACATAAAGAATCATCTGCTTATCCATGACTATTCCTCCCTCACATTTTCTGGACATCAACCAGAGTATTGAAATATGAGCCGGTGTTGCCATCCATCAGCGGATGATACTCCTGCATAATACCGCCTTCACAAAGGACATCTCTGGGGCCAGCGGGATACATGCCGGTCAGTTTGTTGACACTGCCGCCCAGCTTCACCCACATACCACTGCTCATTTCCACAACGCCGGGTTTTACGCGAATACCTACTCGGGCAACAATGTTCGTCAACTCTCCACGGTCATTGAAGATACGCACCAGATCGCCATCGTTGATGCCACGCTCTGCAGCATCCACCTTGCTCATAAACAGTCTGGCCGGGCCTTCAATTTCGCGGATCCAGGGCAGGTTATAATACTGGGAGTGCGTCCGGAATGCCGGATGCTGAGAAATGACGTTCAGCGGATACTTCTTTGCCAGTTCAGGGGTTGCACGGATGCTCTCCGCCGGCTCAAAGAATTGCGGTACCGGGCAATACTCGCCTTCAAATTTTTTGCCACGTTCCTCCATTCCAGCCGAGAACAGCTCCAACTTCCCGGAAGGCGTGTCAAACTGACCATCCTTATAAGGAATCTCGGGGCACCACTTCTCAGGGTTGCGCACAGGCCCATTGGGAGACACAGCAGCGTCCACATCGCACTCTTCACCGATCAGCATACGCACATAATCCAAGCCTGTACGTTCTCTGGGGAAATACTTCTCGTAGCCCAGACGACGCCCCAGCTCCTCGAAGATCTCCACGTCTGGTACGCACTCATAGGGCGGCTGGCACACAGGCACAAGAACCTGATTGTAGTTATGCCAATAGGAGGGGTGGAGGCCATACTGTTCCATGTAGTGGCAGGCAGGCAACACCAGATCGGCATAGTCAGTATCGTCTGTCATAAACTGCTCGATGGATACAAACATATCGAGAGACTTGACCGCTTCGATCGTGTAATCCACATTGGGCTGCTGCGAAATCAGACCGCCGCGATAAGAAATAACGCCCTTGATAGGCGGATTGTCCGCCTTATGAATGGCTTCTGCCACGGCAGCAATATTTACCATACGTGTCTGCTTGATTTCAGCGCCTTCCGGCAGCACCACGTTATTCTGATGGGCAAAACCAGTTATTCCGGGGAAACCCATACCAGAGATGAAGTTATAGTTACCCGTCTCTTTTCCGAAACTGCCGCACAGTCCCGCCAAGCAGGCCAAAGCTCGCTGAACCTGATGGCCGTTGCTGTAACGCTGCTGACCATAACCGGTTTCAAACTGGGTATTCGTGGTTGCCAAAATCTGCGCGACCTCAATGATCTGCTCCTTGGGAATCGTGGTAATTTCCTCTGTATACTCGGGCGTCCACTTTTCCACCAGCTTGACCAGTTCGTCGAAACCCACCGTGTGTTTTTCCACGAAATCATGATCCCACAGGTCATTTTTGATGATCCAGTGCATCATACCCAAACACATAGCGCCATCGGTGCCGGGACGGGGACGCAGATGAATATCCGCCTTGGAGGCAACGCCGGTAGTATAGGGATCCACTACGATCAGTTTTGCACCACGTTCCTTGGCACGGTACAGGAAGGGGAAGATATGCGGGTTCGTGGCAGAGCAATTTCGTCCCACTAGGAAAACGGTATCAGCATGCTCCGACCAGATAGCAGGATCCATGGTATACTGGCTGCCAACGCTGTAGAAAGAGCCTGTCGCACCAGAGAGCAGGCAGAAGCTGCCCACCAATTTTGTGGCCCCCATCAGATTCCACAGACGAGCCGCAACCACCTTCGCCATATGCTCTCTGTTTCCCGAGTAGCAATACTCCATGATTGCCTCAGATCCATACTTTTTCGTGATGGTCTGGATCTTCTCAACCATCCAGTCCATGGCCTCATCCCACGTGATGCGCTTGAACTTGCCCTCACCCCGCTCGCCAACGCGCAGCATCGGGTACTTCACACGGTCGGGGCTGTTGATCTTCTGCACATTGGCGCAGCCTTTCAGGCACAGATGTCCTTTGGTGATTGGATGCTCCGGATCTCCCTCAATTTTGATAACCTTCTCATCCTTGACATACACCAGCTCACCGCAGGTATCATAGCAGTTGTGCGGACAGCAAGTCTTGACAACTCGATCTGCGATTACTTTCTTGCCACCCAGCCAAACCGGAACGTTGGTAGCCACGGCGTATTTATTCAGGTCTTCGTGCTTTCTCCACGGAATGGAGTTATACTCTTCCATTGCGTTTTCTCCTCTTCGTGTTTTTGAATTCACATTGTAATGATTTGGGGAATCTATAACTGTATCTTTACAATCACTTAAAATGAATCGCGCGACCTTCCACGGCCAAAGCCGCTTCCTTCATAGCCTCCGCTACAGTAGGATGGGCGTGGATCGTGTCAATGACATCTTTCACTGTCGCATTCATCTTCATGGCAATGGCCGCCTCGGCAATAATGTCGGTAGCGCGGGCGCCCAGAATATGTACACCAAGGATCTTCTCCGTCTTGGCATCAGCCAAAATTTTGATCCATCCACGTGTTTCTTCCATAATCAAGGATTTGCCATTAGCAGCCAAGGGGAACTTTCCGACCTTGTAGTCCAGACCTTTGGCTTTAGCCTCCTCTTCATTTAAGCCCACATAGGCAAATTCCGGAACCATATAAACGCAGGAAGGGCACACCCTTTCGTCATAGGTCGCGGGGCTTCCCATGGCGTTTTCAGCGGCGATTTCGCCCATCGTGGACGCCGTGTGGGCCAGCATGATCCGGCCAGCACAGTCACCGATCGCATACACTCCCGGCACATTAGTCTCCATGTGGTCGTTAGTAACCACATGACCGCGCTCTGTGACAATTCCTGCGGCTCCCAGATTCAGGGTAGCCACATTGCTGCGGCGGCCAACAGCTACCAAAACCTTCTCAGCTTCCAGCTTTGATTCCGCGCCGCTCTTATCCTTGATCACGACCTTTGCGCCCACATCACCGGCTTCAAAGCCCAGAACCTGAGTCTCCAGCAAGAACTCAATTCCCGCATCCTCCATGATCTTCTGCGCCATCTGGGTCAACTCATAGTCCATGACGGGCATCAAACGCGGCATCATCTCCACCACAGTGACCTTTGTTCCGAACAGAGCATAGGTACATGCCAATTCAATACCGATGACACCGCCGCCTATGATCACCATGGACGCAGGCATCTGCTCCAACGTCAGAGCTCCAGTGGAATCGATACAATTCTTGTTCTCAGCAAGTCCAGGAATCGGGGGCATACTGGGAACAGAGCCCGTAGCTATGATAATGCGATCCGCCGCTATGTCCTGTGTATTTCCATTGGTCTCAATCACGTGAAGGCTCTTGGGCCCCGTAAACTCTGCACGGCCTTCAATTACCTCTACGCCATTGGCTGCCAGCAGGCCCGCGACACCGGAAGACAGTTGCGTTGAGATTGCCACACGATTTGCCTGCACACGCGGCCAATCAATGGTCACATTCTCTGCGATAATACCCGCCTTTTCTCCAGACTTTGCCGCAGCATACAGTTCTGCGCTATGCAGCAACGCCTTCGTAGGAATGCAGCCCACATTCAAGCAGGTACCGCCGATTTTATTCATCTCAACCAATGTCACCTCGGCACCCAACTGGGCTGCGCGGATAGCTGCCACATATCCACCGGGGCCGCCGCCAATAACGACCACTTTCTGAGCAGCCGGGACAGAATTCTGTCCTCCGCAAGTGTGACCCTCAATATAAGCGATAATCGAATCCTTTTCAACTGTGGTATCAGCCGGAGCAACGATTCGCGTAAGAACTCCATCACACTCGCTATTCACATCCGCTGTAAGTTTTCCTGCCGATACAGAAGCCATGGGCTCACCCTGCTTCACGGCGTCTCCCTCGTTTTTATACCATTCTTTGATAGTGGCCTTATTTGCGCCAACTTTTGGCAACTTGACAGCCACTTCGCCCAATACCTTTTCAGCGGCTACTGCATATGCCTGTACATAGCCAAGCACATCACCTGCAGCAGCCTCTCCCTCAGCAACTACGACTTCTGCCAAGATACCATCGCAATTGCTGCACACATCCCGGTTCATCTTGCCGGCACTGACAGATACCAGCGCCTCGCCTTTGGCTACCGGGTCGCCCACTGCTTTATACCACTTCCGAACAGCAGAGTTCTCCTCGCCCGTTTTGGGCATAAGCAATGCTTCCTTTTCTCCTAATGCGGATTGGGATTCCGGCGCAGGTGCAGCGGGCTCCTCTGCTTCCATCTCGCAAATCACAGCTCCGCCGGGTACTTTCTCATTTTCTTGAATCAGGATACTGGTGATCTGTCCTGCATACTTACTATTTACTTCACGGTTCATCTTTCCCACAATGACCGTACATAGAAGATCTCCTTTCTGCACAACGTCTCCAACACGAACGCTCCACTTTTTCATGGTGCATTCGGCTTTCATAACTGTTATTGCCTGCTTCATTCTTTACCTCCTTGACTCTATTGTGAGAGATAACCGCCGTTTATGCCACTGACAGAGCACAAATCACTTTCTGCGGCTAATACGAAATGCGTTTTGTTCAAAATAAAGAAGCCATACCGACATTTTTCAAAGACCGGCATGGCTTCTTTGTTATATATTAGTCGAAATCATGCTCAAATTCGTCAAGTGCAGCAGTCAGAACAGCGGCACTATATGCAACGCTGGGGCCACCACCGAATGCGATAGCCACTTCAGCAGCGGCCATGATTTCTTCTCTGGTCGCACCGGCCTGATATGCACCGTGGGTATGCACACAGATGCAATACTGGCAGCGGTTATAGCAGCCGATCGCCACGCCAATCAGTTCCTTCACCTTAGAGCTCAGAACATCGCCGCCGCAGCCGCCATCGACCGCAAAGAACTTCTGCATGAAGCCGTTGTCCATCTCGGACAGCTTGCCGACGCCGTTCATAAAATCGTTCAGGATCTCTCTTGCATTCACAGACATTGTAATGTACCTCCATAAAATAATATCATTATTGCGTATGCTACGCTTAAATCATATCGCTTAGCAGGCTAATTGTCAACAGACTTTATATCGTTAAAATCGCCAAAGTTTCACAGCTAATTTTGTCTAAAGGCAAAAAGTGTAAATTTCAACTATTGTGTCATCAGTAAAGCAAAAGCAATGGCTACTCAATAGGTTACATACCGTTGATGTCCAATTATTGAATTGTCCCAAACAATATCTTCTTCTTTTGTGTAGAACACCGATTTTTCCCTTCACATCGTTATCTCGTTGACAATTAGCATAATAATTGATATAATTCGACTTGTACTTAGCATGGCAATTAGGAACACGAATAAATTAAAGGAGGCAATTTATGAATACTTTTGAGCACGGAAAAGAATACTGGAATTCTTGGCGGACGTATGCCACCCAGTCTCTCATGGCACAGGGCATTCCTTCCGGACAGCCGGCGATTGACCCCAGAGCAAATGACCCTCAGTACGCACCGTACTATGAAAAGCTTGCGGAGATCCTGGATGGACTTTCCTCCGGTTTCCCGAAGCCCGAAAACTTTAAGGGCGCCATGGCAAGTATCCCCGAGGGTGCCGATCTCCAGTATCTGAAAACTTATTATCTCCCCGAACACGCCAAACTGGCTATTCATGTCCCCGCACACCACTTTGCTAGTGCAGAAGAGATCGCAAAGGATGCTGGGATGGAAGTTGAAGAATGCAGAAAAATGCTCTTAGAGATGGCAGAGCGCGTTTGCATTTTCCACAAGGTTGATAACGGTGTTGATGTCTTCCGTCATATCGGTCCTTTCCCCGGTCAGGTCGCAATGTCTGTGGGACGCCTTTCTGTTGAGTTTTGGAAGAGTATCGAACCCTATATGGCAAATTATATGCGGCCGGTTATGTTCGATCAGGACGCTCCTTCTTGGCGCTATGTTCCTTTGACTGATGCAGAAGTTGCAGAGGGTGACATTATCAACGACTACGAGGTTGCTGAGCGCATCCTGATGAATGCCGATCGCGTTGCCGTTACATCCTGTATCTGCCGTGCACCTGTTGCGAAGGCATGTAAACAGTGCGACCCTCCCTACGAAGTCTGTCTGCAGATCAATGACTACGCTGATTTCTATGTAAAGGATCTGAAGGTTTCCCGTTACATTACAAAGGAAGAAATCAAAAAGCACATTGAGTTCTGCAAGGAAAATCATCTTGCTATTCTGCTCTCTGCAACAAAAGATGCAGAAATCGTTTGCTCCTGCTGCAATGACGGCTGTTGTGGTCCTACCGAGTACTTCAAGAAGTATGGTATGGGCGGCCCGAACACCGGCAAGGTCACCCACTATTATGTGGCCAAAGATACCTCTAAGTGCACCAACTGCGGAAAGTGCGTAGAGCATTGCTTCACCCAGCACGGCCACCTGTGGAGCGGCGAGACTGTTCAGTATCATCCCGAGAACTGCGTCGGCTGCGGTGTTTGCGTGAGAGAGTGTCCTGAGAAGGCCCTGATCCTCCGCCTGAAGGATGAAAAGGATCGCTATGATTGGCCCGATTCCTGCCTGGATCTTTATGATCGTCAGGGCGCCGATACTTATGGCCTTAAGACGGATTACATCGAGAGAGGCCGCAAGAAATAAGTGACGTGATGCAGGGAGAAAGGGTTATCGGCCCTTTCTCCCTACATTGAAGGAGTTATCGTCATGCACGAATTTGCTGTTACAAAACTGCTTTACAACGAAGTAAAGCTTTATGCGGAGGCAAAAAACGCCGAGCGTGTTACGGATGTATATTTGGCAGTAGGTGATCTGCGAGGAATGCTCAACGAGTGGGTCATTAAGTATTTCGCATATGCCAGTAAGGGGTCCATTGTCGAAGGAGCCAAAATTCACATTCAAACAATTCCCGGAAGTGTGCAGTGCCAGAATTGCGGCGAAGTTTTGCCGTTGACGCCTGAATATATGCCCACAGTTTGTCCCAATTGCGGTGAAGAAAAAATGCGCATGAAAAGTGGTACAGAATTTATCATCACCGGAATCGGAATTATTGAGAAAGGAACTGATAAATCAACATGTCAGAAGTAACATTGATTGACGTCCGCAAGGAGGTCTTTGAGGAAAACGACCAGTGTGCATCCGAAATTCGCGCCAATCTAAATAAATGCCATACCCGTATGATTAACCTCATGGGTTCTCCCGGATGCGGCAAAACCACCTTCCTTCTTAGAACTATTAAAGAGCTCAAGGATAAGTGGAAGATTGCTGTAATTGAGGGTGATCTAGATTCTCTGGTAGACTCAAAAAAAATTATTGCCGCTGACGCAACCGCAGTTCAGATCAATACCGGCGGAGCTTGCCACCTTGAAGCAACCGTCGTTCAGCGGGCACTGAATTCTTTCCCCGTAGAAGATTACGATCTCACTTTTGTGGAAAACATTGGAAACTTGGTGTGCCCCGCAGAATTTGATATCGGCGAATCTCTGAAAGTGATGATTCTTAGTGTTCCAGAAGGCGATGATAAGATTCTGAAGTATCCGTTGATGTTTTCTGTTGCAGATGTTCTAATCGTAACCAAAACGGATTATCTGCCCGATGAGGGTTTCTCTCTCGAAGCACTGAAATCACGTGCGGCAGTTCTGAACCCCTCCATGAAGATCATCGAACTGTCGGCGCGAACGGGCGATGGTTTCAATAAATGGGTTGACTTCTTGAACGATTTTATGGAATCTAACTGATCGGCTAGGTATCCAACACCAATCGGCATTATCATATGATACGCAAACCTCCTGAATGGTGTAAATGAGAAGCACCAATCAGGGGGTTTGCGTTAGGAAAACAAAATCAACCAATTATTTGAACCACAAATATGCATTCAGTATGAAAAGCACCAAATTCGATACTATTATCCCAAACCATATGGTCTAGTTGCTGTCTCAAATAGCATACTAAGAAATAATTCTTGACCAGTGGATAATTACACGCTATACTGTATTGTATTCCCTGATTAACCAACTATCTCCCTTGGAATAGTTCCGTAATATAGATAGCTGTTGACTATGTACTCTACTGCAAGTGAGGTTTTTCCATGTTTGATGTTCATGATTGCATTGCATTGCTTACAAATTCCGGCGCAAAAGCGGTATGCGAGGCATTAAATAACCAATTTAAAAAAGGTGGGTTGACTCGCACTCAGTGGACAGCCCTGTATTTTATTGATCAAACGCAGAAAATATCTCAGAAAGATCTTGCGCAAGCAATGATGATCAGTGAGCCCTCCGCTTTGCATCTGATTGAGCGATTGGAAGGGCACGGTTTGGTAAGCAGGACGGGCGACCCGGAGAATTTTCGAGCAAAACTCCTCTTTTTAACCGAAAAGGGCAAGGCCGCACTGGACGAACTATATCCTTTAGTAGAGCAATTCAATATTGATGGTATCCATGATATATCCGCCGAAGATTTGGATACTTTTAAAAGGGTAATGAAAAAGATCGTCGAAAACGTAGAGAGCCTTGGTCGAATAGACGGTGAATAACGTGTGCTTTTGATACTCGCAATGCTTGAATATCACAATTTAAGGCATATGTGAGGTAATGATATGTTCTTTTTTGAATCCCCTTGGCGAGATCCCTATTACAATCTTGCATTGGAAGAATACCTTTTTCAATCTCTAAATCGAAAACACGATTACTTGATGCTATGGCAAAACGAGAATTCCATTATCGTCGGGAAGTATCAAAATACTGCAGAAGAAATTAACCAATCTTATGTAGATGCAAATGGAATAAAGGTTGCCCGGCGACTTTCCGGCGGCGGTGCCGTGTATCATGACCTAGGTAATCTAAATTACACGCTGATTACTTCTCCAGATAATCTGGAGGAATTTAACTTAAAGTACTTTGCTGATCCCGTTATTCATGTCCTCAAGCGGTTCGGAATCCAAGCAGAATTTAGCGGAAGAAATGACCTTTTGATCAATGGAAAGAAATTCTCCGGTTGCTCTCAAGTTTTAAGCAATGGCCGTCTTCTTTACCATGGTTGTATCCTTTTGAATTCTAATCTTGACGTTTTATCAGACGCCTTGAGGGTTCGTCCTGCGAAAATTCAGTCGAAGGGGGTGCGCTCTGTTTCAAGCCGCGTAACAACGATTAATGAACATGTTGCTTCTCCCATTTCAATGGAGACTTTCAAAAAGGCTCTCGCCGATGAAATTCTTGCAGGTAAGTCGGCTGATACATTACAATTATCTGACGAAGATTTTCGTACTATCTCAGATCTTCGCAAGAACAAATATGCAACATGGGACTGGAATTACGGATATTATGCAGATTACGAGTTGCACAGCGAAAATCGATTTCCTGCTGGAATTGTAGAAGCATCAATGGACATTCATCAGGGGAAAATCGTAGCTATCCACTTTTCAGGAGATTTCTTCTGCAACCGCGAAATAAGTGAGTTGGAGCAAAAGCTTGTAGACCAGCCTCTCAATACGTCGCTATTAGAGCTGTTGTCAGACATAGATGTTCCGTCTTATATTCATGGGCTAACATCAAAAGAGCTGTATGAGCTTTTGATGTACATGTAAAGAGTATTTTCTTACGCTCTAACATCCTGTGTCAGTCTGCCGGTTTTCATAAGCAGGAAAACCATGACATAGACGCCATGCTGGAACTGGCGCAGTCTGCGACGCCGAAGCAGCTGAATATGATGGTTTCCATGATGCGCAGCGCGATGGATGCAAGATAAGCAAGCATAAAAAAGCGAGGGCAGAGGAAATTCCTCTGCCCTCTATTCATCCCCATACCACATGGGTCGTGCCGCAGTCTCAAAGCCGGTTCGACGAGAGATTGCCACACCGTTCGTGCCGGAGGCACAATGCACCACCAGCAGGCGGCCCAGCCAGTCATGGCCTGCGGCGATGCCGACGTGTTCATCCTCCGGATAGAACAGCAGATCCCCTGGCTGCACCTCATCCCACTCTATGTCCACGCAGTTGGCGTGCTGCTCCATGGCTCCGCCGCCCTGCCCGATCACATACTCGCCGCCGCTGGCGTTGTAGAACGCCCAATCCACAAAACCGGAACAGTCCAAACCGTAGGGCTGCTCCGTGCCGGTGGTGTCGCTGCCCTCGGCTGTAACCTCCGTCAGCTCACCCCAGCGGTCGTCCCAGCCCAGCACCAGCGATTTGCCGCCCCAAAAGTAATCCACCTTGTCCACCAGCGCCAGCGCGTAAGTAACGACCATGCGCCGTTCCATGGAGAGATCGTCCGGCAGGCGCTCCCACACCTCCATGGCTTCGCCGGTGGGCTCCATGGTGTGACTGTCCGCGACAACACCTGCTGGGGACAGGGCCGCCGCAACCGCGATTACCGGCAACGCCAGCAGCAGGAACAGCACCACACCGCCGCCCGCTGCGGCTATCGCCTCAATACCGGCGCGGACGGTCTTGCCCACCGCCTGTGCCATCTGCTCCAGCCGCTGTCCCGCCTTGCGGGCGGCGGCCTTTGTCTGCTGGAGCATCTGCCTTTGGGCGGCGCGCCGGGTGTGCTGTTTCGCCCGCTGCTGGGCGACGGTCATGGTGGGCGCAGGTGTCTTTTGCGCCGGTTGGCGCGGCACTGTTGTGGTGCGCGGTGTCTCTGCTGTTGTTCCCTGTGCGGCGGCGGGCTGCTCCGTTGACCGCCACATATCCCGCTGGCGCACCTGCGCCGCCGTTGTTTCCCGCCGCTGCCGCACCTTCTGTGCGCGGTATTTGTGCAGGACGTACTTCCACTGAAGCTGCTGCGTGGCGCGGAAGGTCAGGCGGGCGGCGTTCGACGCACCCTGCTGCACCTGTTCCGTGGCGTACTCCACCGGCTGCCGCTGGTGCTGCGTCTGCCGTTCCTGCTTCTGCCGGGCGTAGTGCCGCTGCAAGATACGCACCGCCGTGCGGGGTATGGCATCTTTCTGCCGCATTTTCGGCTGCTCCATGGCAGCGCGGGTCTTGACGTCACGCATTTTGCTCTCCCGGCTTGGTGGTCATCAGACGGTACAGCTCCGTATCGCGGGGCAGCTCATTGATGAACGGCACGAGGCAGGAGCCCACCTTGATCAGCCCGTGGCCTGCCGGGGCGTCACTGACGTAATCCATCTGCACGTCGCTGGCATCCAGCAGCTTGGCCAGCTCAGCACGGTCGGTAGGTGCCTGATTCAGCAGCACCAGAAACTCGCTGTTGGCGAACATCAGCCGCGCCGTATCGGACAGCAGGCACTCCTCCACATTCTGCGTAATGCCGGTGAGGGTGGCGTAGTATTTGCGGAATCGCTTCCAGCATTTGTAAAGAAATTCACTGGAATAGTTGTTGATGGCACTCTTGCCGCCCACGCCGGGGCTGGCGAAGAACAGATAGATCTCGTCAATGTAGACGTGGGTATACCGGCCCTGCTGCCGGTTGCGAATGACGCGGTTGAGGATGCTGTCCAGCATCACCAGCAGGCCGATGGGCTTGAGGTTTTCACCCAAGTCCTGAATGTCGTAGCAGATGATACGGTTGCGGGTGTCGATATTGGTCTGGTGGGCGAACACGTTAAGGCTGCCGGTAGTGAACAGCTCCAGCGCCAGCGCAATTTCATGGGCAACAGGCTCCTTCTGCCGCATAAGGTCGTCATAGAGGTCTTTCAGCGTGGGCGGGTCGCCCTCGTATTTGCGGATGTACTTGCGGTAAATATTGGAAGTGCAGCGGTCGATGATGGACTTCTCCTTTGCGCCGATCTCGCCCGCGCCCATGAGCTGTTCACACAGAGACATGATGAACTCGCTTTTCAATACCAACGGATTGCGCCCGTCGCCGTACTCCTTGGAGATGTCCAGCGCGTTGACATAGCTGCCGTTGGAAGCGGAGATGGTGATGACCTCGCCGCCCAGGGCGCGGATCAGCGGGCCGTACTCCCGCTCGGGGTCTACCACAATAATATCGTGGTTGGTATTCAGGCCCACGAAGCCGATCTCCTGCTTGGCCATCATGGACTTGCCGCTGCCGGACACGCCCATATAAAGGCCGTGTCCGTTGAGCATCGCGTCGCGGTTGCAGATGATGAGGTTGCGGGACACGGCATTGACGCCGTAGTACAGGCCGCCGGTGTCCATGATCTCCTGCGTCTTGAAGGGCAGCAGCACGGCGGTGCTCTCCGTGGTCAGCGTCCGCATAGCGTCGATACGCCGCAGGCCGTAGGGCAGTACCGTGTTCAGCGCGTCCTCCTGCTGGTGCTTCATGGTAGCAAACTGGCAGCCGTGGGAACGGCCAATGGCGGACAGGGCTTCCGTGTCCTGCTCCAACTGCTCCTCGTTGTCGGCAAGATGGGTCAACGTCACCAGCGCGTACATCATCCGCTGGTCACGGGCGGTAAGATCGTCCAGAAACTCCCGTGTTTCCTTCCGCATTTGTTCCAGATCGTAGGGGATGTTGGCGGAGAAATTGTTGTGGTGGTTCTGCCGCTGCTGCCAGCGGGTGATGTCGCTCTCCACCGCCATGATGCGCCGGTGCATCTCCGACACAGCCTCATCGGTGGCCACCGGCACAATGTCGATGGACAGCATCATGTTCCGGGGGTAGTCCATCAGCTCGGTAATCATAGTGTCCTTGATGAAGCTGGCGTACTCCCGCAGGAACAAAGTGCGGCCTACACGCTCATCCACGGCGTAGTGGTCGTGGAAGAATTGCAGCGTTTCCGGCGCGATGGCATCGCGGAAGTCGTGGCCGCGCCGCTGGGCGGTTTGCAGGTCGAAGGCGAAGGCAGATTCCTGCCCCACGCGGAAGAAGTCATGGAACAGCCGCAGGCGCTCATTGAGGGTGATTTCCCGTATACCGGAATCCATGCGGCCGAGGCCAGCGGTCAGGTCGGTTCCCACGCGGGCGAAGAAGGTGCGGGCCTCCTCGATGCTGCGCTTGGCCACGGACACGGTGATGTACTTCTCCTGCACCAGATTGTTGCTGCCGCTGGCCTTGTCCAGCAGAATACCGTTGTACTCGCGGCGCATATAGTCGCGGCCATCCTGCCGGTAGGCCATCAGGAGATTCCGGCTGAACTCCTGCCGGTTGAGTTGGCGGTTCACCAGCGTCAGCTTAATGCCTGCGTCTATGGGCAGGCTGTTGAGGACGCCGCAGTAGCTCAAAAACAGCTCCATTTGCTTTTCCGGCGAGGCCACGGCGTAATTGATGTCAAAAAAGCGCCAGGTCTTGGAAAACCTGCCGCTTACACGAAAGATACCGTCCTTATAGATGCGCTTGATGGGGATGGACTGCTGCACGCTGCGGGGAATGCGAAAGGCGTCCCGCTCCGTGCTGCGGCCCTTGAATAGTTTTCTCACTTCTTGTCCTCCTTCTCCCAAAGGTCGTATAGGTAATTCTCGCTGTGCCACAGCCGCCGACCGGCCAGCAGGAAATTGGTCTTGCACCATGCCCACAGGAATTGCTCCAGCGTCAGGCCGTTGTAGTGGAAGAAGCCTGCTGCCGCCATAGGCGCAGCGCCCACGATGCACAGCCAACCCAGCGTCTCGCGGTCTAATACGCCCCGCAGGGCGAAGTACAGCCCCACCGCCGTCCCCACCGCCAGCAGCGAACAAATAAGCTGCCGCGCTGTCAGGCCAAAGTAGACGGTTTCCTTGTAGCTGCGTATTTCTTTGTTGATTTTGATTTCCATGTGTTTCCTCCTTTTGGGCAAAAGAAAAGCACCGGAAACCGGTGCTTTTCTTCGTTATTTCCTTAATGAGTAAGATGTTGTCAGAGTGCAAACTCATATAAAAGGAATTTCCTCGGTATTCCGATGTCCACATATGTGATTTCGACAGTATCTACATAGGCAAATCCAAACGACATATACATTTTCTGTGGAATATCATTTCCCTCTATGCAGTCAAGGCGAATGGATTTCAGCCCTCTTTCTCTTGCGGTATCGATTGCGTGCTGCACCAATTGCTTGGAATACCCGCGACCGCCATATTCGGGAAGCACTCGCAGAGCATGGAGAACGACCATCTCTTTGTCTTCCGCATCTGTCAGCCATCGAACTGTGTGGTAAGCCTCATCGCAGTCATGATTCATGATATACGCGGCAACGATTTGGCCATCTTCTATGCCGATAAACTGATCCTTCTCTGCAATCGCATTTTTGACCATTTCGTCCGAGGGAAAGCCTCCCTTATCGCCTTCCGGCAGAAAGTCCTTTTCTCCCAGAACCTCACACATACGGTCATAAAACTGCCGTAGTTCCCGAAAATCTTTTTCCTCCGCACATCTGATTAACACGATGACAAGCCCTTTCGTATATCAATTTGCTTTTCTCTAATTGTACTACTCAGCAGAATCGTTTGCAACCCAAAGATACGGTGCCTTTCCTGCTAATACCAAGGCAGAAATTAGCAAGAAAGTATAGGGCGATATTTTCTCACATTCCAAACATCTCCCGCACCACGCGGTCGGCACCCTTCACCAAGCCCACCAGCACCAGCATATTGAAGATCACCTCGCCCAGATAGCCCCACACCTGCGTGACTACCGAGCCGCCGCCCAGCACCACCGTATCGCTGGCGGCGAAGGCCGAGAACACGATACAGGCCAGCACGATCACCGCGCCCTCCAGGCACACGCCTATATAGCTTTTGAGAAAGGCACGCCCCATCTGGGACGTGCCTTCTCCCGCAAAGGACGCCAGCGCCACCGGCGACAACGCGGCATATAAATAGAGCTTGAAGAAACGGCCATATACGGTGAGGATCATCAAAAACGCCAGCACCGTAATAAGCAGGCACCCCAGCAGTGTCACCAGCCACAGCGGGATGCTGGCGAGGAAGCCCACATCCTCAATGGCTGACGCTATCTCCGCAGGCAGCGATACGGCCGCACCGTCGATACCGCCCACACTGCCGGCAGCAGCGGAGATGATACCGGCGCAGACCGCGAAAATATCCACCATCAGGTCGATGCCGTAGGTGACAGCCAGTTTCGCCATGACGAAGTAGATAAAGTGCCGCAGAACGTGTTCAGGCCGCTGAAAATCCCGGAAACTGGCACTGCTGCGAAAGATGCCAATAGCCAGAAACAGCACCAACAAACCGTAACCAATGCCCTGCATAGCTCCGTTGACGGTCTGGATCGTCTGCCAGATGGTGCCGCCCTTAAACGCCTGGGGCGATTGGGTCAGCAGCGACCACATCTCCGTCAGCTTGTCGTTCCATACACCAAAGGCATAGTTGAGATTGTCAATGATCCAGTTGTTGTCCATGGCTTACACCGCGCCGATCAGCGTCAGAATCTCCTTGGCAAAGGCGATAAGCAGGCCGCCGAACAGACACAGCAGGCCCTGCGTTCGCTGGCTGGCGTCGTGGCTCTGGATGCTCATACCCACCTGCACAATGCCCCAGCCGAGAATGATAATGCCGATGGCCTTGATGACCGAAAAGATGAAGTCGGACAGGTTGTTGACAATGGTCAGCGGATCACCGCCGGTTGCGTAGACCGGCACAAAACAGCAGAGAGTGAGTCCTATGCCTGCACACACGGCTCTTGCAATGGTGTTAGGTTTCTTCAATTTCATGTTCGTCCTCCAAAAATGTATAGTCGTCCAATGTGTGGAATTCGTAAGGCAGGTCGGGCAACGTGTAGTCCGGCACAGGCGGGTTGTGGATGTAAGGCTTCGCCCGACCATCCGCTGTGCGGCGCACATTGGGATGCTTTTTGATGTCGTACTTCTTATCCCGCACCGGCTTTTCGCCTCGAATGAACAGCAGCGCATCATTGGTGGGCAGCATCCGTATTTCGTCAGGGGTCATCAGGTCACGCCCGGTCTGCTGGAAATTCACAGAGCTTGACCCACTGCGTCCCTTCGTCCGCCCGCGTGTGCGGGTATGCACCGTTTCCTTTCCCAGCAGCTTCGACACAAATTCCAGTGATGTGGGCTCGTTGCCGCCACCGAGAAACAGGAGGGTATCACAGTTGCCGATGATACCCTCCCACTCGTCCTTATACAGTGCCTTTATGCTCTGGATATTCTGTACGATGATGTTGATGCCGATATTATAGCTGCGGCAGGTAGCCAACACCTTGGGATAGCTGTCCGGCTGGGCAACGTTGGCCCACTCGTCCTGTATCACGCGCACCGGCATGGGTAGCCGTCCGTTATACCGCTCGTCCGCCCGCAGATAGAGCTGTTGAAAGCACTGTGTCAGCAGCATACTGACCAGATAGTTCATGCTGCCGTCGTTGACGGGAATAACGCAAAAGATCGCGCGCTTACGCTCACCCATCGAAGCAAAATCCATCTCATCGGTCTGCATCATGGCGGCATACTGCGGAAAGATAAACGCTGCCAGACGCACCGATGCCGTCACAAGAATGCTTTTTGCGGTCTTGCCAGAGACGAAAAGTCAAGGACTTTTTCATCAAATTCAAAAAGCAGTCACATTTTGCGGACTTCCTCACGGAGCAGACGCTTGATTTTGTCCTCCATCG
>ENA-OROD01000268-OROD01000268.1-human-gut-metagenome-genome-assembly--contig:-NODE-268-length-52534-cov-7.157130_pt1 | contig 52534 bp, 49 predicted proteins | sample MGYA00242123_ERZ509038 | MGnify/ENA primary metagenome ERZ509038 (study PRJEB26280, sample SAMEA2338719) | human gut metagenome | biome: human gut; feature: human-associated habitat; material: faeces... | reverse complement strand
CATAGTGCTTTTCTTGGTCGAAAAACATCTACTCTACATTCCCTAAGCCGCTTGTTTAACTCCTTTAGCTTTTATGCACTGGAGATTTTAATTCGCGTAATATTTTGAGGGTGCTCCACTTTTATATACTTTAGAGCCTACCATTATGTTATTACTTTTACTCTTGTATTTAAGGGATATTTTAAATACTCGAAAATTCCAATTTACAAGATTCCGATGGAGTCATACTGAATTTAATGGTCAATTAAAATTTATATAAATTACTGTAATGTGATTTTTAGTTTATAGCAAATTTAGTAAAACACTCAAAGTAATTTTTTACAAGATAACGCCTAATTTTTGTCAGAACTATGTTTCTTTTAGAATATAATCACATCTTTCAGATACGTTGTTTTGTCCTCGATCTTATATTAATGCCTTCAAAGTCTGAGATATTACTTTTTAAATTACATAGTGTAAATTAATTTATTATGCATCTTATATATTAAATTAGACGGCAACAAACTATTATTTATTTTTCCCTTAAACCTTCTAGCGAACATCTCTTGGCAAACTTCAACTCAATATTTGACATTTTACCAAACTTTTTATCTTGAATGCTAGGATCTGTCACAAAATACAACAAACTAATTTTTATAAATGTAGTTGATTTTATATTAAAAAAATTTATACCCCAAAAGTAATTATTTAAGATAAATGAAAGAAAACGAGGCCAATACAGAAATTTGTTCAATTCCAGGTAATAACATAATCGGAATAAGTCTGGAATACTCTCATAGAGTAAACTACTCTTTTCATCAAAATTCTATTCCGTTTTTATTCAGAATAAAACTCGTAAATAATTCTCAAATTGACTTTAAGGACTTAAAGGTAAAAATATCTTTTTTTCCAGATTTTGCGGAGACTATTGAATTTGCAGTCAATCTTCTTCCTGCCTCAGGAGAGATCTCTGAAGATCTAACGCTTAGTAAATTCCAAGTAAAATTCAATATTGACTATTTAAGCAATCTTACAGAGCGGTACAATGGTCGAATAAACGTTGATGTATACTCTAATAATGGCGATCTTATCGCAAGTTCAAGCAACACTATTGAACTATTCCCATGGAACGAATGGATAGGTGCAAATATAATGCCTGAACTTATTTCAAGCTTTGTAATGCCAAATTCAAAAAGCATCGCTGTTATTTTACATAGATGCGGAGAAATATTGCATGAGACTACCCAAAACTCCGCTATAGACGGCTATCAAAGCCATAGCAAAAAGCGTGTATATAAAATTTTATCCGCAATTTTTGACGCGATCAAAGAAAAGGCTATTATATATTCAAATCCGCCTGCAAGCTTTGGAAATGACGGACAACGCGTCCGTCTACCTGATATTGTGTTGAAAGAAAAACTTGGGACTTGTCTTGATTTAGCTATCTTATTTTGCTCTTTAATTGAACAATCCGGACTACGTCCTCTTATGATCTTGAATAAAACACATGCCTATGTTGGATGTTGGATGAAAGAGGATTCTTTTCAAGAACCGACAGTTTCCGACTTTCAGAAAATTCGAAAGTTAGAGGAATTGGATGAAATTTTTATTTTTGAAACAACTACAGCAACATACGGAAGCCCTGTAAACTTAAATGAGTCGTCAAAAATAATAGCCGAAAATTGGAAAGAAAATGAAAAAGATTTTATATGCGCAGTTGACATAAACAGATCCCGGATTTCGGGAATAAGGCCATTACCGGTTTTTGAGAAGGAAGAAGGTTTAATTGCGATAGATTCCAAAACTCCTACTCCTGAAGTTAAAATATCGACGCAAGATAGGGATTTTGTAGACGAGATCATAGTTAAAGACCAATCCAGAGAACAGACAAAACTAGACTATTGGAAGCAACAATTACTCGATTTATCAAAAAGAAATAAACTTCTCAATTTTAAGGATACAAGGAAATCAATAAGATTGGCTGTTTCAAAAATAGAGAAGTTGGAGGACATACTCGCTAAAAACGAATATTTAAAAGTTGAGGCAAAGTCTGACATCCTGGAAGGTAGCAGTCCAAGAAAACTTTCAAGCGAGGAAATAAAAAAACACATTGATAGGGAAATTTCTGAAAGGCGTTTGCGCACATATCTGACAGATAATGAACTAAGAAATCGAATGACTGAATTGTATCGATCAGCAAAACTTGAACTGGACGATAGTGGCGCAAATACATTATACCTTACTTTGGGAATGCTAGAATGGTGCGAACCGGACTGCGAAGAACATAAATATAAGGCACCTATCCTTCTTATACCTATAAAATTGGAACGCAAATCGATAGTTGACGGATTTCGGATCTCAAAGTTTGATGACGACACAGTTATTAATGTAACACTTTTGGAAATGTTGCGGCATGATTTTTCAAAAGTTATCCCAGGGCTCGATCCGCTTCCGACTGACGAATCTGGAATAGACGTTGAAACAGTATTTCGCATTATCAGGCAGGATATAAAAAATATAAAAGGTTGGGAACTTAAAGAGGAAGTTTGGCTTGCGCAATTCACATTTAACAAGTTTCTATTATGGAACGACTTGAATTCTAATTTCGATAATATAATAAAAAATCCCGTAGCAAGATCAATATACGAAAAAGGAGTTTCTGAAAATCTTGAAAACACAACTTTATACAATAAAAAACCGCTTGACGACGATGTAAAATACGGAGACCTTTTTTGTCCACTCAGTTACGACTCCTCCCAATTGGCAGCGATAGTTTCTGCAGAAAGAGGTAACAGTTTTGTTCTTTACGGACCTCCTGGAACAGGAAAATCTCAGACAATTACAAACCTTATTGCAAATAGTCTGGCGAAGGGAAAGCGCGTACTTTTTGTCGCTGAAAAACGTGTTGCACTAGAGGTTGTATATAATAGACTTAACAAAATAGGGTTAGGAAAGTTTTGTCTCGAACTTCATTCAAATAAATCTGGGAAATCGGAAGTTATTGCACAATTCAGAGAAGTTCTAGGGGCAAACAAACATGAAATTGATACAACTTGGGAAGAACTTTCCGTATCGTTGCAAAACCTACGAAATTCGCTTAATTCTTTTGTAAGATATCTCCACAAGCGCTATCCCAACAAACTTTCAGCATATTCGTGCTATTCTTATCTTGTCAAAAATAACGATGCGCTTAGTAGCAGTGCGTTGGAGTTGCTGAACCATTTTGATACTTTACATCAAAATATAGAAGAACTTGATTCCATGAGGAACATATGCAAAAAGTTGCAAATTTCAATGGCAGATATCCCTCAGGATACTTTATCCAGTATAAAGTTTATAGGAAACAGCTCTTGGTCGTACCAATGGGAAAAAGAAGTGTCGGAAGCTTCTGAAAAGCTTGATAATGCATCAAAAACTTTTGAAAAATCTCTTTCGGAAGCAAAAGATTATTTTAACGTATCAAATTCAAAATCTACCAAAGAATTCCTGAAATGTTTTGTGGAATATATGTCTTTACTTTTGGAAGCTCCCGTTTTGCCCGAAGGCTTTATATGCGATGACGATTGGAACAATTTCGAAAAAGAAGCAAGAAAACTGATACCCATAGGGTTATGCAGAAATTCTGCCAGAAGAAAGCTATCAGATTTTGATCTTGAGAAAATTAGAAGTATAGATTTCGAATTCCTACGTGGCTATATAAATGCAAACAAGAACTCTTTTTTTGGCAGAATAAAGAATTGGATAAAGCTTGGGGTAGTTCGAAAATCCAAATTGAATAAAAATTTAAAATGGGATTCTTCAATGTTTGAAGAATTATGCAATGTAGCAATAGATTATAAGAAATCGCAGGGGGCAATAGAGTCATTTTCAGACTCTGCCCAAAAGAAAATAGGAGAAATATGGGAGAAAGGTGAAATAGACTGGAATAATTTTTTACAACTTCTTGACTACGGAACATCGCTTAGAAACAAATGTAGATCGTTGTCTGAGTCGCCAGAAGGAAGTTTGAATATAAGGAAAAAGCTTGGCAAAATACTTGCAAACGCCGAGGATCTACTTTCTTCAAACGGAATTCTTGCCGAAAAAATTAATACATTACTAGAGAAGTATTCGGAACTTGAGCACGCAAGAAGCAATTTTTCCAGAGTGCTAAAAATCAGAAACGAATACTTACCATTGGAAAAAGATATTTTTGAACGGATTAACAACGTATTAGATTCTTTGGAGAGGAATAAATCTTTCCTCTATAAATGGTGCATACTCCAGGACATTTATGATAAGGCTGAAGTAATGCAATTGCAACCGGTGTTAGATGCCATTTATTCCGGAAAATTGAACGCAAGTAATGTATCTGAAATATTTGAGGCTAAATACAGAAAGGCATTCGTAAATGATTTGCTCCAAAAAGTCCCTGAGCTCAGAAATTTTGACTCTAAACAATTTGAGGCGTCGATTGATGAATTTGACAAGGCAGATTCAAAGTATCAGGAACTAACAAAAGATGTCATAGTTGCACGTCTTACAGCACAGGTAAATTCATTAGACCGAAGGGAGAAGAAAATAAAAGATGAGTTTAGCGTAATTACGCATGAAACTGCAAAGCAAAGAGCTTATAAACCCGTCAGAAAACTGCTGTCGGAAATTCCTACAATAGTAAAAAGCCTAAAACCTTGTTTTTTGATGAGTCCACTTTCCGTTGCAAAGTACCTCGACCTTGAAGCTGATAAATTTGATATCCTGATATTTGACGAAGCTTCTCAGATACCTGTATGGGATGCCATTGGAGCAATGGGGCGCGCAAAACAAGTAATTGTAGTCGGAGACCCAAAACAGCTTCCCCCGACAAATTTTTTCAATAGGGGCTCAAGCGAGGATGACGAAATCGATGACCAGCTTGTTTCAATACGAGATTTGGAAAGTATTCTCGATAGTGCGATTGCTGTAGGCATTCCAAGTATGTATCTTAAATGGCATTATAGAAGCAGGAATGAGGGTTTGATAGCGTTCAGTAATTACTACTATTATGATAACAATCTTTCCACATTTCCATCGCCAAACGCGAAATCCAATGGTGTTAGGTATGTGCGATGCAACGGGCAATATGATAGGGGGCATTCATGCACTAACAGAGTAGAAGCGCAAAAAGTTGTGGACGAAGTCGTAAGGCGTTTGAAGGATGATGAGTTGTGTAAGAAATCTATCGGTGTCATAACGTTTAATCTGGCTCAGCAGCGATTAATCGAAAATCTTTTAGATGAAGCCAGGCTGAAATATCCTGAAATCGAGTCATTCTTCTCATCGGAATCCGATGAGCCAATCTTTGTAAAAAATCTTGAGAACGTGCAAGGAGATGAAAGAGATATCATTCTGTTTTCAATTTGTTACGCCACTGATATCAATGGAGTAATGACAATGAACTTTGGGCCACTTAACAAAGAAGGAGGCGAAAGAAGGCTAAATGTAGCAATAACGCGTGCAAAAGAGGAAGTTATTGTATTTTCCTCTCTAGGAAGTACTCAAATAGATCTTTCTAAAACACGTGCAAAAGGTGTAGCGCAACTAAAGGCATATTTGGAATATGCTGAACACGGAATACGAACATTGTATTCGTCAATAAGTTCTGCATCAACGCATGAGTACGATTCGATTTTTGAAGAAGAAGTTGTAAAATTCATAGAGGCAAATGGGTATGTCACTCATACGCAAGTTGGATGTTCAGGGTACCGAGTAGACATAGGTATAGTTGGAAATTCCGGACGATATGTTTTGGGCATTGAATGCGATGGGGCCTCTTATCATAGCGCAGCGACAGCGAGGGATAGAGATAAATTACGTCAACTCGTATTGGAAAATCTCGGCTGGAAACTATACCGCATATGGTCTACTGAGTGGTGGAGAGACCGAAAGCACGCAGAAGAAAAATTGTTGCAACGCATAAGGGAAGCGATTGAAGAGGACTCTATCCTGTACCCGAAACATTTGGAAGATCAAAGTCATATTGAAAGCACTACGTATATTCGACTATCGGAATATAGGCATGCGGAAGTAAAAAAATTTGAGAATCCCAATGAATTCTATGAGATTGCTAATGCCCAAAATATAGCTAATGAGATAAGAAGAATTGTGGAAATTGAATTTCCAATAACCGAAAGAATGCTCGTTCGCAAGATTGCTGATGAATACGGGTTTGCCAGAGTTGGAGCTAAAATAACTAAAATAATAAAATCTTGTAAACCGGATGACATAAAATTGACGTCATATCTCGGACAAAATATTTACAGCAAGTTAGACTTTGACATAGACTCATACAATTTGATTAGAAAACCATCAGGTGATTCAAAAAGAAAAATTGATGAAGTTCCACTAGTAGAAATTAAAAATGCAATCAGATATTTCAAAGATTTACATTATCCAGAAGACAAGCTCGCGAACGAGATATCAAAATTCTTTGGTTACCATAGAACATTATCTGAAATAATAGAAATAATTCCAAAGTTATAAATTTTGTGTACAAATAATGCACTTATGCAAGAGCAAGCAATTAAATATGTGCGATGTTTGACTACATTGAGTACGGACTAATCTCTATTCAATGGCTTCATACAAGTCTGCCGATCGTGAGTTTTACAATGGATTGGCAAAAGAACGTTATATCTGCTATTTTGTGTAAATATCACGTCTTTTGTAAGTTGTAATTCTATAGTTAATCTCCGTACCTTAGCCTAAAAGTTGAGCCGGTATATCTACTGGATATAAATCCTTCTCGTGTGGATATGACGATAGAAACTCTATAATCTGCTTTCCTTGCCAATTATATAGTCTTGTTAGTTAATATTAAGCAACTTGCTACATAAAATTAAGTCACATATAACATGGATCAATTAAATAAGTGACATTTGTGGCTATACATAAATGGAATGATTATATGATGAGATGAACTTCTTCAAGATAGAAGAATCAATTGCTTATTACCATGTTATCCTGAAAATTCACTTATGCAGCAATATTCGGAGCTTTAGCGCTCGCCTTTGCGGCATACCGCAGAAAAGAATAGCGAATTTGTGTTGATAGTTTTTTTAGGCCTTCCTAATCGGGAAGCTCTTTTTTTTATTTTCGCTTATTCATACGATTATCCGTACGGTAAATTTACCTACCGTTCTTCTATAAAATCGTACAGTGATACGGCGTTTGCGGCTGAGCGGAGTTTGTCCATGCAGTTGCGGAGGGGATCGTTATTTTCGGGCTGTTGGGAGTTAGGAGATTCTATAAAAAGCCTTTCAAGCTGAACTGGGCTTTTGGTCTTAAAGCCGTTTGCAAGTTTTATCACAGCGTATCCCGTGGGGAACTCCTCTACGTTAAGTGATACCTTTTTCAAACCGTTTGGGAAGAAGCCAACACTACTGCCCGAAGAAAAAAGACCCATTTCGTCAACAAGCGCCTTCACTTCCCTTCCCTCAGAACGGAATATAAAGCTGTTATTAAAATTTAAATAAACTTGTCCTCATCTAAAGACTGGTATAACTCGGCTTAGATTTTATGTTAACACCATATTCTATTAGTCTGATGAGATATTTGTTATTGTGGAAGAATTGCGTAAATGCGAGGAATTTTTTCTTCGCTATTCCTTTATGGTAGGGGATATAGAAAGATGATTCGTCAGAAAAAGTGCAAATTAAAATATAGTGTATCATAGTATTTTATATATGGATAATAACCAGAAAGTGCCAGTTTACGACAGGAAATTTGTCAGAATTTGGCGAATCAGTTTTTGATGTTTTAGGCGGTAGTATTTCCTCATTTTTGCCGTTTGGGTGTTTTTTACTATTTTCCGCAGTAGGGACGTCGTGATTTGGTGGACTTTTCCAAAAAACATAAGTTAGTCTAATTTTTACTATTTGTCAAAAAGTCAAAAATTAGTGTCCTAGCGAGAGGTTGTAATAATTTATAGTAAAGATGAAGATTCTTCTCTTGCATGGATGTAGCGGTTAGATTTTCTACCTTTTATATAGAGGATACTCTGAAAATAAAAAACTCCATCGCAATTCACCACTTGGGTAGGTTTGGGAACTTCAAAAGACGCGTATACATATACGACATGTAGGCTTTTACAGGGTTCGAGAGAATGCATTTCTAAACTAATACATGAGAAAAATAAGTTATCTATTTGTAGCGGTATTTTAATTGCTCGTATGTTCCTGCGTAAGTGACGATACAAGTGTTGAACCGAATCCGACTTATCCAAAATCACAAGTCTTAAGCGATCCCCGCGTCATAACAGATGATAGTTTTGATGCAGTATGTTGTTTACTGTATATAAGCTTCCATTCGATAGTAGCAAATCTAATGTCAATTTTGTCGGAGACTGAATTCCCGAAACCTGAACTTCTCCTGTTAGTACTTGTGCCATTGATGGATTTACTCGTCCTACACTTTCCATATACAACGATTCGTTCCCAGCACCGTAGACTATCGGAGTGAGAAGATATACTGCCGCCGTTATCGCGTTTCTTATGTTTGTTTTCATGTTAGAATTCCTTTTTTCGCTTAAATTTAACTATAAATAGAAAAGAATATTTCAATAAATCAAAATGGTTATATCAAATGTTCTAATCTCCAAGCCGTCCTAAATATGGATTTGTAAACTTTTAATTTATCCTTAAAGATAAAAGCTTCAATTTCAGGAAAAATTAACGAAGATAATATAAAACTTTTACCATTTTTAAGCCTAATAACAATATGCGTATAATCTTCCCATGGTAATCTAATAAAATTAGTACCAGGGCTCTTTATGCCAGTACACATAAGAACATCGCCAATATCTTCATAATAAAACTTAATCTCTTTTTTATTGTGGCAAAAAATAAATAAGTTTTCGGCTCTATTATGTATAAAAGTATCGTTATGATTAAGATAAGAATAGCTAAATCTTGAAATCAATGATAATAGTATTAACGGTGAAACTATCAATATTCCTATCAAAATTGCCCATAGGACATAATCACATTTTCCTGTTTTCATATATATAAATAGCGGTAATACAAGAGGAATGATAGCTAATACTATCCATCCACCATCCAAATTCCATGTTATACCGTTATGTGTTTTGTATATATATTTATCTTTATTCATTGTCGTATAAATATTCTGCAAATATAAATGATCCACTAACTAACCCTCCTACTATAGCGCCTGCAACTGTGCCTACGGGGCCTCCAAATGTCGTCCCGATAGCAGCTCCTGTTGCAAGAGCAGAACCAACGCTAACACCCGTACCTATTATATGATATGCAAATCGTTCACCAGAAATATCTCCAACAGAATAACTATATAGATCGGAGGCAATACTTAAAACCGTCAATGCAGTTCCTAATCTTCCGAATGTTTTAGCTTTATTAGTGTATGCATAATAATCTCTTACCCCAGTATTAATTCTTGATCTCGCGGACTTAGTTATAGGACCGTGAGATGTATATTGTATTATTGGCTTCATCAAAGAATATGTTGCATTAGCAGAATAAACTCCTTGTGCATAACCAAGAGATAAAGATGATAAAGTCGTCATCATAGAAGAATAATAATTATTGTTTACATTTCCTATATAATTATTTTGGTATTTTGCTGATGAGAGATAAGAACCTACAATTGTATTATCCAAATAATTAGAAGTAATTCCCAAACTAGAATCAAAACATCCATTTTTGTCGATTCTCATAAATGGATTTCCACTTGCATATAGATACCAATTGAGGCCACCTTTGAAACCTATTGGGTCTTGTGATATAAACGACATTGTTACCGGATTATAATATCTGGCGCGCATATTTATCAAACCATTTGGATCGGTTTGGATGTCGTATGCTCCCACAAATTGGAATGGGGTATCGCTGTCGCCGATGGAATGTAGAACATATCCCCATGGGTCATAATGGAATCTGTCGGTTATGGCTTGCGCAGAATCCGTCATAGCCACCGTGTTTCCTATATGGTCGTAATGATAATACCTGACCGATTCCTGCCCGTCGGGCGTTATTTTTACTTCGTATGCCAGTCCCGCTCCGTACACATAATATGTCGATTGGGAGGTCATATTGGTAAGCTTTACCCTCATTAGAACTTCCGGAACGTTTCCGACTCTGTTATAGACATATCTATATTGCGTCAGAATCTTATTTTTATCATAGTGCATTAGGGAAGTACGATTGCCTTCCAAATCGTAATCGTATGCAACATCTCCCGTCCCTATTAATTGCCCGCGAGCATTGAAACTAAGATCTATATTGTTGCCACCCTCGGTTATTGTGCCAGAAGTCATATTCCCATCGTTATCATATGTTATCGTCTTGTTACCGAAGGTTTGAAGCTTGTTGTCCAAATCGTAAGTGGCAATATATGCGTCGCGCTTGAACGTTCTTTGTTTCGGAGAACAGCAGAATCTTTTCGCATTGAAATTATATCCTTTGCGAAAGTTAAAGTTGTCTGTTGGGGTAGAATACATTTTTTCTTATTTTACCAAAATTTGTATAATTTCTTTGGGTGAATTTGCTCTAATTATTTTTTTTATAATGTAACCATCTGTCTGAGAATCATGCCCAGCTTTCTTCCATCTTCTAGCTTCTTTTTTCAACATACTCAAAACTCGTTCTTTAAATTCAATAAATCCTAATTTTTGTATTTGTTTAAAATTAAATTTAACGTAATATGTATGACTGAGTGAGAATAGATTTATAAAATCAAATTTGTATTTTATCTTATAAACATGTTTAATTTTGTACATAATTCCGTCCGAATCGAAAATATACCATTTTTCCTTGTTGGAATTTATCAAATCAATCCATTTATTTAAAAGGTATACCTTCTCATCTGAACATAACATACCACGGGATAATCCGCGAATTTTTACCCCTAGAACTATATTAAATTTTTCTTCGCTAAAAAAAACAATAGGATATTTCATAATTTTCTGTTTTATTTAAAACTTTTAATTCCAAATAATGATAAATTAAAAGCACTATTAGTGTTGGTTATGTATGAAGTTCCAAAATTATATAAACTTTGTCCAAAAGAAGAATAATTAGATGTTGCATTTGAAAGGTGTATACTTCCACCTAATACTCCTCCTATTCCAACTGCTTTTGCCCAGTTTGGTGTTTGATAATATATTGAAGTCAACGGATTACTATATGAGGTTCCACCTTTTATTGTTCCGTGAACCAAACCATGTTCATATGCATTCATTGCATTCAAATTCCAAGGTTGGTTTTTAATTGCATTGGGAACATATTTACCCCAACCATTGTTTGGAATAAACCAATGGTGAAGTTGTTCTCCTACCGATCTATCAACCATTGATGTACCTGCTCGTGAGGTATTTCGCATTTGCAATAAATAGGATTTGTCGTAGATTATTTATTTCTGTTTGCTGTTCCCCAGTCGCAAATGGCATCCATAACAGGAATTAATGATTTCCCTTTCTCAGTAAGAGAATATTCTACTTTTGGCGGAATTTGCGGATAGACTTTTCGCTGGATTATTCCGTCCCTCTCAAGCTCGCGAAGAGTAGAGGTTAGAGTTTTAAAAGATATTGAGCCTATCTTTCGCTTTAAATCGTTAAATCTGAGAGCAGGGCCCGTTTCCACTATCCAAAATAAAACTATCATCTTGTATTTGCCTCCGATTACCGAGAGTGTATATCCGTATCCTGTATCCTCCAATTTAATGCCTTCCGAGGAGCATTGCTCTTTTTTATTTCTCATTACTTCCCTTTGGGTTAGTATATTACAAATTTGTGCGTACTTTACAAATAAACATAGTAGTGCTACCATATTGAGCATAATCATACAAGTACTTTAATTACATATTAGGAATAATTCATGAGAGCAAAAATTGAAGAGTATAAAGCCGTAGAGGATGCGGCTATGAAATTTGTCAAAAGCGTTGCCGAAGGAAATAGCAGCTATGCTAAGGAATTATTTATAGACGAGGCTGTTTTATTCGGCTACCTTGACGGAAAACTCGAGCATGGCAACATCGAACAATTCTATCACAATGTTGATACTGTGAGCGCGGGCGATACTTTCAAGGCACGCATTGATATTGTCGATATCGAAGAAACTCTGGCGGTTGTGCGCGTTCTCGAAGAGAAATGGGGCGGCAGAATTGACTTTACGGACTATCTGCTTCTCATCAAAATAGACGGTGAATGGAAATGCGTAGCAAAAGCTTATAATCAAAATTCAAATACAATAAAAAAATAGGACTAAATTATGAAAATAACCGTTATCACAGGCAGCCCGAGAAAAAATGGAAATAGTTTTGCAATGACTAAGGCCTTTATCGACGAGGCGGAGCGCCTCGGACATACGGTAAAGCGCTTTGACGCCGCGTTTATGAATATTGGCGGCTGCCATGCATGCCAAACTTGCTATAAGACTGGCAAGGCATGCTCATTCGACGACGATTTCAATATCATCGCACCCCATATTCTTGAAGCCGACGCCGTCGTCTTTACAATGCCCACATACTGGTACTCTATCCCGGCGCAGATAAAAGGCGTAATCGACCGAATGTTCTCGTTCGTTGTGGGCGGCAAGAAAATTGAAGGGAAAAAATGCGGAATTATTGCCTGCTGCGAGGAAAATGATGTTTCCGTAATAGACGGCATTCGTATGCCTATAGAAAGGTCTGCATCTTTGCTAAAATGGGAAGTTTTTGGCGAAGTGCTGTTGCCCGGCGTTCTTGAAATTGGCGACATAAACAAAACGGACGGATGTAAGCAGGCAGAAGAACTTGCTCACAAATTGTAGGCTCTAATGAAAGTATTATTGATTAACGGAAGCCCAAACAAGGAAGGGTGCATCTACACCGCCTTGAAGGAAGTTGAATCTACTCTAAACGCCGGCGGAATTGAGACGGAGATTCTATATTTGGGTAAAAAGCCAATTGCCGGCTGTATTGCCTGCGGGGTTTGTATGCGGACTGGCTTTTGCTTTCGCGACGACATAGTGCGCGATATTCAAAAACGTCTTGATGAATTTGACGGGTTGGTTATTGGTTCGCCTGTATATTATAGCGCTCCTACGGGGCAGCTCGTCGCATTTCTGAATAGATTGTTTTATGCGACTGAAAGCCGCATGGCGGGGAAGGTTGGGGCTGCTGTTGTATCGTGCCGGCGCGGGGGAGCCTCCGCAACATTTGAGCAGCTGAATCAATACTTCACTATTTGCAATATGCCGATAGTTTCGTCGCAATATTGGAATTCTGTGCATGGGTTTACGCCTTCAGATGTTCGGAAAGACAAGGAGGGTTTGCAGACAATGAGGACTCTCGGTCAGAATATGGTATGGCTGTTAAAATGCATAGAGAGCGGAAGAAAAAACGGAATTGAAAAGCCCGTTTATGAGCCGAGGGTACGCACCCATTTTATCAGAGACTAATTTTTAATAAAAACGCACTGCATTGATATTTCAAATTCCCCATGATTTGTTTTCACGCGCTCCATTGCGGCAGGCTTTTCGTCCCCCAAAAATAAATAAGCTAAAATTTAAGCAGAGACAGCGTGGGGTTCCAATGCTTTTTTTAGTCTGCATTTAGTTGTGATAGAGTGCGAATATTTTTTTCTAAAATCTATCGGGAGACTAAAAATACATAACTATCGCTATCGATATAGCCTCAATAAAGGAGTATTATGTATTTTATATTGCAATGAAAAATATTAAGATTTTGTATTTGTAGCATGAAAAGATTATCATTCATATTACTATTTTCATTTATTTCTGCAATTATGACTTTTGGCGCGAACATCAGTGAATTGAAGAATAAAGCTGAACAAGGCAATGCTGAAGCGCAATATAGTCTTGGAGTTTGCTATCGCTGTGGAGATGGAGTTGAAAAAAATTTAGAGGAGGCTATCAAATGGTATAAAAAGGCTGCTGAGCAAGGCTATGCCAAAGCGCAATATAATCTTGCCGTTTGTTACGACAGCGAATACGGAGTTGAAAAAAATGTAGAGGAAGCAGTTAAATGGTATCGAAAATCCGCTGAGCAAGGCTATGCCAGAGCACAACATAATCTGGGAATTTGCTATTATAATGGAGACGGGGTAATTCAGAATAATGTAAAAGCTCTTGCATGGGTTTCAGCGGCATACGCAAATGGAGATAATGAGGCAACAAAAGCAATGCGTGTTATCAAACAAAAAATGACATCTACTCAAATTGAACAAGCTCTTAAATTAGCTGAAAATTATGCTAATGGAATTTTTGATGAAAACAAAAAAAAGTAAGTTTCAGCAAAACAGGTAGCGGATTTGTTGTTGTAATAGATAAAAATACTGTCACAACTCGCTGTTTAATAGCGTATAGTTCAAAGATCCTATCTGTAAGAAACAGCTTGTAATATATGGCAATGGCTGTGGTGGATGATAAAAATAACGGCATTGCTATATAAGAAACTTCTTTGGTAACATCGCCAGTACCTTTAATTGCGAGCGGAAAGGCTAAAGTTGTCAACAGCCTCTATTCAATAGGTTTTGCCAATGTATAATTGCAGATTCCCCCTGTATAAGACTCTGCACGATAATGTAATTTTATTAAATCATGAATATGGTTTGTTTCCCGCAAAATGCTTATGTTTTCAAAATAGTATGTTTTCATGTCTAAAAAATTATCAAACCATATATACGCCTAAACTTTAACAGCCGTTTGGCGCAATAACTTGGCGGCAACATTTTGTGAAACTGCAAAAGTTATATAATAGAATCTATTTTGTTTCCCCTATTTTCTCCACTTCCACAAATTGCCGCGTATTTCTGTCACAATCGTCCTATTTATTATCGCAAGGATAAGAACAACGATGAGGAAAATCGCGGTTACAACAGGGTATTTTAATATTTTATCAACGCACCATAGATAGGCTTGTAAAAATAACATTAGGGCGGTAAACAAATAATCAAAAACAATATTACCCGTGTCGGGGAAATCCTTTATAGTTTCCATGACTTCCATAACATTTTCCTCTATTTTATACGGTTAGACGCTTTCTTAGAATTTCAAGTTTATCGCTTAAAAAAGTTCCCGAGCTCATATAGGCTTATGACGCTTATATTGAGTGCCCCAAGATCTTTAATAATAGATTCCGATATTTCGGATTTTAGCGGCACTATGAGCGCGATTTTTTTTAACTCTAAATTATCCAACAGGATTTTTAGTGTTGTGAATGTTTTCTCGACATCGCGAGTGGCGTTAAATTTGCATTCGAGGCCTACCTGTCCATCTTCAAGAAGAAAGTCGCAAACTAGCCCGTTTTTTATATAATTCTTTTTATATCTTACACCGCAATCTTTCAAAATGCCTTCGACTTCTTCATTAAATAATATAGACCTCGCTTTCATCTCTATATACTTGAATGCGCGTTCGCGGTTTTCCTGATACACGCGAATAGGGTCTTTCGGCGCGGATTTGTCCTCCGGCAGCGACGAATAATTTTCAAACGTTTTTATGAGCGTCTGTTCGTCTTCGCGCGAAAGATTTAGCAATTTCATCATCTTGGAGATTGTCGCTTGCCGCGGTTTGACCTTCCCGGTAATTATTTGGCTTAGGGCTGTGGGGGATAAATCGAGCTGTTTCGCAAAGTCTTTCTGCGACATTCCAGCATTTATAATGCGTGTCTTTAAAAATTTCCCTAACTCGTTACTCATATTGTTTTTTTTAATAAATCATATTTATTTATGCAATCAAGCTGAATTTTTAAATTTATTTAAGTTTATATGTTGAATATGCAGAAATGTAGCGAGTTAATCTATCGGGAAGTTATTTTTTTTATGTTGTGGGATTATTTACAAATTAGGGTATTTTATTGGTATAAATCTTGAAATACATAGTGTAAAAATTGCCCTTGCGTTTTATTTATGTGAAATATAATTATGTTATCAATCCAGATAAGTACATCTGAATATTCATCTAATCCACGTCCAAAGAAAAATAACTTTTTTTTTGCCATGATAGTAAACGCAATCCAGAAATCCAATTCCATTTACATCTATAAAGATAAAGGCCCTGTTATGGTTCGCGGCGGCTTTCTTATAAGCTTTAATTCTACAACCTATTCTTACATTGCGACAAAAACCTCAAAAGTCATCATCGTGTGCGACGAAAAGGGCCATAGAATAAAAAGTTTTAATTCCCCAACTTACATAAAATCAGGATTGGGTTGGTAAGCGCACAATATTTTGCGAAAAAATTAAAGGGGCTACTTTATCAGCCTTAATGCCAATTCCACTTTTACGTAAGATAGTCCAATTCTCAGTATCGCACGATATAAGCCGCTGTTGATGTTCAAAATCGCGCCAATTTTTAATTATATAATTTTTTACTCTGGCAAATATCTTAGCTCTTTTTGTAAGCCTTTATACATCCTGCGCTTTTTTAAGAGAAAAGCGATTGCCGCATTTATAAAATAGTTCTTTTGCCTGCAATTTATCTGCAAACTATATATAAATTTTTTTAAATGGAGGAATGGATTATTTCCGTTTTTGCATTCTGACGCTTTCGTTCCAATGCGGCATATTAGTTTATTGCATTTCTATATTTTTTCTTCAGCCGGATTCTCAATTTGCGGTTTTTTATATTGCTGGACAACGTGTCTATAAAGACCGAGGCGGACGCTCCCAAAACTATGGCGACTAGAATTGATGAAGCTATTATCCCGTTTGACATTACAGCCATAAGGTATTCCTCGCGCATTTTGCTTTCGCCGTTTTCAGAGAGAAACTTTATTACGCTTAGAAATGTCTCGTAGGCGTAGATTCCGGGAATCATTGGAAGCACCGCGGGAAATGTGAATATTTCGGACGGGCACCCCTCTATTCTCCCCATTAAAAATCCAAGTATGCCGATAAAAAATGCGCTGACAAGGGTGGCTACAAAAATATTTACCGAATATTGCGCCATTAGCAAAAGCCTCAGTGAATGCCCTGCGCCTGCAAATAGTCCGGAGAAAATAAGCACCTTAAAGGGCGGATTGAATACTATGCCAAACCCCATTCCTGCTATTGCGGAAAAAATATAGTCTATGATTATTTTCGTTATCATATAATTGAGTGCCCTATGATAATTATCGCAATCAAAAGGCCGAAGCTTATGGACAATATAAGTTCTACCGCCTTTATCAGTCTGGAAAATCCCGCAAGAATGTGCCCCTCGAACAGGTCTATGATAGAATTTAAAAGGGGAACTCCCGGAATGAGCCATAGGACGCTTGTTGACAGGGCGATGTCAGTATTAAGATTGAACACAACCGCCCCGACTCCCGGTATCAGGGCTGATATGAGCGCGGCGCAAACAAAAGACGGATTCATTCCAAGCTTCTTTTTCAGTAGTTCGCGCCTTAGAACATAGCCAATAAAAGTCCCTAAAAATATCAGCGGCATGAGAAGCGCGTCCCCGCCCCAAAGCTGGCATAATGCAGAGTTGCCAATGGAGATTGTCAGGGCGGGAACTATCCAGCTCCTCTTCTTTTCAGCCATTATTTCCCTAAACTTCGTTTCACATTCGCGGAGGGAATATCCGTTGCTCAAAGCTTCCCACGACAAAATCCTCAATTCCGATAGCCTCGTAAAATTCGGGCTGTCCGGCGATATCTTTCTGACCGATGTGACAGCCTCGCCAGAGTTTGTCGTAATGGTCATGATTATTGTTTTTGGCAACATTATCAAATTGGCCTCGCAGCCGAAAAGCTCTGAAAGCCGCTGGACATTCCTTACTATGCGGGAAGTCTGCGTCCCGGAAATCATGAGGGCGTCGGCAAAATCAAGGAGAAACTTTGATATCCTTTTTAGGTTTTCCCCGCTATCAATTTTTTTTGCCATGGCTTTATTATGAATTTGATGATGCTTTAACCTGTGGGAAGAACTTCATTTATTCAAGCTCATATTCTTTAACCGTAGATTTTAAGGCTCTTTTAATTGGGTCTCGCCAATCCGTCCCAATGCGCATCAAAAAACTTTTTTACTGCGTTTTTTTAGTGGGAAACTCTGCGCAAACTTTTTAATAGCCTTGAAGTTTGTGGCTTATTGACGGAACGGGGCGGAGACGGTATGCCGCAAGCTTTTGGCAACTCCATATTACATCTAAACGGAACTTTTTTACAGTTGCCTAACTTCACATGCTCTTGCGCCATAAAATATTTTTATCCCCGCTTCCGCGCATAGCGCGCATGTCGAGCACCCGCTGGTTCGACGACCCGCAGAAGAGCAGAGAAATGTCTCTTAGTGACTCCACATATTCTCCGTCAACGAGCACGTCGATTGAATCGAGTATTTCGTCTGTGGCTTCGCAATGCGCCCGCCCTCCTTTTAGAAGGTCGCTTTCGTAAGTGTAGCCCGTATATGCCCAGATGTTTTTGCCGTCCATTGCCGCAACGCGTTTTACCAAGGAGAGCAGGGCTCGCTGGTTGGGCGGTTCAAACGGCTCGCCGCCAAGAAGCGAAAGCCCGCTTACGTACGGGCATTCCACAAGTTTTGCGATTTCCAGTTCTATGGATTCCGTGTACGGGCTTCCGTAATTGAAATCCCATGCGGGGGAATTAAAGCAGCCTTTGCAGCGGTGCGTGCAGCCGGAAACAAACAAAGACACCCTTATGCCTTCGCCGTTTGCAATATCCAAAGGTTTTATCGCCGCGTAGTTCATCTTTCCAAAAAGTTAAAGGTGGAGAACGCGCTCGCGGATTTCCTGGGTGCGCCCTTGGTTCCAATACTGCGTGCCTATGTATCCGCATGTGCGGCGGGCTACATTCATCTTATTCTGGTCTTTGTTGCCGCATTTTGGGCACTGCCAGACGAGTTTGCCGTCTTCGTCCTTTACAATCTCTATCTCCCCGTCAAAGCCGCATACTTGGCAATAGTCGCTTTTTGTATTGAGTTCGGCGTACATTATATTGTCGTATATATATCGCATTACAAGAAGCACCGCGGGAATATTGTTTTGCATGTTTGGAACTTCGACATAGCTTATTGCGCCTCCCGGGGAGAGCGTCTGAAACTTTGCTTCAAGCGAAAGCTTTGCGAAGGCGTCTATCGGCTCGGCGACATGGACGTGGTAGCTGTTTGTGATGTAATTTCTGTCGCTAACTCCCTCGACGACTCCAAAGCGGCGTTGCAGGGCTTTCGCAAATTTGTATGTTGTGCTTTCGAGTGGCGTTCCGTACAGGGAGTAGTCTATGTTCTCGGCCGCTTTCCATTTTGCCGTGTACGAATTGAGCCTTCTCATTATTTCAAGCCCCAATTCCTCTCCCTCTTTCTCGGTTAGTTTTTTATTTATCAGGCTAAATACGCACTCCCACAGCCCGGCATAGCCCAGGGAAAGCGTCGAATAGCCTCCGTGCAGATACTTGTCTATCTTTTCCCCCTTTTTTAGGCGTAGAAGCGCGCCGTGTTGCCAGAGAATCGGGGCGGCGTCCGACAAGGTTCCGCTTAGCCGCTCGTGCCTGCATTGCAATGCCCTGTGGCAAAGTTCCATGCGCTCGTCAAATATCTTCCAAAATGCCTCGATATTCCCGTGCGCCGAAAGCCCTATATCCGGTAGATTGACAGTCACAACCCCCTGGTTAAATCTGCCGTAATACTTTGGTTTGCCGTCCTCCCCGACGTATGGCGTCAGAAAGCTCCTGCACCCCATGCAAGTATAGCAGTGGGCGTCGCCGTTCTTGTCGATTTTGTTGGCAAGCATTATTTTTTCTGAAATGTAGTCGGGTACCATTCGCTTGGCAGTGCATTTTGCGGCGAGTTCCGTCAAATAGTAGTAGGGGCTCTCGGGCTCTATATTGTCTTCTTCCAGAACATAAATTAATTTTGGGAAGGCGGGCGTTATGTAGGTGCCGGATTCGTTTTTGACTCCCTTGAAGCGCTGTTTCAAAACCTCCTCTATTATTATTGCAAGGTCGGATTTTTCGCGCTCGTTGCGCGCCTCTCCAAGATACATGAATACTGTCACAAACGGGGCCTGCCCATTGGTTGTCATTAGGGTGACGACTTGGTATTGAATTGTCTGCACTCCGCGTTCGATTTCTTCGCGCACGCGCTTTTCTACGATTCTTTCAAGGTTTTTTTTGGTCAGCCCAAATTCGCCAAGTTCTTCGATAAGCTCCGTGCGTATGCGGCGCCGTGAGACATCGACAAACGGCGCCAAGTGCGTGAGTGTTATGCTTTGGCCTCCGTATTGGTTGCTCGCAACTTGGGCTATTATTTGAGTCGCTATGTTGCAGGCTGTCGAAAAGCTTCTTGGCCTGTCTATCATCGTTCCTGAGATTACCGTTCCGTTTTGCAGCATATCTTCAAGGTTTACCAAGTCGCAGTTGTGCATGTGCTGCGCGTAATAGTCCATATCGTGGAAGTGGATTATGCCTTCGTTGTGGGCGTCGATAATTTCGCGCGGGAGCAGGATTCTGGAAGCGATGTCTTTTGAAACTTCTCCCGCCATGTAGTCGCGCTGGACGCTGTTTACAGTGGGGTTTTTATTGGAGTTTTCCTGCTTTATGTCTTCGTTGTTGCATTCGATTAGCGTCAGAATTTGTTTATCCGTGCTATTTGCCTGCCTAACGAGGCTGCGCACGTATCTATACGTAATATATTTTTTTGCCACCTCGAATGCGCCCGCCTTCATAATTTGCGTTTCAACTATATCTTGGATTTCCTCGACGGAAAGCGCCCTGTCGAGCGCAGCGCACACGCCCTCTACGTATTTGCCGATTGCCTGAATTTGCTCGGCAGTTAACGTGTTTTTTAAATCCACCGTCTGGTTGGCCTTTGTGACGGCGGCGATAATTTTGTTGATGTCGAAGACGGCTTCCGCGCCGCTTCTTTTTAAAATTTTCATAAAATCCTTCTTTCTTTTGCGATAAATTAGGGCCGCGGTATTTCCGCAAAGCCACTTTTTTAACTCCCATGGCTCGTCGCGCGGGTCGGTTTTAAACGCCGATTGCTTTGGCGAGCCTGTCAGGTTTTAGTAGCGCTTTGCCAACGGTTGCCCTTAAAAACAAAACGCTAGTCCCATATGGAACATTGCCTGCATTTTTGCGCGGGAACTAAACTCTTAATTGAGTCGGGATTTAATATTCCAGCATTTGCCCGATAGCTTTCCTCAAAAAAATAATCAGGCGCAGTGCCGTCCGATAATTGCAATCATAAGCCTGCTCTCGGTTTTAAGCGTCAAGCTCCCAGCCGCTTTACAGCCGCGCGGGCGCGCATAACTGTTCGTATATTTCTTTGGAAATAGTTGTGCGCATGGCGGCTAAAACTGTAAAATTGGCGCATTCAAAGCCGCATTCCCAATCACTTTGGCGCTCTTTTAATTCAAACTCTTTCGGATAATCAGCATAGGCGCACGATTCGCCCGGCCGGAAATTCCGTAAAAAAGGCATTGCCGCCAATACAATAAAATACTTTTTCATTTTATTCCTTTCGCGTTGTCTCGTTGAAATAAGAGCCGCAAAGGAAACGTAAACTTTGGCGTGACATCTGCGGGCCTTATTCTGGAACCCGCCCATATTTGCAGCTTTAACAGTCAGCCATAAAAAGCGCTGCTAAAACACGGCAATATTTCGCGAATTCCATGTCGTTGTTTCCGTTTGGACGTCTTCTGGCTTGTATCCTTAATCTTCCCGCCTTCCCGATTTAATCAGTGGCTTATGGGAGGATTTACGGATCTTACAGCGGCGCGTCCGCGTTCGAATTTAACGAACTTCCGTTTCCAAACGAAATTTACTAAAAACGTGCTCGAAATTACCCGTTTGTCAAGCCGCAAAAGTTTTTTGTTTTATCGACCCGCTCTTGCGCTGCTTCAATCGGCAATTTGCTTTATAAAAAAAATATAAATCTAAAAATGTAGGGCTTGCGGCAAAATGTTTCGTTCGCAAGCTCCGCCCCCGCCGCAAAATATCGGATTTTTTGCGGAAAATAATTTTTAGCCTTCATAAGATTGACATTTTATTTTGAAGGCGGACGTGCTTGCGGAATAAATTGAAAAAATTTTTTTTCGGCAAGATGCGCCATAAATAATATCGGCATATTGCACCTCAACGGGCGGTTTTCGTCCGCTTAAAGGTGCAATGCGCCATTCCAACAAAGAGGCGGAAATTTATAGCCCTCGGAGCATTCCAAAATAGCCGAGCCTTGGGGCGCTTCCGCCGCCGCTATGAAAAGCCATAACTTTCCTCCTGCGGCAATACTCGCTTGCGGGCAGTGGCTGTATCTATGATTCAAGCAGCTTGGCGTCGTCAATATTGTCTTTTAGTGCAGTTCCGCCTATTCCGAGCCTTAGCGACTCTCCCAAAAGCAGCGCCAATTTCCGCGCAGCAATTTTCGGAGGCATTCCCTGCATTCGTATATTGGATATGCAATTCCTGTCGGATTCCACCGATTCCCAGCGCGGCTTGTATGTAAAATACGCGCTCAGGCTGTCGGGCGACCCCAACCCCGGCCTCTCTCCTATCAGAACCAACGAGTGCCTTACCCCAAGAATCTGCCCGATGTAGTCTTGTATTTTTACTCTCGCAAACGGAATTATCATTATGGGGGAAATCTTCCATTTGTCGGCCGGCAGCTGCTTTACAAGCTCGGAGACTGTTTCAAGCGCGTTCTCGTTTGCGGCTGTCGCAGACAATCCGTCGGACACTATTAGCGCAAAGTTGACGCCATCCCAAGTCTTTGCCGCTTCGCAGAGGCGCTTTTTCGACTCCTCGTTCAATTCTTTGCCGCCCTCTGCGTTGCCTACTTAGAGCAAGTATTGTTTTTTGTGCTCTACTTCCGAGAGGCCTCCCTGTTTTGCCGCCCTCCGCGCCGCCTACTTAGCGGGGGGCTTTTGCTGTTGAAAAAAATCAATTCAACCCTCGCAATTTTTTAATGCTTGCGGCTGGCGCGTCACCAATTTTTAGCAATAGTGGCGTTCTTGACACTCACATTTGACATCTGAAAAATCTGCTAAATGCTGTTTGATGGGACTCAAAAAACTTATAAAAAATCCCGAATATTTTTTTAATGGCTATCGCCTATAAAACCTAAACTCTATCCATGAGAAAAATGGTTAGATTACCCCGCCCAAACAGTTTTTTATTCTCAGCGCAAATTTTTAAATGCCGAAACAGAAAAAGATTAAAAATCCACTTCGAGTAGGTTTGAGAGTGACAACAGCAGATAAAAATCAAAAAAAACACCCCGAGTATTTTCCTCTGAGTGTTTTTAATGGATAATAAGAAATCCGCCGAAGATTTATAGTCGGCAGATTTTTATTTTGCAAAGTACGGGAGAAGCGCCATCGAGAAGTCGGAAACCGCCTTTTGCAATGTTGCAGAGGCATTTTCAAGCCTTTCCGCAATCTCAGGGTTGTCTTTTGCGTAGGTTTCAAGCGCCTTTTTGAGGGCCTGTTTGTCGTCGAGCTTTATCTCCTTAAATATTTTCCCTAGCTCGTCGAGGTGGGTTTTCATACTGTCCACAAACGCCTTGAATTTTTCTCCAACTTCGGCGGGGCAGGTAGAGATGTCAAATTTGGCGATTTTTTCCACAGCTCCTTTTAAATCGGCGACGCTTGAATTTTCCCCGATGTTGTCGAAAGCCGACTCCAATTCTTTCATAAGCTGCATTACCGACTGCTTTTCCGAGGTTGTCGCGCTTTTTGCCGCCTGCAGCTTTTCCATTGCCGCTTGGCCAATTTCCCTCATTTGCTGCGATAGTTGGCGCTGTTGTTTCAAAAGGGTGTCGCGGTTGGCCTCTTGCTCCTTAATTTGCTCCGAGAGCTCAGCCTTTTTCTTCAGCAGGGCGTTCTTATCGAGTATCTGCGAGTATGCGCATGTGACCCCTGCAAATAGCAGTGAAAATATTATCGCTTTTTTTAAGACTGTGCGGGCTGTATTTTTGATTTCCATAAATATCCTTCCGAATAAAATCCGATTACACTAACAAATTCCCTCCTAATTGAATAGGCGCCGCTAAAAAATAAAAGCGCGTTCCCCATTGGATTCAAACCACTATTTTTTAAGTGATGTCCAACGTCCTAACCCATGCAAGGCGGGAAGTTGCGCTTTTAAATTGCCGGAAAATTTTCCGACAAACAATTCCCATTGTTTCCGTATATACAAAAATCCCGCATTTTTTTGTCAAGAACTTTCCCTGACCGGCAATATTGCTGTCTATCAAGCAAAAATTTTAAAAAAAAGGTTTTATTTACTTGAACCTAAACCCCCAATTTATTTGAAATAATCCGTATGGAAAAACGGGCACTAATTTCAGTAAGCGATAAAACGGGAGTCGTTGAATTTGCGAGAGAACTCGTTCGCAAACACGGCTATACAATCCTGTCCACGGGCGGGACGGCAAAGCTTCTTGCAAAGGAGGGAATCCCCGTGACGGAAGTATCCGATTACACCGGATTTCCCGAAATGATGGACGGCCGCGTAAAGACCCTCCACCCGAAAATCCACGGAGGCCTCCTCTGCCTTCGCTCGAATCCCGCGCACATGCAGCAGGCGCAAGAGCATGGAATTGGCATGATAGACCTCGTCGCGGTAAATCTCTATCCATTTGAATCGACAGTTTCAAAACCGGATTGCACAATCGCCGACGCAATCGAAAATATAGATATCGGCGGCCCTTCAATGCTGCGCTCCGCCGCAAAAAACCATGCGAGCGTGACGGTAGTCTGCGACAGCTCCGACTACCCAAGAGTCCTCGAAGCGCTCCGCGCCGGCGGCGAACAGCTCCAGAAATTGCGCAGGCAGCTCGCGCTAAAAGTATATCAACGCACAAGCTCGTACGACGCCGCCATTGCAAACTACCTGAATGCTAAATTTAATAACGGCGAACTTCCCTCGACTCTAAATATAGGTCTCCCACTCGAGCAAAAGATGCGCTACGGGGAAAATCCGCACCAGTCCGCAGCCCTATATGGCGAGTTTAATAAAATCTTCAGGCAGCTCCAAGGCAAGGAGCTCTCTTACAACAACATTATCGACATATCGGCCGCGGCTGAGCTCATTGCCGAATTTGAAAAGCCGACAGTCGCAATCCTAAAACATACAAACCCGTGCGGAGTCGCTTCGTGCGACAATCTCGTGCAGGCTTGGGAGCAGGCGTTTGAAACCGACAGACAAGCCCCGTTCGGCGGAATAATCGCCGTAAACAGAAGAATGGAAGCGGATCTCGCCGAGATAATCTCGCACATATTCTGCGAAGTAATTATTGCGCCCGACTTCTCCGACGGCGCGATTGAAATATTCTCGAAGAAAAAGAATTTGCGCCTGATGCTCTGGAATTGCAAAAAGGTCGGCGGACTGCGCGTAAAGAGCGTGGTAGGAGGGTTGCTCGCACAAACTCCCGACGATATCGAGGAGCTGAAAGCCAATATGAGAGTTGTGACAAAGCGCCAGCCCACGGAAGAAGAATGGAAGGCGTTGCTGTTTGGCTGGAAAGTCGTCAAGCACGTCAAGAGCAATGCGATTGTCTATGCGGGGTGCGAACGCACGCTCGGAATAGGCGCGGGCCAGATGTCGCGCGTGGACAGCTCGAGAATAGCGGTATGGAAGGCGGGCGAAGCCAAGCTCTCGCTCAGGCCGAGCATTGTGGCGTCCGACGCTTTCTTCCCGTTTGCCGACGGATTGCTCGCGGCCGCCGAAGCAGGCGCTACCGCGGCTATCCAGCCCGGCGGCTCAGTCCGCGACAGCGAAGTAATTGCGGCTGCTGACGCAAATAATATGGCAATGGTGTTCACGGGGGTTCGCCACTTCCGCCACTAATTATTTTACGACGATGGGTGTGGAGTATCGCAGGCTGTCCGACAGGGCAAAGATAACGCTTACAATGCTGTTTGCGGCGCTTGCGTGTCTCTATATCCTATCCGCCGGAGGTTGCGATTTCGGAAGCGGCGAAGTCGTAAAGGAAACTTCCGAGCCCAACTTTCTCAGAGGACAGGAGGAGTTGAGAAGGGGAAATATATCCGAGGCCCTCAGCGCATTCTTGAAAGTTTCCGAGAAGCGCCGCGACGCTCCGGAATCGCACTTTGAATTGGGGCGCATATACCTCGAACATATGGACGACCCCAATACCGCCATTTACCACTTCAAAAAATATCTCGAATTAAAGCCAAATTCGCAATCTTCGCCGATGGTGAGGCAGATGATTGAAACGGCGCAAAAGAAATTTGCGGAAAAATTGCCGGAGAGCCCATATGAAAACAATGTAAGGCGCATTGAGCTTGAAGAGATATTGCAAAAATTGCAGAAGGAGAATCTCGAATTAAAACAAAAACTTGTTGCGGCTGCCGCTACAATAGATCGTTTGGAGGCAACGCAAACAGTTCGTGTCCAGAGCCAGACGCAGGTTGCCTCATCAGGCCGGCAAAGTGCGGGAAATGCCGCGCAGCGCGTTGGACAGGCGCGCGCAACTTCAGCTGGGCAGAGGGCGCCGGTGGTCAGCCGCGACGTGCCGTCAACATACACGGTTCAAGCGGGCGATACGCTGTCGAGCATAAGCAGAAAAATCTATGGTACTCCGAACAAGTGGCGCGAAATATTTTCCGCAAACCGCGACAGACTCGCAACAGCATCTTCCCTCAAACCAGGGCAGGTTTTAAAAATCCCGCGCAAGTAGGGCTCGCTTTTGAGTGCGAGCGTTTAACGTGGGTACGGATAATTTTATAGCTTCGTAATATGTTGAATATTCCGCAGTGTGGGGAAAGCGGGCGCTTCGGAATGTGGGTGCTTAGCGCAGATTGTGGTATTTTTCAGTAACGCAATATTTGCAAAGCAAATGTCGTCATTATCAATGGAGAAGGCGTAAGATAGTTGGAGCAAGGTAATATTGCGGTTAAAAATTTGACAAATATAAAAAGGCGGGTAGTTAGCTCGCGACACGCATGAGGGGAGAAATATGCGGGCCTGTTATATATAAATAATAGTTTATTTTACATTGACAATTCTTTAAATCCACTTAGAGAAAATATATATGAAAAATAAATTATTTTCTATATTTGCTCCGTTCGTACTTTCGATTACTTGTGCTTATGGGGTTGATACATTCTTTTTTATCGCAGGCGACGGGGGCATAAATGATGCCAACGACAGAAGCCAGTGGGTAAACCTTTCCACTTATAACTCAAGCGGAGATACTTTCTTGTTTCAACTTTTCCCGGTAGGCACGGACGAAAGAGTTTCACTCGACAAGGGAAATTATCGCGCCGGTGCAATAAATGCCGTCCAGTCCTCAGTTATAACAGCGGAATCTAACGTGATTTTCAACCGCTACTGCCTGGGCGACTTGCAGTCTAACGGCTCAGTCACTTTTAACGACGCAAATATAGAAAATCCGAATCCCATTGTATTTAACGGGGATTTTACTGTTGGCAATATGTTTGCCAGAATAAATCATTATGTTGATTTCCAATTTGCCGCCGCAGAAAGCATTACTTTGACGGCAAAAGAAATAAATTTAAATTCTATAACCAACGCCCATTTTACAAAAACGACGCCAGGCGAGGTAAATATCCATGTTGACGGCAGGTTTCTATGGGTCGGCGGAAACAACTTATATTTGGGTTCGTCCAACGGTTTTATTGACAGCTTTTATGCGGATGCAATTGATGTGATGGGAAATCCTAAGACGTTGCTTTTCGACTTTTATGTAAACAAAATAGACTGTGCATCTACTTCTTTTGTAAGCGATAACGGCACGATATCTGCCACCGTAAACCTGCACATTAATAAACTCAACGCGGATGCCCCAATTTTCTATTTTGGTACAACGACCAAGCTTAAGGATAACGTTATAAATATAGATTTCTCCTCTGCAGACGTCGAAGGTTTGAGTGCGGGAGAATATGAAATTCTCTTCGTTGATTCGTGGTCGGAAGGTTTTGCCAAAGGAGGGTCGCTCACGGATTTCAATATAAACGACGATCATTTAAACGCAATGGGCATAGAGCACAACTTTACATGGGACGGCGAGAGTCTCGTGCTAAATGTTGTTCCCGAGCCCGCTAGTGTGGCCGCGTTTTTGGGATTTGCCGTCTTGGCGTTTGCCTTTATAAGGCGTAGAAAATAATTTGGGTGTAATATTATTTCTTGGCGCAGGGAAATAATCTCTGCGCTTTTTAGTTTTTAAATGTTACTGTAATGAAATAATAATTAGATACTTATCTTTTTTAATGTGTTGACATTCATATGGCTTTGGTATTATAGAAAATATAAATTTTTTAATGCCGTATGTACAAACTATCTTACGTTAAGTTTTTAATTGCGCTTGCCGCAGTGTGCCCAGCTGTTCTAAACGCACAAGAACAGCCAACCTATACAGACTTATACTACAATAAAGACCTCAACACGACCGGCTGGTCTGCGGACCGCTATATGCAAAATCCCGCGGCTTGGAATGTGGGCTCACCGGACGGAGAGGTTTTTGACGGAGTTGTGAACTCGCCGAATAATAATCTCTATATAAATTCCGACGCAATTACCAAGGACGAGTGCCTTGTATTTGGTTACGATGCTAATACGTGGAATATACATAATTATACGGCGAATATAACAATACTGAATAGCCGATATAGTGTTCTTCTGGTTGCGGCAGAACATAAGTTAAATGTCGGCGGCGACATGAACATAACAGTAAATAGCCAGGGAAAATGGTGGTCTCCGGATGTAAGAATTTATATGGAAGGGGGAACTACAACTTCTATATCCATAGAGGGAGATTTCAGGCTCGTCAATTCAACGCCATCGCCATCGGAAGACGCCCCTGGATTTGGAGCGACCGGCTTGAAATTTTTTATAGGCAATACGAATGCCTTGGGGGGAAGTTTTGAAGTAAAAGGGAATGTTTTACTGGAAGACTTGTACACCAGCCCCGACTGGAAAACGAATGACTTGATAACATTCGCGACTTTTTCTCCCGTATTTAAGGTTGGCGGATATGTCGATATGACCGAAAATAGGTCAGGAACCAGAATCTGGGATATGTTGACGAATACCAATATGGAATATGCGGTTTCCGATATTTCAATAGGCGGTTTGAAAGGCAGTGGCGCTTTGCAGACGATGTACGGTCTCAACGGAATGGTTAATTTAAAATTTACAAATTCCGAAGCGTTTACGTATACCGGTACATACGCTTCGAGGGTTGATTCCGACAATACTTTTAATGTGATAATGGACGCTGCCGACGCGCAAAGCGGAAAACAGTCGCTGTACATAAAAGAAGGCGGACATGCAGAGTACGACGGCGGAGTTGTAGCCGAAGCCGCCGCAATTTCCTCTGTGACTGTCAAGAACGGCACGCTTGATTTTGCGACGTACGACGGAATGGTAAACGGCAACCTGGAAATTTCTGGAACCGGAGGAAGGCTTGAAATATCGTCAATGATAGCTGGCGGCACAGGACTATTGGCGTTTGAGACGGCGACATTTGACCGCGGAACGATAGAATTTACCATTACAAAATTATCCGCAGATAAAATAGAAATCAGCGGTGCGCTGACGAAATCTGGGCTTGGGGAAATAAATGTCGAATTTGACGTCGATACCTACGACATACGCGAATGGATAAGCGCGAGTGGCGGAGATTCGATAGAGTACGAATTGATAACTTTTGGAAGCACGAATATGAAAGAATCGGACTTTATAGCCGAAGACTTGGGCGACGGAATATTTGCAAACCTGTTTATAAGGGACAATGCACTTGTGGCGGAGTTTACAACCGTTCCCGAGCCCGCGCATATTGCTGCGGTTTTAGCAGCTGCCGCCTTCGCGCTTGCCGCCGCGCGACGCCGCAAGAGATAAGATATTTTGCTATGTTGGTTTAGTAGCGCCGCAGAATATCGCGTAGAGTGCAAAGGCAGAACGCGCGAAACTTTCGACTATTTCTTGAAATCAAAAAAAAGCCCGCGTAATAAAGCGCGGGCTTTCCTATTTTCCCTTTTTTAAGTTTTTTATTTATTCAGTATATTGCTGACCCAAAAAAACGGCATTGGCAATTTTGCGTTGATTCCCAAACAGAGACGCAGCGGAAAATCTTTGCGCGCGCTCGCTTCGTGAAAGCGCGTTTTGCATTTATTTATTTTTACAAATTAGGGCTGTTTCCGCCTGACTCTGCGGGATTCGGTTCGCCTGTAATTTCGGGCTCCAATTCGGACTCGTCGAATACGGGGGTGATTGTGGCGCTAGCCGAATAAGAGGCGCTTACGCCTTCCGGAGCTTCGGTAATGCTTTTGCTCACCAACAAGAAAATGTCGGTTGTCTTTCCGAATATCGTTATCGGAACTGTCCCCGCCAAATCGAGCAAATGGTCGGGCCCGTAAAGGGAATGGCTCGACAATAAAACAAGCTCTTCTCCAAAGTATATGTCGAGAGGGAAGGCGAACATTCTGTCGGCGTAGTCATCTGAGGGATTTTCTTGCGGCAGCATTATGGGGTATTCAAGAGTGAATCCGTAATGAGGTGTGTATTGGTCGCGCTCCATGGTGAGTATGGAAAGCGGGGGAGCTGTGCAGCGGCGGTAGGGCTCGCGGGCGGCGATGCTGTCAGCAGACGGGTGGAGGTCGTTATAATGGGCTTTTATATTCAGGGGGTCGCCATATTCTGTCGCATAATTCACAGTCAGGCTCATATCGAGGTCGAGACTTTTTAGAGACCAAAATATTCTTACCGCTTCCGCGAGCGTAAACGGTCCGAGCGAAACCTGTTCTTCGGGTAATTGCCTCTCTATGGGGGGAGTCGGGAATGGTGACGGATATATAAATCTTTTCATGTCTATTCCACTTCCTCGGGGTCGGTCATAAGCGCGTTGGCTTTTGCAAGGCGCGCGTTTTTTGTGACGTATATCTCGCGCATCTTTGCAGTGTTTCCCTTTTTTATAGATTCGCTGTCGAGCTCTATTGAACCTTGCTCGTCTTGGGTGACTACAAACTTTAAATAGGAAGTGTCGCCCTGGCCGCCGTCGTTTTCGGAATTAACTCCTGAAAAATAAACCCTGCTCGACGCCGATATCCCGCCGCTTTTTGCGTTGCTCGAATACGGAACGACTCTTGGCCTGCCGATTCTGAACATTTCCGCAATCCTGTCAGGATAAAGGTGGGTTGGTGGGCCGAATTTTACTGTGAGGGTATTGTCGGAGAGATTTTCGCTTGCCGAATACACGGGGGAATTCATTGAAAGCCATTCGCTATTTCCTCCTGAGAGGCAGATTTTTGCCGCGGCGAAGTCTGCCGCGTCGCCGCCGAATATTTCGATGGCGCCTTCGTATTGCGGCGCGGAGGAGGCGTCGTAGATTGCTTTTGCAAGTCCGCTTGGGACGGGTTCGGCGTATTGGGAGGCCGAACGCACGGCGTATGTACCGGTTGATGCGTTTGTCGTCACAAATCTCACTCCTATATTTTTCTTAACCACGGAGCCGTCGGCGTCTGTGTATTTTACAACTGCGTCAACGCGCTCCCGCTCCGCCGAAAAGTTCATTGACGGGTGGATAGTCCCCGACGCAAGGAATCGCGGAAGTTTTAGGCTGCCTTCCTCTCTTTCCGATGAAAGCACTTCGAGATCTTCCGCCTCCGACAATGCCGGAATTCTATTGCGCCACCATTGCGGGCTGTTTAGTTGAATCGACTGGCACTCTATTTCGTATATTTGGCATGAGCCTTTATATCCCGCCAACTCCACGCTCATTACAACTGCGTTTTTGCCGCCGTATTCCGAATTTGGCGGATAGTTGTCTTCGGTTACAGTGAGCCATGAGTTGTCGCCGTCGGAATGTTCGCTTTCGTACTTTATGGAGACTGACGAAACTTGGAGATCGGGGCGCGGGCCAACTTTCACGCTTTTTACGTTTCCGGATGAAATATCAACCATTTGCGTAGCGAGGTTTCCGCGCGGCAGAACTGACAGTTCCGGAAACCCTGGGGCTGAATAGTCAAAGTAAACGCCCGTGTCGGGCATCCATTTTAAAATGCGCGATACCGCCTCTGCGCACGACAAATCTTTGGCTTCGTCAAGGGGGATATCTGCGGCGGCGACAATGTTGCCAATGGAAAATTCCGCGCCTTTTGAAATGGCATAGTTAAAAATGTCGTAGAGTTGTGTGGCGGCGTCGATTTTGTTGGATTGGGAATCCTGCCCGAGAACGATTTTGCTCCTCACGCAGTCTTCGAGCAATACGGCGCCGGAGCTATTTTGGCGGGCGGCCTTCCACGTTTGTTGATATACTATGCTTTCAAGGTCGAACCACGGCCCTTTCGCGGTCATTGAAACAGAGTCGTCATCGCCGCCGAGAGTTGTGTCGAGCCGCGCAATGCGCCCCCTAAATTTCCGGATTCCGTCCGAGTATATTTCTATTGTTTCGCCGGTCGAAAAAGGCTTTGCGCCTGCGGGATCTGTGAACTTTGCGCGGAATTCGTCGGTGGCCGACTTCTTGCGGATAATTACCGCCTCAGAAAGCGACAGATTTTCAAGTGGAATATCCGCTCCGCTATGCCTGACAATTATTTGCATATCTTACATTCCGGATTTTAGATTTTCAAGCTGCGACGATATTTCCGATATTGTAGATTCAATGCTGGAAATGCTTCTTTCGAGCGAGTCGAGCTGCTTGCGTATTTCTTCGAGAGCCGCGTCCACGGCGTTTTCGATGTCTTCGTTATTCATAGTTTGCCTTTCTTGCCTTAAATTCGTATCTTGAGTTTGTCACGGAGCCGTCCACGGAAATCCGTATTTCCGACAGAACGCATTGCGGAAGAGAAATTTTTTTGTTTTCGCCAGTCTCGAAATTCAGGTCCGCCGGTAGCAGGGCCTGTATTTTTTCCGCATGCGATAGCGCGAATAATTCCGCCGCAGCCGGTGTTTTATGCGCACGCTCAATCTCGAAACTCGCGGTAATTGCGGAGTTCCCGCGGTCGAATACGAGCGCTTTTTCCGCATTGATTGCGGACTCTGTTTTAGTGGAGCGTTTTGTCCTGACGAGGAGGTTTTTCGGCTCCTCCCCTCCGGGATTTAGCGCGGTTTGTGAGACGCTTATTTTCATTGCAGTACCGATTGCACGCGAAAGCGTATTGTGATTTTATCCGATTGCGATTCGCTTTCCTCTTTCCATGGGGAACTTTCGGATAGGGCGATTCTTCCATATCCGCATTCAAGCGGGGCGTTGGCGCCGTGCAGGGCGCGGGAAACGATTTCGCAGGCGGTGAGCAGCGAGGGCGCATTCGGGGCGGCGAACTTAGAGCGGATTGTCTCCACTCTCAATTCAACATCCGAAAACGTCGGGCCTGCGGCGTATTTTGAGGCGGACAGGGGGATTGGCCTGAGCACTTTAATTTCGAGGCCCTCCGCCGAACCTTCCGCGTCGGAGAAATCGTTTTGGACGCGCACGCATGCGAATTTCAAGTCGTTTATACCGCTTAGAACCTCGCATACGGCATTTTGAAGTCTTTCGAGCGTTCCCATATTAAAGCCCCCTTGTAGAACGCCTTGTAGCGATTCGCGCGGCGGCGCCGAAGTGGGCGCCCTTTTTGGGAAGGCCGGTCCTGATGCCTACGAGCGGCTCTCCTATCGGAAGCTCACCTCGCGCAACCCGCGCGAGCGTCTCCCGCGCGATGTCTGCAAGTTTGCATTGGCGCTCGGTTAGCTCCATTTGCGGCAGGCGCGTTTGGAGGGCTTCGGCGGCGAGCCTCAGGGCGCATTCTTTGAGTTCTGGGGGGATTCTCGAATGGTCGGGGTCGATTGAGTTTAGCCCGGACGCGGCGATTTCCGCGCGTATTCGGACAACTATCGAGTCTATAATTTCGGCGGCGGGCTCTCTTCCCGGAGTTTTGAGCGACTGCGCCTTCAATATTTCGAGCTGCGGCTTGTTTAGTACGCATTCGAGGTCGGATGGTGTTATGTTAATCCAGTCCATAAGTACATGAGTGCGGGAGGCGGACTCATCCGTCTCCCGCGATTTTATTACGCTCCTTTCTGGACAGAGAGTTTGCGAACGCCAAGCGAGCTTGTGGCGACTATGCTCGAATAGTGTTCGACTGTGATGTCGGTGTACTTAGCGTGTTCGTCGCAGTAAACCCTGAAAGCGCCGCCTTCTTCCGTTGGCGTATAGAAGCGCTTGAGGTTTGAAGGCTCGTCTTTTGACAGCGAGTTTTGCGCGAAGAACGCGAATACGGAGTCTCCGAGAATTTTGCTTTTTTCGGACGGCGCCGACTGGTATCGGGAGGACAATACCTCGCACGCGTCGAGCATGAATTTGCCCGCAAGTTCCTCTTTCGCCATTGCCGCGCCCTTGAATGCGACCGCGCTGTTTTGCGATTCGAGGGACGTCATGCGCAAGTCCCATGCGCTTTCGCCGAAAAGCAGGCGGTTTGGGCGCACTCCGCTTTCGTCGGCGGCTTGCATTAGCATTTCCCTTATGTCGGCGTCGGGGTTGGACTGGGCATTCCAGGTCTTAGTTTCAGCGGATGCCGCCGCGATTGTGTCTATTGCGGCAACCGCGCGGCGGAGCTCGTTTCTAAGGAGCCTTTGCAGCAGCATCTGGACGTATCTTTCCTGCCAGTCGTCGCCGGCGACTTCGTCGTGGTCAACGCGTATTGTAAGGCCTTTGTTGATTGTCTTTTCGTTTACGGATTCTCCTGAGTAGCTTACGCGCTTAAATTCGGCGCCAATTGCGCGGACGTCGTCGCTTTCAGAATAGAACGCCTGCGCGTTGTCGCTTCTCTTGAATTCAAACCTTCTGCCGACCGCGATGGGAGGGGCGATGAAGTCGAGAATTTTAGCGGTGTTTTCGGGGTCGTTCCATCCGACAGTGAATGCGGTAAGAGCTTCCGAGTAGTTGCCCGCGGAGAATCTGTTTTCGTTTGCGGATATAATTTCTGACATATTTTTGCCTTAGTTTTTGCGCAGAATCATCCACGCTATTTTTGTTTCTGATGCAGTTCCGTTTGCGTCGAGCGTGAATGTGATTCCGTTTTCCGACGCTGCGGCGGACACGGATTTGGCCGAGCCACCGGCGGAGGTGATAGAGGCGAACACGACATCGTCCGAAGTGAGCTCGGCGGATTGTAGCGTTTCTGTCGCAGAAGCGCCGGTCCAAGCGTATATGCCGCACGAGTACACTTGCCATGCGCGCTCTCCGAAGCCCTGAGGGTCAATCTCAACGGGGCAGCCGGAGGCCGCGGAACACAGTGCGACGCCTACTTTGTATGAGCCGTCGGCGGCCACTGGAGAGACTTTTCCGCCGGCGGAGGTATATAGGGAATCGCCCGCAGATACCGAAGCGGCAGTCTTGCAGACGAAGGTGCTTTCGGCGCATCCGGGCAGGGCGACGCTCATAATATCGCCTGCGGAGCCTTCGTCGAGGCAAACGCCAATAGGTTTTTTTGAGGCCGAGGCGACGGAGAACTCTCCCTCGATTTCTCCCGCTGCGACGAGCAGATTTTGCGAGTCGATCGGTTCGGAAGCCTTCATCGTCACCGAGCCCGCGTGCGTGCCTTCGGCTATGTTGCAGAAGGCGTATTTGCCTATTGCCAATCGCCTGAAAGAGCGAAGGGCAAAGGCAATGTTTTCGTTTATTTTCATTTTATTCCTTTTGTTTAGGGGTTGTGAAAACGTATTGTTTCCGTATAGCGGAAAAGCTTTTCAGATATGGCTCTCCGAGTTCCGCCGAGCGTTTTGAGGCAAGCTCGGCAAGTTCTCTGGGGGAGATTTTGCGCGGGCGGGAGTCTTGAGGGGCGGGGGAGTTTGGGCGCGAAGCCTTTGCGAGCCTCATGCGCATCTCGACAACCGCCGCGCGCGACAGATTTTTGAGCTCCTTTGCGGATGCGGCGCATTTTTCGGAGCGCGCCGCCGCCGCATGCGCAGCTGCTGCGGCTTTTTTTATCTCCTTTATCTTTGCACTGCTTCGCGCTTTGGTTGCCGCATCTTCGCGGGACTTAACGATTCTTCCGCTGTCCGGGATATTTGGGTTGTTTGTAAGGCCCGCAGATATGAGTTTTACCGGCCTGAATTTTCCGTCCGGAAGCTTCTCCATCCGCCAGCGCGGCGACATAGATTTAAGCTTGCCTTCGGAGATTTTTCTAAAAGCTTCGTCGGAGTATTTGGCTTCCACGGCGATTCCGTCGCCGAGCCCGAATATGCGCGATATTTTTCCAACCGGAACGGCTTTTGAGCGCGGAGATTCGTCAGGGTGGCCGATAAAAATTGGGATTCCGCAGCCAACGAGAGTTGAAAACCTCGCGGCTCTTTTCATTTTTTCGAGCGATCTTTCATCGACGAGCTGCATTCCGAGTTTATGGGGCCATTCGCCGTAGGGGCTGAGAATCTGAACGATGGATTTTTCAAATTTCATTTTTTTTCGGGTCGTCTTGCGATTGTGTGGCTTGGGTTTCCGAATGGGTTTCAGAGAGTGGAAAAGCGAATTGCCGCGCGAGTTCGAGCGGGTCGGGCTTTAAGCCGATTGCGCAGAGCCTCTCTATGATTTCAAGCTCGTGCTTGCGCTCTTCGTAGTCCGGGAGTTTCAGCCTGAATTTTGCGAGCGGCACGGAATCGCCGTGGGCGAGTTTTATTACGAGGGCGTCGATTTTTCTGTTGAGGGTTTCGGCAATATTGGAGGCGTCGTCCTCCTCTATGAGAGTTTCTTCGTACCATTGCATGCTTGCGCCCACGCTGTCGGTTGCGCTGAATGTGGACAGGTCGCTTCCGCGCCAAAGGGCGCTCATCATTCTGTCAACCCTTTCAATCAGCGCAGGATAGGGGAGCTCTCCGCGGGTTGAAACGTCTATCGCGTCCATTTCCGTTCCTTCCGAAAACACTGCGTGGAATTCCGCCCCGAATTCGCGCACGGCTTCGCATACATTTTCCCATTGTGGGGTTCCGGGGAATGCGTCGGTTTTAGCTTTTATGCCGGGCATTCCGTTGCGTTCGCAGTAGATGAGCCAGTCTTTGAGCGGCAGTTGTTTAAATAGATAGGCGATTGACGATGCGAACATAAGCCCGTCGCCGCAGGCAATCAGCCATTCGTCCGGGTCGAGCTCCCTTCCGTCGGTTAGCTGCCCTTCGCGGTCGAGGATTCTAAGGCGCTTTTGGGTGTTTTCAAAAAGCCACAGGGGATATTGCGTAAAAATGCCTTTGACGGTGCCGTTGTCGTTTTGGAACTCGACTTTATGGACGCTGTATTTCATTCCGACGCAATCCATCATTTGGCTTATTAGCAGGCGGATGCCTCCTTTTTTATCGAGGTCGCCGTATGAGCCCGCTTGGAGTGTCGAGTAAAAATTTTTTAGGGTGCGCTGGTGTTGAACCGCTTTGGGGGAGTCTTCGAGGGGTACGATTTCAAAGTCGAGGCGCGATATTGACTTTTTGCGTTTTAGGTTGAGGCCGCAGATTGCGTCGTCGCGGGCAAGTATTGCCTCAAATATTCTTGCGGCTGCGGCGGGTCGGCCGTTTTCAAAAGCTTCGAGTGCGCGGGACAGCGTCTCCGGGCGGAGGTTTCTTATCGTGTTTATTCGCCGGCCTTCGATGCGCGAATAAGCGTTTGTCGATACGGGTTGCGTGTTCATGAGTTCCACAATATCGCATTTTTGAGAAGATCGCAAATTTACTTTGGGAAGTTTGGATTGGCCCAAAATTTTTGGAATTTTTGAGTGCCTTTAAATATTGCGCGGATAGCGGGTCTGGAATAAATTAAACTGTTTAAAATAATGGGGGTATATATGGCTTGAAGGGAAGTCGGGGTGCGGTATTGTAAGAGAATGAAATATTTCAGTTTACATATGGGAAGGAGAGCGGTTGCCGCGCTATTTTCTATGGCGCTGTGCGGCTGTGTCTATGGGGAAGAGCAGCAGGAAAGCGCGGCTAGCGTTGAAAAAACGGAAAGCTTAAAATACGACTTATCCGATTACAGAAACTTTTTTGGAATATGCTGGTCGAGCGACACAAATTCCGACGTGCTCGACTATGCGCGCCAGATGGGGCATACGCACGTTGTCTACCGCAGTGGAATGGAGAAGCTTCCTCAGGCGAAGGGCATGAGCTTTTTCATTGAGGATCCCGAGTTCGGCGCGCGCCTGCGTATGATGGATTACGACAAGAAATATTCCCAGAAGGAAATAGACGATATACAGTCCCATTACGTGGTGATATACCACGATAAGGAGTTCCCGTACAATATGGCTTCGTCTTGGTTTGTCCCTCCCAACCAGCGTTCGTTGACGCTCGACTTCCAGCAGCAGAAAGTGATAGACGACATTGTCGGGCGAATGATGGCGCGCATAAAGCGCATAAATAAGGTGAATCCCGATTTTAGCTTTGCGGGTTTTACGTGGGACGTCCCCCATCCGAGCGGAAATTTTCGTCTGCCGCCAAAGCCGGAAGTAAAGGACATACACAAGGCGCAGGGCAAGGAGGTTTCGCTCGCGTATTGGACAGGCAAAGACAGCAGCATACCTTTCAAGGGCTGCACCCACGAGTACGAGACATATTCGGAAGGCAAGCTTGCTTATTATAACAAGCTTAGGTCGGAAGGCGCGAAGATTAATCCCAATATAAAGATGATGTCGGAGCCGTACAAGCTTTACGAGGGCTGGATAAAGAAGCTCACTCCTGAACTAGTTGAGAAGATGAAAACGCGCGGCATGGAGGGCTACAAGTTCGACTTTTTGTGGCAGGAAGGCGACGGCGACGCGTTTGTTTCGGACAAGCGCATACAGGAAGGCGGCTACGACCACGCGCACGTTGGCTCTTCGACTCCCAATATATCCGATACTGGCAGAATGCTTGCCGAATCGGTTTCAGCGGCTATAAACGGTTCATGGACGTGCTGGTACGGCAGGGCCGGTGGCACAATAAATTCGCCGAATTATAGATTTATAAGGGAAATTCCCGCGCGGCTAAAACTTTTCAAGGCAATCCCGACATGGGAGAATATGAACAATACTCCCTTATCTGAGCGCAAGTGGGACGCCGAAAAGAAGAGCTATGACAGCCCGACTGCCCACATGGGTGAAGATTGCATATGGGGTAAGCATCCGCGCGACGACAAGATGTTTATAGTATTTCTGTCGGAAAAGGCTAAGGCAAAGATTCCCGAGGGCAAGAGGGCTAAGGCTGTGTATATGGTGGACGGCCTGTTCCGCGAACTTATGGATCTTACTGCCCGCGACCGCGCTGCAAAGATAAAGCCGCGCGTTAGAATGACCAAGAAATCCGTGCAGTTGCTGTCGAACGACTTGATAAACGAAGGCCTTATAGTTCACTTGGAAGACGCCCCAAAGGAAACTGAGGAGCAAAAATAGCGATATTTCTGATAAGAAAAAGCCGCCACAATCTGGCGGCTCTTTTTTTGCGTTTCTTTTCTTTCGAGTAAGTAGCGTATTTTTATAGTGGAAAGAATCAGTTTTTATATATGGATTTAGCGGGAGATTAGAATTTGAAGTGCGTGGAAATGTTTCAAAATCTTAGTGTAGGCATTAGGCTTCAAATAAATTCTACAAAAAGTCCGCTGACTTATAAAAATATTTACGCGCAGAGAAAGTAAATCGGCCTACGGTGAAGGGTTCTAACGTTAGATTGGGGCGAAATATAAAAACGCGCCATTCACATTGTATAATTGGCAAGCTTCAAGGCCAAAAAAAAAGAGAGCCGGGCACGGCTCTCTTTAAACGAATGAAAAATTATCTCTTTCTCGACCTGAAAGCCGCGAAGGCAGCTACCAATGCAAATATTGCGGCAAACGTGGACGGCTCCGGTACTTGAACAAATTGCAGGCCGATTCCGGAAATATTGTTTGATTCGTCGAGAATTGCGACAAGCTCGGCGTCTATGCCCGACTGCGCGCTGATTTTAATTGAATTGATATCGTCTTGCGAGATGCCGGAATTGGGGTCGAAAGTTATGATAGTGTATTTTGAGCCTTCGGATATGCCCCAGCCTAACAAATCGGCGGCGCTTGCGGATATTTCGAGGGTAGCCGATTCGAGAATTGTGAGTGCGCCCGCGAGTTGCAAGAGGTCGGCGCCGTTTTCCGAGAAGTCAACAACTAAGGTGCCTGCGCCCCAAACGAGAGAGTTTGCCGCGAGAGTACCGACTTCGGAATCGAGGCCGATAGCGCTTAGCTTGCCGCCGTTTAGGGATATGTCGCCCGCGCTCTTGCCGTTGAACATTCCGATGTCAATTCGTCCCGAGTCAACTGTCACTTTAGCGATGCCGTCGTTTGAAACATTCTTTGTTGAGTACGATTGGGCTTCATAGAAAGAAGTTGTAGAGCTGCTTGTGATTCTTAGAATTTGCCTCGAATTTTCCGCGCCCGCCATGCGTATATTTAGTTTGCCGGTGTTGTTGTCGGTTGTGAGCAATGCGCCTTTGAATGCGCTTGTTCCGGAATTTGTGAAGGTGAGATATACTGGTGCGGCGTTGTAGGTTTCTTTATTAGTGGTAATGTCTTCAGAGAATTTTTTTGTTATAAAGATTGAACTATCGCCTTCTAATCCTCCGAATGACAAGTTTACGCTGTCGATACATTTAGGATCCCAGATATCTACTACGTTTGCCGCGAGGTTTATAATGCCTGAGCCAAGGCGTACGACGCCTTTTACTGTTGAGCTATAGTTTGAAAATACAAAGTTGGTGTTATTTTTATTTATTAGATCGCCTCCTATTTGCACATTAAGTCCGAAAGCTTCGTTTTCCTGAATTCCTTCTTGTGCGAATCTGAAGTAGTTTGTAATGTCCGAATTGACAATAAAGTCCCCGCCGACATTTACGGTTGAGTTCCCGTATGCGTCGATTCTTGTCCAGATATAGCCTGATTCCGATGGGGATTTTTGCAGATTTATTTCTAAGTTTCCGGAAAGATTTAGGTTTGCGAATGAACCGAGTAAAAGAAGCGCATTGAAATTATCCCATTGGCTCTTGTCGGAGAATACGACATTTTTCATATTGTATGTCATATTGTTTGCCGTTATGGAAGTTCCTCCTGTTATGACTGAGGCGAATTTTTGTCCTGAGGGCGAATTGTAATCGTAGGAAATATCGATATTGTCAGCCGCCGTCGGCTTTTGGTTTGGCGACCACACTCCGTCTTTATCGATTCTTACGATATTTGAATTGTACTCTTTTGAATCGTTAAATTTGCCATTCCAGGAAAGGTCTGCTGCAAAAATGCTATTAGCGGCAACAAAAGTAGTTAAAAGTGCAGGTAATATCTTCATATGCGCATACTATTGTTTTTCATAAGTATAAATATTCACCCATATTTAAGCTTCAATAATAAAAGAATGAAAATTTAGTTAACTGTAAATTAAAAAAGCCGGGACAAAAAAGTCCCGGCCTCTTGTTAAAGTTTGTTTTAGATTATTCTATGTACAAGCCGTCTTTAATTTGCGGCTTTTTATCGAGAGCTTTCCATTTTGCGACGAAGTCTTCGCAATTGGTTGCAAAGAGCGGCGAAATCTCGATATCGAATACGGGCACGCCGTCGGCCGATGTTTCGATATTTTCTCCGGCAGCTTTTAGCCATCTTGCGGCCTGTTTTTTCTGGTCGTTTTTGCAGGTTGCGGGCGAATCGACACCTTCTGCGTTTTTCACTGGCGAGAATTCGTCACCGCGCGCGCCTTCGATAATGACCGGATTTTTAGCCATGGGGAGGGCGTCAAAGACAAACATTTCAAACTTTATTCCGTTTGGCTTGTCGGGTTTTACCTGCGTTCCGGAGTCGTCCACAAATGGGATTTTTTTGTCTGCGCGGTGGAAGGGAAGCTTAGCGCCGCCGGACGAGCCGCCGAGTTTTTCGACGAAGTTGCGGTCGAGTATATGTATTGCGACACTTCCTGCGCGGAATTCGAGCTGGCCGTTTTTATCGAGGCGTTCTTGATATTCTTTGGGGAGGTCGGAGTATTCCACGACGCATGTTTTGCCGTCGAGCAGGCAGAAGTGGCCGACTTTTTCGAGCGGATATGCTTTTGGTATCATTTTTGAGGACATATCCGAGCCGCCCTTTATGTGGAAGCCGAGGAAATATGGGTCGATAATGTTTACGAGGGGGTTGTCAACTTGGAAGTAGCTTATGCAATCGACTCCTCTGCGCTTGAGTTCGTCGACAGCGCCGCTTCTGCACATTCCGCGAAGACAGCCGCCGTGTCCGTCGGGGGTCATGGCGATTTTACCCTTTTGTTCGAGTATTATCTTGCCGTTTTTGTCCACGGCGGGCATGAGGCCCTGTTTAAAGAATATTACGTCATTTTTATCGAGGCCGAAGAAGTTGTTTTCTTCAAAGAAGGCGCGTGTTGCGTCGTTGTTGATATGGCTTGTCATAATAAGCCACGGAATTTTTACTCCGTATTTGCGCTGGGCTGAAAGGATTTTTTCCGCGAAGATTTGGAAGAGGCTTTTTTGCTTTACAGGGGAGACTTTATAAAGTCCCTTGGGTGCGTTAAACCCGAGCCTCGTGCCCTGTCCGCCGGCAACGACAAACGCTGCGAGCCTTCCAGCGCGGATAGCGGCCTCTCCTATTTCCTTAGCCTCTTTCCATACTGGGTCGGACGCCTTGTCTTCCGGCAGGGGAGTGAAGGGTGCCGGAGACAACTTTGCGAAGTCTATACCAGATTCCGCTGTTTGCGTTTTGAAGACAAGTTCGTCAAGCAGAGTGTTGAGCTCGCCGAGATCGACCTGTTCGAGTTGCGCGAGCAAACTTTTCTTTTCTTCGTCCGAGAGGGAATCGAAGAATTTAAATACTTGGCTTTGGCCTGCGTTGGAAAATTTTTCCTGAATAGTCATATTTTAGTCCTTTGGAAAGCCGTTGGGATTGTTTTTATGCCAGCGCCATGCGGTTTCGATGATTTCGCGCACGTCGTTGAACTTTATTTTCCAGTTTAGTTCCGTCTTGGCTTTTTGTGAGTTTGCGTATAGGGCGTCGGGGTCGCCTTCGCGGCGCGCGCCGTACACGACAGGGACTTTCAAGCCCGTCACTTCTTCGACTCCCTTGATAATTTCCTTTACCGAGTTTGGGGTGCCGGTTCCGAGGTTGTAGAACGAGCACGAAGAGGGAATTTCGAGATTTTTGAAAGCGGCGATGTGCGCGCGGCAGAGGTCGTCAACATGAATGTAGTCGCGCAGGCATGTGCCGTCGGGTGTGTTGTAGTCTTGTCCGAACACGTTAATGGACGGAATCTTGCCCATTGCGGCGAATATAGTGAGGGGAATTAGGTGTGTTTCCGGGGTGTGGTCTTCGCCGATGGTTCCGTCTTCGGCGGCGCCGGAGGCGTTGAAGTATCTGAGCGCTACAAAGCTCAACCCATAGGCTCTTGCGCACGCTTTCAAGAAGTTTTCGACGTCGAGTTTTGTCTGTCCGTATGGATTGATTGGCAGCTGCGGGTGGTCTTCCGTGAGCGGGAGTTTTTTTGGAACTCCGTATGTGGCGCATGTGGAAGAGAACACGAATTTTTTGACGTTGTGGGCGATCATTGTTTCGATGAGGTTGATGACGCCCGCGAGGTTGTTGTGGTAGTATTTTATGGGGTTCTTAACCGACTCCCCAACATTGATGAAAGCGGCAAAGTGCATGACGATGTCGATTTTTTCGGCATCGAGTATTTTGCCGACAAATTCTTTGTCTTCGAGGTTGCCCTTATAGAACTTTACGCCCTCTTTTAATGCGGCTCTGTGTCCGTATACGAGGTTGTCGAGCACGATTGGGTTGTGCCCGGCTTCAATTAGCTGTCTTACGCAATGGCTGCCGATGTAGCCTGCTCCGCCGATGACGAGTACATTCATATTTACGATTATGGTTTAAAGTTAAAGGTTTTGCCGGTTTTACTGGACGATTTTTGCGCCGTCGCCCGAGGCGCATGTAAATATCATTGGCTGTTTGCCAAATTTCTTGGCGTAGATTTGCGACACTTCGTTTGCCTGTGTCTGGCTGAAAGTGTCGTCTGTGAACGCCATGACTGCTCCGCCGAAGCCGCCGCCTGTGAGCCTTGCGCCATATACGCCCTCAATGCCTGATACCGTATCGACGAGGAAGTCGAGTTCTTCGCAGGAGTTTTCAAAGAGCGTCTTAGAGCTTTCGTGAGAGGCGTTGAGGAGCTTTCCGACGCCCGTGATGTCGCCGCGTAGAAGCAGGTCTTTGGCTTTTAGCACTCTTTCGTTTTCCTCGATGACGTGCTTTGCGCGGTTATAGACTTTCTGAGTCATTTTCGACTTAGCCGCTTCGAGGTCGGAGATTGTGAAGTGGCGAAGCAACCGCATTTTTCCGCCCTCGGACAGAATTTTTGCGGCTTCCATGCATTCTGCATGCCTTTCGGCATAGAGGCCGTCAACGAGTGCATGCTTTTTCGTGGAGTTGAACAGCCAGAATCTGCATTTGTGCGGAAGCGGGAAGTTTGAGAATTCCTCCGTAAGGCAGTCGATGAACACGAGAGAGTCGGCTTTACCGTAGCCTGAGACGCCTTGGTCGAGTATTCCGCAGGGCATGCCGACAAACAGGTTTTCGCTTTGCCTGCCTATGCGCACGAGAGTTTTTTTGTCGACGTCAAATCCGTAGAGGGCTGACATGGCGTATCCGCTAGAAAGCTCGATGGCGGCGGAGGAGCTGAGGCCGGCGCCCGGGGGAACGGAGCTCATGTCGAGCATGTCGAAGCCCGAGTTTGCGGTCATGCCCGCTTCGAGCAGGTATTTAAATACGCCGAGAGGGTAGTTTACCCAGTTGTGTTCTTTATTTTGTTTTTTAATGTCGTTGATATCGACGTAAACTTTTTCGCCTGTTCTGATGCTTGCGAAGCAAAGTTTGTCGTCGTCGCGCTTGGCGAGGGCTGCCATTACGATTTTATCGATGGCAACCCCCATAGTAAAGCCGCCGTTGTAGTCGGTATGGTTGCCGATAAATTCGATTCTTCCGGGGGCTTGTGCGAAAACTTCGGCGGGTTTGCCGTATATTTTTTCAAAATAGGAGGCGAGTGTGGATTTCATATTTTTTATGATTTAGCATTCAGGTGACGCCGGATATTATATACCGACGAAGTTTTATTTTACGAGCCTTATACGACTGAAAGAAATTTCTGTAAAGCTTTTTGTAATGGAAGGCTGAGGGGGAGATTCGCGGGTATGCGGAACAGAGGCTATCATACGGGGGGCGGATATTGCCTATGCTTTCTTTTAAGCAAAAAAATTAAAAGTATGAATAGCTTTATTCGGTTGATACAGAAAAAGCAAAAAATAAAAAATATAGTTATAACTTAATTATTTAGTCTTGGAAAAATTGTTAAGGGGCGCTTTTGCGGGTGTAGTATTGGCGGCGTAGGTTGCACGGTGGGGGTATAATGTAGTTTGCGGGTAGAGCGGCGGTGTAGGTTGAGTACGGGAGCGCCGTTTTTATTCGCGTCAAATGAGAATGGCGAGCGCGCCCATAAATATGAGGGAGCATCCGGCTATAACTTTGAGGGAAGGCTGTTCGCCGAGGATAATGAACGCCAGAACGACAGTAAAAACGACGCTTAACTTATCAACCGGCGCGACTTTTGAGGCGTCGGAGATTTTGAGCGCCTTAAAGTAGAAAAGCCAGGAAAGTCCGGTAGTGCAGCCGCTGAGAATGAGGAATAGAAGCGAGCTTGCTGATATGCGCTTAATCTGCGATAAATCCGAGAACGCCAAAGCCGCGAACCAAGTTATTATAAGTATTACAGTAGTCCTTACAGCGGTTGCTAGGTTGGAGTTTATGGAGGAAACTCCGACTTTGGCGAATATTGCGGTAAGGGCGGCGAAGAATGCCGATAGAAGCGCATAAGTCTGCCACATAAAGAATGCGAATGGTTTTGTGTGGTTTTAAATTGCCTTTATTATAAAATGAGAGAGCCGGCCGCAATAAAAGCCATACCCGCGAAAGCTCCGATAATCCCGTAGTGCTCCTGCCCGTATTCTTTTGCCATGGGTAGGAGCTCGTCGAGCGAAATAAAGACCATAATTCCGGCGGTGAGGGCAAGTATTGCGCCTATGAAAGGCTGCGTGATAAATGGCGCGAAGACGAGGTACGCGGCGAGTGCGCCTGCGGGTTCGGCGAGGCCGGAAAGCGAGGCAATCCAGAAGGCGCGTTTTTTATTTCCGGTGGAGTTATAGATGGGGAGTGCCACGGAAATTCCCTCCGGAATATTGTGCAGAATGATGGCAAGTGCGATTGCGGCGCCCATTTTTACGTTTTCGAGAGTTGTGACGAAAACCGAGAGCCCCTCAGGGAAATTGTGAATACTGATTGCGATTGCAGTCATGAGGGCCGCATGTTTTGCCTTTGTTTTTTGCGGGCATTGCGGAGCGGCGCCGATTTTTTCGGATTCGACATGGGCGGGCACGAAGTAGTCGATTACAGCCGCTGCGATTACGCCGACAAAAAACATCGCGTATGCGAGTGCGGTTCCTGCCTTGCCTTTTAAAAAGCCTTCGCCGCCGGATATAAAATCGACGGACATAGGCATAATATCCATAAAGGAAATGTAAATCATAACGCCCGCGGAGAAACTCATTCCGAGCGCGAGTACGCGGAAGTCGTTTTTTCGCATAAAGAAAGTTAGCGCGGCGCCTATTGCGGTGGATGCGCCTGCGATAAAGGTAAGGGCGAGTGGTATAATTGCGGAATTTTCCATTATTTTTTCAATAAAATGTGTTGACAGGGCGAGTCAAGAATATAGCAATAACGATAATGATTATTATTAAGCTAAAAGAATCCCGCAGGAGTTTGGGGAGCGGAAACGCTGACAAAAATGGAACCGAGGCCTGCAAGAGGATGTCGAAGCAGAGGAAAAAAATACTCGACCTCGTGAAATCGGGACGGTTGGGGCATCCGACGGCGGCCGAGGTGTACGATGAAGTGCGCAAGAGTATGCCGAATATAAGCTTGGGTACAGTGTACAGGAATTTAAATATGCTTGCGGACGACGGTGACATATCCCGGGTGGATTTGGGGGACGGCTGCGTATCGCGGTTTGACTGCGAAACATCGGAGCATTCTCATTTTGTATGCAGGCGTTGCGGCGGCATATACGACGCCCCAATCGGGAGCATAGAGCGCGAGAAGCTGCTGTCCGCATTTGGTGGGGGTTTCGAGGCCGACTGGGCCAACATAGCTTTTACGGGGTATTGCCCGAAGTGCGTAGAAAAAATGGAACTCGAAAACAAGGAGAAATAATAATGAAATCGTTAAAAGGAACAAAAACTGAAAAGAATCTAATGGCCGCATTTGTCGGGGAATCGGCGGCGCGGAATAAATACACGTTTTTTGCGAGCGTGGCTAAGAAGGAGGGGTACGAGCAGATATCTGCGATATTCCAGGAGACAGCCGACAACGAAAAGGAGCATGCGAAACGCTTCTACAAGTTTCTGGGAGACGCGACTGTCGCAGTGGATTCCGTATATTCGAGCGGCCTTGCCGACACCGCGGCGTGCCTAAAAATGGCGGCGGCCGGCGAACATGAGGAATGGACCGAGATATACGCCAAGGGCGCGAAGGAGGCTGAAGAGGAAGGTTTTGCCGAGATAGCCGCAGTATTTAGGAATATAGCGGCGGTTGAGAAGCACCATGAGGAGCGCTACTTGAAGCTTGCGCAGAACATAGCCGACGGGAGCGTATTTAAGAAGGACGCACCCATAGCTTGGAAGTGCAGAAATTGCGGCTACGTGTATGTAGGCTCTCAGGCGCCTGAGAAATGCCCGGCATGCGCGCATCCGAAAGCGTATTTTGAGGTGCTTGCCGACAATTTCTAAGATTTTGGGGAATTTGCAGGGAATATTGAAATAGGTGCGGCATTAGCGGCGAAAGCAGCCAGTGGCGCGCTTGATTTCAAAGTTTAAGAAGTAATATGCAAAGAGCCGCGCGGAAAATTCCGCGCGGTTTTTTTACGGGGTGGATGGATTTTTAGAATTCGAGTTTTTTGGATAAGATACTTAAAATATCGCAAAATTGCGGCATAAAAAACCCGCCAAAGAATTGATTCAATGGCGGGTCTAAAAAGAGTTAAGCGTCAATGCTCATTTAATGCGGTTTGCAAAAAATGTGCGGATTGCGCTTACGCCGCTATTCGGCAATTTCTATATTTGCCTCGAAAGATTTTATTTCAATTTCAATGCGGTTTGCCATATCGGAAGCGGCGGATTCGTCGATGCCCTTATTGAGGAGCTCCGTATAGAAGAAATCTTTTAGGAGGTTTGCGACGTTTGAGTCGTCCGCGAGTTTTCCGAAAATTTCGGCGATAAGTTTTTCAAAGCAGTTTCCGCCCTGGCAGCCGCACGATTTTTGGGGATCGTTTTTGCAATCGCAAGCCTTTTTGGGGTCGTTTTTGCATGCGCTCGCTTTTGAGGGCTTTTGAGCCGGTTTTGACGCCTTGGGAGCGGGTTTTTTAGGAGCTGCTTTTGGGGCGGGTTTAGCGGGAGCCTTTTGGGCCGGAGCTTTCTGGGCCGGCTTAGCGGGAGCCTTTTTAGCTGCGTTTTTTGCTGGTTTGGCGGCCGGAGCTTTCTTCGGCGCTGTTTTTTTTGCGTTTGTTTTAGCCATAATTTTTTGATAGATAAAGTAATCGAAAGTAAGAATAGGGGCTAAGAGATAGTATTGATTATATTTAAAAAATTTTTTTATCAAGTATTTTTTTAAAGGGAGGGCGATAAATTAGCTGCAAATATGGGTTGCCATTTTCCGTCAAAAGGGCTTTAAATGCGACGATTATGAAAATTCCGCTGTTAGATCTAAAAAAACAGTACGCGTTAGTTCGCGAAGAAACAGAGAAATCGATACGCGACGTATTGGAGAGCCAATACTTTATAGGCGGCAAATACGTGACCGAATTTGAGGAGGCTGTGGCAGAGTATTCCGGCGTGAAGCATGCAGTGGGGGTATCGAGCGGCACGGACGCGCTGTTGGTGTCGTTGATGGCGCTTGGAATATACCGCTCGCCGCTCGACGAAGGCAAGGCCGACGAGGTTATAGTTCCGGCGTACACTTTCTTTGCGACGGCCGGATCGGTTTGGCGCGCCGGGGCGAGGCCCGTATTTGCGGATATAAATCCGAAAACCTACAATATAGATCCCGACAGCGTGCTCGAAAAGATAACGCCGCGGACCCGTGCGATAATCCCCGTGCATTTGTACGGGCAGTGCGCCGAGATGGAAAGGATACGCGAGATAGCCAAATCGAGGTCGTTAGCTGTGATAGAGGACGGGGCGCAGGCGATAGGAGCGTCGCGCGACGGCGTTAAAGTCGGCAATTTTGGTGACACTGCGTGTTTGAGCTTTTTCCCGTCGAAGAATTTGGGCGGGCTTGGCGACGGCGGAATGGTTTTGACAAACAGCGACTCCCTTGCGGGCGGAGTGCGCGAGCTGCGCAACCACGGAATGGAACCGAAATATTACCACAAGAGAGTCGGCGGTAATTTCAGGCTCGACGCATTGCAGGCGGCGGGGTTGTTGGCTAAGATACCGCATTTGGACAAGTGGGGCGATATGCGCCGCGCGAATGCCGCCTTCTATAACGAAGCCTTTTCCGGTAGCGGGACTGTTGTTATTCCGTACATAGATCCGCGCAACCATTCGATATACAACCAATACATAATATCCGTAAACAACCGCGACGAGGTTCTTGCGCATTTGCGCGAGAAGCAGATAGGCTGCGAGATATATTATCCATTGCCGCTGCATGTGCAGGAGTGCTTCAAGGCATTGGGATATTCCGAAGGGGATTTCCCGAACAGCGAATACGCCGCGAAGCACACGATAGCATTGCCGATATATCCAGAGCTTGAAAAAGACGAGCTTGAATATATAGCGGGATCCGTATTGGAAGCTGCCAAGTAGTGTAGCCCGTGCGCCGCAGCTTTGCTTTTAAAGTGCGGCGCGGGTGAGGTAGCGCGGGGTGGCGTTGCTGCAAACGGAGTACGGCCCTTGCGGAACGGTTCGTTTGAGCCTTGCTGTGTTGTCTATTAACGGCGCGAGGGGGGGATAAATCCTTTTTGGGCGGCGTTTGGCGGGTTTTATATTGCGCTGATGCATGCCGGCAAAAACGTTTGACGAGCTTGCGGGAAGTCGTTTAACATATGGGAAAGCAATAATAAAAAAACGGTACTGCATGTTAAAGATATTTTATACGATATTGGAAGTTGCGTATGTGGCGTTGCCGCTTTTTGTTGCGGCGATTTTTCTATTGCGCAGATCTGAGACATACAATGATAACTACCAGACGTCCAAGTTCAAGGCTTGGGGCGTATCGCTTGGCGGCTACAAGATTTTTTATAGGGTAATAGGGTTGATATGTCTGTGCCTTGCGGGGCTTGCCGTGTACAAGAATTACATAGAAGAACCCGACGACGAACTTAGCGACGCCCGAAAATTCTGGGAGGACGTGAATAAGAGAAAAGACTTGCCCTTGCAGGGGGCGATGTTGCTTGGGGCGGCGATAGCGATACCCGCGCGTATGGGGTCAACGAGATTTCCCGGAAAGCCGCTTGCGCTTCTTGGGGGGAAAGCCGTTCTGGAGCGAGTGTACGAGAGCTGCGTAAAAAGCGAACTTGCGGAGAAGGTAGTGATATTGACGGACAGCATAGAGATAATGGAATTTTCCGACAAGATAGGCGCGCCCGCAATAATGACGTCTGAGAAGTGCCGTTCCGGTACTGAGCGCATAATAGAGGCCTTTGGCGAGATAAATGCGGATTTTGTCGTGAATGTGCAGGGCGACGAACCGTTCATATCGTCGAAGCTAATAGACGCGGTGATAGAGGCCCATTCTTCGAGGGGATCGGATTTAGTGACTGCGGCGTCCAAGATAACCGACGCTGAAATGCTGTCGAATCCGAATGTTGTGAAGGTGCTGAGGGACAACAGCGGCGCCGGTATGTATTTTAGCCGCAGTCCGCTGCCGTACAATAGGGGCGAGCCGGACGTTGCAAAATGGTTGGATAGGTGCGATTATTGGCGGCACATAGGGATATACGGGTATTCGGAGAAGTCGCTTGTAAGGTACGATTCGCTTCCGGTGTCGAAGCTTGAGCAGTGCGAGATGCTTGAGCAGCTTAGGTTTATAGCCGCGGGCTGGAAGTTTGACATTGTCGAGACGCAATACGAGTCGATAGGCATAGACACTCCCGACGATCTTGAAGCTGCCGAGGAATTTTTGAGAAAGCGCAATTCATGAATGACGGTGAAATAATATCGCTTGCGCGCGAGGTATTAAAATGCGAGGCCAATTCGATATTGGCGACGGTTGACAGGCTCGACGCGAATTTTGCGAAGGCCGTAAACGCGATACTATCGCACAAGGGTAAATTGTTGGTATGCGGCTTGGGCAAGTCTGGGCTAGTGGCGCAGAAGATAGCGGCGACACTTTCGAGCACGGGTACGCCGGCGGTTTTTCTGCATGCTTGCGACGCCGTACACGGAGATCTTGGAGTGTACGAGCCCGGGGATCCGACGATATTGATATCAAATAGCGGCGCGACTGTCGAGTGCGTGAGGCTGATACCGATATTGAAGAAGTTCAAGTCAACGATAATAGCGCTGATAGGCAATATAGATTCGCCGATGGGCAGGTCGAGCGACATAATACTCGACGCCTCATCGCACGGCGAGGCGGATCCGCTTGGGATAGTGCCGACTAACTCTACGACTTTGGCGATGGCTATGGGCGACGTTCTTGCGTGCGCGCTGATGAAGGCGCGCAAATTTTCGAAAGAGGACTTTGCGAAGTTTCATCCAGCCGGCCAGCTTGGCAGAAATTTATTGTTGGACGTAGCCGACGTGATGACGCCTGCAAGCGATTGCGCGACAGTTTCAAAGGACGACAGCGTCCGCAAGATAGTGATAGAGATGACCCGCAAGCCGCTCGGGGCTGCTTGCGCAGTTTCGGCCGACGGAAAGCTTGAGGGCTTGGTCACCGACGGCGACGTGCGCAGAATGCTGCAAAAAACGTTCGATTTAGACTCGATGAAATGTTCCGACATAATGACAAAAACGCCCGTATGCGCGGGTGTTGACGCATCATTGGGGCAGGCAGTAAAACTAATGGAGGCGCGCAAGTCGAAGTTGTCGGTATTGCCGGTGGTTGACGGCGACGGTGTTTTCAAGGGGCTTGTGAGGCTGCACGACATATATCAGGCGCAATAATTGGGCGCACGCATGGGAATGAATATAAAAGACGCGTTAAAATTTATGTGTAAATACGTCCGGCATCCCGCGAGGATAGGCGCGGTATGCCCGAGTTCGAGCTTTCTTGCGCGGCGCATGGCGGCGGCAGTCGGCAGTGTTGGCGAAGGCGATGTAATAGTGGAGCTTGGGGCCGGAACGGGTGCTGTGACGTCCAAACTGTGCCCGCTTGCGGCAGGCGGGGGCGCGAAGCTTTATTGCGTGGAATTTGACGGGGCTCTTTCGAGGATATTGGAGGATAGGTTTCCCGAGGCGGTTGTTGTGAACGACAGTGCCGAAAATATAGAAAAAATACTTGCCGGCGAGGATTCCAAAAGAGTGAAGGCGATAGTTTCGTGCCTTCCATTGGTGAGTCTTCCGGGAAAGGTTGTATCGGCAATACTAAATGCCTCTGAAA
>ENA-OROD01000265-OROD01000265.1-human-gut-metagenome-genome-assembly--contig:-NODE-265-length-53160-cov-6.245457_pt1 | contig 53160 bp, 51 predicted proteins | sample MGYA00242123_ERZ509038 | MGnify/ENA primary metagenome ERZ509038 (study PRJEB26280, sample SAMEA2338719) | human gut metagenome | biome: human gut; feature: human-associated habitat; material: faeces... | reverse complement strand
TGGAACTGGATGGCATCACGGACAGCATCACGCTGGACACCCCGCTCATGGAAGCCTACAACGGCGCAATCAGCATGAACGGCAACATGAGCGGGGATTTTCCATCGCTGGCTCCCGGCGCAAATGCGGTTAGCTGGACGGGTAACGTGACGAAGGTGGTTATTCAGCCGAATTGGAGATATTTATAACTCCGTTCGCCTTTTGCTGAGTGCAATGATGTGATATAATGCGATTTGAGCAAGTACAGCATAGCTGAAGGCGAATTGCAGGCAGAAGTGGTTGTTTCCAAAATGGAATAGTCACTCCGCGAGGTGCTATATGCCGGCACTGATCTGCGATGATATAATCAGTTTTGAATCAGCGGCGAGATCCGTGGACCGCAGTCGGTGAAAGGAGAACCCGATGGCAAAGAAAAAAGAAGAAATCACGATTCGATCCAGCACTGCCGAATATCTGACCTATATTGCTTCCGTGGGAGATGTTGAAACCAGCTTTGAAATGCGGTATGAGGACGAGAATATTTGGCTGACCCAAAAGCTGACGGCGGTATTGTACGATGTGGATGTCCGCACTGTTAATTACCATATCAAAAAGATCTTTGCGGACAGCGAATTGCAGGAGGATTCAGTTATCCGAAAATTTCGGATAACTGCCGCAGATGGAAAAAGCTACAGCACAAATCACTACTCCCTGGAGATGATCATTGCCGTAGGCTTTAAGGTCAATTCCGAGCGTGCAGTACAGTTCCGTAAATGGGTGAAGCAGCTGAACCGTATGGTTACGGCATACCTGGATTTTGCTGAAAACATGACATTACGGCATATTCCTCTTACGATGCAGGACTGGGAAAAAAGGCTCAATAGCTTCATTGAAATGTTTGATTACGGTATTTTACAGGATGCAGGTAAGGTGACAGCTGAAATTGCAAAGCTTCATGCGGAGACAGAATTTGAAAAATATCGTATCATTCAGGACAGATTGTTCATGTCTGATTTTGATAAGTATATGCTAGAATTAGAGGAAAACACAAAGAAATAATGGGCTGATTACAGATTGAAACGGTGAAATCAGGCAACTCAACGTTGTCGAGTGTATGGGTTCATTAGAGACAAGTACCGGCATGATATGAGGAGATAAGGGCAGATAGCCGGAATGCTCCCGAAAAGGAAATAGCGATTGAAGAGGCATTGAAGTATTTTCGATGATTCCAAGTGAATCATAGGCTAATTTGGTTTATTGGAAGGAGAGAATTCAGCTAACGGTATTGAGCCTTCGGACATTGGGAATAAAACCTGATGTTCGTAGGCTTTTTGTTTACAGAAAAATTTTTCGCAGATATAATAAACATAACATATAGTTGTCGTGTTGAATCAGGTATGATATGTATGGAGGGTTGCTATGAAAAAAATATTGTTGGCGTTGGCATCGTTGATACTAGTATGTAGTATAACAGCTTGTGACAAACAGGCTGATAGCAGTACAGTAGAGGAAGGTAGTGTAAAAACAGACATATCTAATAATGAAATAGCAGTTAGAATGGATGCTTTTTCGATAGATGGATTTGAAATGGGCTTACCCTGTACAATAGGTGATTTCATAGAGAATTTTGAATTAGAATATAGTTTTCCTATGTCTGATTTGCCTAATACAATTTGTTGTTCCTATTTAATTGACGGAGAGCCGGCGGGAGTTATCTTTGTTTATTGTGAAGAAGGAAAGGTGCATGATACGGATTATATTTATGCAATAAATGTAGATGAATATTCTATGGCAAAGGAACAATCATTTTCTGTTGACATATCTGGGGTAACTGAAGATATGACTAGAGAGCAAATTCAGGAAATGTGGGGAGAACCAAGCTTCAGTGGAAATAGGTCAATTATTTATTGTGATGGGGAATATGAAGATTCCTATTATATCGATAAAATAATTTTTGGCTTTGAAGACACTTCTGAAAAAATAAGTGAAATTTCATTTTTTGTAAATCTGGATAGAATAGAAGAACTGAAGGATAAGTAAAATGGTAGAAATCGATTTAGAAGATCCATATACAAAGGAACAATTTGATAAGTATATGCTGGAATTAGAGGAAAACGCAAAGAAATGATGAATAGTTCCAAGTCGAGACTATAATATAGATGTCAGACTGAACAGATTTGTTTTGATGACAAGAAGATATACTTAGTCGGATAGAATGGAAATACAACAGAGGACAGAGAAGAACTGGAACTGAATCCGGTGACAGGAATGCGGGCTTATGGCACACATAATCAGACGACAGAAAATGCTGTGCACTCCGGAAGATGAGAATATATCCATGATACATAATGTGTCATCTTAGAATACTTAAAATGCTATACTCGTGTTTCATTACAAAATAATTCACAAAATGATTGCAAATGTATACAAATGATTGCAAATGCTTGCAATTGAAAGCAGAAGAAAATATAATAAAGAAAAAGGAGGCGATACTATGGCAAATACATCCGCTGTTTATGCAAGAATAGATACCAATCTTAAGGAGAACGCTGAAAGCATTCTTTCTCAGCTTGGCATTTCTCCATCTAGTGCAATTCAGATGCTTTATAGCCAGATTGTACTGAAGAAGGGCATGCCATTTGAATTAAAACTTCCTTCTTCTAAACCATTGGCTGTTGGAGCAATGACCAGAGAACAGCTTGATTCAGAACTCCGGAAAGGCGTTGATTCCATCAAAGCAGGAGAGGTATATTCTGCAGATGAAGTTGATGCGGCTCTGGCAAAGGAGTTTGGTATATGACAGATAACTATAAGGTCGGCTATTCGGTAGATGCATTTGGCGATTTACGAGAAATCTATGCGTACATTGCCGATGGACTTCATGTTCCGGAGACGGCTGCAGCTCAGCTGGGACGTATCCGAAAGGAGGTCCGTGCATTAGATTTTATGCCCGCTCGCTATGCGTTAGTCAGCTGGGAACCTTGGCACTCGATGAAAATGCATCAGCTTCCAGTCGATAGCTTTATGGTGTATTATCTTATAAATGACGAGGAGAGATTGGTTACTGTGGCTCGAATCTTCTATGGTGGTCGTGATATTGAAGGAATCATAAATTCAAATAATTAACAGTAAATGGAGCTTTTGTGCGAGAAACAGGAGCCCCATGCCCTTATTCTTAACATATTCCCCCTTATTTTGTTAATTTATCTTGGTGGATATCCTAACCGTATTCACTTAAAATATGTTAAAAATAGTTGCAAAGGTGGGAGATTTATGCGAAAGACATATTTGGATAATGTGCGTTGGATGACCGTAGTGCTTGTGGTGATTTATCATGTGGTTTTTATGTTTAATGGGGTGAGCACTGCCGGAGTGATCGGACCGTTCCGGGATTTTCAGCCACAGGATACATATCAGTACATTGTATATCCGTGGTTTATGCTGTTATTGTTCACGGTATCCGGAATGGCAGCTCGGTTTGAATTAAATGGAAAATCCGGGAAACAGTTTATAAAGGATCGGACAAGGAAATTACTGGTTCCTTCTACCATTGGTCTGCTGATCTGGGGCTGGATCCTGGGTTACTATAATATGTCTATAGCGGGTGCGATAGACCAGATGACGGCAGTGCCGAAACCAATCCTGTATATAATCATGTGCATTAGTGGTATCGGTCCGCTTTGGTACATACAGGAGCTTTGGATATTCAGTATTTTTCTGGTCGTTATTCGAAAACTTGAAAAGGATAGATTATATAGACTGGGAGGCAGGACTAATATAGTAGTTTTATGTCTGTTAGCAGTGGTGATCTATGGGGCGGCACAGATTCTGAATATGCCGGTTGTTATTTGCTATCGTTTCGGAATCTATGGAGCCGGTTTTCTGATTGGCTATTTTATATTGTCTCACGATGAAGTGATGGACAGAATGGGGAAATATTGGATCCTTTTTACGGTACTGGGAGTCATTTCAGGCGTTGCTTTCGTTGTGATGTATAGTGGACAGCCGTATCCGGAGCATTCTGTCCTGGATACATGGATGTGTAATCTTTATGCCTGGTTTGGAACCTTGGGTGTCTTAGCCTTTATGAAGAAATGGGGGAATTTTGAAAATCGTTTTTCTAAATGGATGTCAAAAAAATCCTGGGGCTTATATATCTTTCATTACATGTTTATTGCGGCAGCGGCCTGGTATTTAACACCTCTGTTAGGAGATACTTCTCCGTTATTAGTATATATTCTGGTCGCAATTGCCGGATTTGGAGGCTCGTATATTCTATATGAGCTGGTAAGCCGGATTCCGGTTATCAGGTGGTGCGTGCTTGGAATGAGAAAATGCAGGTGAGATGCCAAACAGTGAGTATAGATAGTAAAGTTTTTTGTTGAATGACAGGTGGAATAATGATAAGATTTATATAAGACAGCGAGATATACGGCTTGAATGGAACATGTTTTTTCTAAGAATTTAGAGGTTGAGAACAGGAGGTAGTAGGATGGGTGAAATTATATTAAACAGACTTCCACGGACATTGGAGGAATTAAAAGAGATGCCTCAGGCAGGTCTGACCAGACCGGAGGAGGTAGCAGCGCTGACTGTAGCAGCATTGGCACTGTACCCTGAAAATCCGGCCGAGACAGAAAAAATGTTGGATTTTCTGCGTGGTCCCAGACCGTTAAACGGAATTGACAAGCAGTTTATAAGGGACAGATTTCGCGGGAAGGAATATCTGATGCGTTCTTATTTCTCGGGAGCTTTTCCGGAGAATAATTACACACCGGAGCAACCATATCGGATTGTAATATCTGAAAATCCATATAGTCGGAGTCAGATTGGAGAGGGGTATCTGACCTTGTATGTGTTGTGTAACGGAGCAGACAGTCCCAGACCGTTAAAGCTTCGGAACAAACCGTCTACAGGACAGTGGTTTTTATGGGAACAGCAGTTGCTCACCGGTATCAGAATTCCGGTGGAAGCTGATCCTTGGGCATAAGAGACAGGGTAGGTGAAATGGCTATGAGGCGGTATTAGTTCGCCGGATAGCCGGTAGGGGGAGACACGTATGAAAGCAACGCTTGTTTTAAGTAGGACTGAAATAAAGGAGAAAAGCGGATGCCCAAAGTATTAATTATGTGTGGGAAAATATGCAGTGGAAAGTCTACGTATGCGGAAAAACTGAAGCTTGAAAATAAAGCAGTCATTTTGTCTGTAGATGAGCTTACCCTTGCACTTTTTGAAAATCAGGCAGGAGAAAAACTTGATTTTTATGTTGAAAAACTGAAAGAATATTTTTTTAAAAAGTCGTTAGATATAGTTGAAGCAGGTGCGGATGTTATATTGGATTGGGGATTTTGGACTAAAAAAGAAAGAGATTATGCAAGAGAGTTTTATGATTCGAGAAATATAAGTTATCAGTTTTATTATATGAATGTTGGAATTGATGAATGGAAAAAACGGATATTGAAAAGAAATCAGGAAATAAAAAGAGAACAGCTGGAGGCATATCCAATAGATAAAGGATTGTTGTCTAAGGTAGAGAAGATGTTTGAAGAACCGGACAGGAAAGAGTTAAAAGATATGATTATCATAGAATAAAAGAATAGACCGGATACTTGCTTTTTGTCTGACTTTCTATTATTATAGTGAAAGAGCGTAATGAATCGAGATTATACGATAGGGAGGAGCAATATGGCAAAGTCATCCAATCAGAAATTGAAGCTGGTCTACCTTATGAAAATACTGTTAGAGAAAACTGATGAGACACATAATATTACAATGTCGGAAATCATAGATGCATTGCAGGCATATGGTATCGGTGCAGAGCGGAAAAGTCTTTATGATGATCTGGAGACGCTTCGGGTGTATGGGATGGATATTATAGGTACGCAGGAAGACAGAAAGTATTATTATCATGTCGGCAACCGGCAGTTTGAGCTGGCAGAGCTGAAATTACTTGTGGATTCCGTACAGTCGGCAAAGTTTATTACCGAGGGGAAATCCAATGAATTGATCAAGAAGATTGAGGGACTGGCCAGTCAGTATGAGGCATCACAGCTTCACAGACAGGTGTTTGTCAATGGCAGAGTAAAGACCATGAATGAAAGCATTTATTATAATGTGGACAGGATTCACACCGCCATTGCAGAGAATTCACGGATCCGATTCCGATATTTCCAATGGAATGTAGACAAAGAGATGGAACTCCGGCACAACGGAGCTGTCTATGAAGTGAGTCCATGGGCATTATCCTGGGATGATGAGAATTATTATCTGATCGCATATGACGGCATCCAGGGGATCATTAAGCATTTCAGAGTAGATAAGATGCTTAACATAGAATCCAGTGGAGAACAGCGAGAAGGAAAGCAGATGTTTAAATCCTTTAACATGGCTGCATATGCCAGAAAAACGTTTGGTATGTATGGCGGTGTTGAAGAATGGGTGCGGATAAAGTGCGATAATTCACTTGCCGGGGTTATGATCGACCGGTTTGGAAAAGATATATCCATGACACGATTGAACGAGAAACAGTTTGTTGCGACCGTTGATGTGGCGGTGAGCAGACAGTTTATGGCATGGGTGATCGGCCTTGGAGACGGGGCGGAGATTATAGGACCTGAGTCGGTAGTGGATGAAATGCGGGAGGAAATCAAGCGCTTGGCCGGACAATATGGGAGATCAGAGGAGTAGATTGTTCAATATATTCGAAAAAATTATGATTTTCTATTGCCAGAATGGGCAAAGATGTCTAAAATACAAGTGTTAGGCTCGTTTTGGAACGGGATCTTATGAATATGGAGCAGGTGCGGGGAGAGTCGCACGAATGAATTCAGGAAAGAAAAGGTAAAATCTCAATGAAAAAAGTAGTCAAATTTGGTGGTAGTTCACTGGCAAGTGCAGAACAGTTCAAAAAGGTAGGAGATATTATCCGTGCGGATGAATCACGTGTATATGTAGTACCTTCTGCACCCGGCAAACGGTTTTCGGAAGATACAAAGGTTACCGATATGCTTCTTCATGTATATGAGACAGCAAGTGAAGGAAAAGATATCGCAGAAGAGATGAAGGCAATTAAGGCAAGATATGATGAAATCATTCAGGGCCTTGGGCTGAAGGATTTCTCTCTTAATACAGAGTTTGAAGAAATTGCAAAGGCGTTGAAGGAAGATCCACAGAAAGACTATGCGGCATCCAGAGGAGAATTTCTGAATGGTAAGATTATGGCTGTATATCTGGGTGTAGAGTTTATCGATGCTGCAGAGGTGATCTTCTTTAATGAAGAAGGAAATCTGAACAGTTATAAGACTGAGAAAGTATTATCTTCCAGATTAAAGCAGTGTGAACGTGCTGTTATTCCGGGCTTTTACGGTACCGGTAAGGATGGAAAGGTTAAGACCTTCTCCCGTGGCGGTTCCGATGTGACCGGTTCAATCGTAGCACAGGCAAGCCGTGCGGATGTATATGAGAACTGGACGGATGTATCCGGCTTCTTAGTAGCAGATCCGCGGATCGTTCCGGATCCAAAGCCGATTAAATATATTACTTACAGAGAGCTGCGTGAGCTTTCTTATATGGGAGCGTCTGTGCTTCATGAGGACGCAATCTTCCCGGTTCGTCATTGTGGTATTCCGATTAATATCCGCAACACGAATGCACCGGAGGATGCAGGTACCTGGATCGTAGAGAGTACCTGTCAGAAGCAGGATTATGTAGTTACCGGTATTGCAGGTAAGAAGGATTTCTGTACCATCTTTATCTCAAAGGCAATGATGAATTCAGAGATTGGCTTTGGCCGAAAGGTATTGCAGGCATTTGAAGAGAATGAGATCTCATTCGAGCATATGCCGTCCGGTATTGATACCATGACAATTGTTGTACATGCGGATGAGTTTATTGATAAGGAGCAGAGTGTTGTTTCTGCGATTCACCGTCTGGCAGAGCCGGATTCCGTTGAGATTGAGTCGGGTCTGGCATTGATAGCAGTGGTTGGCCGAGGTATGAAGTCAGCTAGTGGCACTGCAGGTAAGTTATTCAGTGCTCTTGCAAAAGAAGGCATTAATATCAAGATGATCGATCAGGGTTCTTCAGAGCTGAATATCATTATCGGAGTTAAGAACAGTGATTTTGAGACTGCGATCAGAGCGATTTATCATACCTTTATTACAAAGTAGGATATTCAGATTGTGAGATCATACGGGTTGGTTCCGCTCAGCAGAGACAGGAAACGATAAATCATATAAATGGATAAGAAGAGGCTGGGGCAGAGTGTCCCGGCCTTTTTTCAATATGTGGGAAATGAATTTTTGCAATGAATTGCAGTTCAGCCACAAGTATACTATAATAAGGCAGAGAATCTTAGGGGTAATGAAATGCATGGATAGCCGGAAGGAGAGCGGTATGTTCAGTGATAATCTGATTGAATTAAGAAAAATACATAAGATGTCGCAGGAGGAGCTGGCAGAAAGGCTGCAGGTCAGTAGACAGACCATCTCCAAATATGAGACCGGAGAGTCCCTGCCGGATATTGACAAGTGTAAGCAACTGGCAGATATTTTTAATGTATCCTTAGATGATCTGGTGAATTATGAGAAGGTGATTGATGACGTTGGCATTCCACCGCGAAAAGGAATTTCTGAATATGATGAAACAGCTTCGGAAAGATAAATAGCAAGATAGACAGGAGTCAGGAAAAGGAGTCATAACATGAAAGTATTGATTATTAACGGAAGTCCGAGAGTCAATGGTAACACAACGATCGCTATCCGGGAGATGGAGCAGGTGTTCGCTGAGAATGGTGTAGAGACGGAAACTGTACAAATCGGAATGAAGGATGTACGCGGTTGTATCGCCTGCGGACACTGTGCAGAGGCCGGAAAATGCGTATTTGATGATGTGGTCAATGAGCTGGCACCGAAGTTTGAGGCAGCAGACGGTCTGGTAATTGCCAGTCCGGTTTACTATGCATCGGCGAATGCGACACTGATCGCATGTCTGGACCGGCTGTTTTACAGTACCCATTTTAACAAGACTATGAAGGTAGGAGCCAGCGTGGTCTGTGCAAGACGCGGCGGCTGTTCTGCGACCTTTGATGAGTTGAATAAATACTTTACAATCGCCAATATGCCGATCGCATCCAGCCAGTATTGGAACAGTATCCATGGCAGAGAGCCGGGAAAGGCACAGATGGATGAGGAAGGAAAGCAGACCATGCGGGTACTTGCACGGAACATGACGTTTCTGATGAAGAGTATCGCACTGGGAAAAGAACAGTTCGGATTGCCGGAAACGGAGGAGCGTGTCTGGACACATTTTATCCCATAAGGTGATTTGTTGGAAATCCCCGGTGTCTGCTTGCAATTTTACAGAATAACAGATATGATAAATAACAGGAGTTCGTATGGATTCCTGTTATTTTTAACAATTACCGGGGAGAATGATATATGGAAGAAAATAAAAAGCTCGATATTCAAGCGGAGATCCTTTATTTAAAACAGGTGGTGACAAGACTGCGGGCGGAGGATGGATGTCCGTGGGACCGGGAACAGACACACCGGTCGCTGAAGCCGGAGTGTGTGGAAGAGGCTGCAGAGGTGATCGGCGGCATTAATATATTAGACCGGACCGGAAACGGTGATAATCTGAAGGAAGAACTGGGAGATTTGCTTCTGCAGGTTGTGATGCATGCAGAGATAGCAGAGGAGGAAGGCCTGTTTGATCTGGCAGACGTCATTCATGGAGTGGCGGAGAAAATGGTACGCAGACATCCGCATGTGTTCGGAGAATCCGATGCGAAGGATGAGGCTGCCCTGAAGGAACAGTGGGGCAGGATCAAGGAGCAGGAGAAGAAAGGCAAGGAGTGGATGGAGAAGTTTCTTCCGGAGGCTTTTGATGAATCGGAGCAGCTGATCGAGGCAGCCAGAAAGAGAAAGGGACTGCATGCGGCAGATGATGATAAGCTGATTCACGGAATCCATCATGTTTCCATGAAATGCTGCAGTGCGGAAGAATATGCAAAGGTGATCCATTTCTATCGGGATATTCTGGGACTGCCGGTGCGTCGGAGTTGGGCGAGCGGCATTATGCTGGACACCGGAAACGGACTGCTGGAGGTATTTCCGGATGGGGATGAGCCGTTAGAAAAGGGTGTCATCCGGCATTTTGCATTTACGGTAGATGATCCGGATGCCTGTATAGAGGCAGTGCGAAAGGCCGGCTATGAAGTGCTGATCGAACCGAAAAACATCATGATTGCGTCCGAACCGGAATTCCCGGCGAGAATTGCATTTTGCAGAGGACCGTTAGGAGAAGAGATTGAATTCTTCTGCGAGAAATAGGCGGAAGGATAGAAGTAGACAGGGAATAAAATAACAGAAAAGAGAAACACTAAGAGCAGACTGTGAGTGCAGGCTGCTTTTTGTGTTATAAGCAGTCATGCAGGTATGTAATTTCAAAGATAGGAGGAAGAAAGTATGCAATGGAAAATTGTGACGGATTCCGGTTGTGATATGCCGGGAATAAAAGCCGGACAGAAACCGGGACAGAGAGAGATCGGATTTGAACGGGTGCCATTTACGATTACGATCGAAGGCGAGGAATATGTAGATACGAAAAGTCTGAAGGTCGCAGAAATGCTCTGGCGCATGGAAGAGGGAGAAGAACCCGGAAGAACCAGCTGCCCATCTCCGGCGGCATGGCTGGCAGCGTATGAGGGAGCGGAACAGGTTATAGTTATTACGATGTCAGGAGCACTTTCCGGCAGCTGCCGGAGTGCAGCAATTGCGCGCGAGCTGTTTCTGGAAGAGCATCCGGAAAGGCAGGTGTATATACTGGATTCCCGGTCGGCAGGTGTCGGGATCGGTCTGCAGGTACAGCAACTGATACAGAATATCCTGGAGGGAAAGAGCGGAGAAGAACTCATACGGAAAGCAGAGATAGAACGGGAACAGGTGCAGGTGTTATTTGCGTTGTTTCATTTTGAGAACCTGATAAAGGCAGGAAGAATGCATCGTCTGATCGGTTATGCAGTGAACCGGTTGAAGCTCTGCCTGATCGGAACGGGAAACCGAGAGGGTAAGATTGAGATCCTGCATAAGATACGGGGAGAGCACCGGGTCTGTGATCGGCTGATAGAGGACATGGAAGAACGGGGATTCGACGGAAAGTCAGTTATGATCAGTCATTGCTTTCACCGAAAGGCGGCAGAACGGCTGGCACACCGTGTGAAGGAACGATGGCCGGAGGCAGAGGTCCGTATCACACAAATGCACGGAATCTGCAGCTATTATGCGGAACGTGGAGGATTAATGATTGCATATAGGAAAAGAAGTAGAAGATAGAAAGAGATAATGCTATAATTTCAATAGAAAGGAAGTACTGAAGATGAAACAAGTTATAAAAGCAATGATAACATTTTGGAAAAAAGAAACCGTGTTAATGATCGCGGTAATATTAGCGGCTATTTCAATGGTGATCATACCACCGGATTTAAATTATATTTTCTATATCGATTTCAGAACACTTGGAATATTATTCTGTCTGATGGCAGTTGTTGCAGGCATGAAACAGATTCATGTATTTGATCGGTTGGCACAGGGACTGCTTGCACAGGTAAGAGGAAGCGGCGGAATCGTATTGACTCTGGTATTGTTGTGTTTCTTTTTATCAATGCTGATTACCAATGATGTGGCATTGATCACGTTTGTGCCATTTACGATCATCATCATGAAGCAGCTGGGAGAGAAGGTTCAAAGAACCTGGATGCTAAGGGTGGTTGTTATGCAGACAATTGCGGCTAATCTCGGAAGTATGCTGACACCGATCGGTAATCCACAGAATCTGTATCTGTATGGAAAAGCCGGAATCGGTATTCCGGGGTTTCTCCGATTAATGCTTCCGTATACGGGAATTTCATTATTATTACTGTGTGTATGGATTGCGATTTGTGTAGGAAGAGAGAAATTTGAAAAGGGAGATGTGACCGAAGGTAAGACTTTGATAACAGAGAAAAATCAGGAACTTAGGTCGGGGGAAGATCAGAGTATCTTAATGAGAGAAGCAGATACGGATAGAAGATATCCCATAGATAAGAAAAAGCTTGGATGCTATTTGGCATTATTTCTGGTCAGTCTGTTATCGGTGGCACATATCCTGCCGTTTCCGATTCCGTTGCTGCTGGTGATCGTATACATTAGTATCCGGGATAGAACGATATGGAGACAGATAGATTACTCATTGCTTGGAACATTTACGGCATTATTTATTTTTATAGGAAATGTAGGAAGAATACCTGCGTTCAGCCGGTTTCTTCAGGAGTTTATTAACGGTCGCGAGGTGATAACGGCAGTAATTGCCAGTCAGGTCATGAGTAATGTACCGGCAGCAATCCTGCTTTCCGGATTTACCGATAATATTCAGGCATTGATCGTAGGAACGAATCTAGGTGGTCTGGGAACTCTAATCGCATCGATGGCAAGTCTGATCAGTTTCAAATACATTGCGAAAGAGAATCGTAAGCTTCGGGGAAAATATTTCATTCTGTTTACGATTGCAAATGTGATTTTCCTTGTGATTCTTCTGGGCTTTTGGATGATTTATCCGATTACCTATTGACATAGTAGGTGAATAGGGTTATTCTGTGGTGAGAAGTTAAAGAGTATGAAGAAAGAAGGAACAGCAGGCATGGTGATTTCATCAAAGGGGAGATATGCACTGCGGGTCATGGTCTATCTGGCGGTACATCATGATGGCAGCTATATTCCGTTAAAAGAAATATCGCAACAGGAAGAATTGTCCCAGAAATATCTGGAAAGTATTACCCGGTTGTTGTCGAAGAATCATCTGATCGAGGCAGCCAGCGGACATGGAGGAGGCTATCGTCTGACCAGAGAACCGGGAGATTACAGTGTGGGAGAGATTCTGAAGCTGACAGAAGGCACTCTGGCACCGGTCGCATGTTTAAAAGATGATTCCACGCCATGTGATCGATCGGAGCTCTGTTACACGCTCCCAATCTGGCAGGGACTGGCAGATCTGATCAATAATTACTTTGATAATATGACGCTGGAGGATGTGGCGAAGGGAGCTGTCGGACAGACGGGTGCGACACAGGATCAGAAGTAAGTGGCATAGATGCCTTAGGAATAGAACCGTAAACAGATGGAACGATCAGGAGGAAGAAAGATGACGGATAAGCAGTTATTGGAAGTAAAGGATTTATATGTAGAGGTTGAAGATAAGAAGATTCTTCACGGCGTGGATTTATCCATTGGCAGTGGTGAGACTCATGTATTGATGGGACCGAACGGCACCGGAAAGTCAACGCTCGGTTATGCTCTGATGGGAAATCCGAAGTATACGGTAACCGGTGGTGAGATCCGGTTTCAGGGAAAGAATATTACGGAGGAGCCGGTAAATGAGCGGTCTAAGGATGGTTTATTCCTGTCTTTCCAGAATCCGCTGGAGGTTCCGGGTGTGACCTTGAGCTCCTTTATCCGGAATGCACTGGAGCAGAAGACCGGAAAGCGGATCAAGCTGTGGGATTATAAGAAGGAGCTGGAGAAGACGATGGCATTGCTGCAGATGGATCCGTCATATGCAGAGCGTGATCTGAATGTAGGTTTTTCCGGCGGTGAGAAGAAGAAGGCAGAGATCCTTCAGCTTCTGATGCTGAAGCCGGCACTGGCCATTCTGGATGAGACAGATTCCGGTCTGGACGTAGATGCTGTGCGGACCGTATCTGCAGGCATTGAGGAATATCAGAAGAACTGCAACGGAAGTCTGCTGATCATCACACATAGTACAAAGATTCTGGAATCCCTGTCTGTAGATTATACACATGTTATGGTAGAGGGTAAGATCATTAAGACCGGAGATGCATCCCTGGTGGACGAGATCAATGCAGAAGGCTTTGGCAGATACGAGTCACAGAACCGGTAATGGGAAAGGAGCATCCGAAGGATATGAAAGAGAAGACTTACGTAGAAGATATCGACCGTAATATATATGATTTCAAAGATGAGGAAAAGGATGCCTATAAGCTGAAGGCGGGTCTGACTCCGGAAATCGTAGAACAGTTATCGAAAGAAAAACATGATCCGGCATGGATGCAGACCTTCCGTCTGGAGTCCCTGCAGATCTATAACAATATGCCGATCCCGGACTGGGGACCATCTATTGAGGGACTGAACATGGATAATATCGTAACCTATGTCAGACCGAATACAAAGATGAAGGCGAAGTGGTCCGAGGTGCCGGAGGATATTAAGAATACATTTGAGCGTCTGGGAATCCCACAGGCAGAGCGGAAGTCTCTGGCCGGTGTCGGTGCCCAGTATGATTCCGAGCTGGTTTATCACAATGTCAGGGAAGAGGTTGCCGAAAAGGGTGTTGTCTATACCGATATGGAAAGCGCATTAAACGGTGAATATGCAGATATGGTACGGACACATTTTATGAAGCTGGTCCGTCCGAATGATCATAAATTCGCCGCACTGCATGGGGCGGTATGGTCCGGCGGTTCGTTCGTTTATGTACCACCGGGTGTTTCGGTAGAGATTCCGTTGCAGTCTTATTTCCGGTTAAATGCACCGGGAGCCGGGCAGTTCGAGCATACCCTGATCATTGTAGATGAGGGCGCAGATCTGCATTTCATAGAGGGCTGTTCCGCACCGAAATATAATGTGGCGAATCTGCATGCAGGCTGTGTAGAGCTTTTTGTCGGCAAGAATGCAAAGCTTCGTTATTCCACAATTGAGAATTGGTCCAAGAACATGTATAACTTAAATACAAAGCGTGCAACGGTAGCGGAAGGCGGAACCATTGAATGGGTATCCGGTTCCTTTGGTTCCCATGTATCCTACCTGTATCCGATGAGCATCTTAAAGGGCAAGGGTGCCAGAATGGAATTTACCGGTGTTACCTTTGCCGGCAAGGGACAGAATCTGGATACCGGTGCAAAGGTCGTTCATGCGGCACCGGACACCAGCTCCTATATGAATACACGGTCTATCTCCAAGGATGGTGGTATCAGTACGTTCCGTTCCTCTGTAGTCGTGACCAAGGAGGCAGAGCATTCCAAGTCTGCCGTATCCTGCCAGTCTCTGATGCTGGATTCTATTTCACGGTCCGATACGATTCCGGCCATGGATATCCGTACCAGAAAGGCCAATGTCGGACATGAAGCACAGATCGGAAGCATCAGTGATGATGCGGTATTCTATCTGATGAGCCGCGGAATGAGTGAAGAGGATGCCAGAGCCTGCATTGTCAGCGGATTTGCAGATAACGTATCCAAGGAGCTGCCACTGGAGTATGCATTGGAAATGAATAATCTGATCCGACTGGAAATGAAGGGCAGCATTGGTTAAGGAGGTGCCGGAAATGGAAGAAAATTACGAGATGAAGATTAATGCATTGCCATCCAAGACATGGCATTGGTTACATTTAAATGATACAACGATTCAGTGGAAACCGACACCGGCACCATGTCAGGTGCTGACTGAAGGCGGAAAGCCGATCGAGGTGTCAGAAGAAGAGAAACAGGCGGTGGAGACAGGAGCAGGGAAGGAAGCAGATGTACTGTTTACCGACCCGGATGTGAGCGGTTATGGGATTCAGGCAGATGAGACAAACAAGGGTGAGACTGTTCGTATGACAATCGGCAACCGGGAGGCAGAAGGCTCTGCAGGCATGCTGTTTGTAAAAGCGGAGAAGGAGTCTGAGCTGACACTGATCCAGACCTTTCCGGAGGGCAATCTTCCCGCTGACCGTCTGGCATTCCGGACACAGATCCGGGCGAAGACAGGAAGTAAGATCCGTCTGGTGCAGATTTTTATGCAGGGCGAGCAGACAGAACTGCTAAATGATATCGGATGCACCTGTGAAGAGGGTGCGAAGTTTGAACTGTTGCAGATGGTGATCGGCAGAGGAAATCTGTACAACGGAATCCGGACAGATCTGAACGGAGTTGCATCGGATGTACAGATTGCAATCGGCTATCTGGGACAGAAGAAGCAGATACTGGATATAAATCTGATCGTCAATCATTTTGGAAAGAAGACCAATAGTCTGATCCAGGTCGATGGTACCTTAAAGGATTCTGCACAGAAGATATTCCGCGGTTCCATTGATTTCAAGAACGGTTCTTCCGAATCCAAGGGGGCAGAGACGGAGAATGTCCTGTTGCTTGGAGATGATGTGGTGAATAAGACGATTCCGCTGATCCTTTGTGCAGAGGAGGATGTGGAAGGCTCTCATGGAGCAACAATCGGTGAACTGGACGAGGATACATTATTCTATTTTGCTGCCAGAGGTATCGGGGCGGAGACCGCTGAGGATATTATGGCAAAGGGCAAGATGGAGGTGCTGTATCGTCAGATCCGGGATGAAGAGACAGAGACACTGGTAGAAAAGCAGTTGGCGGAGGTAATGGCGTATGACAGAGCATGATTACAGAAAGGATTTTCCGCTTCTTCAGAGGAACCGGACAATCTATATCGATAATGCGGCAACTGCCCAGAAGCCGGCGGTTGTCATAGAGGCAGAGAAGCAGTTTTATGAAGAGAGCAATGCGAATCCGTTGCGTGGCTTTTATCCATTGAGTCTGCGTGCCACGGAGGTTTATGAGAATGCGAGAGTGACGGTCCGGGATTTTATCCATGCGGATTCTGAGAAAGAGATCATCTTTACCAGAAATACGACAGAGGGACTGAATCTGGTGGCTTATAGCTATGCCTGTCACCATCTGAAGCCGGGAGATGAGATCGCGGTTACGATCATGGAACACCACAGTAACCTGTTGCCATGGCAGATGGCGGCACAAGTGACGGGAGCGACACTTCGGTATCTGGAGTGTGAGCCGGACGGAACCCTGACAGACGAGACCTTAGAGATCGGAATCAATGAGCATACGAGGCTTCTGGCAGTCGGACACGTATCCAATGTGCTTGGTTGTGTGAATCCGGTTCGGAAGATGGCAGACCGGGCACATGCATTTGGTGCAGTGGTAGTGGTAGATGCAGCACAGAGTGCTCCGCATATGCCGATTGATGTCCATGAGTTGCAGGCTGATTTTCTGGCATTTTCCGGACATAAGCTGATGGCTCCGATGGGAATCGGTGTGTTGTATGGGAAGGAAGCACTGTTGGAAGAGATGCCGCCATTTATGACCGGTGGTGAAATGATCGCATCGGTATCCAGAGAAGGTGCGGTATTTGCAGAACTGCCGCATAAATTCGAAGCAGGAACGGTAAATGCAGCCGGTGCAGCCGGACTGGCAGCTGCAATCCATTATATTGAAGAGGTTGGATTTGAGACGATTGAAGCGCGCGAGCTTCAGTTGACCAGACGGGCAATGGAAGGTTTGGCTAAGATCCCGCATGTGCATGTGATTGGTTCGGAGAAGCCGGAGAATCACACCGGAATCGTAGCATTTACGATCGAACAGGTGCATCCGCATGATGTAAGTGAAATTCTGGCAGCGGACGGAATCGATGTGCGTGCCGGACATCATTGCGCACAGCCGCTCCTTACCTATCTGAAGGTCTATAATACGACCAGAGCAAGCTTTATGTTTTATAATACACCGGAAGAGGTGGATGCATTTGTAAAGAGTGTATCGGAAGTAAGGAGGAAGATGGGATATGGAGAATAGAAGTTTTTATAATGAGATCCTGACAGAACATAATATCCGTCCGGATTTCAAACATGATCTTCCGGATGCCAATGTGGTGTTGGAGGGTGTGAACCCGAACTGTGGAGACGATATCTGGTTAAAGTTAAAGGTAGAAGACGGTGTGATCAAGGACGGAGCATTTATCGGAGACGGGTGTGCGATTTCTCAGGCATCTGCGGATATTATGCTTGGAATGATCGTCGGCAAGACCGAGGAAGAGGCCAGACATCTGAGCGAGCTGTTTCTTAAGATGATCAAGGGCGAGACGACTGATGAGGAGCTTGATGAGCTGGAAGAGGCGTCCGCCCTGAAAGATATATCACATATGCCTGCGAGAGTAAAATGTGCAGTCCTCGGCTGGCATACAATGGATGAGGCATTAAAGAAGCTGTAATGAACAGTAGATCGAATTAACCGAAGATGCTATCTACTAATGCTTCGCGTACAGAGTCATAGTGCGGTCCGACGATGCCAAAGTTCATTTCTTTGTAGGTCCATACGGCGCGACCAATGCCGTATTTTTTGAAGACAGAATTAATATCATGGAACCAGCGGACGGTATCTTCCGGTGGTGCCTGATCAATGACTCCATATTCACCACAATAGAGAGGAACATCAAAATGCTCGGCAGCCTGAATGCCGTCTAAGAACATTTTTTCAAAGAAATCCGGACCAAGAGAAGTCAGGTTCAGTCCTTCTTCTGCTAAAGCTCCGTTCATAGTTCCTTTGATTGTTTTACTGATTTGCATGTATACATCAAAGTTTCCGGGATAATTGATATGAAAGTCTGCAGGCATTCCTTCCACCCACTGTGCGGTCTGGTGAGTAAACAGAAGAGGTTCATAGCAATGGAAGTTGTAAACGATATTTTCATCTGCCGGAGGTAATAGCTTCTTAATGGAGGTAACCGCATTATAGCATACACCACCGTATAAAATCTTTGCAGTCGGAGCATATTTCCGGATCAGCCGGATGCCACGCTGGGAAAGGTCATTCCATTCATCGACCACATCGGCAGGTACAACTTCATTTAATAATTCAAACATCATCATATCGGAATCTTTGGCATAACGGGTGATGATTTTCTCCCAGATAGACAGAAACCGCTGCTGCAATGCTTCACTATGGAAAAATTCACTTGAATAGTCCGGGTCATCGAAGATATAACCATAGGTTTTATGAAGATCCAATACCAGATTCAGATGATGCTTGCGGCACCAGGCAATACAGTTATCAATGTATTGAAAACCTTCTTCCTTGGTGCGCCCATCTTCGTATTCAATGTTTTCATAATCCAAAGGCAGACGAACATGGTCTGCACCCCAGGATGCAATTTTCTCAATATCGGATTCCTGAATAAATGTATCCAGATGTGCTTTATTCAGAGAACCCTGTGATAACCAACCACCCAGATTGATTCCTTTTTGATATCCTTCTACGATTCGCATAATAAGACCTCCTAATTTGAATTGCATTTATAAAATAAAACTTCTTTACTGTTGAAAATAATTTAGCACGAATATAAAATAAAAAGTAATATAATCTTGTTAAAAATAAAAAAATATTGTGGTATAATACAATAAAAACAACGAATTGAGAAGAAACAGAAAGGACAGGGTATTAAAACGGATATATGAAGAAATCTTCAGAACGGGGACTGGTTGTTCAGCAATTTCTCGCACACGAGGAGGGCATCCGGCATCCAAGCTATGATTCAGAATTGAATTTCTATGAAATGGTCAGTGATGGCAGGATAGAAGAGTTAAATAAAAAAACGGATTATGCAGATGTGGATATGAAGGCGCGGGGAAGACTGTCCGAGGATCCAATCCGGAATCTGAAGTATCATGTAATTGTAACAATTGTGATGATATCAAGGTTTTGTATTGAAAAAGGAATGGATGAACGTATCAGTTATGGCTTAAGTGATTATTACATTCGTAAAATTGATGAAGGCAGGACAGATGCGGAATTAAAACAACTTCATAAAGAGGTGATTTTGGATTATGCAGAACGTATGCAGAAGCTGAAACGGTCAGGTGGTTATTCTATTCATTGTATACGGGCAATGGATTATATCCAGACACATTTACATGAGGCAATCAGATTGAAGGATGTCGCATCCTATGTCAAGCTGGAGCCGACATATCTGAGCCGTTTATTTAAACAGGAAACAGGTGATGGAATATCCGATTATATTGCAAAAGAGAAAATAAAAGTAGCCAAAAGTATGCTGGAATATTCAGACTATAGCTGCACAGAAATTGCAGAATATCTGGCATATTCATCCGACAGTTATTTTGGAAAGATATTCCGGCGGGAAACCATGCAGACACCGAGGGAATATCGTAGAAGCCATTATCGCAAGCATTGGGTGGTAGAGAAATCGTAAGTTGTCTTATCTGTATCTTTGCCGGCGTTATGTTATTATGATATAGAACCATCTGCAAAGACACTAGGATAAGATTCGTAAGAGGTGGAATATGAAAAAGCAGCTGATTATAATTAAAAACATAAGTGTAACGATTGCTATATTATTGGCGGGTTTTGGATTGTGTCTTGTTATGCAGAACGTATTTGAGGAGCATGTGCTGATTCCCAGCATTTTCATGCTGGGGGTGTTCCTGATTTCGGTTATCACGGATGGCTTTGTATATGGAGTGATAGCATCCGTAGTAAGTGTACTGGCTGTGAATTATGCCTTTACGTTTCCTTATTTCCGGATTAATTTCACAATTCCGGAAAATCTTTTATCTGCGATCATTATGATCGCAATGACACTGATTACCTGTTGTCTGACGAGTAAGATTAAGCATCAGGAACAGATTCGACTGGAAGGCGAACGGGAGAAAATGAGGGCGAATCTGTTGCGGGCTGTATCACATGATCTTCGGACACCTCTGACAACTATATACGGAGCGAGCTCTGCTCTGCTGGAAAATGGACAGGATTTCACAGAGGAGCAGAAGAATCAGATGCTGGAGGGCATCAAGGAGGACTCGCAGTGGTTGCATCGGATGGTGGAGAATCTATTGTCAATTACCAGACTGGATGGGGAAAATGTAACGATCATCAAGACGCCGACAGCATTGGATGAGCTTCTGGATTCTGTCTTGGTAAAGTTCAGTAAGCGGTATGCCGATCAGGAGGTAGAGGTCGATATACCGGATGAACTGGTAATGATACCGATGGATGCACTGCTGATCGAGCAGGTAATAGTGAATATTTTGGAAAATGCAGTTCAACATGCAGAAGGAATGGATAAAATATGGCTGCGGGCATTTACCATTTCTGATAAGGTTATCTTTGAAATCCGGGATAATGGCAAGGGTATCCCGGAGGATAAGTTAAAGACGATCTTTGCAGAAGGAATTGGATTGTCGGTTTGTGCAACAATCATCAAAGCACATGGTGGGGATATTACTGCTGAAAATTCAAACAGCGGAGGTGCGGTTTTCAGATTTACCCTGGATGTAGAGGAGCGGGAAAGTGATGAAGAATCGATATAAAATATTAGTGATAGAAGATGAGGAAAACATCAATAATCTGTTAAGTGCATTGATGGAGGCGAATGGATATCAGGCAATTTCCGGATATTCCTGTGAAGATGGAATGATGTTATTTACATCCTATCATCCGGATCTGGTGATTCTGGATCTGGGTCTTCCGGATAAGGATGGCATTGCATTCCTGAAGGAAATCAGAAAAGAATCTCTGACACCGGTGATTGTCCTGTCGGCCAGATCTGATGAACAGGATAAAGTAGAGGCATTGAATCTGGGTGCCAATGACTATGTGACGAAGCCGTTCGGTTCTGCAGAGCTGGTGGCACGGGTACAGACTGCACTTCGGACCAATTCACATCGTGCAGAGAATGGAAAACTGCCGGGAGGACAGTTTGAGACCGGGGAACTATCAATCGATTATGATGCCCGGACAGTCCGGATCGCAGATAAGGAGATTAAGCTGACACAGACGGAGTATAACATCGTAGCATTGCTCTCCGAGCATGCCGGAAAGATGCTGACTTATAGCTTTATCATTCAGGAAATCTGGGGCTATAGCGACATCGGCAGTACGAAAAAACTGCAGGTGAATATGGCAAATATCCGGAAGAAATTCGGCGCGAAGCCGGGTAAGAAGAATTATATCATCAATGAATTAGGCGTCGGATATCGTATGTGTGATCATTGCGATACCGGTACTGATCTACAATAAAAAGGAAGCGGATGAATTATCATCCGCTTCCTGTCGTTTCTGATTAAATTGACGAGTATGATACTCAGATCAATTAAGCCTGAGGACCTGCAGATACTAAAGCCTTACCTGCTGCATTTCCTTCATACTTAGCAAAGTTCTTAACAAATCTTGCAGCCAGATCCTTAGCCTTCTCTTCCCACTCAGAAGCATCCTTATAGGTATCACGTGGATCCAGAATTGCAGGATCTACACCAGGAAGCTCTGTAGGTACTTCAAAGTTGAAGTGTGGAATGGTCTTAGTTGGAGCTGTTAAAATAGCACCACTTAAGATTGCATCGATGATACCACGGGTATCCTTGATAGAGATACGTTTGCCGGTACCGTTCCAACCTGTGTTAACCAGGTATGCCTTAGCACCGCTTACGTTCATCTTCTTAACTAATTCTTCAGCATACTTTGTAGGATGTAACTCCAGGAATGCCTGGCCGAAACAAGCTGAGAAAGTAGGAGTAGGTTCTGTAATACCACGCTCTGTACCGGCTAACTTAGCGGTGAAACCGGACAGGAAGTAGTACTGTGTCTGCTCTGGGTTCAGGATAGATACCGGAGGAAGTACGCCGAAAGCATCTGCTGACAGGAAGATAACATTCTTAGCTGCCGGTGCAGAAGAAATAGGGCGAACAATATTCTTAATATGGTTGATTGGGTAAGATACACGAGTATTCTCTGTAACACTCTTATCTGTGAAATCAATCTTACCATTTGCATCCAGAGTAACGTTCTCTAATAATGCATCACGCTTAATTGCGTTGTAGATATCTGGCTCAGAATCCTTATCCAGATCGATAACCTTAGCATAGCATCCACCTTCGAAGTTGAATACGCCGTTGTCGTCCCAGCCATGCTCATCATCACCGATCAGAAGACGCTTAGGATCGGTAGACAGTGTAGTCTTACCTGTACCGGACAGACCGAAGAAGATTGCTGTATTCTTTCCATCCATATCTGTGTTAGCAGAGCAGTGCATAGAAGCCATACCCTTTAATGGAAGATAGTAGTTCATCATAGAGAACATACCCTTCTTCATCTCACCGCCGTACCAGGTATTGATGATAACCTGCTCATGGCTTGTGATGTTGAATGCTACACATGTCTCAGAGTTAAGACCTAACTCCTTGAAGTTCTCAACCTTAGCCTTAGAAGCGTTGTATACTACGAAATCCGGCTCGAAATCCTTTAATTCTTCCTCGGTAGGACGAATGAACATATTTGTTACGAAATGAGCCTGCCAAGCAACCTCAACGATGAAACGGATTGCCATACGGGTATCTTTATTAGCACCGCAGAATGCATCAACAACAAACAGTCTCTTGTTTGAAAGCTCTTTCTTTGCGAGTTCCTTTACAGCTTTCCATGTATCCTCTGCCATTGGATGGTTATCATTCTTGTACTCATCAGATGTCCACCATACAGTATCCTTTGAGTTCTCATCTACTACGATATACTTATCTTTAGGAGAACGACCTGTGTAGATACCGGTCATTACGTTAACAGCACCAAGTTCACTAACCTGGCCCTTCTCATAACCTTCCAGCTCAGGCTTTGTCTCTTCTTCAAATAACATCTCATAAGAAGGATTGTAGACAACCTCTGTAGTTCCGGTAATGCCATACTTACTTAAATTGATTTCTGCCATCTTACTTTTACCTCTTTTCTTAATTTGTAATATGAAAACACCTGTGAATACAGGGTTCATGATATCGATACAAAGAAGCGACACCGGTCAACTTCTTCTCCTCATATTATACATAATTAACTGATAAAATCAATAAAATTTCTGTAACTTTTTTGCAGGTAGTTAAAATGTAGTAAAGAAAAATGAAATCCTATATTTTAAAAAAGAAATTTTGGTTGACAAAAATAAGACATAATTCATAATGTTATTAAAGAGCCGGGGGTTCCGGGATCGGAAGCAGCCGGATACAAGATGATAAAAAGAATCAGAAACGGGGAGAAGAGAATTGAAAAATATTATACATATATTCTTAAAAGATTTAAGGGGCTTGAGCCGTAATTTCTTTGCGTTGATCATTGCAATCGGGCTATGCTTTATTCCATCGTTTTACGCATGGTTTAATATTTATTCGAATCAGGATCCGTATGCCAATACTGGCAATATCGCTATAGCAGTGGTATCAGAGGACCGGGGATTTCAGACAGAGGACGGAACTACCGTTAATATGGGGAATGCCGTAATTGAGCAGTTGAAGGAGAATGATTCTATAGGCTGGAAGTTTTTGGACAGTTCCGAAGAGGCGGTTGCCGGTGTGGAAAGCGGAGATTATTATGCTGCGGTGATCATCAATGAACGGTTTTCGGAGAGTATGTTCAGTATATTTACGGAAGGACTGGAAAATCCGACCATTACCTATTATGAGAACGAGAAGAAGAATGCCATCGCAACCAAGATTACGGATACTGCGGTAGATACCCTGAAGGCGAGTATTAATGAAACATTTTTAGAGACAGCGGCAAGCACTATGTTTGCACAGATGGGAGAACTATCCGGGAAAATTGAACAGGAAGGCGGCGTGGATGGTTTCCGTGAGAAATTAGTAGAAATCAATGACAGTCTGGAAAATTATAATATGATGATCGATCAGTTCCTGGAAGGAAACCGGACTCTGGCGGGTGGAATAGAAAAGGCCAATGCACAGATTCCCGGGGTTGAAAACCGGATTCAGACTGCGGAAGATGCAATGAAAAATTCACAGACGCAGTTGGATACAACAGACGCAACTCTGGCCACGTTTTCTCAAAATGTAGAAAAAACATTGTCGGATATTGAGGCATCATTAAACCGTATAGCAAAGGATATTGATGAAGCAGACTTAAGTAATTCTGCTAAAAAAACAGTTGAGAGCATTGAACAGACCGGCAAAGATGTACGGGCACTGATCGAGCAGTTAACACTTCTTCACAGTACGATATCGGAGCTGGAGCAGAAGAAGGAGCTGGCGGAAGCACAGCAGATGGATGTCAGTGATATTCTGGCGCAGATTGAGAAGTTAAAAGAAGCGGCAGCACAGATTGAAGATATTCTGAAAAAAATCGAACTGGAACAGGGAGCCGAAGCAATCGGCGATGCAACAAAGACTGTTGAAGAACATGTGAAGCAGTCTTTGGCTACCTGCAGGCAGACGGTAGAGAGCATGAGAAACATCTATACCAATCAACTGGTACCGGGAGTATCCGGGATCCTGGATACAGCATCACAGGTTCTGGTGAATGTAACGAATCTGCTGAATAATCTGAATCATACATTAGGTGATATGGAAACAATCTTCAACGGAACACAGGATATGGTCGATTCTACGGATGAAAGCTTTCGGCAGATCCAGTCTCTGTTAAAATCCAGCCAGGCAAAGATTCAGGATGCGATTGACCGGTTGGATGCTGCGGAAGAAGATGAAAAGATGGGGATAATCGTAAATCTTTTAGGAGGAAATGCGGAAAGTTATGGAAAGTTCTTCGCACAGCCGGTGCAGGTAGAGGCACAGGAGGTATATCCGATCCGAAATTATGGGTCTGCGGTAGCGCCGTTTTATACAACACTGGCGATCTGGGTCGGTGCACTGGTTCTGGTTGCGTTAATTAAGGTGCGTGCAACGGGTGAGAATCTGGAGAAACCGAAACGGCATGAGTTGTTCATGGGAAGATATCTGATCTTTTTCCTGCTTGGACAGGTTCAGACGCTGATTATCGTACTCGGAAATATTTTCTGGCTGCATTGTCAGGTGGAGAATCCGTTCCTGTTCTGGTTTGCGTCAGCAATTACCAGCTTTACGTTTACATTACTGATCTATGCCCTGACATTATCCTTTGGCGATATTGGTAAGGCAATCGCAGTGGTGCTGGTTGTAATACAGATCGCAGGCTCCGGCGGAACCTATCCGATTGAAATCCTGCCGGAGTTTTTCAGGAAGGTCTATATATTCTTCCCATTTCCATATGCTATCAATGCCATGCGGGAAACTGTCGGTGGTATGTATGGCGGAGCCTATGAGAAGTATCTGGCGGAGCTGCTGATCTTTGCAGCGGTAGCATTGCTGGTCGGACTGTTGATACGGATTCCGTTTATGGGTGTGATCCACTTCGTGGAGAAGCGGATGGAAGATACAAAAATGATGTAGGGAGAAGGTGATACAGATGGAAAAGAAAGAAAACTATGAGGAACTTTATGGAAAACTGGTCGCCTATGAAGAGGAGATTCACAGAAAGAACCAGAAGCGGATTAAGATTGGATTGAAATGTCTGTTTATTATACCACCTGTATTTCTGGTCCTGCTGTTTCTGACCGGAAGTTCGAAGACGGTATTTCTGATTTTATGGATCGTATCCTTATTTATATTGGCAGGATATTTGATTTTTATTGAGTATATAGACGATAAGCTGCAGCAGAAAATGAATGAGATCTCTAATGGAGAGAGAAATGAACGGGAAGCTCTGATCGGAGAGAACGTGGAGCAGATGGAGAAAAAACTGCGTACAGTGATCCAGAATGTCGAGGCTGCGCAGAAACCGGAGAAGGGAACAATGGAAGAAGCGGAAATAACGGCAGAGAAAGTCACGGAGAAAATGACGGAAGAACCTGCACAGGATGAAGAGAGCGCAGAGAAAAATGCAGAGGAGGCGAATCAGGCATGAAGAATATAATTCGGGTGTTTTACCATGATTGGAAAAGAATACGGACGAATGTGGTTGCTGTGGTCATCGTGATCGGTCTGATCATCATACCGTCTCTTTATGCTTGGTTTAATATCCTGTCAAACTGGGACCCATACGGTCCGGATGCCACTTCTAATCTTAAGATTGCAGTTTACTCCGGAGATAAAGGTGTGGATCTTGGAGGTGTGAAGCTGAATATCGGGGATAGTGTAGTTGATGCATTGAAAGCCAACCAGACTATGGGATGGCAGTTCGTAGAGTCGGAAGATGCGGCAAAGGACGGTGTTTACAGCAGCGAATATTATGCGGCAATGATCATACCGGAGGATTTCTCAAAGGACATGATCAGTTTCTTAAATGGAGAAGTCGAGCATCCGCAGATGGTATACTATGAGAATGAGAAAAAGAATGCCATTGCACCGAAGATTACGTCAAAGGCGAAAACAGCGGTGCAGGAACAGGTAAACGCAACATTTGTGAGCAGTCTGGCAGAGGTATTGCTGAAGGCGGATGATCTGATGGAAGAAAACGGAGTGACATCGGATTCCGTCATGAATCTTATGACAGCTCAGTTACAGACATTAAGCAGTAGTCTGGATGATTATATTGCATTGTTGAATTCTTTTGAAGGAATTACCAATTCCGCATCCAGCCTGATCTCAACTACACAGGTTATGATACCGAATCTGAATATGATGGTAGACGAGGGAGCCAATACCGTGAATACGATGCAGGCGGCTATGACAGCCGGAAGCATGAATGCAGGTGCACTGGCGGATATCATATCAGCCAATCTGGATACAATTGCAGATAATCTGGATACAGTTGCTCTTTTGATTAAAAATATGCTGGAGGAACTGGACGATCATGGAGAGCTATCCGAAATCCGAATTCAGAATCTGATCGACATGATGGATCTGATCCGGCAGTTATTTGAAAACAGTGTGAAGGAGTGGGAGGATGATCCGGCAGTGGCGGCTAAGATTCAGGCAATTAGAGAGAGTCTGGATAAGATCGAAGCGGACTTAAAGGAAGTACAGAAGAATATAAAAGCCGGAAATGCATCTGTGGAAACCTTAAAGCTTCAGGTGTCGGAAGAAATCGAAAACAGTAAGGCACAGGTAAAGTCCTTAAAAGAGGAGTTTGACCATTCGGTAAAGGGACAGCTGGAGACGACAATCCTTTCCATGCAGAACTCTTTAAATCAGACGCAGGCGATTCTATATGGTATCGATGGTGATTTTGATGAAGTATCCGGGGCATTGGACTCCTATGATCAGACGTTGGATTTAAGTAAGGCCAGTCTGTCCGAGTCATTGGAGGCGGCGCAGAATCTAAAGAATGCATTAGATACGCTGATTGTGAAGCTGGATTCGCTTGGGATGAGTGATCAGTATCAGACAGGAGTGAAGCTTTTAAAAACGGATCCGGAGTCTCTCGGCAGCTATTTATCATCACCGGTAAATATGGAGACAAAAGAGATTTATCCGATTGAAAATTATGGTTCGGCGATGTCACCGTTTTATACGGTTCTGGCACTGTGGGTCGGTGCGCTGGTTCTGGTGGCGATTATTCATGTGAAGGTACTGCCGGATGAGGACGTACCGGATGTAAAACCATATCAGAAATATTTTGGCCGCTATATTACATTTTTTCTGATCGGACAGGGGCAGGCACTGTTAACAACACTTGGAAATCTGCTATATATCCGGATTCAATGTGTGAATCCGTTCCTGCTATGGTTTGCATGTTCGTTCTGTAGCTTCGTATTTACATTATTTATGTATTCGCTGACAGTTGCATTTGAGAATATCGGTGAAGCGCTGGCAGTCATTATTATGGTAATTCAGGTAGCAGGTGCCGGTGGCTCCTTCCCAATTGAGGTGCTTCCGATGATTTATCAGCGGATATATAAATTCCTTCCGTTTCCGTATGGCATGAACGCATTACGTGAGACGATTGGCGGAATGTACGGAATGACCTACTGGAAATGTATCGGAGTGCTTGGAATTTATGTGATAATATCACTTATGATCGGACTGGTGATCGCGATTCCGTTCCGGAAGCTGAATGCAAAGATAGAACGGAGCAAAGAAGATTCCGGAATCATGTTATAATGAGTACCAGAGAGTAATTATAAATCAGAATTTGGCAGGGAGGCAGCAGAGCAGGACGGAGTGATCATCGGTTATGCATATGCAGGACCGTTTAAGGAACTGAAGAGTCACGGCTTTGAGCCATGGGCGGAATCAACCGATTCCGCCTAAAATAATACCCAGAATTAAAACCAGAATACAGATCGGACAGTAAACATATTTGCAGATCGGAAGAAATTTATTGGTGAAAGGCTTCTCCCTTCCGGTATTGACCTGTGTCTCCACGTATTTCTTGCCACATATCCAGAAGAACATGACACCGGCAAGACCGGCGCCCAGTGGGCAGATATAGATGGAAAGAACATCCATCCAGCCGGATACGATTCCCTGAATGCAGATCGATACGACGAGTGCGATTCCTGCAATGATCCCGCAGGCCGCCTTTCTGCTAAGGTGCAGCTTCTCCTGCACGGTTGCAATCGGTGCCTCATATAAATTAATGAGGGATGATAACCCGGCAGAGAAAACAGCCACAAAGAAAATGATGGCAATGATCCGTCCACCCGGCATAGACTTAAACAGAGCCGGCAGATAGATAAACATCAGACCGGGACCACCCTGATCAAGCCGGGCACCGGTCGTTGCCATTGCGGGAATGATAACCAGAGCGGCAAGCAGGGCAGCCAGTGTATCGAAGAAGGCAACTCTGCCGGCAGCAGCCGGAATATCTTCCTTATCCGGTAAATAAGAGCCGTAGATCAAGGTACCGTTTCCGGCTACGGACAGAGAAAAGAATGCCTGTCCGAGTGCAAAAATCCAGGTCTTAGGATCGGCAAGGGCCTGTGGGTCAATCCGGAAGATATAACGGTATCCTTCGATCGCACCCGGCTGAAATGCCACATAGATGCCGAGGACAACGAAAAGCAGGAAAAAGATCGGCATCATGATCTTATTCGCCTTTTCAATCCCGCGGCTGACACCGAACATCAGGATTGCAATGCCGATGACCAGAGCAACGATCTGCCAGAGGTTGTTACCGAATGCGGATGCCATGCCACCGAATTCAGCAGCGAAGCCGTCTGCGTCTGCAGGAGCCAGAGTAGAGCCGGTAAAGGTACCGATCATATATTTGAGGATCCACCCCATAACGACGGTATAACCGATTGCCATGGCAAGGGCACCGAGTACCGGAATATAGCCTAAGAGTTCCCCGACTTTACGCTTACCACGGATACCGCAGGCATAGGCAAAGGCATCGACAGGACCGGAGCGTGTAGCACGTCCAAAGCTCATTTCACCGATCACGCCGGTAAAACTGATCAGTGCAACGAAGATGAAATACGGAATCAGATAGGAGCCACCGCCATACATGGACACTCTGGTAGGAAACATCCAGATATTTCCCATGCCGACTGCCGAACCGATACAGGCCAGAATAAAGCCCCATTTGTTGTTAAAAGAATCGCGTTGTTTTGTTTCCATAATGTTCTCTCCCGAATTAATAATTATATGAAGGCAGTTAAGATTGCTTCTGGTTTTTAGGATGGATTTCCGGAATCGCCACACCATCATAGGAGATGGACGGTTTTTCATCCGGATCCGTTGAAGTGTGGATTGTTTCCTTCTTTGTATGAATCTCCGGAATCGCCAGATTGTCATAGGTTAGATTATAGTCAGCCTTGATATATTTCTTTTTCTTAAACAGCATGATAATGAACCTCTCTACTTAATTAATATAGTCTGTAATCAATATTCCAATCATAACAGGTTGATAAAAAACGTAATGACCAGGCTGTTGATAAAGTCTGCAAACAGGCTGCCGATCAGTGGAATGAGCAGATATGCTTTAACGGAAGGAGCATATTTGTCACAGATCGCCTGCATATTGGCCATCGCATTCGGTGTGGCACCCATACCGAAGCCGCAGGTGCCGGCAACTAAAACTGCCGCATCATAGTCACGTCCCATAACATTGAACTCAATGAAGTATACAAAGAGGCAGATGAGAATTACCTGACTGATCAGCAGGATGAACAGTGGCAGGGCCAGCGATGCCAGCTGCCAGAGCTTTAATGTGATCATGGCAATTCCAAGGAACAGGGACAGGGCAATACCACCGATGTCATTGATCTCGCCCATATGGATGTCAAACTTTCCGGAATATTCACCGATGTTACGAATCAGAGCTGCCGCAATCATGGCACCGATATAGATCGGGAAGGTCAGACCGGTCTTCGTTAACAGCCAGGAGAAGATCGTTCCGAGTCCGATCGCAAGGATCAGCTGGAATACGGCTGCCGGATACATATTGGTATGCCGTTCATGCTTTTTCTCATCCTCAACCAGAAGGCTGTCATCCTCCGGAACTACGGTGGCGAGCAGGTTCTTCTTCTCAATTAGTCGCTTGGCAATCGGACCGCCGATCAGACTGCCGGCAATCAGACCAAAGGTAGCAGCAGCGGTACAGATCGTGGTGGCACCGGTGACATCGAAATCTTCCAGAACCGGACCGAAGGCACCGGCGGTACCGTGGCCACCGACCATAGGAATCGAGCCTGTACACATACCGATTAACGGATCCAGACCGAGCAGCTTGGACATACCGATAGCAACCAGGTTTTGCAGTGTGATGAGCAGGATGACCAAGCCAAGGAAAATTGCCAGAGATTTGCCACCGCTTTTTAAAACCTTCAGATTCGCCTGAAAGCCGACCGATGTAAAGAAAAATACCATGCAGACCTCCCGCAGAGTGTCATCAAAAGAAAATTCTGCCAGTCCGGTACTGTAGCAGATGCAGGTGAAAATTGCAAAAAGCAGTCCGCCGATGACCGGAGACGGAATGCAGAATTTCTCCAGAAAATAAATTCGTTTTTTTAAAAAAGCTCCAAGCATCAGAACCAGAACCGCAATGGCCAGGGTCTGATACATATCTAATTCAATCTTCATGTTATGTCTTCCTTTATGGTTGAGTTTTGTTTCCGGATTTTCCGGTATCTACAGAAATACCATGATCTGCATAATAGGAAGCTGCACCGGGATGAAATGGAATGCCAACATTAGAAACAGCAACTGTTTCTGACAGCTCCATATCAACAGCGACACTGTACTGCAATTCCTGTGCATGGGCGAACAGAATCTCTGTAAGATCCTGTACAGTCCTATCGGACAGACGGTTATTCGCCAGCAGGACAGCCTGTACACTTAAGGTCATGATATCCTCGGTCTGCCCGGCATAGGTGTTGGCCGGAATCGTGAACTCAGAATAGAACGGATAAGCGGAACATAAACGGCTGCGCAGCTTTTCATCAAGGCCGATCAGGCGGATGTCACACTCTCTGGTCAGTTCCTCGATAACTGTGGTTTTGATACCGGCAGTACAGAAAAAGGCATCGATCTCGCCGGATCGGAGACTGGAAGCTGCCTCGGTATAATCCAGATTGACGGTAGTGACCAGGCTATCGGTCAGACCGCTGGTCGTAAGGATCTGCCGTGCATTGCGTTCGGTTCCGGACTCGCTGGCACCGATGCTGACGGTTTTCCCTTGTAGGTCATCAATGCTGTGGATAGCGGAGTCTTTTCGGACTACGAGCTGGCAGGCCTCCGGATATAAGCCTGCGATGGCAGAATAGCCGGTGAGGGACGGCTCATCTGCAGAGCCGGTTCCGTAATAAGCATCATAGATCAGATCGTTTTGAGCAATCGCAAGCTGGATATAATTCTCAGACAGTAGCCGCAGATTCGCTTCTGAACCGGCCGTGTTTTTAACCTCGATCGTGTAACCGGAGTCGGATCCGGCAACAATTCCGGCAAAGGCGGAGGCAAATGAATAATACATACCGCCGATACCGGCTGCACCGAAACGAATATTGGATTTCCCATTGCCGCATCCGGACAGAAGAGCCAGTCCGATACAGAGCACAGAGAGGAGAAATTTTTTCTTCATTGACGTAAGAATCCTTTCTAAAGTAATATATAGATTAAATGAAATTGTACACTAAAAAGCAGGAAATGAAAAGGGGAAGAAACCGATGTGGAGAATTAAGCAGATTCTGGAAGCAGATTACGGATGTGAAGAACGGATGCCGGGAGAGACATTAAAGTGTCTGGTATATCTGGAAGATGAGAATGGTATCCGAAGACAGCTGGAGGCAGAGGATGACTGGCTGCGGAAGGAGAATCTGGATGAGGACAGTATCTGGCCGGAGGAGTTGCCGGAAAATACCTAATAGAAATTATTGACGAAGGATGTATAGAAATTAAAATGCAAATCAATCTGCGTAAAAGGGGGGAGAACTTGTGAAACGAATCATGATTCTCATATCGGCAGGAACAGGGCTGCTGTTTGGCTTGTTTCTTTACTTATATTATAAGACATCCATGGGCGTATGGGAAACACTGGCAATCACGGCAGGAACCATCTGCTATCATTTTATCATGCGCCTGCTAGTGGGGTATGTCTATCTGAGCGTGAAACGGAATCGTGCGGATTATATGCGAAAATGGTATCGGACGCACACATGGGAACAGAGATTATATAGAAAATTAAAGGTGAAGAAATGGAAGACTAAGATGCCGACCTTTGATCCGGATACCTTTAACCCGGAGCTTCATAGCTGGGATGAGATCGCACAGGCAATGTGTCAGGCAGAGCTTGTACATGAAACGAACATGATTCTCAGTTTTCTTCCGGTGGTCGCATCCATCTGGTTTGGTGCATTCTGGGTATTTATGTTCACATCTCTGGCGGGAGCATGTCTGGATGGCTGCTTCGTAATCATGCAGCGCTATAACCGTCCCCGGATGATTAAAATCGCCCGGATGGAGCAGAATAAGGATAAGAAAAAAGGGGAAAAGAAGGAGCAGGAATGAAGCAGGAAGAGGTACTTGGTGCACTGATCGGACTGACCGGTGCCATCAGCAATAACGGAAAAACCGCAGATACAGACCGGATAGTGGCAGGAGCATTGACCGGGGATGATTATGAGAAGAGCATCCGGGAGCTTCATGAGGAGAAGAACCGCATTGCACCGGATTGTGCCACCTGTAAGACTCCGTGCGGAAGTACTGCGGACTGTGACATGCGTCACTTCTGGGAGTGTGAAGAACCTGTAAAACGGCACAAGCAGGAGATTTTGGAGCAGCTCCGGGAAATAGCGGTCGATTATCTGAGTAGGATGAACGGAGCGACAGAAGATTCAGGACTGCCGGATGCCTGTTACCGGGCCATCGGGAGTCTGGGATGGCCGATGGATGAGAGCACCTGTCAGAAGGTCCTGCTGGAATTGCAGTCGGATGGAGAATAAAAGATTTTCGAAAAAATGATTGTACAAAAAAAATATACGTGGTACAATACACAGGTAATATTGAAAAAGCGATGACGGAAAGAGTACTGGAGCAGGAACATTCAGAGAGAGCAGCACAGGGTGAAAGCTGTTTATGGAAATGTTTCAGGAAGACCATTCCCGAGCTGTGCGTAGAAGGAGCCGACAGGCTTTGAAGCGTTACCGTGTAGCTGACGTTACCGGCCATGAGTTAAAATTAAGGTGGAACCGTGTATAAGCACCCTTAGGTATGTGAATCATATCTGTGGGTGCTTTTTTAGTTTCAGAAGAAAGGACAAAGGAGAATCGAAATGGTTAATTTTAAGGAAGATGAACAGTTAAAGACATTGAATCATTCCTGCGCACATCTGATGGCACAGGCAATCAAGCATCTGTATCCACAGGCAAAATTCTGGGTAGGACCGGTTGTAGCAGAGGGCTTCTACTATGATGTGGATCTGGGCGATGACGTTATTCGGGATGAGGCAGACCTTGCCGCGATCGAGAAGGAAATGAAGAAGATTGCCAAGACCGGCAAGAAGATCGTGCGGAAAGAGATTTCCAAGGCAGAAGCAATGGAAATGTTTAAGGATGATGAGTATAAGCTGGACCTGATCTCCAATCTGGAGGATGGTACGATTTCCTGCTATGAGCAGGGTGATTTTACAGACCTTTGCAGAGGTCCGCATGTAGATAATGTAAAATTATGCCGTTACTTTAAGCTGATCCGTCATTCCGGAGCTTACTGGAAGGGTGATAAGAATAATAAGGTACTGCAGAGAATTTATGGTGTCTGCTTCCCGACACCGGAAGAGCTGGACGAGCATCTGCGGCTGTTGGAGGAAGCCAAGGAGCGTGACCACAGAAAGATCGGTAAGGATATGAATCTGTTTATGGTAGACGATCTGGTAGGCCGTGGACTTCCGATGTTCCTTCCGAAGGGCTATGTGATCTGGCAGGAACTGGAGAATTATATTAAGCAGAAGGAGCGGAAGTTAGGCTATCTGCATGTAATGACTCCTTGTGTTGGTACGGTTAATTTATATAAGACATCCGGTCACTGGGATCATTATAAGGAGAATATGTTCCCGGCTATGGAGGTTGAGGGTGAGTCCTTCGTTCTCCGTCCAATGAACTGTCCGCATCATATGATGATTTATGCAAATCATATGCATTCATATAAGGATCTCCCAATCCGTATCGGTGAGATCGCACATGATTTCCGGTTCGAGGCGAGCGGTACATTAAAGGGAATCGAAAGAGGAAGACATTTCTGCCAGAATGATGCACATCTGTTTGTAACACCGGAGCAGATCGAGGATGAATTCTCCAAGGTAGTAGATCTGATCTTCAGCACTTATAAGGATTTCGGTATTACAGATTACCGTTGCGTGCTGTCCCTGCGTGATCCGGCAAACAAGGTAAAATATCATGATGATGATGAGATGTGGAACACTGCTGAGGATGCACTTCGTAAGGTATTGAATGACCTTGGAATCGAATACACCGAGGAGATCGGTGAGGCAGCCTTCTACGGCCCGAAGCTGGATGTCAATGTAAAGCCTGCAGTCGGTAATGAATACACATTGTCAACCTGCCAGTTAGACTTCTGTCTGCCTGCTAAATTCCAGCTGACTTATATTGATAAGGATGGCGAGAAGAAGACACCGGTTGTTCTGCACAGAGCAATCTTAGGTTCGCTGGATCGGTTTATGGCATATATTCTGGAGGAGACCAAGGGTAATCTTCCGACCTGGCTGGCACCGGTACAGGTAAAGGTTATGCCGGTTAAGACAGATAATGAAGAACTGATGGCATATGCACAGGAGGTATGTGATGCACTGGATGCGGCAGATGTCAGAGTAGAGCTGGACGGACGTGCCGAGAAGCTCGGATATCGTATGCGTGAGGCACAGGTTCAGAAGGTACCGTATCTTCTGGTTATCGGCTTTAATGAGGTAGAAGGCAAGACTGTTTCTTACAAGCTGCATGGTGAAAAAGATGCAACTGTTATGCCGTTAGATGAGTTCGTTGAAAAAATTAAGGAAGAAATCAAAAACAAGGTAAGAAGGTAAGACTGCTTCACAGGATATATCATGTAATTAAAGTGTTAGATTACGGAGGCTTGAATGGCATGGAAGAGGAAGAGAAGAAACCGTCAAAAGCGAAGGAAATATGGAGCTATATCGGTGGCTCAATCATGATCTTTATGTTTTTTGTCGGAATCTATCTGATGACCTATTACCATAGCGTGGATGTGGAAGCTTATCTTAGTGACCGGGGACAGGTGAAGGTGGAGAAGTTTGATTACGGGACCTTTTATGACGGACCGGGAGAATCAGAGGCAATGATCTTCTATCCGGGGGCAAGGGTTGCAACGAATGCCTATGCTCCGCTGATGCAGGAGTTTGCAGAGAATGGAGTCGACTGCTTCCTGATCGACATGCCGTTTCATATGGCGTTTATCGGGAAGCATTTTGCAGGCAATGTACAGGAAGATTATGATTACGATACCTGGTATTTTGGCGGACATTCACTCGGTGGAGCCATGATTGCAGATTATGCGGCGAGCCATATAGAAGATGTGGACGGGTTGTTGCTGCTTGCGGCATATCCGACAAAAGACATATCAGATGCAGATATATCGGTTTTGACAATCTACGGGAGTGAAGATGGCATTCTGAACATGGATAAGGTTGCGGAATGCCGGGATCTGCTCCCAAAGGAAAGCGTGGAAATCTGCATCGAGGGTGGAAACCATGCCCAGTTCGGAAGCTACGGTGAGCAGAAAGGCGACGGACAGGCAACGATTTCCGGAGAAGAACAGAGACGGCAGACCGTAGAAGCATTTCTGAAATATAAGTAACCTTAAAATGCAATTTTCAGTGCAAGGGCAACAATGCACAGGAGCATTGCAAGCGGCACATATAAATATCGACCCATAAAATACCAGATATTTCCCTGCGGCTTCCTGCTGCCACGATTGATGGCAGACAGGAGGTCGCTTTTTTTCATGATCCAGAACCAGGAGATCGCACCCAGAGTCGCACCGATCGGGATGATGTAGATAGATACCAGATCCATCCAGACACCCCAACGGTTAATGGTTTCCATACCAACACCGGCACCGAAGCACAGGGTGCAGATGATCGCCAGTGCAACTGTCCGGTTCAGATGCGGGAAACGGTGAAGCAGGGATTCGATTACTGCTTCAAACATATTCTGCAGGGAACTGACACCTGCAAAGATCATAGCGGCATACAGGATGATCGCAAACAGTCTGCCAAAAGGAATATCCTGCAGGATCGCCGGCAGAGTGATGAACAGCAGACCGGGACCGGCACCAACGTCCACACCATAGGAGAAGCAGGCAGGAATAATGACAAGAGCGGCAACAAGGGCTGCAATCGTATCGAAGATTGCCGTGTGTCTGGAAATAGAAACGACATCCTCCGTATCACTTAAGTAGGAACCGTAGGTGATCATACCACTGCCGGTTACAGAAAGTGAGAAGAAGGCCTGTCCCATAGCACTGATCCAGACAGCCGGATTCGCCAGAGCCTCCCAGCGCGGAAGGAACATAAACAGATATCCGTCGGTGGAACCCGGGAGAAAGGCAACACGGATGGCAAGTACCAGAAAAATCAGGAAGAATAACGGCATCATGATCTTGTTGCTTTTCTCAATGCTGCTGGCACCGAATAGCAGTGTCAGAAGCGTCCCGATAATTACAATAATATGAAACGGAACTACAGAAAAGTCCGTGGTGGAAAATGCATTAAACCATTCTGCGGTATCCACGGTCATTAAAAGACCGGAAGCCGAATCAATGAAGGCCTTTAGAACGTAGGCTACAATAACGGAATAGCCGATCGTAATGCAAAGCGATCCAATCAGAGGCAGCCAGCCGAGTACACGTCCGGCAATACCTGCCTTTTTATGTCTGGAAGCCCATGCGGTCTCATAGGAACCCAGCGTGCCGGTTCCGGCATAACGCCCGATTGCAAATTCTGTCGGAAGTCCGACATAGCTGAACAGGAAAATGAACAGCAGATAAATAAGAAGGAAGGTACCTCCGCCGTTGCTTCCGAGTTTATTGGGAAATCCCCAGACATTTGCCATGCCGACTGCTGAACCGACAGAGGCAAGGATGAAGCCCCAACGGCTTCCGAAAGAAGTTCGTTTCTGATTTGTTTTCATGTAGTCACCTGTACCCGATTATTTTTCATATACAGACCATTCTATTATATTGTGCCGGGTTGGTCAAATGAAATCGGAAGCGGAGCGAAGGATGCGGAGAAGCTATCTGGTTGTGTTGATCTCCGTATGCTCCAGCTCCAGAAGCTTGAAATGATTTTTGCGGAATTCAATCAGGCCTTCCTTCTGCATGCTGCTGAGTTCCTTGGAGAGGGCACTCCGGTCAACATTCAGAAAATCGGCAAACTGTTCCCGGTTGAAGGGAATATCGAACTCAGTCGTGCCGAGGGAGCTTGCCATACCGGAGAGGTAGTAGCTGACCCGCTCCCGGATCTTCTTCGGGGTAATATAAAAGATATGCAGTGACAGAGTCAGGCCACGGCGGGAGGATAAGAGCAGCAGATTTTTTAACATCTGATGCTGCCAGGAATAATGGTCATACTGTCCGGACATGATTGCCTTTACATTCAGAAGGAAAATCGTGGAAGGCTCTGTAGCTCTGGCATCGATCATCAGACGATGACCGGACAGGGCATAGGTTTCACCGAAGACCTTGCCCGGAAGTACGGAGCTCAGGATACTCTTGGATCCCCAGTAGTCCACACTCTCCACGATGACATTTCCGCGTACTACAATGCCGAGATTCTCTGTGATTTCCCCGGATTTAAAGATGATTGCGTTACGTTTATAATGTCGTTCGCACAGAAGCTCCAGTGCTTTCATTGTATGGAGGTCATCTGCAGACAGGCCGGTGAATGCCATCATTTTCAATACTTCATTTAAGTCATAATCTGTATTCATATTCTTCATAGACAAAATCCCTATTTTCCCCTCATTTTTAAAATAATACTATTGATTTTTACCCCTCATATATAGTAAGCTATATGTTGTAGGTAATGTATGTTGTAAACATATATAGAGCTGATTTATTATTTATAATTTCTTAATAAATAAATTTCAAAATGGTGGTTATAACAACCGAATTTATAAATGTATTATAATATACTTATCATACAAAAGCAAGAAATGTAAATGTAGCTGTAAGATCACTATGTGAGAAGGGCCATTTGCATTTTATATGGTTAAAGTACTATAAAGTCGAAAGGAGATTTTTTATGTTACAGAATCAGGAATGGGAATCATTCAAAGGAAGACTCTGGAAAGAGGAATGTAATGTCAGAGACTTCATCCAGAACAACTTCACACAGTACAACGGAGACGAGAGTTTCCTGGAAGGACCAACAGACGCTACTAACAAGCTTTGGGACAAGCTTCAGGCTCTTCAGAAGGCTGAAAGAGATAACGGTGGTGTATTAAAGGAGGATGCAGATGTTGTTTCCAGCATCACATCATATGGTCCTGGTTACATTGATCCGGAAACAAAGGATCTGGAGCAGATTGTAGGTCTGCAGACAGATGAACCATTAAAGAGAGCATTTATGCCTTATGGTGGTATTAAGATGGCTGAGGAAGCACTTGAGATGTATGGATATAAGCCAAACGAGAACTTCCACAAGATCTTTACAGATTATCACAAGACACATAACCAGGCAGTATTTGATGCTTATACTCCGGAGATGATGGCTGCACGTCATACTCATATCGTAACCGGTCTTCCGGATACTTATGGACGTGGACGTATCGTAGGTGACTACAGAAGAGTTGCTCTTTACGGTATTGATCAGCTGATCGCTTGGAAACAGGAAGATAAGGCTAACTGTGGCGATGGTAACATGTATGATGATGTTATCCGTCAGAGAGAAGAGTTAACAGAGCAGATCAGACGTCTGCAGGAAATGAAGGTTATGGCTCAGTCATACGGTTATGATATTTCTAAGCCGGCTTCAAACGCTAAGGAAGCTGTTCAGTGGTTATACTTTGGATACCTTGCAGCTATCAAGACTCAGAACGGTGCTGCTATGTCAGTAGGTCGTGTATCTACATTCCTTGATATCTACATTGAGAGAGATATTAAGGCAGGTAAGCTGACTGAGGCTCAGGCTCAGGAGCTGATCGATCATTTCACAATGAAGCTTCGTATGGTTAAGTTCGCAAGAATTAAGTCATACAATGAATTATTCTCAGGTGACCCTGTATGGGCTACACTGGAAGTTGGTGGTATTGGTGTTGACGGACGTTCAATGGTTACAAAGAACGACTACAGATTCCTGCATACTCTTGAGAACATGGGACCTGCACCGGAGCCAAACCTTACAGTATTATATTCTTCAGATCTGCAGGATACTTTCAAGAAGTACGCTGCTAAGATTTCTGTAAGAACAAGTTCAATTCAGTATGAGAACGATGATGTAATGAAGCCAATCTGGGGCGATGATTACTCAATCTGCTGCTGTGTATCTGCTACACAGACCGGTAAGGAAATGCAGTTCTTCGGAGCTCGTGCAAACCTTGCTAAGTGTCTGTTATATGCTATCAACGGTGGTAAGGATGAGAAGTTCTTAGATAAGAAGACCGGTAAGCCAATGCAGGTAGGTCCGGAATATTCACCTATTACATCTGAATATTTGGATTATGATGAAGTTATGGCTAAGTACAAGAAGATGCTTGACTGGTTAGCAGGTCTGTATGTAAATATCCTGAACCTGATCCAGTATATGCATGACAAGTACTACTATGAGTCAGCAGAGATGGCATTGATCGATACCGATGTACGTCGTACATTCGCAACAGGTATCGCAGGCTTCTCACACGTTATCGATTCCCTTTCAGCTATCAAGTATGCTAAGGTTAAGGTTATCCGTAACGCAGAGACAGGCTTAGCTGAAGACTTCGAGATCGAGGGAGACTTCCCTAAGTATGGTAATGATGATGACAGAGCTGATGATATCGGTGTATGGTTACTACATGAATTCATTACAGACATCAAGAAGAGACATACCTATCGTGATTCAGAGCCTACAACATCTATCCTGACAATTACATCTAACGTAGTTTATGGTAAGTATACAGGTAACCTTCCGGACGGAAGACGTGCTTGGACTCCGTTTGCACCAGGTGCTAACCCAAGCTACGGCGCTGAGACATCAGGACTTCTTGCATCCTTGAACTCTGTTGCTAAGATTCCTTATGAGTGGTCACTGGATGGTATTTCTAATACTCAGACAATGAACCCTTCAGCACTGGGTCATGATGAAGAAGAGAGAGCTGAGAAGCTTGTAAGCGCTATGGATGGATACTTCGATCAGGGTGCTCATCACTTAAATGTAAACGTATTCGGTAAGGATAAGCTTCTGGATGCTATGGAGAACCCAGATAAGCCAGAGTATGCTAACTTCACAATCCGTGTATCTGGATACGCTGTTAAGTTTATTTCACTTACACGTGAGCAGCAGCTTGATGTTATTAACAGAACATTCCATGATTCTCTTTAATTAGAAGCAGTCAGGAATATCTGATAATTAAGTAACTGACAAAAGAGAAGTCCCGGGTAGAACTATCCGGGACTTTTTTGAAGAAAAATAAAAATAATTCAGAGGTGGATCATGCCGGAGAACAAACAGATTTTAGGATATATTCATTCAACAGAAAGCTTTGGAGCTGTAGACGGACCGGGAATTCGATTTGTCGTATTTCTGCAGGGATGTAAGATGAGATGTAAATATTGTCACAACCCTGAAACATGGAATCTGGTGGCAGATTATAGTCGTCTTTATTCCGAGGACTTAAGTGAAGCAGAGCGGGAAGAACTTGCGAAGAGAATTGAAGAGAATACAAAGATGCTGAAGGATAAAGGTATTAAACTTGAAGCCAGAACTCCGGAAGATGTATTAAAACAGGCACTTCGGTATAAACCATACTGGAAGGGCGATGGAGGAATCACGGTCAGTGGTGGAGAGGCACTGCTTCAGATCGATTTCCTGATTGAATTCTTTAAACTGGCAAAGGCGGAAGGAATTCATACGGCAATTGATACAGCCGGTAATCCTTTTACAAGAGAAGAGCCGTTCTTCTCAAAATTCCGGGAATTAATGAAGGTAACGGATCTGTTTATTCTGGATATTAAACAGATTGAGGATCAGAAACATAGAGATCTCACCGGGTTTACCAATGCCAACATCCTTGATCTGGCACAGTATCTTTCCGAGCAGGAAAAACATATGTGGATTCGCCACGTACTGGTGCCGGGAATCACAACGGATGAAGCAGATTTGAGAAAGACAGATGCTTTTATCCGCACATTAAAGACAGTGGATAAGGTAGAGGTTCTGCCATATCATAAGCTGGGAATTCAGGAGTGGGAAAGACTGGGAATTCCGTATCAGTTAGAGGGAATTGACCCGCCGACAGCAGAACAGTTAAAACTTGCAAAGGATATTCTGGAACACAGAAATTAAAAACAAATGAAAGCGTGTGAAAATGTTAAACGATCATTTTTACACGCTTTTTTGAATTAAGATAGAAAATGTTGTATAATCGTTAAATAGAGTCAAATAGCAATTATAAACAATAGTTCGATGAGCGAGGGGCGTTTATTGGACAATGAGGAGAGTAGAATAATACTTAGAAAACGGTAAAAGGTTCATGATGAATCCTGAAGGAGGGTATAAGTATGAAGAAAACAACAGAGTATTCCTGGAAAGCAGGTTTTGTTGCAGGTTTTTTCGTTCTGGCTATTTTTTGCATATTTGGATGGATCGGTGTTGCAATAGGGACACATATGCAGGAATGCAAACACCCGGGATGTGATGGGGTACATATGGAAGGAAGTAAATATTGTGCCAGCCATATGTCATCGGATGAATGGAAACAATGGCGGCAAAGTCATTGTTCATCCAGAAGCACATCCCATACGGCAACAACTAGTACAAGTGTGTATTATCCGAGTGGAAGCAGAACAGAGGAGAGTACGCATTCCGGTTCGAACGGAAATACGACGAGAAGAACGAACAGTTCCTATAGTAATACCACGAATAGAACCAGCAGCTATGATTCTTATGATGATGGCTATGACGATGTTTATATGGATGATGATTATGATGACTACCGGTATGAACATGATGATGATTACCGGGATGGTGTAGATGATGCAATTGACGAAATGGGAGATGACTGGTAAGAGGAGAATATAGAATGATAAACTGTATAATCGTTGGAATTGGAGGATTTGTCGGTGCGGTGCTCCGGTATCTGATTGGTTTGATACCTGCATCTCCACAGAGTGGATTTCCAATCAAAACGTTGTTGATTAATATAATCGGAGCATTTGTGATTGGACTGGTGGTGGCACTGGGAGGAAAGAAGGAATGGAATCCGCAGCTGATCTTGTTTCTGAAGGTTGGATTATGTGGAGGATTTACGACTTTTTCGTCTTTTGCGCTAGAGACTAATCAGCTGATCGAACAGGGAAATCTATGGGGGGCAGCTCTGTACGTAGGACTGAGTGTGATAGGAGCGGTGGCTGCGGTTTATGTGGCACAGTTCCTATTTGCAAGATAAGGTTGGAGATGAGCCGGAAGTGTTAAATAGTGCTTCCGGCTCTTGATATATATAATTAAGAACATAGTTTCGAGCTGCAAGGTGCGTTTATGGGACACCTTGATATTTATAATAAGAATCAGATAAGAGATAGTTCTTACTGGTTCTTATTTTTTTTTGAACGAAATGAACCGGTGGGATGGTGAAGGTATATGATACAGGAGGTGCCTATGGGAACGGATTCTTTATATTACATAATGGATTATAGCGGAAATTATTACAGAACGAACCGGGCGGATCAACTGGTAGCGACGACAGGGGAACAGGACGCAACGGTATTTACATTTACACAGGCTAACAGACATATAGGTGCCGGGAAGAAAGCGTTATTCTATTGTATGGTTCCAATCGAAGGAACGGACGGTATGAATGGAGAGGAGACAGGAAGCAGGGAGATAGAGTATGTTTCACCGATTAAGGAGCTTACATATAATGAGGCGCCGGAACCGGTTGAAAAGAATGTAGCATCTTATGATCTGTATGAGATGGATTGGGCGGAATATCTGACACATTTTGCCTATCTTGTCGAAGGGCTAAAATGCTATCGGGAGGAACTGGCGCAGAAACATTCGGATATAGATCAGAAGATCTGCGATATTCTCCATTATATTGAACTGTGTGAAACCGATGATAGGGAAGCGGCGGATCTGGTTGAACTGTTAAGAGTATGCCGGGAAAACAGAAGGGATATTAAAGATGAACTTCAAAAAATCGAATATTTCCAGAATAATCTGGGAACGAATGCAAATGCAGCCAAAGCCAAACAGGCATTAAAATGTATCAAAGGGCTGGAGACAAGACAATACAAGCCAAGAAAGTATGAAGAGCTGTTTGAAAACTGTATGCTGAAAGACAGACGATTGCAAAAAGAGGATATATGTGGGACGGGGTGCGACCATGAAACTGACAAACACGGATTTAGAATAAATCCTGTAGTAAAAGATGAAGGCGGTGAAGAGACAATGATTGAGGAAAGAGAGTTTACTCCATATGACGGAAAAGAGAATGATTGGCTTGCGTTTGCAAAGCGGCAGGCAGAGTTCTATCGAAATGCAGAACAGTATATAACCAATCTCCGTATGGATATAAAAGAAATAGATCAGGAGATAGAAACCATTCTGTTAGAAACTGAAGATGCTAATTGCAATGTTGCGCAGGGATACAAGGTATTTAAGAAGCTCAAGGAACTCAGACTTGAGAAGAAGGCAAAAAACAGAGAACTTAAGTCCCTATATGCTTTAACTGACGGTATTAACTGTAAAGCACTTGCCGAGGCCTGCGAGGACAATCTGAAGAAAGTAGAAACTATTATGGAGGTTCCCGGAAATAGCGAAGTGATTAAGATGCAGCCTGTGGATGACATGCAGGAAGAAATACATATAGAAGAAGTCAAAGATATGGTTGGATAATAGGAGGATAAGATTAGGAAAGGAGTGCATTTCAGTGGAGAAAGTTCAAGTGGGTACAAGTTTATATAAAAAAGTTAATGAACAAAACAGAGAACATGATGAATTTGTATCTCGGGTAGCAGCAGAGGTGTTTGAAGGATTGAGTCAGGAAGACAAGGATTATATCTTTCGGCATCCGGATACAGCAGAACACCATTTTGGACTCGGATTGGATATTAGAAATAAGTATATTTATGGAGAAGATCTTCGATTTACTTGTTTTGATCCGGACACTCTTTCATCTGAGATTACTGCGAAACTGGCATCCATGATTATTGATAATTATGATTATGAAAAACCATTCTACAGGTATCTTTATGATAATTTTTTCTTTGGGTATCTGCGAAGATTGTATTATGCGATCAAAGGCGAATATCCCGATGCACTCATGGATCAAAATGCGGATTCTCCCGATGATTATGCTGCGGCTGAAGTAGTCGAAAAAAAGGTTGAAGATATTGTGTTTGATGAAAATCGGGTTAATAGGCTTTGTGATGAATATGGCATAAGACAGAAACAGTATGACGAATACAAAGGAATAGTCGATGCATATAACGAAAAGAACTGGGATATGGTTCCTTATGATATAGTTCTGCTGGCGAGCAAGAAACTGGATCCTGATTTTAGGAAAAAACTTCTGGAACTGCTAAAAGCAGTGTTGGAGCAGAATCCACGCATGTCGCTGGAACTGCCCGGATATGTTTTTAATCAGAAGGATGCCGCACTCCTTGCGGTCAATGCCATAGGAACTAGCTTGAAGAGATTCCCGAAATATAATTCGGATGATGATGTGATCAGGACAGCACTCTCATCCAATGGTGAAGCGATTCAGTATGTGAACAAGGAATTGAGGGATAATCCGGAATATATTTTCATTGCACTTTCGGAACCGTATGGGTGTGCATTGAAGATGCGATGCATGGATAAATATCGTGATGATGATGAAAAGGTGCGGATTGCACTTGAAGCTAACGGACGGAATATTCAATACGCCTCGAAACGTCTCCGCGACAATCTTGAAACGGCAAAATTTGCTGTTTCTCATCAGAAGAACTGGTATCCGGATAGCACGGTTTGCAATTTGAGTACAAGGCTTCGCGATAATTTGGAGATTGCCTTGTTAGATATTCATGAGGGACATGCCTGTGTGGATTCATACTCCAGGCGTTTGCGTGATTGCGAAGACGTGGCAGAAGCATTGATTGCGACAGGTAACGGATGGAAACTGTACCTGATGAGTAAGCGAATCCGGGAAAAATACGGGGAAGAATGACTAGGCCAATATAATAAATAGAAGCAAAGAAAACGAATGATTCCGTTGGAAAGACACTTGCGAAGATGGCCCCCTGGTTATGGACAGGCAGAACGAAGGAAGTGAGGACCCACCGTAAGAAGGATGATCCTGTTGGACATGAGAGGTGAGCTGCCATATAGGGATGGGTACACATCGAGGCCATTTAGAACGAATAGTGATGACGTTCTGTTTGGTGCGCCCATTATTACTATATATCTGCCCTGTATGAGGTAAAGATCACTCCATAACCTTAGTTCTATTCAATGACAGGTATCAAAAAGTATTGAATTTATTGAAAAAAACACTTGATTATATGGAGAGAAGAAAAATGTATGAGTAAGAAGAAAAGTAAAAAACAGAAAATGTTTTATGGGAAGACGGAGGGAGAAAATCGAACTATCAATTTACAGTTTCGTGTGACCGAGGATGAACTGAAACAGATTGAAAAACGGCAGGCGGAAGTGGGAATACTTAACAGAAGTTCCTATTTAAGAAAGATGGCGCTTAATGGAATTTGTATTCGTATGGAAGCAAAGTATTTACGAGAAGCGAGTCGACTCTTAGGGAGTACCAGCAATAATATGAACCAATATGCCAAGAAAGCAAATGCAATAGGGAGCATTTATCAGGAAGATATTAATAGCATGAAAGCAAAATATGATGAGTTGATTCAGGTCTATGGAAATGTCTTGCAGCAGTTTAATGAGATTGCAGAAGCAATTTATTAGCACATTTATGTGCGTAGCCAGTTTTGACAAAAACTGTTCGAAAGGGCTTGGGAAATTTTCCAACAAGAGGCATTTGTATTACAGATGTACTGCTTGCCACCTTGCTACAGAATTAATAAAGTGGCGATAAAGGGGATGGGCTATAACTTATGATAGTTGAGGCAATGCCCAGTTTTTTTATCGTCTTTTTTCGAGAAACCATTGACTATATGTTCAGGATGAAGTAATATTTATATGGACTATAGATAGTCTAGAAACAGGGCAATAATAGACTAAAAAGAGGACGAATATGAAAAGAGCGTATGGCAAAGATAGAATATATTTGGATTCATATGTTGTACAAAAAGATCATAGGATTCGATTACCAAAGGGCATCGAAGAAAATTTAGAAGTAATTCCTGGGCTTTCTTATTTTGATATTTATCTTGATGTTAAAAACAATGAAATAATATTGAAAAAAGCATCTGATAAATAGGAGCGTTGTACTATGAATGAAAATCACATGAGTGTAACACAGAAGAATACATATGTTGACAAAATTGCGACGATTATTCAAACATCAAGGTTGTTAATTAAACAGGATAATGAAGAAGTTTGTTTTACATCAGATGAAATTCGCAAAATAATATTACTTCTTTGTTTGTGTATAGAATGTAAAATCGAAATTAAGAAGTCGGATGTACTTTTGTTATCTGATATATTATTATTGCTGGATAAATCTTGCCCTAAAGACTTTATATGTTGTGACAAAATGGTGAATTTAAAAAATGCTTACGACAAGATTTGTGAAATAAAAGAAATATTTATGTATGAGGAATATTTAAAGTATGCTGTTGAAGTGTTGGAATATGAGCCGGAAGTGTTTTTATCCATGCCAATTAAAAGAGGTGTTCATGTAGGGAATGAGCTCAAAAAGAATTCGGGAATATATTACACTCCTGTGGATATTGTTGGCTTTATGATTGATAAATGTATTAACACACTAAATTGTGAGGATCCAAAACGTAATCTTACTTATTTGGATTCCAGTTGCGGAAGTGGTATTTTTTTGATATCAATAATAGATAAGTTCATTGATGGAGAGCGAGATGAACAAAAAATATTAGAGTATATTTCTAATAGCATATGGGGGATTGACAAAAGTGATATTGCAGTAGAAACTTGCAGGTTTGTAATACTGATAGGAGTTTTGAAGAGAATAAGAGATTTCTCGTGCGTTAATGAATTGTGGGCAATTCTGGAGAAAAATATTGTATGTGGTGACTCGTTGGATATGAACAAAGTATTATCCCAAAATACGAAATTTCCGAGAAAATTTTCTTGTGTTATTGGAAACCCTCCATATGTAACGATAAGCGGAAAAGGAAATATATATACTTCGTTTGTAGATAATTTGATAAATTATTCCGATAGTAATAGTTGCTCTTCACTTATTGTGCCTTTATCTATTTGTTATTCACAAGTAGCAGAATTCGTAAACTTAAGGAATAGAATATTTGATGAACGAGATGCAGTATGGGAGTTTTATAATTATGACCGCAGTCCGGATTCTTTGTTTGGCGATCAGGTAAAGACAAGAAATACTATATTGTTTCGCACATCTAATGTTGGGGAAAAAGCATTTTATACAACTGGTTTGCAAAGATGGACGAGTGAAAATAGAGGCGGTTTATTTTCGAATATTAAGCAGGTACAGTTTAGTCGCTGTGGATTGTCAATTATTCCTAAAATTGCGACAGGGATTGAGAGAATTGCGTTTGAAAAATTATCTACAGGAAAAAATAGTATTTCTCAGTTGTGTGCAAAAAACAATAGTAGTTGTTCTGTTGCAGTAAATGGTACTGCGTACAATTGGTTGTGTGCATATGCGCAAATACCACCGTCAACAGACGAAAATGGTAAGCCATATATACCAAGTACAATGAAAATGTTCAATTTTTTGAACGAAAAAGATAAATATTTTTTCATTGCATTATTATGTAATAGAGTAACATATTGGTATTGGTCTGTTACCGGAGATGGATTTCATCTGAATACATCTTTATTAAAGGATTGCAAGATAGGTAAGGATAATTTTGATGATACTTCATTTAACAGATTATCTGAAATAGGGAAGATATATAGTGAATGTTTAGTAAGATATCCTGTTAAGTCATATAATTCAAAAAAGTGTATTATTAATTATAATCATATGAAGTGTAGAGAATATTTTTCTGAAACTGAAAAAGTGATAATCAGAACTATGGGAATCCCAAGTGAATTTGAAGGGTACATAGAAGAATGGTACAACAGTCAGATCCTTTGCGGAAGATAGAAAGGAGTTTAGATATGAAGGAAATATCTAAAGAAATTAAAGAAGCATCAAAAGTAACGAGTGAAGAATGGAAAGAATGGACGAAAACCGTATGGAGTATTGCAAATACAAGTGACGCGATTCATCCGGCTGTTTTCCCGGAAGAAATCCCTTATAGATTGATTAGAATGTACTCGTTCGTCGAGGAAAAAGTATTGGATCCTTTTTCTGGTATGGCAACAACTGGGAAAGCTGCACTTAGATGCGGAAGAGAATATGTTGGTTTTGAAACAAACCCCATTTTTCAAGAAGAATCAATACATAGAATGAATGAATATATTGACTTGCAACATATTGAAGAACCTACATATTCGATACTTAATCAAAGTTCATGTGATATGAGTTGTATAGAGAATGATAGTGTTGGACTGGTAGTTACTTCACCACCATATTGGAATAAAGCAGATTATGGAGATTATGAAGGTAATAGTGGCAATTTCGAATTTTATGATGATTTTTTGGAAGAAATGGAACGTATTTTTCGAGAGTGCTATCGGGTTTTGATGCCAGGCAGAAAGCTATGTATTGTGACTGCGAATGTGAATCAGAATACAAAAGAGCATGGTTTGCTTACAATTCCTATAGCTTCTGATATGACCAAAATTGCGCAAAAAATTGGATTTGCACTTATTAATCAAGTGATTTGGAATAAAGATGGTACAGGCGGTAAATGGGGGTCATCTAATTCGCAAAGGCCGATATTTGGAAGTTATCCTTATCCTCCGAACTTCCTGTTTAAGAATGTAAATGAATATATTATTATAGTTCAAAAGCCTAATCCGTCAAAGAAAAATTCCAAGGCACCAAGCTATAATGAGTTATTTAGAAATCAGCCGGTTTAATAAAAATGGGGCTGTGCAAATGATACAACAGCCCCATTTTTGAATGTTTTATTACATCAAAGGACATTCCTCCCATAAGTCAAACATCTTGTTCTCATCAATTACTTCATATTGCAAGGAACGTCCTTTAGGTAGTGTTTTGAGATGAGCGTTGATACTATCATATCCGTCATCACCATCCATGAGTAACATGTATGTAAAGAGATTAGTATTAATCCTTTTTACAACAAGTATAGGACGTTTGTTTAAATCCTTAGGGTAATTGGTATCAAGGATACCAGCCCCACTAATTTCGATTTTAACATTGCTATTAGCAGCGCTAAATACTATTTGACGATGTTCTAGTGTGCTTACTTCACCAGAGGGATACATTTCTTGCAATAAGATTGAATCGCCTGGCTCTAACATAAAATAATTTTTTAACAGGTCTATAGTGAAATGGACTTGTTTTGAACGATTTCCGGCTCCCGGAATAAAGCGTATTAAGTAATCTTTTTCTGTAGAAATGTACATCTCTGAGGATACTTGTTTTGGTGGAGTAACTTTTTGCGTGTTGGTTGTTCCGGCGCCTTTATATTCAGATGGAAGAGATGGTGCAGTAAAAACCTCTTTTCCAAATAGTGTTTCTTTTTGGTCAGTTGATTTGAAGGAAGTTGCATCGGATTTCTTCCTGATTAGTTCCTTTTTTAATTGTAATTCTTTGAAAATGTAACCGTATTCTAATAAGCGATTAATAAAATCTATATCTACCTTTTGGCAACAGGTTGATGCAGATTCAATATAGTCGGTATATAATTTATTTAGTCTTTCTGTTTCGATGAGAGCTTGTTCACCATTACATTCGGTAGCGACACTCATTTCGTAGTTGCTAAATAAGCCGCCAGCTGTTAAATTGTTGGAGCCGATGGCATACCATAATTTATCCTTTCCAGAAAGCCAGTATGCTTTAATATGAAAAGTTTGCGAAAAACTTTCAGAGTGAAAAATATATAATTCATCCATTATGGTATTTAGCTGAATAAGTGCATCATATGTAGTATTATGTTGATCAATACCCACTATGCATCGTAGAGTGCCTTTTCGTTCCTTAAATGCCTTTAAATATGGCAATAATCTATACACACCACTTAGCTTTGCATAGGCTACCATTATGGTAATAGTGTCATATTTATCCGATTGTAATTGTGCAATAATATCAACACCAAGTTGATTGTCATATGGTTGATTAATAATCATAGAAGCCCTCCTGTGAATGCAGAATATATTTCTTATTATTTTAACTCATATACTTAAGAATATCAACGAATAATGAGGCTGTTTGACTTTAAATGATAACGTTACTTATTGCTTTGTGAATAGAGTGGAGAAGTTCAGTTTGATGATTGATATATAGTTGCGTATGTGATAACATTTCCCTGATAACAAAATGATAACATTAGTTCAGCTAGCCCATATACATTGGATAATTGAAACTAATTGGTATCAAATCAAGCGAAAACTCCTAAACAGATTTGCTTAATGCGAAGGAGAATTTGTTAAGTTTGAATAAATTCGGTGTTAAAGGGCAATATGGTTTATCGTCTTTAGGGCAAAAAACTGTATCGTCAACAATAAAATAAAAAGTATCAGAGATTATAAGATGAGTCCAAGTTTTCCTCATCTTACGGTCTCTTTTATTTCATAGTAGCCGAAAGCCTTGTAGAAGCAATGTTTTATGAATTATGAGAAAGAATCTAAGCAAGAGCAGCATATATTGATACTTATGGAGTTCCATAAAACGACCTTCATAATCTCCAACCTTATCGACTACAACATAATTCAGTGCCTGCCTTAAGAGATTTTGCTCGATAGGTGATAAATACTGAATTTTTGCAATTGTGAAAGCTGTTTCAGAAATCTTTAATTTTAAATTTTTGATAGTTTCTTTCTGATTATGAGTTAATGTTGCCATATATATCCTCCTGAAAAATCTTATTTTTTGGAGAATCTGTGATATAATATTTTTGCTTAAGAAATATATATGCGGATTCTCCGTAGTATTTAGAAAGGATATGTAGATTCATCAGAATCCTGTATATCTTTTGCTTTTGTCTGAGTAGCTGCTGTCTGAAATTCTGTTATGCCTACAACCTGAGCTTTTATATCTGCTGAACCTCTCAATCTGTATTACAGAAGATGTGCAGCTTGTATCGTGTCTCTGTTAATGAATTGTATAAGTAGCTTCCTGTATAATTCAAAGTGTAGAGAGTAAATGATTTTACAAAAATAGATACCTAAGTTAAACTGTCATTGCTGACCGGCCAGTTAGCAAATGAACAGAATAAGGAAGGTATCTACAAATGAATTCTACACAAAATAAGAAGATTGAGCAAGTAAAAGAAACAACAATGATTGTCGGCATTGATGTTGGCAGTGAAAAGCATTATTTCAGAGCTTTTAACTGGAGAGGCATCGAGCTTACCAGAAAGCCTGTAGCGTTTTCAAACTCTATGGAGGGATTCAACAGCTTTTACAATACGATTGTGGAACTGATGCAGAAAAGTGAACTTGAAGAGGCACTGGTAGGAATAGAGCCAACCGGTCACTACTGGTTTGATCTGGGGCAGTTCATGGGCGAAAAGAACATAAAGTTTGTGATGGTAAATCCGCACCATGTGCATAAGACCAAAGAATTAGATGACAACAGTCCATCTAAAAATGACAGAAAAGATCCTCGTGTTATTGCAGGGCTTGTAAGGGATGGACGGTATTTTTATTCATATATGCCGACAGGTGTATATGCAGAACTGCGGAATGCGTCAAACCGCCGG